>JACCDI012159732.1_pt1 | contig 55794 bp, 44 predicted proteins | sample 7442791 | NCBI WGS metagenome assembly JACCDI01 (sample SAMN15323434, study PRJNA562643) | freshwater metagenome | isolation source: river surface water | place: USA:Blue River Watershed | collected 2017-08-15 | reverse complement strand
CCTAAATAGGCTTGTTGGGCTCCATTGTCCAATTCTGAATAATTTGAGTTTCTTATTAAACCCAAAGGCACACCATTGGCATAGCTAATAAAATATTTGTCTACTGATACTGAATTTATTGGATTTATTCCTGCTGAAAATACTGAATCATCAAAGTTGTCTGTATTGTCATAATTTATTGCAAATGAAAACTTTGTCCAATTACTACTAGTGTTTCTATTTTTAAAAACAAAAACTCCACCTGTTTGATTTAATTCAAAATTACTTTCAGATTCTGAAGTAGATGTTCCAAAATAATTGGAATTATTATCAGTGTTATAGCTGTTAAATGTTAAACTGAGCTGATTGTTGGAGAAAATGGCAGATCCTGCTGGGTTAACATTTAGAGAAGATAAATCGCCCCCAAGAGCTCCAAAAGCTCCTCCCATAGCTCTAAAACGAGCTGTTCCATTCAAATTATCTTGTGCATATCGAACTGCATCTTGTATTTCTTGTGACTGAGCTACATTTATAGAGAAGCCAATACAGATTAGGTATAAGAGTTTTTTCATCTTTTTTCAATTAAGTTTATTTTTATATGAGAAAAACAGTTTATCTTCTTCCGCCTCCACCTCCGCTATAACCTCCACCACCAGATGATCTACCGCCTCCACTGTATCCACCGCTATTGTAATTTCCCCCAGATGATCTTGAGTTATTACTATTGTAATTGTTTGAATTAGTGGAGTTGTAAGTTCTGGTATTCGAATAGTTTTGGCTTCTTGAGCCATTAGTATATGTGTTTGTATTCGATCTTGTTCTTGAGGTATTATTTTGGGAATAATCTCCAGTCATAAACGATGAATTAGTTCTTGTTCCGCTAGTTGTTGCACTTCGTCTTGAATTTGAATAGTTCGATGTTCCATTGGAGTACGTTTGGTTTTGTGAATATCTATTTCCATTTACCCCATAAGCATAAGATGAACCTCTTCTGCTAGAATTATATGAATAATTATTATTGTATCCATATACTGGATAACCCCAACCATATCCTGGATATCCCCATCCATAATAAGGGTAGCCCCAACCATACCCAGGATATCCCCAACCGTAACCATAATATGGGTAGCCCCAACCAAAACCATAATAAGGATAACCCCAACCAAAACCCATACCGAATGACATATTCCAAGGGTCAGTATATACATTTACGACATTTGTTTCTGTATAGCCTTGATTTGGAATTATTATTGTGTCGTTTGAAACCTTGATTTCATCTTGTAATGAACTGAAATAATTTTTATACTGTGTGCTAGAAACATTTGGAGTCTCTTTTGCTGTATTTCCATAAATTCCATCACTATCATAATAAGAGCTATTTTGATAAGAACCGCAAGATGTTACCAAAACACCTAAAAACCCAAAAAGTGAATAAAGTGTTGTTTTTTGTGAGTAAAAAATATTTGTTTTCATATCGATAGGATTTTTATTGTTGCACATTACAAAAATACTTAGTTTTGCTGAACAATTTAGTTAAAATTATCAAAACAAAATTTATGCCAAACTATAAAATATGAGCAAGAACCTAACAACGAGAGAAGAAGATTATTCAAAATGGTATAATGAGTTAGTGGTGAAAGCCGATTTAGCCGAAAATTCTGGAGTAAGAGGATGTATGGTTATCAAGCCCTACGGATATGCAATATGGGAAAAAATGCAAGCAGAATTAGATAGAATGTTTAAAGAAACTGGCCATCAAAACGCCTATTTTCCTTTGTTTGTTCCCAAAAGTATGTTTGAAGCGGAGGAAAAAAATGCCGAAGGTTTTGCCAAAGAATGTGCAATAGTGACTCATTATAGATTAAAGAATGACCCAGATATTCCAGGTAAATTAATAGTAGATCCTAATGCAAAATTAGAAGAAGAACTGATTGTTCGTCCAACGAGTGAAGCTATTATTTGGTCCACTTACAAAGGATGGGTTCAATCCTACAGAGATTTACCTTTGTTAATCAATCAATGGGCCAATGTTGTAAGATGGGAAATGAGAACGCGTTTGTTTCTAAGAACTGCCGAATTTTTATGGCAAGAAGGACATACAGCTCATGCTACAAAAGCAGAAGCTCTTGAAGAATCTGAAAAAATGATGAATGTATACGCTGATTTTGCTGAAAATTTTATGGCAATTCCAGTAATAAAGGGTTTGAAAACTGAAACAGAGCGATTTGCAGGAGCTGAGGAAACATATTGTATCGAAGCTTTAATGCAAGATGGGAAAGCATTACAAGCTGGGACTTCCCATTTTTTAGGACAAAATTTTGCTAAAGCCTTTGATGTAAAATTTGCCAATCCTGAAGGGAAACAAGAACATGTTTGGGGAACTTCTTGGGGAGTTTCTACCCGATTGATGGGAGCACTAGTGATGACACATTCTGATGATAAAGGTTTGGTTTTGCCACCAAATTTAGCACCAATTCAAGTGGTGATTGTTCCAATATATAAGAATGATGAACAATTAGAAGAAATTTCATCGGTAGTAAAAGAATTGTCTTCTGAGTTGAGAAAACTTAATGTTTCTGTTAAATATGACGACAGAACAACTCAAAAACCCGGTTTTAAGTTTGCAGAATGGGAATTAAAAGGAGTGCCTGTTCGAATTGCTGTTGGTCCAAAAGACATAGAAAACAGAACTTTCGAAGTAGCTAGACGAGATATTTTAACTAAAGAGATAGTTTCTAAAGATAGAATTACCACTTACATCAAAAATCTTTTAGAACAAATCCAAGTTGATTTATTCCAAAAAGCATTTGATTATCGTGAAGCACACATAACCGAAGTATATAGTTTTGAGGAGTTTAAAGATGTTCTAGAACGAAAAGGCGGTTTTATTTCTGCTCATTGGGATGGAACAGCAGCTACTGAAGAAGAAATAAAAAATTTAACAAAAGCCACAATTAGATGCATTCCTTTGAATAGGGTAGAAGAAACTGGAAGCTGCATTCTTTCGGGGAGGCCATCTATTGGAAGAGTGTTGTTTGCAAAGGCATATTAAAAAACACAAAAAAAATCTGTAAGCTATTGTGCAAATAAAAAATAGTTGTACTTTTGCATCCGCATTACAGAATAATGGTCCCTTCGTCTATCGGTTAGGACGCCAGGTTTTCATCCTGGTAAGGGGGGTTCGATTCCCCCAGGGACTACTTAGTAGTTAGTCAATAAAGACCTTCTGATGTATAATAGCATAATGGTCCCTTCGTCTATCGGTTAGGACGCCAGGTTTTCATCCTGGTAAGGGGGGTTCGATTCCCCCAGGGACTACAATTAGTTGTGAATAAGTTTTATAAAATAAAGATTAGTGTCTCTGGTTTTTATTTTATTAGTTAAAACCAAAGTGATTGATAAACAATTGTGGGAGGTTTTTCTTTCTTAACTGATAGTTTATAACAATTAAATAAATAAGAGAAAAAATGGCAAATCACAAGTCAGCTTTAAAAAGAATTAGAAGTAACGAAAAAAAAAGAGTATTAAATAGATACCAACATAAAACCACTCGTAATGCAATAAAAGCATTAAGATTAACTACGGATAAAGAAGATGCAGTATCTAAATTATCAACAGTAATTTCTATGATTGATAAATTAGCTAAAAAAAATATCATTCATGATAACAAAGCATCCAATTTAAAATCAAAATTAACGAAACACGTTGCAAAATTGTAGTTTTTACACTTTTGTTAAAAAAGATATAAGCCTCGCAATATTGTGGGGCTTTTTTATGAATTTCAATTAATTTTATCTTTTAAATATTCTAACATTTCTTTAGTAATTGGTTTTGATAAAAAATCAATTACCATCGGATATTTTTTTGATTTTTTTAAATCCTCTGGATCTATTGTCGAGGAAAGAATAATGACTTTTATTTGATGAAAAACGGAATACTTTAAGGTATTGAAATGGTCTAAAAACTCCCAGCCATCAATTATAGGCATATTTAGGTCTAAAAAGATTAAAGGTGGCTTGATAGAGTAATTGTTAGCCAAGAGGAGAGCATCGAAATATTTTAGGGCTTCTTCTCCATTTTTGGCAATATCTATTTTATTAGAAAACGAGCATTTAGTAATTACCTTTTTGCATAGCATTAAGGTGATAGGGTCATCGTCAACGCATAAAATTGTGTCTAACATTTTTATTTGTTTTTAAAGGTTAATGTAAATGTAGTTCCCTGGTTTACATTACTTTCTATACTAATGGTTCCTCCCATAGTTTCAACTTGTGATTTGACAAGATATAAACCAAGTCCTTTGCTGTCAGGATAATCATGAAATCTTTGATAAAGACCAAAAACTTTATCTTTATTTTTTTCTAAATCAATTCCAATTCCATTGTCTTCGAATATTAACACCACACTATCTTCGAGTTGATGTGCTTCAATATTTATTATTAAGTTTCTAGTTTTTGATTTGTATTTTATGGAATTAGTAAGTAAATTTAATAATATACTTTCTATATATGATTTATTAGTATTTAAAAATGAAACCTCGGCAAAATTAAAATTTATTATGGGTTTGTGCAACCCAATTATAAAATCCAATTGTTTGAATACATCCTCAAAAACATCTTTAAGCATAAGATATTCCTTATCGATTGAGGGATTGTCTTTAATTATAATTACTCTTACCAAATCATTGATGGTGTCATTTAATAGGTGTGTTGATTTGTTAAAACCATCTATTATTTCTTTAAGTTCTTGATTTTCAATAGGAATATCTTCAATTAAGTTCAGTAGTCCAGTCAAGTTGGATAATGGTGCTCTTAGATTGTGTGAAGTGATATACGAAAATTGTTGTAAATCTTTATTGTTTTGAGTTAACTCTTTGATAAGTTGTTCTTTTTCGGCTTCTTGTTTTTTATCTTCAGTGATGTCCCTTTGTATAGAAACCCAATGCGACAGTTCACCCTCCGAGTCATAAACGGGTAGCATGTTGTAGCTTACCCAATAAGTGTCTTTGTTTTTTTTATAACTTAGGATTTCAACTTGGCATTCTTCTTTATTTTTTATGGCATTAACAAGTTTTTCATGTTTTTCAATACTAGAGTTGGGACCTAAAAAAATTTCAGGTGATTTTCCAATGATTTCATCTGAATTGTAACCCGAAATTTTAGAAAATGCTGGGTTTACATATACAATATTTGGAATTTTACCTTCGTTCAAGTCGGCTTCGGTAATAATTACTGAATCTTTAGTGTGTGTAATTACAGTTTCTACTAGTTTAAGTCTTAGTTCTTCTTTCTTTTGTTTGGTAATATCTTGAATTGCTCCAATCATTCTTACAGATTTTCCGCTATCATCTTTCAAAATAAAACCTCTATCTAACACATATTTATATGTGCCATCCGAACATTTAAAACGATATTGATCTTGCCATTTCTCGGTTTTTTGTTCAATGAAAGAGTATAATCTAATTGACATTTTGATAGTGTCCTCAGGATGAATATTGTCGAACCACCATTTCGAACTTTTACCAACTTCTTCTTGTTTGTAACCAAAAACAGCTTCAATTCCCTTGTTCCAAGTCATGGAGTCTTCCTCTAATTTCCAATCCCAAATTGTATCACTTGTTGCTTTTGATACTATATTATATCTTTCATTTGACTCTTTTATTTCATTATTTGTATTTTTTAATTTTTTGTAAATTTCAGAATTTTTGATGTTATTTTTATACAAAACATATTTAAGTAAAATTCCTGAAACCAATATAAAAAGTATATTGTTTATAAGACTAATTGAAAGGTGGTTTGAAAGATTAAGTAGTAAAAAAACTTCACGATAGACAATTGCCAAAAATATGGATGCTAGAATATATATTAGGATTATTTGGTTGGTGTTGTTTTTCATTATTCAAATATAATAATTATAAGTTATTATTAATATACATTCAAAATTTATTTTAAAAGCTTAGCTTTTTAGCTAATGGAGTTAACAAATTGCAAACTTTGTGATAAAGATTTTTTATTTGAAATTGCCATTAACAACAAGTTTGCTTAAGCAAATGAAATTCGCTGAACACCTATAAAAAATAGTAACAAAGTGAAGCAAAAACCAATAAGTATAAAGCGACCCGAGACAGAGTCGAACTGGCGAAGCATACCATATATGACCGCTGAAAAATTAAAATTCACATATATAAAAATAAAGTGTACCTTTGCAACCTTAAAAAAAATTAGATGGAATCTATTAGGAACATTGCAATTATTGCCCACGTCGATCACGGTAAAACCACTTTGGTTGACAAAATTATGTATCATTGTCATTTATTTCGTGACAACGAAAATACAGGTGACTTAATTCTTGACAACAATGACTTGGAGCGTGAAAGAGGTATAACTATCACTTCTAAAAATGTTTCTGTGTTATATAAAGGAACAAAAATCAACATTATTGATACTCCTGGTCACGCCGATTTTGGTGGAGAGGTAGAACGTGTATTGAATATGGCCGATGGCGTTTGTCTATTGGTAGATGCTTTTGAAGGGCCAATGCCACAAACTCGTTTTGTATTGCAAAAAGCTCTTGACCTTGGTTTGAAACCTTGCGTTGTTATCAACAAAGTAGATAAAGAAAACTGTACTCCTGAAGAAGTTCACGAAAAAGTATTCGATTTAATGTTCGAATTAGGTGCAGAAGAGTGGCAATTGGATTTTCCGACAGTTTATGGTTCTGCCAAAAATAACTGGATGTCTAATGACTTTAATGTTATCACAGATAGTATAGAGCCATTGTTGGATATGGTTATAACAAATGTACCGGCCCCTAAAGTAACTGAAGGAACTCCTCAAATGTTGATTACCTCACTAGATTTCTCCGCTTTTACAGGTCGTATCGCCATTGGTCGTCTTGAAAGAGGTGTTTTAAAAGAAGGAATGCCAATATCTTTGGTAAAAAGAGATGGAGCAATTACTAAATCAAGAATAAAAGAATTACATACTTTTGAAGGGCTTGGTCGTAAAAAAGTACAAGAAGTGATAGCTGGAGATATTTGTGCAATAATTGGTGTAGAAGGTTTTGAAATTGGGGATACCATTGCTTGTTTTGATAATCCTGAGGCTTTACAAACTATTGCTATCGATGAGCCTACAATGAGTATGTTGTTTACAATTAACGATTCTCCTTTCTTTGGTAAAGAAGGTAAATTTGTAACTTCTCGTCATATTAGAGAGCGTTTGACAAAAGAATTGGAAAAAAATTTGGCAATGAAATTGGGTGAAACAGATTCTGCTGATAAATTTATGGTTTTTGGTCGTGGAGTATTACACTTGTCAGTTCTTATTGAAACAATGAGAAGAGAAGGGTATGAATTACAAATCGGTCAGCCACAGGTTATTATCAAAGAAATAGATGGTAAGAAATGTGAACCTATTGAAGAATTGACAATTGATTTACCAGAAGCTCTTTCTGGAAGAGCGGTAGAATTTGTTACTGTTCGTAAAGGTGAAATGCTTTCTATGGAAACAAAAGGGGATCGTATGATTGTAAAATTTAATATTCCATCGCGTGGAATTATTGGATTACGTAATCAATTGCTTACTGCTACTGCAGGTGAAGCTATTATGGCACATCGTTTTATAGGATATGAGCCTTATAAAGGTGAAATTTCTGGACGTAACAAAGGATCATTGATTTCTATGGAAAAAGGAAAAGCTATTCCTTATTCTATCGATAAATTACAAGATCGTGGTAAATTCTTCGTTGAGCCAAATGCAGAAATCTATGAAGGTCAAGTGATTGGAGAAAACTCTCGTGGCGATGATATGTGTGTGAACGTAACGAAAGAGAAAAAACAATCAAACGTTCGATCTTCTGGAAATGATGAAAAAGCGAGGATTATTCCTCCCATTATTTTTTCATTAGAAGAAGCATTAGAATACATTCAAAAAGATGAATATGTTGAGGTAACTCCAAAATCGATTCGTTTGAGAAAAATCTATTTGACTGAAACAGATAGAAAAAGATTTAAAATCTAAAGAAATAAATCACAATATTTAAAATTCCAAATTCCAATTGTAGGAATTTGGATTTTTTTTTGTTTTTATTGGAATTTGGGATTTTGAAAGTTGGAATTTTAAATGTTTATCTTTTCAAACTAAAATGCCCTTTTGCTTCTCGACCGTCCTCAAGTTTTATGGTGTACCAATAATCGTCTCCTGGCATAGGATTACCATTAAAAGTGCCATCCCAACCTTGGCTTGTTGAAGGAACCCATTGCTTGAGGAGTTTTCCATACCGATCAAAAATATAGATTATAGAATTGCTGTAAAAAGTTGCATTTACACCTTTTACACTCCAATAATCATTGTACCCATCTCCGTTTGGTGTAAAGAATTTTGGAACGCCAACAACAGCTATCTTTCTTTTAACAATTCCACAGCCTTTTTTGTCATTTACATACACATCGTGTATTCCGGCAGTTACATTTGTAAAGATGTTCGAATCTTGAAAATATCCAGATGGTTCATCTAAGCTATACTCGTAATCGCCTTTACCGGATGCATATACTGTAACAGTATTTGTATCGGCCATATCATCAATATCGATGGAATCAATTTTTGCAAAATCTGAAGCCGTAACTTTTATGGTTCGAATTCTACTGCAACCTACACTATTTAGCACTTCAACAGTATATAATCCATCCTCGTTAACATTTAAAGTATAATCTGTTTTACCTACTAAAATAGTTCCATCTTTTGACCAAACATAGGTGTAATCGGCAGGAGATGTTCCATCTTGAATTCCCGCATCGAGTTGTACATAAAATATTGGATCGTTTTGGCAAACTAATTTATCATCGTTTCCATTGGTATTCAAATTGATTTTCGGTAGTGGTTTTACTATAAAAGGGATGTCAATAGATTTTGAAGGACAGGAAGTGTTTGTTATTGTGCTTGTAACAACTGCTTTAATTGTTCTTGATTTGGTTTCGAATGTGTTAGGAAATGGACTAATAATTGGATTTCCAAGAATATCTAACAAAGGATTTCCAAGTTCATCAAAATAGGTAATTGCAACATTTGTTTGAGTTCCTTTTATATCATTTTCTAAATTTGGAGTTGTAAATTTGAAAATTCCATTTTGTACCAAAGGGTCTTTTTCATCATCGCATTCAATTCTTGTATCTGTGAAAGGAAGCGAAGCTATTGGTAGCTTATCGACAATAAATTGAATGGTCTTTTCATCGAAACATTTTTGAGTTGTATTATTGGTAACAACTGCTTTTATGGTTTGCGATTTTGTAAAAAATATGTTGGGAAAAGGACTTTTTATCAAAACTCCGTAGGCATCTTTCAGCGGATTATTAGTGGCATCAAAATAGGTCACAGTTACAGGAAACGATTGATTTGTACCTTTTAAAATGATTTCTAAATTTGAGGTGTCGAAATTGAAAATATCATCCTGATTGTCATCACATTGTCTAAAAATTGGAACAGGATTTGCAAAGGGCAGTTTTTCAAGAGATAGTTTAATGTAGTCACCAAAACCAAACCCACAATCCGAAGTTAAATTGTTATTGACTCTTACCCAAATATTTTGAACATTAGGAATGTCGTTTCTAAAGTTAGCATATTCGGTTGGATTTATGGCTAAAGAATTACCATTAGTATCATTTTGAAGCAAACCATCTGCTTTGTTTCTATAATATTTAATGGTGTAATTTGATAAAGGTGGAGGTAGTTTGGATTCTATATCTTTAATGGCATCTCTTAAATCAAAAGCGGATATTCCATCTCTTTTGTTGATATTAGGATTGCCTGTTACTGTTCCATCTGCCGCTAAAGTATCGTCGCAAACCGCTGGTACTGTATAGCTATACGTTGGTGGAAATTGTGAAGCCGCTACAACAAGCGTTAATTTTGCAACACTAAAACAATTATTTTTATTTGTAACCCTAACCCAAACATCCATTGGAGAAGTGGTATTTGGAAAAGCAGTAAAATTGTTTATTAGCTGAGTTGCATCGGCTGTATTGGCTCCAGCTCGAGAATAGAAATAGCTAAAATTTTCATTAGCTGCATTGGCAGAAATGGAATTGTTTTTGATGGTCAAATTAAAAAGTGTTTTTAAATCTAAATCATCGTCACACTGTATAATCGTAATGTCATTTACAACTGGCAAAACGTAAACAATCAAGGTAGTTTCCGCCGAAATAAGACCACAAGAATTTCCTGTTTTACTCAATTGTACTCGATATTTGTAGCCGTTCTTGGCATTGGTAACACTATTTATGGTTAATGTTTTTGTGGTAACATCTGCATAAGTTACATTGTTGTTAAGGTTTGTCCAATTCAAGCCATCAGTCGAAAGTTGCCATTGATAAGTGTTTCCGCCATTATCAACTATAGAAATTGTAGCTTTTTGTAATTCGCAAGTTGGAGCCACTGCGGGTTGTGTCGTGATTACAATAGGTGCAGCAATTAAATAATTGGGATTTGGAGTGGTGTAAGGAGCTCCAATTACCAAGCCTTTTGAGTCAGGTGCAATGGGCGAATTTCCAAATTTTCCATCGCTGTCAGGGTCTAAAAATCCTGCTTCTATAACATCGGAACATAAATCTTGATCACTGTCTAAGTCGCGATAATTTGATGTCCCATCGGTATCAAAATCATTTCCAGTTTCTACTGAATCTAGAATTCCGTCATTGTCACTGTCCAAATCCAAATAATCCATTACTCCATCCAAATCTGTGTCTATTGGAGAAAATCCTGTTTCAAAAGCATTGTCGAGACCGTTATTGTTAGTGTCGGAGTTTGAAATTGAAATAGTGGCATTTTCTTGTGCTTCAATTGTGTCAAGAATTCCATCGTTATCAGAATCAGTATCCAATTGGTCAGGAATTCCGTCTAAGTCTGAATCTTTTGGAATACAAATTGCAAAAAACTTAAAAGTTGATTTATTTGGAAGTGTATCAGAAAGGTTTTTATGGGTAAAACTAATTGAATTAACTAGATAAGTTGAAAATTTGAAAGTGCCAGTTCCTGCTGTTAAAGGAGTTGTACTATTCAATCGAAATCGTATTTCAAATGAAGAATACTCGGTTATTCCTGTTTCGTATATTCCATCGTAGTTGGTATCAATCAGTAATTGATTGTCAGGATTAAGAACAGTAATGGTTTTGTTGATATCGGAATTAATTACATATTCAGCATCAGTATTCATCAAATCAGAAATATTTGCAGTTGAAACATATTCAATTCCAACACTCATAGGTTGAGCAAATGTCATTTTATAGGTAATACTACTTGCTACAGAATTTGATTCAGTGTTTGCCTTTCCTGATGGGATTTCGGTGATAAAGCTGCCATCAATGCTTCCTGTAAATGTTCCTATTGGCAGTCCATTTCCAGTGGTTGAGGTAATTCCCGAAAAAGAATTTGAAAAAGAATTTTGGCTTATATTGCCTAAACTTGAATTAGAAATATCAATATTTAGATTTCCGTAGGATTCTGTGCAATTTAGGATTCCATCATTGTCATTATCTAAATCGATATTGTCACAAGCTTTATCATTGTCAAGATTGGTTGGGCATTCACTCACAGGAATTTTATCCGAAAAAACAAAGCCATTGCTTGGGCAACCTGGTATACCTCCTCGAACCTGATAATATCCGGGTCTAATTGGTCGATATTGGCTACTAGTTTCTCCAGGTATTTCAACATCATTCTCATACCATTGAAAAGTTTTGTAGGATGATAAAGTATTTATTTTTAATATAACATTGGGGATGCAGGAAGAGTTTGCTAATGTGATTTTATCAGAAACTAACTCTGGTTTTAAGTCAAAACCTGAATAATAACCACCAAAAGTAGCGGCAAAATTTGTTCCAAAATAGGATACATAAACCTGCTTAGTTGAATTAATAGCTACGTTTCCCGATAAACCACTGATGGAGTATCTTTCAAAACCAGGGTTTCCAACAATAGCAATTGGAGTTGAGGTAGTATTTATTCCATTGATTTTCAATACAGCCCCAACTTCTGTTACAATGTTGACATTTCCATCGAAAGTAATATTGCCAATAGATTGGATAAAAGGAATGTTATCAACTGTATTTGGAGTAGCACAATTTAAGGGTGGAACAAAAAACAAGTTTTGATTTGCTGGGGATGTATCCCCTCCAATACTTTGATAAGCAAACACATTTTCAGATGTTTTTACATATAAATTTCCATTGATAAATTGATTTCCATCTATAACGATATAATCACCAGGATTGACTAAAGTTGTAAATGGAGTAGTGTTGCCATTCAAATAAATAATTGTATTTGGTATTTGTGCAATCAATAAAACTATTTCTAAATTGCTGGTTCCCACACCTTTTACAAAAATGTATTCTTTTCCTGTTTTTTCAAAAGAAACAATTTGGTCAAAACCTACATCTCTTCCTATGGCGCTACTGATATTGCTCCCTCCAAAAGAACCAGAATTAACAACCACTGATTTGTCCGATTCGACCAAAGCTCCAATCATTTTTGAGCAGTTAGAAGGTGTATTATCAGCGGCATAATTTTCTAGAGCTATTACATAGCTTTCGTTTTTATTTAAAGTTATTTCTATTGGAATTGTATATGTCGTTCCATCTGTGAATAGTGTCCCAACTGGAAAATTAGAAAGTGTTACTTTAGTATTGTTTTCAGTAGCTAGAATTGAAGCAAAATTCAGTAATGAAGCATCAATATTTGGGTTAAGCATTCCGCCTAAACGAAAAGATTTACCAAGGGCACTATTTCCTTTGGATACAAGACCACCTGCATGATTATATCCTCCATTAGAATTGTTATAAACAGAATTAACCCTTACACTTACATATACAAGATCTTCAGCTTCTATAGTATAACCTTTATTACTAATTTTTCCTATTGTCGTTTTTGGAGTAAACAATGGACTATTAATATCCGAACCAATAGTATAAACATAGGGAGTAGTATTACTCACTACTCCCGAAATTGTAGTTCCCCCATTTTGAATTATTTTAAAAGGGACATTATTTTTATTTGGTGTAGAAATATATAAATAATGGTCATTGACCATAACTGGAGACGCTGCTGTTAATGGTGGGATATAATGAGTTTTACTAAACTGTGCGAAACAACTAATAGATATAAAAAAGAAAAGAAATATTTTTTTCATTATTCAAATATAGCGGAGCTGATTTTAGTCAGCAAAATCATAAAAAAGTTGAATTAAATTTTCTAAAAAAAATCTCCTAATGTTTAAAAGTATACATTTACAATGGCTTGCTAAATAAATGAAATAACTCTTAGATTTTCAATAAATTATTTTTTTAATGAAAAATGGCCTTTTATTATTTTTCCGACCCAAAGTTGAGATGAAACCAATAATCGTTAGTGGGCAATTCGCTTCCATTATATTTACCGTTCCAACTAGTGTTTATATTATTACTTTCAAAAAGTATTTTGCCATAACGATCATAAATAGCTACGGTCGCTCGAGGAAATAAATTAAGATTTTTTATTTTCCAAAAATCATTATAACCATCACCATTTGGTGTGAAAAATCTAGGATAATCTAGCACGTAAACGGTATAAGGTGCAGATAAACCGCAACCATTTTTGTCCCGAGCACTAGCAAAGTAAGTTCCTGGCGCTATTCCTGTAAACAAAGGATTTTCTTGAAAAACTGTTCCATCAAGAGAAAATTCATAGTTCCCTATCCCAGAATATTCTATTAGAATTGAGTTTTCATTACCAGCAAAATCATTTACAATAGCATTATTTATAGTTGCAATTCCAGAGCTTGTAACTGTAAATTTTTTTGTAGCCCTGCAACCATCAGTATTTGTAACTGTAACCGAATAATTTCCGACATCTTTAATAGAGGTGCTATTTGTTGTGGCTCCTGTATTCCATAAATAACTCGAATAACCAGTAGCAACAATCAATTCGGTGGTTGAACCAGAGCAAATATTTGCAGTTTCATCTTCAAAATCTGGTGGTGTAAATTTAATAACTTCAAGTGTAATAGGAATAATTCCATAACAATCTGTACCGTTTAGGATTCTAGCTTGAATAATTTGTTGGTTAGCAGTAGTGTTTTTGAAAATATTGGGCAACGGATTTTTTTGTGAAACTGCATCAGTAGTATTAAGATAGTATTCTACAATCATTCCAGCTGGTAAAGTACTCAATATTTGTGGACTAACTTGAGTATTTAAATCAAATTGATATAATCCATCTTGAACAGCATCTTCATCACAGGTTGTAATGGGACTTTGAGGAGAAATTGAGTTGTTAGCAATTTTTAAAATTAATTGAGCATAATTGGTACAGCCAAATGTATTGGTAACTCTTGCAAAAAGTGTTGGAACTGATAGTTTATTTGTATAGTTTGTAGGAGACAGAATTGGGTTTATTTTTCCTTTTGCGTCAGCTAAAGATTCATAATATACCACTGGACTTAGGCTAGCATTATTGTTCTTTATGATATTGTCTGCTTTTGTAATGTCGAAAATAGTAATTCCATCATTAGTATCGTCACATTGAACAATTGTAGTGTTTGAAAGTACTATCTCAGGAGTATATTCAATTCGTATTTCATCGGTTGCCATACACGTTGCTGGAGAAAAAATAACTTCAACTTTGTAAGTTCCAGTATTTGTAACGTTAAGACTAGGTTTTGTTTCTCCAATAATTTCAATATTGTCTTTAAACCATTTGTAGCTGTAAGTATTTGGTAATTGAGTATCAATGGTAAATATTTCGCCAAAACAAATGGGGTTATTTGCTGCCAATCGGTCTGACCCAATATCAATTTTCGGAGCAAAACTTCCTGCTTTAAGAAAAACTGCTGAATCATAATATTGATTTTTATCATCGGCAATTACTAATTTAATATGATATGAAGTTCCAGCAACAACATCAGATTGAGCAGTCATAGCAATTGTTTGTCCAGCATAGTTTATCGGACTTGAAAACGTATTGTTTCCATTGTAATAATTTACATTTACTGCAGGGCAAGTACCTAGTGGAGTTGCTGGATGAATGTTGATAGACGAAACAGTAGTTGTAGTTCCGGGAATTAATGCTAAATTTTTATAGGATGATCCAGGACTATTTTCTTTTATTAAAAATGCAAATCCATCAGAATACTGACAAGGGCTTTCATCATTATATTCATTCGATGCAAATAGGTAATCAAAACTCAAAAAATTGGTAAGGGCTACAAAATCGAATTCTAAAACAGTCGCATTTGTTGAAGCAATACCGATAGCTTGATTTAAATCGAAATCACCAGACCAAGAAGTATCATTTCCGTCACCTCTATCAAAAATAAAGGGTTCTTTTGAATTTTTAGCACTCCAAGTACTTAAGATAACCCCTTCAGTAAAAGGGAAACTACCTCCACCATTTGTAAAATAACCATAACTATTTTGACCTGATGGGAAAGTATCACCCGATGCTTGAGAATTAAAAACTGTTGCACAAGTACTATTTATTAGTACATTTTCAACCAATTGTTGTGCAGTATAGGAATCGTTTATAGTAATATTCTGAGCAGATACAATTAAAGTATTGCAGTAAATTAAACAAAAAAATAGAATTGTTTGTCTCCATTTCATAGTATTACAAAGATACTACAAAACTATATTTTTTAAACTATCGAAATAGGTCATAAAAAATGGTCTTAAATCAATTATTTTCTAAATCTAAAGGTTATCTATTTATAGATTCTTGAATTAGCAATTGATAATAATGTAAATTTGTATCAAATTTTTTCAAAATGGGAGAGGAGCAATTAATGGTTTTCAAAAAACCATCTTATCCAATAAATAATTTATTTTTAGATTATTTAGAACGATATGATAGAGTATCAAAAGTTTCAATTTATTACAATGATTTATTGCGTTTTTCTGGAGCTATAAATGTGTATGATAAAAACAATGTTGACACACTATGGATTCGGGTGTATTATAGTGAATTTGAAAGTGCTGAAATTGATTTGAATTTAAAAAAAATTTATTCGTATCTGCATTCAGATGGGAATACAGATATCATAAAGTTTTTGAATGTTGATGCTATTGACTATTGTACTTTTGGAAACTCAAAACCCTTTCGGATTAAAGTAAGAAATATTCTTAATGACAATTACACCTATTTTTATATTAAAAATGCCGATGCATCTAGGGTTTATGGTTTAGAATTAGAACATATTCTTTCTCCGGATAAAATTCATTTTTTAGTATATAAGGATACCTTAATAGAAGAGCATATTATGGGAATCCCCGGAGATGTATTTATGGAAACCCTTTTAATAAATTGCTCTGAAGTCGAAAAATCTCAAATTGCAAAGGAGTTTGTTAAGTTTAATGAGCGTTGTATGATTAGGCTCCTTGGGGATATGAGAGCTTACAATTATGTAATTGTTCCTATTCATGATTTTGATCAAGTGGTTTATAAAATTCGTCCTATAGATTTTGATCAACAATGTTATGAAGGCAATTTGAAAGTGTATAGACCACAATTTTTTAAAGAAAATTATCCAATGGTAAAATTGGTTAAAGATAAATTGGAAAATAGCTCAATCGAACAGTATAAAAATGAAGAACGTGCAGCATTGGCCAAAAGAATTTATTCTGCCGAATCCAGAATAAAAAAATTATTACAAATTATGGGAAATGATAGCATTGCACCCGATTCTCACGTAGAACAATTAAAATTAGAACTGTATCGATTGACTCACGACATCAATTTTAAAAGGGCAAAATCTATGGGTAATGTTCTCAACTCTGCTTTTGATTTTATTACAAGAAATTATAAAAATATATTTGTTATCAAATAAGCGATAGTTCAATACGCAAAAATAATTTTTTTAAAATTCTAAAAATAGATTTCAATTTCTGAAATTCGAACCTTTCGTTTTTTTATTATACACTCTTTAATTAAATGCAGACTTTTTATTAGTAGAAGTATAAGCATAAGCGTCTTTTTTGTTCTATAAGTAATGAATATTCAGTCAAACTAATTTCTTTTTTTTATAGAGTCTGTTCAATATTTCATTGATATCTTTCAATTCTGGAGTTAGAAATATTTTATGCCCTTGTAGGTCATTAGTCAATTCAAGACCACAGATAGAACATTTATACTCTCTAAAATGGCTGGTAACATTTTTGGTTGTGATTATTTTATGCCCCAAAACGGAGCAAAGAATTTTATTAGATAAATGAAATTCTTTTAGGCTAATTGTGTTCATATCGACTAAGTGTTGGTTGGAATAGTAAATTTATAATATGAACGATTAAATGCCAATTAAAATCGATTAATAGCATTTATTTTTAAATTAAATAAATATAAGATTACAAATTATGTATTTTGTTGTTAATAATATATTTTTCTTAAAAAAAACTACCTTCAAAAACAAATAGGTATTGAAGGTAGTTTTATGTATTAATCTATGAAAATCTATTCCTATGATTTTTATATTTAAAATCGATTTTGATTATTAAAATGTTGGCAATAATACTTTATCTAATACGTGTATTTGTTTAACAAATTATTATAATATGTTTATAAGTAATTTTTTATAAAAATTATGATTTTTACTGTTATTAATTTTTTTTGTTTATGTTTAATAAAAAATTGTCAAACAAAAAATTATAACCTAAAATTGGTTTGAAAAATTTAATTTGTAAATTTGTTTTTAGGATGTTTTCATCATTAAATAATAATAGACAAGAAACGTAGTTAAGATGATTAATCATTTATTAGAAACTAATTAATATGTCAAATAAACTTTTTACAACAATTTTATTCTTGTTTAGCATTACGATGTTTGCTCAATCTAGTTATAATAAATTAGATGAAAAAGGGAATAAAAACGGGCCGTGGAAAGGCTATTATGCCGAAACAAAAAACATAAAATACGAAGGGACTTTCGAACACGGTAAAGAAATTGGTGTTTTTACTTTCTATGATAATACCAAATCCAAAAGCATAGTTGCTACCAGAGAATTTAATCCCAAAGACAATTCCGCCTACACGATTTTTTATGATCCACTTAAAAATAAAGTAAGCGAAGGTAAAGTGGTCAATAAATTATACGAAGGTCAATGGAAATACTACCACAAAGCCTCAAAAAGCATAATGACAATTGAAAATTACAATGGAGGAAAACTAAATGGACTGCGTACCGTTTTTTATCCTAGTGGTAAGATAGCCGAAGAAATGATTTACAAAGAGGACAAAAAAAATGGTTATTACAAAAAATACACCGAATCTGGAATTATCATTGAAGAATCGAATTATAAAAACAACGAATTCGATGGATTAGCCATTTTCAGGGATGCCGATGACGGAACGATTGTTTCCAAAGGGAAATTCGTCAATGGAAAAAAAGCGGGAATTTGGCAGTTTTTCCAAGAGGGGAAATTGGTTAAAGAAGAGAATATGAGTTTTCCAAAAAGAAATGAGGAAACTAAAAAGTAATTTAACAGATTTTTAATATTTACGGACTTAAATCTCATAATTGTTATAAAGCCTTTGAGACTTTGAAGTAAATTTTTCCACCAATCCTACCGTAAATCTTTGTAACTTTGCCCCCTTAATTAAATTATAATTATTTCAAAATGAAACGTGTAGTTGTTGGGCTTTCAGGTGGTGTAGATTCGAGTGTCGCGGCTTATTTGTTGCAGCAGCAAGGCTATGAAGTCATAGGTCTTTTTATGAAAAATTGGCACGACGACTCGGTTACCATTTCTAACGAATGTCCTTGGCTCGAGGATAGTAACGATGCTTTGTTGGTTGCCGAAAAATTGGGAATTCCTTTTCAAACCGTTGATTTAAGCGAAGCATACAAAGAAAAAATTGTTGATTATATGTTCAATGAATACGAAAAAGGGCGAACTCCAAACCCCGATATTCTTTGTAATCGCGAAATAAAATTCGATGTTTTTATGAAAATAGCTTTAAGTCTTGGTGCTGATTATGTGGCAACAGGTCATTATTGCCGAAAAGGAGTAACCGAAGTCAATGGCGAAAATGTTTATCAACTTTTGGCTGGAGTTGATTCGAATAAAGATCAATCGTATTTTCTTTGTCAATTATCACAAGAACAATTGGCAAAATCTTTGTTTCCAATAGGAGAATTAACAAAACCTGAAGTACGTGAAATTGCACTGGAATTGGATTTGGTCACTGCCGAAAAAAAAGATTCACAAGGATTGTGTTTCATTGGAAAAGTAAGATTGCCCGAGTTTTTACAACAAAAATTAGAACCCAAAGACGGATTGATTTATCAAATTGATGCATCCAATACCATTTATACATTAGAAAAAGAAACCAATCTTTCTGTAGAAGCAGCATTGGCTTTCGATGCAAAAAAAATTACCTACACACCTGAAATGGGAAAATTAGTGGGCAAACATCAAGGGGCACATTATTTTACCATTGGACAACGAAAAGGACTCAATGTCGGGGGAACTACAGATCCGTTGTTTATCATTGCTACAAATGTGGAAACCAATTCGATTTATACGGGATTGACTAGTAAACATCCCGGATTGTTCCGCAAAGCCTTGTTTATTGAAAAGTCAGAAGTGCATTGGATTCGTAATGATTTGGCTCTGACAAATGGTGAAACAATGAATGTGATGGCACGAATTCGGTATCGTCAACCCTTACAAAAATCAACTTTGCACCAATTTGAAAACGGAATGTACGTCGCTTTCGAAGAACCTCAATCCGCCATCACCGAAGGGCAATTTGTAGCTTGGTATTTAGACAATGAATTAGTTGGTTCGGGAGTAATTTCTTAGATTAGTATTTTAATTCCAAATTATATATGAGAAAAATATATCTTTTCCTGTTATTAGTTTCCAGTTTCGTAGGCTTTTCACAAGAAGATGCCTGGGTGTATTTCAAGGACAAACCCAATTCCGCAACTGACTTGGCAAATCCGTTAAGCATACTTTCGCAAAGAGCTTTAGACAGAAGAATTGCTCAAGGAATAACTTTAGACACTAAAGATGTTCCTGTTTATCAAGCTTATATTAATCAAGTAGCCGGTTCTGTTGGAATAACAGTAAAGGCCAAATCAAAATGGTTGAATTGTCTCCATGTTCGTGGTTCTGTAGCGGATATTAATGCGTTAAAATTATTGTCTTCTGTACTGAAAGTAGATTTTGCCAATAAAACTTTGAATGGTTCTATCAATAAAACGGTGGCTAAAATAATATCTAAACCTGTAAATAAAACAATGGAAACTGCTATAAACTATAATTATGGTATTTCCTCAAATCAAATTCAAATGTTGAACGGCCATTTGTTGCATCAATTAAATTATACTGGTTCAGGAAAAATTATTGCGGTTATGGATTCTGGTTTTCCAGGAGTCGATACGGCACAGCCTTTCAAGAGATTAAGAGACAATAATCAAATTCTTGGTGGATATGATTATGTAAATAAAAGCAGTAATTATTTTTCTGGTAACAATCACGGAACCTATGTTTTGTCTTCGATGGGAGGTTATGTTGACGGACAACTAGTAGGAACGGCTCCTGATGCAAAATATTATTTGTTTATTACTGAAGATGCTATTTCTGCATTTCCTTATTCTGAAAATCCTGTCGAAGAATCGAATTGGGTCGAAGCTGCTGAAGAAGCCGATAGGCTAGGAGTCGATATTATCTCTACATCATTAGGCTATTTTGGTTATGATAATCCCAATTATAGCCACACCTATTCAGATATGACTGGGAATTTAGCTTTTGCATCTCAAGGAGCCAATATTGCATTTGATAAAGGTATTATTGTAGTGGCTAGTGCAGGAAATGAGGGAGCAGAAATTGAACCACACATTGGAATACCAGCTGAGGCCAAAAATGTAATAGCAGTTGGCGCTGTAAAATCTAATGAAACTTATGCTTCGTTTAGTTCTATTGGGCCAAGTTATGATGGTAGAGTAAAACCGGATGTAATGGCTCAAGGCCAAACAGTAGTTGTATCGGATCCAACTGGAAAATTAGTGACTGCAAACGGAACTTCATTTTCTTGTCCCATAACTTCTGGAATGCTAGCTTGTTTGTGGCAAGCTTTACCAGAAAAAAATGCACAGCAAATCAAACAATTAGTGATAGAATCATCGGATAATTTTGCTGAACCCTCAGTAAAATCAAGACCACAATTCGGTTATGGAATCCCAGATTTTCATTTGGCTTTGTCCAATGGATTGTCGGTTACTGCTTTTTCAAAAAACGAATTTATGGTATATCCAAATCCAACGTTTGATTCTATATCAGTGACTTTTCCAAATGATGCTAATGTCAAAACTATTGCAATTTATAATGTGCTAGGCCAGAAAGTTTTAGAAAAAAATATTTCTTTTCAATCACCAACTATCTCGCTGAAATCCCTCAATAGTGGTATTTATTTCTATAAAATTGAATCGAATACTTTTTCTAAAAGTGGAAAAATTATCAAACAGTAATTCGATAGTTCAATGAACAAAATCATACAACTTTTTAACATCAAATACCCCATTATTCAAGGAGGGATGATTTGGAATTCGGGTTACAAATTAGCTAGTGCAGTCAGTAATGCTGGTGGTTTAGGATTGATTGGGGCGGGTTCGATGTATCCTGAAGTTTTACGGGAGCACATTCAAAAATGCAAAATAGCTACCGATAAACCTTTTGGTGTAAACGTTCCGATGCTGTATCCTAATTTAGAAGAAATCATCAATATTATTGTTGAAGAAGGTGTGAAAATAGTTTTTACATCAGCAGGAAATCCTAAAATTTGGACTTCATTTTTGAAAGCAAAAGGAATAACTGTAGTTCACGTTGTCAGCAGTTCTGTTTTTGCTTTGAAAGCTCAAGATGCTGGAGTAGATGCAATTGTAGCCGAAGGATTCGAGGCAGGAGGACACAACGGAAGAGAAGAAACCACCACTTTTACTTTGATTCCGATGGTTAAAGAAAAAATTAATATTCCTCTTATTGCAGCTGGAGGAATTGCAACTGGTCGAGGAATGCTTGCCGCAATGGTTTTAGGAGCCAATGGAGTGCAAGTAGGAAGTCGATTTGCTGCTTCGGTAGAATCATCAGCGCATGAAAATTTCAAGAATAAAATTATCGAAACCAAAGAGGGAGAAACTCAGGTTACGCTAAAAGAATTAGCACCAGTTCGATTGATCAAGAATAAATTTTACCAAGACGTTCAGAATTTGTATGCAAAATGTCCAACCAAACAAGAATTAGCAACTTTATTGGGCAGAGCTAGAGCAAAACGAGGAATGTTTGAAGGTGATTTAGAGGAAGGCGAACTCGAGATTGGTCAAATTGCAGGATTGATTCACGATATAAAATTAGCAGCTGATATTATTGAAGAATTGATTACAGATTATAATTTGGCAAGAAAAGAAATGGAGAAATACGATTTTTAGATTCAATTTATAGTACTTTTGAAAACCTACAATTTTATACCCAATGACTAAAATAAAAATTATCTTAATTCTGACATTCTTTACATTGGGATTGAACCAATTATACAGCCAAACATACAAATTCAGTACCTCCGGTTTAAGCGTTTTAGAAAAAGGGCAAAATGGGAGTTGGGGCAAATGGTCCGATTTAAAACTTGTTAATATTTTAGTAAAATTAGATACCGATAAAAACCGAATTGTTGTCTATTCAGAAGCGATTCAAGTCTTTGAAATTATTGATTATATCCCTTGGGAAGAAAATGAAACCGATAGTGTTTATACATTTATCTGTAAAGACAATAATGGTGAAGATTGTACTCTTTCGATAATTACCCGAAAAAAGCAAGACAATCGGAAACAACTTTACATTAATTATGATGATAGAATTATACTCTACAATATCTTCAATTATAAATAATTCTTTGAGTTAAGTTTTAATTAATTCTTCTAAAAAAGTCCTTATCTAGTCAATTTACAAAAGGCTAATCCGTATTTTTGTATGAAATCGCCATTAACAACAAGTTTGCGTAAGCAAATGAAATTCGCTGAACACATATAAAAATTATAAACACAGTGAAGCAAATGAAATTCGCTGAACACCTATAAAAAATAGTAACATAGTGAAGCAAACACCAATAAGTAAAAGGCGACCCGAGACAAAGTCGAACTGGCGAAGCATACCATATATGACCGCTGAAAAATCAAAATTTACACATATGAATAAAATGGTTACTATGAAAAAGTTATTTTTGTTGTTGTCCTTTGTTGCAATTACAAATCTTCAAGCACAACAACGTCCAAAATTAGTAGTTGGAATTGTAGTAGATCAAATGAAAATGGAATATCTCTATCGGTTTTCGGATGATTTTTCTCCAAATGGCTTCAAGCGTTTGATGGAAAAAGGATTCGTCTTTCATAACGCTAATTTTAATTATATGCCCACTTATACCGCTCCGGGACACGCCTCTATTTATACTGGAGCAACACCTTCGGTAAATGGAATTGTTGGAAATGATTGGTACAACAGAAAGTTAGGAAAGTCGATGTATTGCACCGATGACGCCTCTGTAAAAACGGTTGGTGACGGAACAGCTAAAGAAGGAGCAATGTCTCCTAAAAATCTGTTATGCACCACCATTACTGACGAGTTGCGATTGAGAACCAATTTCCAAGGGAAAGTAATTGGGATGAGTTTAAAAGATCGGGCTGCCATTTTACCTGCAGGACATTTTGCTAATTGGGCATTTTGGTATAGTAAAACGGGTTCATTCATTTCGAGTACATTTTATGGTTCTACATTGCCAGCCTGGGTAACGGAATTCAACAACAATAAAAATTATTTGACTTATATCAATAAAGGTTGGAGTTTGTTGAAACCAGCTGCCGATTACAACGAAAGTTTGCCTGATGACAATCCGTATGAAGGTAAATTATACAATTCCGACAAACCTGTTTTTCCATACAATCTAAAAACAATGTATGATAAACACGGTGCTGAAGTAATGCGATCCACTCCTTTTGGAAATAATTTATTGGCTGATTTTGCGAAATACGCCATAGAAAAAGAAGAATTAGGAAAAGACAATATTACCGATTTTTTGACGGTTAGTTTCTCTTCGACAGATTATGTGGGGCACATTTTAGGGCCAAGATCAATGGAATTGCAAGACACTTATTTGCGGTTAGACCTTACAATTGCTGATTTCTTGGATTATTTAGATAAAACAGTTGGCAAGGATAATTATTTACTTTTCTTGACCGCCGATCACGCTTGTGCTGAAAATGCAAACCATCTGAAAGATCATAAATACAATGTGAAAAATGTTTCGTCAAAAGATATTTCTAAAGCAATTAAAGAGTTTTCAACTGCTACTTTCGGTGAAGATTTAGTTATTGAATATTCTAATTTTAATGTTCATTTTGACAAGGATTTAATCAAGTCTAAAGGTTTGGAATTGGATAAAGTGAAACAGGCGTTCAAGGTCTTTTTAATGAATCAGGAGCAAGTGAAAAGAGTGTATACTGAGGAAGAAATTTTGGCTTCAACAGGAAATGATTATTATTTGAATTTTATAAATAACGGTTATGATGTTTCCCAAAACGGAGATTTGGTGGTATTGGACAAACCTGGTTATATTGAATACGGCGCAGCAGGAGCAACTCACGGATCACCTTATGCTTATGACACTCACGCACCTTTGCTTTTTTATGGTTGGAAAATAAAGCCCGGAGAAAGTTTCGATAAAAAAGAAATCACTCAAATTGCACCAACACTTGCATTTAAACTAAAATTGGAATTGCCAAACGGCACACAAAGCAAGGTTTTGACGGAAGTTCTAGGGGAGAAGTAGTATCTGAAACAAATAAAGTATTTTGAATTTACAACTTTTTAAAAGTTGTCAAATCTATCACAATTGGCTTCATAAAAATCCCATTTCATTTTTCATTGAAATGGGATTTATTATTTAAAAAAGATGGATTTTTAATTATTTACAAGCACTGCATCTTCAATAAGAATTTGGTATTTATAGCCTGAGCCTAAATCTTTATTGAGTACAACAGTTCCTTTTAGAGAAATAATTTCATCCACTTTCACCTTTTCTAAAGTAGTAATGGTGATGTCATTAAATCCGTTAAAATTAGATCCATCTTGCAGGTGAATCCAGTTTTTCTTCATTATTTGAGGCATAAATTTCACCACTTTTCCTGTTACAATCACCGTTTTTCCAGCCAATTTGTCTCTGGTTGCATACAAATCAAAGACTGAAATTCCACCTTTGGCCAAAGTAATTCCTTTAAACAGTTCTTTAGAAGAAACTACTTTTACTGGGACTAAAGTTGGTTCGGCGGTTGCTGTAGCATTTGGATCAATTAATCCTTCAATAAATAAAACAGAGTCAAAAGTTCTTTTTAAATCTTTACTTTCAAAATTTTTCATCTCCATACCACCCTGATAAGTATAGGTTTTTCCGACGGTTACCTCCGTTTTTGGTACAGCAATCCAATACTCTTTTTTAGTTTCGGTTACCAGAAGATAAGTGTAAGCATTAGCATTTAAAACCTCTTTAACCGTGATTTGATGTGAATTTAATTCTTCCACAATAGACTCTTCCGTTTTTACAATTTCTGTTTTTTCTGTATTGGGTTTGCATTGAACAAAACCCCATAAAACTAGTAAACTTGAAACACTCCAAATTAGTATTTTTTTCATCTGATTATAATATTTGTTTTTTATTGGAAGATGGAACGCCTATAATCATATTGGTGTGTGTCAATGATAATTGTCGTGGGCGTTTCATCTGTTTATAATATTTGTTTTTTAATGGAAGATGGAACGCCTATAATCATATTGTTGTGTGTCAATGATAATTGTCGTGGGCGTTTCATCTGTTTATATTTATTGTTTTCATCGGTCAGATGGAACACTCATAATCATCCCTCAGTGTGTCAACAACTATTGTCTTGGGTGTTTCATCTGTTTATAATATTTGTTTTTTATTGGAAGATGGAACGCCTATAATCATATTGGTGTGTGTCAATGATAATTGTCGTGGGCGTTTCATTTTTTTATATATTTTATATATTGGAGTAAAAATAATTCATTTTTATTCTATTAAATATGATTTATCTCAGTTTATTAAAAAACTTGTGGTATTGGATATAATGATTTTTTGAAAAGTTAGTGCCTTTTGAAAAAAAATCCCATTTCGTTTTTTGAAATGGGAATTGTATTTTTATTCTGTTACTACTTCGACTGGCAACGGAATTTGATTTTTGAGTAAATCTTCGAAGGTTTCACGAACTCTAATGAGGTGTCCTTGACCGTTCATCCATAGTACTTCTGCTGGTTTGTATCTCGAATTATAATTGGAGGACATAGAGAAGCAATACGCTCCAGCATTTCTAAAACTTAAAATATCACCTTCATTGATTTCTGAAATTCGGCGATTATTTGCAAAGGTGTCTGTTTCACAAATATATCCTACAACGGAATAGAAACGTTCTTTCCCTTTTGGGTTCGATATATTTTCGATTTGATGTTGTGAACCATAAAACATTGGTCGTATCAAATGATTGAAACCGCTGTCAATCTGAGCAAATACGGTTGAAGTAGTTTGTTTTACTGCATTTACTTTTGCCAAGAAATAACCCGCTTCACTCACAAGAAATTTTCCAGGTTCAAATATTAATGTCAAATCTTTTCCGTATTCAGCACAAAACGAATTGAATCTTTTAGATAATTTATTGCCTAATTCTTCAATGTCGGTTTCGATGTCGTCTTTTTTGTAAGGAACTTTAAATCCGCTACCAAAGTCCAGGAATTCAAGTTCTTTGAAATTTTTTGCTACATCAAATAAGATTTCAGCAGCATACAAAAATACTTCTATATCCAAAATATCGGAACCTGTGTGCATGTGGATTCCAACGATATGCATTTTTGTGTTTTCAACAATTCTTAATAAATGTGGCAATTGATGAATAGAAATTCCAAATTTACTATCAATATGACCAACAGAAATGTTAGTGTTCCCTCCAGCCATTACGTGTGGATTGATACGAATACAAACTGGAACCTTGGGATATTTTGTTCCAAATTGTTCCAAAATTGATAGGTTGTCAATATTGATTTGAACCCCTAAAGCAGATACTTCCTCGATTTCCTCTAGGGAAACACCATTTGGAGTAAAAAATATTTGATCTGGAGAGTAGCCTGCGTGAAGTCCTAATTGTACTTCTTGAATAGAAACGGCATCTAAACACGAACCCATCTCTCTCAATAATTCAAGAATGGCTATGTTTGACAAGGCTTTCATAGCATAATTGATTCGGAGTTTTTCTACTTTAGAAAAAGCTTTCGTTAATCTTTGATATTGTGATTGGATTTTTGCCGCATCATAGACATATAATGGACTACCGAATTGTTCTGTTAGTTGTACTAAATCTTTTGCTTGCATTATTGATACATTTTTGGCAAATTTATTACTCTTTATTGGTTCGTACAAGAAATAATTAAAAACTAACAAATTATAACAAAATGTTTGTAAACAAACATATTTAGACTGTATTAATGATTTTTTAAACAACAATACGGAACAGAATTTAATGCAACGAGATTATTATTTATTCCAAATCTCCCAAGCCTTTTCCGCCTGATAAATGAGCATATCCTGACCGTTTTTGATTTGTGCTCCTTTTGCTGCCGCTTTTTTTAGGAATTGAGTTTCTGCTGGATTGTAAATTAGGTCGTAGGCAATGTGTTTTGGAGTAAAATATTCGTAAGGAATTAATGGAAAAGTATCTGTATTTGGGCTTGTTCCTAGGGGTGTCGAATTGATAATGATTTGGTAATTGTCAAAAGTTGTTGCATTAATTCGGTCGTAATCGATACTATTTTTTTTGGCAGTTCTGGAAACAAAAGTGTATGAAATTCCTAACTCTTTCAAAGCATAAGCGACACCCTTCGATGCACCACCAGTTCCCAATATCAATGCTTTTTTGTGATGAGGTTGTAATAATGGTTTCAGAGATTTCATAAAACCATAGTAATCGGTGTTGTAGCCTTTTAGTTTACCCTTTTTGGTGAATTTTATGGTATTTACCGCGCCAATTTCGGTTGCTTTTTTAGATAGTTTGTCCAAATACGGAATCACAACCTCTTTGTACGGAATCGTTACATTCATCCCTTTTAAATCGGGAGTATTTTTTATAATTTCAGGAAATGCTGTGATTTCTGGAATGTCAAAATTCTCGTATGTGCAACCTTCAAAGAGTTTGTTATTATTGAATTTATCAGTAAAATATCTTTTTGAAAAAGAATAACTAATGTTGCGTCCCAGTAAACCAAAGCGTTTGAGAATTGTATCTAGCATTTTATGATTTGAAATTTAGTTTTAAACTATGCTTTTTCGGTGCAGTTGTCTTTTGGTTCTTAAAAAATTAACCACAAATTTGAATAATTTCCACTAATAAATTAGTGAAAATTAGTGTAATTCTATCTAACTTTTTTTTAAATGTGAGTTTATTTTTACCACAAATTACCACAAATTTTAATCTTAAACTATTTTTAAAAATTGTGTAATTCTATTTGATACTTTCTAAATTTTTGCTAATTTGTGTAATTTGTGTTTTAAAAAAAGTTAGCAATTCTTTGTCAAAGTCCTCCCGCTTTCTTGTAATTCGTGGCTGAATATTAGTAACTATTTTTTGTGTTTGGCAATATAGTTTTGAACCATTTTTCGAGCCCAAACCACTGGAAATAAATCTTCCAAAAGAATGTAATTGTCAAAATTCAATCGCAACCCATTGCTCAAATGAAATTTGCCTTTAATTATATCCTGAATGATGAAGTACAAGCCTGCTAAACGGTATTCGATTTCGTTTTCTTCAGGAAAATATTCAGTTGCTTGTAACAAAGTTTGAATAGCACTATCGAATTCTCCTAAAAATTGCAGTATATCAACCCAATACAACCAAGTGTCTAATGAGTAATCACCAAATTCTACTGCTTTTCTATACCCAAATTCCGCTTCTTCAAAGAAGTTCATTTGCTTGTTAATAGTTGCATATCGTTTCCAATACAACCGATTTTGGTTGTCTATAGCCAAGGCTTTGTTGACAAAAAATAAGGCTTTTTGGAAGTTTTTTTGACGAACATAAAAATCGGTGATTGCTATCCAACCTTTGTCTAAAAGTGGATCCTCGTGAACTGTTTTGTTAAAGTATTTCAAAGCCTGAACTTTGTTGCCTAGTTTTTCGTAGCATTTTCCAATTCGTAGCAATGCATAGGAAGTGGCATCATCCAATTCGATAGTTCTGTTGTAACTTTCAATCGCTTCACTATATTTTTTTAAGCGCTCCAATGCTTTAGCTCTTTCCATAAATGCACCCATAAATTCATCGTCAATTAGCGTCGCATAATCAAAAGCTCTAATGGCACTTTCATATTCTTTCAAACCATAATGCAAACGACCTAATTGATGCCAAGCAATTTCACTATAGGGATTTTTGTCGATGTATTTTGACAAATAAGTAATGGCTTCTTGGTTTTGGTCTAAGAATTCGAAACAATACACTACATTATATAAAGCAGATTGGTCTTCGAGATCCACCTCTAAACACTTGATGAAACTGTCTCTAGCCATTTCGAGATTGTCCATAAATAGGTATTCCATCCCAATTAAATTATAGACATCAGCATAATCATCGGTATATTTCAAAGCAATAGTAAGCAATTCAACCGCTTTTTCGTGCTTATCTCTTTTAGAAAAAATATTGGCTTTTTGTATGTAAATTTCTTCATTAGTAGGTTCTATGGCATACAATTCGTTCAATAACTTCTCAGCTTGTTCGAGCTTGTCATCATAAATCAACATTTCGACTTGAACGAGTTTCAATCCCGTTGATTTTGGATGTTGTTCGAGGCCTAATTTTAAGGCTTTTTTTGCCAAATTGGATTTTCCCATATCGAGATAATGAAGGATAATATCTTCGAATTCTTCGGAGTCAAAAAAGAGCACTTTGTTGGTTTTCAACATTGACTCAAATTTGGATAGGGATAAGTTATATTCCTCTTCTTCTTCGCTTAATTGCATAGGTTATTTTTTTGAGATTACCCGAAATAAATTTAGTCAACCTTGTTGTTGTTGTGAGAATAATTTGGAATTGTTTTGAACAATTTAATTAACAAGATTTTAAAGTTAATAGTTTGTTGTTTATAGTTTGATGTTGGTTATGGGAACCATAAACTATAAACTACAAACTATTTCATCCATTACCTCAATCATTATCGCGCAACCTTCTCTAATTTCTTCTTCTGAAATGGTCAATGGTGGAGTTATTCTTATAGCTTTGGGTTCGAATAATAACCAAAACAAAATCAATCCTTTGTCTTGGCATTTTAGAATCACTTCATTGGTAATCTCCGCACTTTCGGTCATTGCTGCCAACATTAATCCTTTTCCTCGAATTTCTTTTATCAAAGGATGTACCAAAAGTGTTTTGTAGAGCTTTTCTTTCTCCAAAGTTTCCGCCATTAGATTTGTCTCTGTAATTTCATTCAAAGTAGCCAAGCAGGCTGCCGCAATGACAGGATGCCCTCCAAAGGTTGTTATGTGACCCAATTTTGGATCGTGACTTAGCAAATCCATCATTTCTGCTGATGCTGTGAAAGCACCTACAGGCATTCCTCCACCCATTCCTTTTCCCATAACCACAATATCAGGTACGACATCGTAATTTTGAAAGCCAAAAAGTTTGCCTGTTCTGCCAAAACCCGGTTGGATTTCGTCCAGAATCATCATAGCACCCACTTCAGTGCAACGTTCGCGAACTTTTTTGAGGAAATCGTTATGAGGCTCGATAAAACCTGCACCACCTTGAATGGTTTCTAGAAGAATTCCTGCAGTTTTTGTCGTTATTTTGTCTAAATCGGCTTCGTTGTTGAAAGTGATAAAATCGACGTCCGGAATTAATGGTCGAAAGATTCGTTTGCGTTCTTCGAATCCCATCACACTCATTGAACCCATGGTGTTGCCGTGATAGGCGTTGTGGCAAGAAATCAATTGGCTTCTTCCTGTGGTTCTTCGGGTGAGTTTTAAAGCGCCTTCGATAGCTTCCGTCCCAGAATTGACTAAATAGGTTTTGTCTAAAGGTTCCGGTAGGAGTGAAGCCAACAATTTGCAATATTCTACCGCTGGACTTTGCGAATATTCGCCATACACCATCACGTGCGAATATTTGTCTAATTGGTCTTTTATAGCCTGATTGACTCTTGGCGGTTGATGTCCGAGCGTGCAAGCCGAAACACCAGCCACAAAATCCAAGTATTTTTTGTTGTTTGTATCGTAAATGTAAGAGCCTTTGGCATACGAAACCTCCATTCCTAAAGGATAGGGAGAGGTTTGGGCTTGGTATTTTATGAAATCGTTCAAGGTTTATGTTTTTAACCGCAAAGACGCAAGGAAGCAAAGTTCACGGAGTTTTATGTATTAATTTGTAGATATTTATTATTGCAATTTGTCACGCTGGTTGCGTCTCAATTATCTTACTCTCGTTTGTTGAGATTCCTCCTTCGTCGACTGACAAATATGAATACTAATTTATTTTGGTAATCTAATTAAAATAATCGCAGCATACTGAGACTGAAAACGGGAAACTACTTTTTCCTCTTCTTATCGTAATTCAATGTTTCTTTCCGGACTTTCATCGGGATATTTTCCTTGGTCTTTTCGTCTTTTCCTTGCTGTACTAGTTTGTCGTTTTCTATATTTTCTTCGGGTGGGAAAATATCGTCTTTCGATTTTATACGTTCATCGCCTCGCCAAACCATACCTCGAAGTTTCCTGTCGGGTTCAAGTAAATCTTTTTCGGGATAAATTGTTCCTTCTACTGAATTGAAAAAAGTGATGGTTTCTATTTCGTTTTTATCAAAAATGATATTGATTTTACTGCTCACATTTTTGTTAATGCCAATGAGTTCTTGTGCATCATTCCGCATATAATAAATGACTTCGGCATTTTTTACAATATCTACATCGTGGAGTTTTCCTTCCAGAAATTTACCGTACAGATTCTGTCCTTTGACTTGATTATAGCCTGTACCTATGGTATCTTTCGAAATTATAAATGTATTATTCAAAACTTTAAGCGAATCGAGTTTTTGGGTTGTTTTGTTTCCGATAAGGTGCATTATATCGCCTGTGATTTGACTTTCATCGTTCCAAAGAATTGGTTTTCCAATTAGTTTTGTTAAGGCTATTTTCGAATCAGAATGTATAGAATCACATTTGCCGCTCATATCAGTCTTGTAGAAACGGACATTATTGAAAGCTCTTATAATTCTGTTGCCTTCAGGTCCAGTCACCATTATTTTTTTTCCGTGAATGTAAATAGAATCGTTTTCGACAAAGTTCACAGCTACTGCTCTTTTGGTTACAAACATCGAGTCTTTGTTTTTGTACAATTCGGCATAGTGACTTTTTATTATTCCTCTATTGACCGAATCTTTTATTTTTACATTTCGAGTGGCAGAGGCAAATTCACGATTCCGATCATAATACAAACTATCGCCTTCTATAATTCGGTCATCATATTTTATATAGGACTTACGAAGGAAATGTGATAGGTTTTTTTTGGTGTCATAAAACCCTTTTTCGGTATATATAAAATTGGATTTACTGGTAATTGTCGAGGGGCCAAAAAGGTAGGAATGCCCAGAATTACTGTAATAATCCAAGTGGTTTGACTTCATTACATACTTAGGATTCGTTATAGTAACTGCTGTGAGAAATTGGAATTTTTTTTCGGCAACATAATACTTTCCAGACTTGCTTTTTAGTGTATTGTCTCGATTGGTAATTGTTCCATTAGTATTGTAATAAACTTCTTGAGTGTTTCTGTCAAAGTTGATGGTGTCAGTAACTAAAGTGGTTTCTGGCGAACGCATTTTGGCATTACCTGTGGCGTAGGCCTTACGCATATTGCCATTATATTCAGCATATTTACTGTTTAAAAACAAGGTATCTCCTTGCACCAATTGAACATCCCCAAAGGCTTTAATGTAATTTTCCTCTTGAAAATAATAGGCTTTGTTGCAAGTCATTATGATACCATCGTGGTTGATGCGAACATTTCCGGTTAGCAAAGCAGCATCAGGGGCTTCGAGCTGATTGACGTCAAAATAATCAGAATTTTCGATAATGATTTTTTTGGGTGCTTGAGCCAGTAGGTTTTGGAAACTTATAAGTATGAAACAACTTATGAAAAACAGTAACTTCTTCAATTAATTTAATTTTTGCCAAATTTAAGAAAAAGGAAACAACCCAAATCTATATTATGATTTATTTATTAAACTTTACAGACGATTGGATGTTGAAAATTTATTAACAAAAAGGAATAATATATAGATATAGTGACAGATTTAGGAAGTCTATTGATGTTAATCTTGTATTATTCTCAAATTATTACTAAATAAAACAATAAATTTAGAGTCTGTTAATTCAATGGTATTGGATTTCATAATTAGCTGTAAAAATTAAAAAAATAAATTAGAATGATAAAAAAAATAACTATTGTTGCAAGTATAAGTTTAATACTATCTGCAACAGCTTGTAAAACACCAGCATCTAAAATGAATACAGTCTATAAAGAAAACACTTCTCAAAAGAAAGAAGTTGTTTATCAGGTTTTTACCCGATTATTTGGAAACAAAAATACGACTAATAAACCTTGGGGAACCATCGAGGAAAATGGAGTGGGAAAGTTCAATGATTTTACTGACAAAGCCTTGAAAGAAATCAAGAATTTGGGTGTAACCTCTATTTGGTTCACTGGAGTTCCCCACCACGCTTTGGTTCGTGATTATACTGCAATTGGTATCTCGAATGATGATCCTGAAGTGGTAAAAGGTCGCGCTGGTTCTCCATATGCCGTGAAAGATTATTATAATGTAAACCCAGATTTAGCAGTAAATCCTGCCAATCGTTTGCAGGAATTTGAAGATTTGATTGCCCGAACGCACAAAGCAGGAATGAAGGTCATTATTGATATTGTTCCTAATCATATTGCTCGAAAATACGAAGGAAAAAACAACCCAAAGGGCGTGAGAGACTTTGGTGCCGATGATGATGTTTCAGTAGAATACAAACGAGACAATAACTTTTATTACATTCCAAATACTCGTTTTGAAATTCCTGATACAGATAAGCCCTTAAATGGTGAAAGTAATCCACTAATTGACGGTAAATTCGATGAGTTCCCCGCAAAATGGACTGGTAATGGTTCGAGATTGGCAAAACCAGATAAAAATGATTGGTATGAAACTGTGAAAGTCAATTATGGAATTCGTCCTGATGGTTCTAAAGATTTTCCAGAACTTCCAGCCGGTTTTGATACTAAATCTTATCAAGAACATTTCGATTTTTGGAAGGATAAAAACGTTCCGAATTCTTGGATAAAATTCCGTGATATTGCTTTGTATTGGACTGCCAAAGGCGTTGATGGTTTTCGTTACGATATGGCCGAAATGGTGCCAGTTGAATTTTGGAGTTATATGAATTCGGCGATAAAAGTGAATAATCCTGATGCTTTCTTGATGGCAGAAGTGTATAATCCAAACGAATATCGCAATTATATTCGTCTCGGAAAAATGGATTATTTGTATGACAAAGTTGAAACTTACGACCATTTAAAAGCTGTAATTCAAGGGAAGACTTGGCCAGATGGACTTTCGGATATTCAGCATCGAATGGCCGATATCGAGCATCACATGCTTAAATTTCTGGATAATCACGACGAGCAACGTTTGGCAAGTCCTGAATTTGCAGGAACTCCAGAAAAAGGAAAACCGTTGATGGTAATTTCAGCAACCATAAGTACAGCACCAATGATGATATATTTTGGTCAGGAAGTGGGTGAAGCCGCAAATGAAAATGCCGGTTTTGGCACCCATTCCCGCACTTCGATTTTTGATTATATTGGAGTTCCAAACCATCAAAGATGGATGAACGAAGGAAAATTTGATGGAGGACAACTTTCTCAGAGCGAAAACGATTTGCGTGATTTTTACAGAAGACTTTTGAATTTTTCTATCAATAGTTCAGCTTTGATGGGGTATTTTCAGGAAATACAAACAGCAAATCGGAACATTACTCCAGGTTACGACATCGCTATTTATTCCTATACTCGTTGGTCGGACACTCAAAAGCTAATTGTTGTGACTAATTTTTATTCGTTGGCTTCCAGTAATTTCGAACTAAGAATACCAGCTGACATTATCCAAAAATGGAATTTGAAAGAAGGTACTTATACCATTACAGATCAATTGTATCATAAAAAAACAACCCAGTTGAAAGTAGAAAATGGAGAAGGAAAAGCGCAAATTAGTATTGGTCCTTCAGAATCATTTATTTTTCAGTTGTAAATAAGCCTCTGAAAACATAGTTTTTTTTTGGTTAAAACGAGTATTTTTTCTCGTGTTTTTCTTTGTTGTTTGTTTTCTTTTTGTTTCAGTGCAAGAATAATGTTCAGTTATTTTTGAGTTACATTTTTATTTCCTAGTCAGAATTAACAGCCGCTTCATTAACTTTTAATAAGGTTGTTTCAAATTATTTTTCTCAAAAGAATAGTCTATTTGAAACTTGCCAATAAAATCAAAATTATCTCAATTTCAAATTAGTTTTTTCTCAATTTATAATTGTATTTTTGCAGCGTTTTTGCAAACTATTCACTTGCATTTTTACCAAACAACAACAATAGCAATAAAATGATTCAAACAAAATATATTTTTGTTACAGGCGGAGTAACTTCTTCTTTAGGTAAGGGGATAATTGCGGCTTCATTGGCAAAATTATTACAGGCAAGAGGGTATCGAACGACCATACAAAAGTTTGACCCTTACATCAACGTCGATCCAGGAACATTAAACCCATATGAACACGGAGAATGTTATGTAACAGATGATGGTGCCGAAACCGATTTAGATTTAGGACATTATGAACGTTTCTTGAATGTGCCAACTTCTCAAGCAAATAATGTGACCACAGGAAGAATTTATCTTTCGGTTATAGAAAAAGAGAGAAGAGGCGAATTCCTAGGAAAAACGGTTCAAGTAGTTCCACATATTACCAATGAAATCAAAGACAGAATGCAATTGCTTGGAAAATCTGGCGATTTTGATATAGTAATTACCGAAATTGGAGGAACTGTCGGGGATATTGAATCTTTACCATATATAGAATCGGTTCGACAATTGGTATGGGATTTGGGCGAGCACAATGCGATAGTAATTCATTTGACTTTAGTTCCTTATTTGGCAGCAGCAGGAGAATTAAAAACAAAACCTACTCAACACTCTGTTAAAACTTTAATGGAAAGTGGTATCAAAGCTGATATTTTGGTTTGTAGAACGGAGCGCGAAATTTCAGATGACATTCGCAATAAATTGGCACTGTTTTGTAATGTAAAAAGAGAAGCTGTTATTCAATCTATAGATGCTTCAACGATCTATGAAGTACCAAATTTAATGTTGCAAGAGGGTCTTGATGTGGTGGCCTTGAAAAAATTGGATTTACCTAAAAAAGCTGCTCCGGATTTAAAACATTGGAACACCTTTTTGCGAAGATTAAAAAATCCTAAACATACCGTAAATATTGGTTTAATTGGGAAATATGTAGAATTGCAAGATTCTTACAAATCTATTTTAGAGGCTTTTATACACGCAGGAGCAGCCAATGAAACTAAGGTGAACGTGGTTTCTATTCATTCTGAATTTCTGGATGCTTCAGATGTGGCCGAGAAATTTGCTGGATTGGATGGAATTCTTGTGGCTCCAGGTTTTGGTGGAAGAGGAATAGAAGGAAAAATTGAAGCTGTTCGTTATGCAAGAGAAAATAATATACCTTTTTTAGGAATTTGTTTAGGAATGCAAATGGCTGTTATTGAATATGCTAGAAATATTTTAGGTTATGCCGATGCCAATTCAACAGAAATGAATCCGGACACAACTCATCCAGTGGTCAACTTGATGGAAGAGCAAAAAAATATTACAGATAAAGGAGGAACAATGCGTTTAGGAGCATGGAAATGTGATATAAAACCGAATACTTTAGCTTCTAAAATATATGGGAAAGCAACTATTTCTGAACGTCATCGCCATCGTTACGAATACAATAGCAATTATGTTGCAATTTTAGAAAAAGCAGGATTAAAAGCTTCGGGGGTTAATCCAGAAACAGGTTTGGTCGAAATTGTAGAATTAGAAAACCATCCATTTTTTATCGGAGTGCAATACCATCCTGAATATAAAAGTACAGTAGAAAACCCACATCCACTTTTTGTGAATTTTGTGGCTGCAGTGGTTAAAAGCCCCCTAGCCCCCAAAGGGGGAATGACGAAGAATGATTAAATTGTAAGATAATAATAACAATAATAATTTCCAGACTCGACTTCCTCTCCTTCGGAGAGGGCTGTGTTTAGGAAAAAAAAGTAAAAATGGAAGAAAAAAAATTAGACCTCAATTCGATTATAGGTTTCATATTGATTTTTGGAATCTTGATTTGGATAATGTATAACAACAAGCCTTCTGAAGCAGCAATTGCAGCAGAAAAAGCTAAAAAAGAATTAGTTGCCAAAGAAAAAGCAAATAAAACAGTTGACATTCCATCCGCCTCCACTCCAGTAGCAGTTGTGGCAGGTGATTCAACTCAATTGGTTCAGTTGCAAAAAACATTAGGTAGTTTTGCTTATTCGGCTACACTTCCATCGGCAAAAGAAGCTTTTACCACTATCGAAAACGAAAAAGTAATTCTGAAAATCGCCAACAAAGGTGGCTATATTGTCGAAGTTACTTTGAAAAATTTGGAGAAATTCAAAAAAGGGTCTGGACAATTGGTAGATTTAATCAAAGATAATAATGCCAATTTGAACATTCAATTACAAACCAGCGATAATCGTACTTTAAACACTAAAGACCTTTATTTCGAACCTACTTTGACCAAAGTGGGAGCAGATCAAATCCTTTCGATGAAATTGAAGGCTGGAGCCAATGAATTCTTGGAATACAAATACATTTTGAAACCAAACGACTATATGATTGGTTTTGATTTGCGTTCTCAGGGGTTGAATAAAGTGTTGAATACTGCCAAACCATTGGATTTAGAATGGAGTTTAAAGACGTTTAGAAACGAGAAAAGTATTTCGTATGAAAACCGCTATACTGAAATTTATTTTGAATACGAAGATGGTAAGATAGATTATGTTGGGCAGGGTCAAGATAAGGAAGAAAACGCCACTAAAGCTTCTTTTGTAGCTTTCAAGCAACACTTTTTCTCTAATATTTTATTGACGAATACGCCTTTTGAAACAGCCAAATTGAATTCGAATAATCTTGTAAACGACGAAACAATTGATACTGTTTACACCAAACAACTCAAAGCAAATATGCCTTTGGCATTCAGTAATGGCGAAATAGATTATAAAATGAATTGGTATTTTGGCCCGTCAGATTATAAAACATTAAAACATTATGATAAAAATCTGGAAAAAATTATTCCATTAGGTTGGGGGATTTTCGGATGGATTAATATGTTCATTTTTATTCCATTATTTGGATTTTTGAGTTCTACTTTAGGACTTTCATTGGGAATTGCCATTATTATTTTTACCATTTTGATTAAAATTGCGATGTCGCCAATCACTTTTAAATCGTTTTTGTCTCAAGCAAAAATGAAAGTATTGCGCCCAGAAATTACTGAATTGGGAGAAAAATTCAAAAAAGACCCAATGAAAAAACAACAAGAAACAATGAAGTTGTATAACAAAGCTGGAGTAAATCCTATGGCTGGTTGTATTCCGGCATTGATTCAAATTCCGTTTATGTATGCTTCGTTTCAATTTTTTCCTTCCGCTTATGAGTTGAGACAAAAAGGTTTTTTGTGGGCAGATGATTTATCCTCTTTTGACGAAATAATAAAATTACCTTTCCATATTCCATTATACGGAGATCATATCAGTTTGTTTCCTGTTCTAGCTTCGATTGCGATTTTTTTCTATATGAAAATGACTTCTGGCGATCAACAAATGGCGGCTCCACAACAAGAAGGAATGCCAGATATGGCCAAAATGATGAAAATGATGATCTACATTTCACCAATAATGATGTTGTTCTTCTTCAATAGTTATGGTGCTGGGTTGAGTTTGTATAACTTTATTTCAAATTTGATTACGATTGGAATTATGATTGTTATTAAAAGATATTTTATCGATAGCGATAAAATTCACGCTCAAATTCAAGAAAATAAATTAAAAGAGCCAAAGAAGCAAAGTAATTTCCAACGTAAGCTACAAGAAGTTATGGAACAAGCAGAGGCAGAAAAAGCAAAAAAGAAAAAGAAGTAATACTAAATTGAAGAGTTATTTAGTTCATTCATTTGTAGTATAAAATAATCAAAAAAATCCCTAAAATTTTGGGATTTTTTTGGTTTTATAATTGAATTAGATTCTAAAAATTCCTCCAAATGCTATAATGGTTTGGGCAAAAAAGAATTCCTGAGAAGCACTGTCAGCTGTGCTTTTGGTTGTTCGAATGTCAGGCATATTGATGTAACCTCCTTTTAAAACTCCCTCGATAGTGAAATACTTGAAAAAAGTCAAATTAAGTCCCGCCTTAATAGATGTTCCATATCCTGATACGTGAAACTCATCGTATCTTTCTTTGCCCAAAAGGGTAGTATTTGTTTTTGGATACAAAACTCCAATACCAAAACCCCCATTGATATTTATTTGAAATTTATCGGTGTTTTTGATGTCAAACCATTTCGAAATATCATCTTGACGGGCAATTTCAGTATAAACATAATTTAGACCATCGGTGTGTTCAAACATTAAAAAAGCAGGAATACCTTCCTGATTAGTACCTTTCTCAAGACCACCTTCCTGAGCGCCATTTTGAGACATATCTATGGGTGTATTAGCATAACTACCATTGTAATAAGAACCAGATTGATCTGCAGGTAAATTAATAGTACCAGTTACGTTAGCCGTTTGATTTTGAGTCATTACATACTTCATGTGATCTACTCCAATAGATACACTGTATTTGTCGGTAAAAAAATAACCCAGTTTGAAATTGGTTTGCGGTTTTGTCATACTTCCAGGCATGATATAATCTACATGCCAACCTTTTGGTTTGTCATGAGCATCGGCACTTTGCACCATAAAATTGTAATCATCACCCACAAAATGAATATCGGATTGTGAATATTTTTCTCTATTTCCACCCCAAGATATAGTAAATTTCCCCCTATTGTTCGCGGTATATCGTTTTTGTTTAATACTGTCATTTTGAGCAAAACAACTCCAAGAAATGCAAAAAAAAAGTAAAGAGGAGAATGAAATTATAGTTTTCAAAATGTGAAATTTAAAATTGTATTATGGTTTTTCTGATGGCGACTAATTTTTTCATTAATGCTTCGAAATAGTCTAAATGCAGCATATTGGCACCGTCACTCTTGGCATTGACTGGGTCGAAATGAGTTTCGATGAAAATGCCATCCACCCCAACGGCGATTCCAGCTTTGGCAATGGTTTCAATCATATCTGGTCTTCCACCAGTTACCCCAATGGTCTGATTGGGTTGTTGTAAGGAATGAGTAACATCAAGAACGGTTGTTGCATAGCTTTGCATCGTCGGGATGCCACGAAAATCGACAATCATATCTTGGTAGCCAAACATCGTTCCTCTATCGGTCACCATCACGTTTTGGTTGTGGCAATCCAATACTTTTTGAACGGCATGTTTCATACTTTCGGGACTCATAAATTGTCCTTTTTTCAGATTGACCACTTTACCAGTATTGGCAGCAGCCACGACTAAATCGGTTTGACGCACGAGGAAAGCGGGAATTTGCAACACATCAACATATTCGGCAGCCATTGGGGCATCTTCATTGGTATGAATATCCGTCACAGTGGGAATGCCAAAAGTTTGGGAAACTTTTCGAAGAATTTGTAATGCTTTTTCGTCGCCAATTCCTGAGAAACTATCAATTCTAGAGCGATTGGCTTTTTTGAACGAGCCTTTAAAAACGAAAGGAATCTCCAATTTATCGGTAATTCCAACTAATTTTTCAGCAATTCGCATTGCCATTTCTTCGCCTTCAATGGCACAAGGTCCTGCCAATAAAAAGAAGTTACCGCTATCAGTATGTTTAATTTGTGGGATATTGAGTATGTTCATAGTGTGATTTTTACAAATGCAAAGATAGTCAGGATTTGTGGTTTTGGCTTATTTTTTAATACCATTCATTACTTCTACCAATTTTGAAATTGGCACACAAATGAAACGGATTTTAAATCGATAATCCCGATATGAGGAGGATTTTTATATTAATATCAGCGAAAATCTGTCTAATCCGTTTAATCTGTGTGCTATTTTTTAAATTTTAGTCCTCATAGCGGGCTTCGTATTATTTGTTTTTCAAACTCAAACCAAAAGGAACCATCAAAACTCCTTTTTCGTAAATGTTCAAATATAAAATAACAGGCGATTTTTGCCCTTCCCATTTTAGCTCATAAACATCCAATAATCCTGCTCCCATTTCGCTTCTTTTTGTGGGAAACGGACAGCAACTTTCTAGTTTGGTATAGGTTATTTTTTCGCCTTTTGGTCCTGCCAAAGCATTCAAAAAACGTTGCTGATTAATAGTTTCATTTCGGGTACTTTCATAAAAAATATTGATAGGATAATCTTGGTCATAACCGTATTTTCTATCGGTACTGAATTCCGAAATTAAAAAAGTGTTATTTTCTACAAGTTGAAGATTTGGTGCATTATTGTCGATGTTTTTTATGGTCGATTTGGTACTGGTACAGGCTGTAATGCTGATGCATAGGGCGATAAGAAGAGCTGTTTTTTTCATAACCTATTTATTAAGGATTAAACTGCAAAATTATTGCAATTTAATTTAGCAGCAAATTTAATGTGAATTGCCACCATAAACAACAATTATGCCTTAATAATTCTGCTTATAAAATTAGAATTATTATTTTAGCCCAATAAAAATACTATTATGAAGATTTTATTTCAAACCTGGCCTTGGTATGTTTCAGGGTTTTTGATAGGAATGGTAATGCTTAGCCTGATTTATTTCGGAAAAACGTTCGGAATGTCTTCTAACCTGCGTTCTTTATGTGCTATGACGGGATTGGGGCAAAAGGTTCGATTTTTCGATTTTGATTGGAAAGCACAGCGATGGAATTTATTGGTGGTTTTAGGAGCGATGTTGGGTGGTTTTGTTGCCGTTCATTTTATGAATGATGCCTCTAATGTGGACATCAATCCCAAAACAATAGCACAATTGGAACAAATGGGCATTGATGCTCCTAACGGAAAATTATTGCCTGACGCCTTATTTGCTAACGACATTTTCCAATCTCCAAAGATGATTTTGATATTGATTATTGGCGGTATTTTGATTGGTTTTGGGACACGTTACGCCAGCGGATGCACATCAGGACATGCTATTTACGGTTTGAGCAGTTTGCAAATTCCTTCGCTAAAAGCTGTCATTGGGTTTTTTATTGGCGGATTGATTATGGCACATTTCATTTTACCTTTAATTTTTTAGTTATGAACGCATTAAAATACATCCTTGTTGGTTTTATTTTCGGGATTGTTTTAACCAAATCCGAAGCGGTTTCGTGGTATCGAATTTATGAAATGTTTCTATTTCAGTCCTTTCATATGTACGGAATCATTATTGTTGCCGTTGTTACGGGAGTCATTGGAATCCAAATTATTAAGAGAAAAAACATTAAAGATTTCAGGGGTTTACCCATAGAAATTATCGCCAAAGAACCCGGTTCTACACGGTTTTGGATTGGTGGGATATTTTTTGGTTTGGGATGGGCATTGGTAGGTTCTTGTCCAGGACCGATATTTATATTGCTTGGCGCTGGATTTTTACCAATGATTTTGGTGCTTTTCGGAGCCCTATTCGGAACATTTTTATACGGATTGATTAAAGATAAATTACCGCATTAATTTAGTTACAATGCTAAAATATTGGCACACTGATGACACCGATTAAAACAGATTAAAAAGGATTTTTTTTATTATAATTCGAAAAAAGTTTCAATCAGTGACACGAGACCAAGTCGAACTGGCGAAGCAAAATCCGTTTCATCCGTTTTATCTGTGTGCTATTTTTTTTAGTCCGCATTGCGCACATTCAAATTTATTTTTATAATAAAAAAAAGAATTTTCTTATAAATTTTTAAAACTTTACACTATCTCAGCACTCAATCCAGCTTCTAATAATTGGGTGCATTGTGGTTTTAATTTTTCTAAAATTCCTGTTTTTACGGTGCATTTTCCGTTGTAATGTACAATCAATGAACATTGTTCTGCTTGTTCAGGAGTGTGATGGCAAACTCGGATTAAGGTTTCGATAACGTGATCAAAAGTGTTTACATCGTCATTATACAATATAATTTCGTTGTTTATCGTGGTTGCTTCTTTGAGGCTAACTCGTTCTCTAACTTTTTCTTTGGTACTCATTTTAAGATAATTTGCAATTTTTAAACGAAAATTTCAAATACTAATTTACATATTTTAAAGAAACCCAGTTGTTTCTTTCGAACTTTTTCACATAAGTTAATCCTTTTTCAGAGCAAGAAGCATCTATAAAAGGAATGTCTTCGGTGTAAAAACCGCTCAATAATAAGCTGCCTTTTGGATTCAAACAATCTACATAAGATTGCATATCGTTCAACAAAATATTTCGGTTGATGTTGGCAATAATCAAATCGTATTTTTTGCCTTTCAATAAGTCAGCATCACCTTCATAAACTGTTATTTGCTTGCAATTATTGCGTTCAGCATTTTCGATTGAATTTAAGTAGCACCAGTTGTCAATATCAATGGCGTCAATAGGCTGAGCACCTTTCATCTCAGCCAAAATTGCTAAAATTGCTGTTCCGCAACCCATATCCAAGGTTTTCATTCCAGCAACATCCATTTCTAATAAATGCTGAATCATCATATAAGTAGTTTCGTGATGTCCCGTTCCGAAACTCATTTTGGGTTCAATAACAATATCAAATTCGGCATCGGTTTTAGGGTGAAAAGGAGCGCGAACGTGGCATGTTCCATCAACATCAATGGGTTCAAAATTCTTTTCCCATTCCTCATTCCAGTTAACTTGGTCGATTTCTTCCACTTTGTAAGATATCGTAAATTCAGGCGATTTTAGAATGAATAAATCATTAAGGATATTCTCATTCCAAAGGTCTTTTTGAATATAAGCCACAATGCCCAAATCACTATCAATAAAACTTTCGAATGGCAATTCTCCCAGTTCGGCAATTAAAATCTCAGAACCGAGTTCTTTGGGTTCAACAGTAAAATGATAGCCTAAATAGATGTTTGACATAAGATTTTTTTTTGCAAATGTAATAAAAAAATTGGCAGTGGTCAGTTTGCAGTTTGCAGAGAGTGTTAATCAAATTTCATTTTCAAATATGTTTTTAATAAAGGAAATTATTTATGCAAATATTTATAAATTCGATTAGATAATTCTATTTTTGTACCGCAACACACTTCATTATGTACAAACAAATTATTCGCCCTATTTTTTTCTGTTTTGACCCTGAAAAAGTGCATTATTTTACTTTTTCATTGATTAGAAATCTATCCAAAATTCCTGGAATCCCATCGCTTTTTAGAGCATTATTTGTAGTCAATGACAAACGATTGGAAAGGGAAGTTTTTGGATTGAAGTTCAAAAATCCTGTTGGATTGGCTGCTGGAATGGATAAAGATGCTTCCTTGTATAAGGAATTGTCCAACCTCGGTTTTGGGTTTATAGAAATTGGAACTATTACACCAAAAGGGCAAGAGGGAAATCCAAAAAAGCGTATTTTTCGCTTGGTAGAAGATAGTGCTATCATCAACAGAATGGGGTTCAATAATGGCGGAGTCCAAGAGGCTGTGGAACGATTGAAGAAAAATAAAGGTGTTCTTATTGGTGGTAATATTGGCAAAAATAAAATCACTCCAAACGAAAATGCCGTCAATGATTACCTGATTTGCTTTGATGCGTTGTACGATTATGTCGATTATTTTGTGGTAAACGTAAGCTCACCAAACACACCCAATCTACGCGAATTGCAGGAAAAAGAGCCGTTAAAACAATTATTGCAAATCTTGCAAAACCAGAATTTGACTAAGCCAAAGCAAAAACCAATCTTATTGAAAATCGCTCCAGATTTGACAGATTCTCAATTATTGGATATCATTGAAATTGTAAAAGAAACTAAAATCGCAGGTGTTATTGCTACCAATACCACTTTATCTCGTGAAGGTTTACAATCCGAAAACAAGGTTGAAATGGGTGGAATGTCCGGAAAGCCATTGAAAAGTCGTTCGACCGAAGTGATTCGTTTTCTTTCTGAAAAAAGCAACAAAGCCTTTCCGATTATTGGAGTGGGAGGAATACATTCAGCCGATGATGGGATAGAAAAATTGGAAGCTGGAGCGAGTTTAATCCAATTGTACACTGGTTTTATCTATGAAGGCCCAGCATTGATTAAAGCAATCAATAAGAAGATTTTAGCCAAAATGCAATAATCCAAATTGTACTAAAAGCCCCGTTAGTAAAGCGATTCCGAAACTTAAAAGTGTTCCAATTAGCACATATTCTGTTAGTTTTCGGTCTTTTGCTTCTTTCAAATCTCCGAAACGAAAGATAGATTTTGCAGCCAATAGAAATCCAATCGCTTCGAAATGTCCCGTGAGTATAAAACAAAAAATAAATAGGCGTTCAAATATTCCGATATAATTTCCAGCATTTTCTAGCGAATCATCATTTTTGTTTTTGCTTTCGGGTGTCCAAATCGAAATGATATTTTTAATAATTATTGAAGTGGGTTTTGTCAAGAATAAAATTCCGGTAATCAGTATCCAAAACCTATTGTCGAAAGCGGTAAAATTAACAATTAAATTGTCGTAAAGACTTGCAATTATTACAATTGTGATTAAATGCAACATTTGGTCAATAACAAACCAGTTTCGTTTGGTTTTATCTTTTTGGAATTGCAATTTCAAGAAATCTATGAATCCGTGAGATACTGCCAATACTAATGCTAACCAACCAAAAGCGATTTCACCAACAATTAACCAAGCTAAAATTCCGTGTAAAAGAGTATGGATGTAGAGGTATTTGCTTTTGTGTTTTTTGTTTTCTTTATCCGAAACCCAAGAAGTGGGTTGTAATAAAAAATCCCCCAACAAATGCGCAAAAAGCAGTTTTACAATAATAATCATACACTGATGGTTTTGACTTTATTTCTGAAATGTTTTTCCACTTCCATCACTAAATCGAATTGGGCACGTTTTCTTCGGCGACTTACTGCAGCTTGATTAATCCCAAGTTTTACGCCCATTTCTTCTTGGGAAAGCGAAGGATTTTCTATGGCGGTCAAAACAAATTCAGCCGATTGTATGAACCAATGATCCATAAAAGTCAAGCTCAATCGCAGCATCAAATTAATTTCATCATCAAATGCTGCATTGCCGGAATTAATCGCTAAATTGATTTTTTGCTTCTTTAGAGTTTCAAAAACTTCGCCTGAACGAGAAAAAGCAGTACCATTGCTTTCAGAGATTTTTTTGGCTTTATAAGTCATATCGCCCAAACCAATACTCATTCTAACATCCATTTTGATAGATTTAAAATAAGATTTTATTTGCAGTGCAATTATCAAGGCATCTTCAGGATTTTTAACTTCCAATTGGAATTCATCACCTCTGTAAATATCCCATTCTATTGGGTTTTTTCCAAAAGTGTTCAATAATTTCTTCAAACCATCCATCCAAATTTTGGATGATAATTTTCTTGAATTGACGATATCTCCTGTAATTATAGCTATCATTTTTCAAATGTAATTAAAAAAATAATTCAAAAAACAATTTAATTACTTAAATTATTACCAAAAAGCGTAATAATTCAAAATATTACCAAAAAGCGTAATAATTCGAATTATTACCAAAAAACGTAATAATTCAAAATATTACCAAAAAGCGTAATATTTACATTTCAACAAATGAATGAAAATGAATCTGCAAAATACCCTTCATTAAACCACTTAAAACTTTTATCCGGAAGTTTCTGGACTTTAAACAATTTTAAACTCTTAAACAATTTTAAACTCCTAGACTTTTAAACTTTATTATCTTTGAATTTCTATGGAAGCAATAAAAATTATCGAATGTCCCCGCGATGCGATGCAAGGCATAAAGGCATTTATTCCTACCGATAGGAAAGTGGCTTACATTCAATCTTTGTTGCGTGTGGGTTTTGATACTATCGATTTTGGGAGTTTTGTTTCGCCAAAAGCCATTCCGCAAATGCAAGATACATCCGAAGTTTTGGACAGATTGGATTTGTCGAAAACAGAAAGTAAATTATTGGCAATAATTGCTAATACACAAGGCGCATTAGTCGCTTCACAACATCAGCCCATTCACTATTTAGGTTTTCCATTTTCGATTTCCGAGAATTTCCAGATGCGGAATACACATAAAACCATTGCAGAATCCTTGGTCACTTTGCAAGAAATTTTCGAAATAGCCGATACAGCCAATAAAGAAGTTGTGGTTTATCTTTCGATGGGATTTGGGAATCCGTATGGTGACCCTTGGAATTTAGAAATAGTAGGAGAATGGACGGAAAAACTTTCGAATATGGGAGTAAAAATCCTTTCGCTTTCAGATACTGTTGGCAGTTCAACACCTGATGTTATCCAATATTTGTTTTCGAATTTGATACCAAAATATTCCCAAATTGAATTTGGTGCTCATTTACATACGACACCCGACAAATGGTTCGAGAAAATAGACGCGGCCTACAATGCGGGTTGTCGTCGTTTTGATGGTGCAATTCAAGGTTTTGGTGGTTGTCCGATGGCCAAGGATGTGCTAACGGGGAATATGCCTACAGAGAAATTGTTGTCTTATTTTAATTCCCAAAAAGTAAATACTAATCTGCGTGCTATGAGTTTTGAAAGCGCCTATAATGAGGCCTCAAAGTTGTTCGACGCTTTTCATTAAATACTAAAATTGATATAGTTTCGTTAAAAATGTTATACCAAATTGATTGATTTTATGAATAAATTTTGTGGAATATTTATTTTATCTGTTTTGCTTTTATCATGTTCAAGCGATATAGATTTTGACCAAGTCAATGACTTAGAACTGAAACCTATTGTTGTTGCCAATCTTGCCTCTTTTGATATTCAGGCCAATCAATTTGTAATTGGAGGAGTCGAGCAACCTTTTGTGGGTGATGTGATGAATTTTAATGTTTTTAACGATCCTAATTTTACTAATAGTCTCAGCCGGACCGATTTGTATTTTGAATTAGACAATACCATAAACAGAGCATTCGCTATTAATTTGTATTTGTTTGATGCTAATGATGCTATGCTTTATACCATTCCAATTGCTATTCCTGCTTATATAGGCAGTCCGAACATGGTTACTAAGACGGAAGTATTTGAAAATGCTCAACTCGATATACTGAAAAACACCCAAAAAATAGCTTTTGTTATTACAAGGATGCCCGGAATTCCTTTGACCGATAGTAGTTTGGGAAGTCTAAAAATGCGTTCTAATGCTACCATTTATTTTGCGGCGCAATGAGAAAATTTTGTTTAATTTTTGTTTTATGGCTATCCCTAAGTTGCTTTTCTCAAAACAAGCAAATTTTGTATAATTTTACTTCTATCCAACAATCTATGTTAACCAATCCCGGCGCTGATGTAAATTACAATTGGTTTGTTGGTTTTCCTTTATTATCTGGGATTTCAGCAAATGTTGGTTCTAGTAGCTTTTCGGTTTATGATTTATTTGCGGATAACGGAGTTGATTTCAATACCAAATTACGGAATGTTGTGTTTTCAACATCCAGAAACGATAAGGTTTCTATGAATGAACAATTCGAAATTTTTAGTAGTGGATTTAAATTGGGTGATTGGCAAAGCAACTCATATATTTCTTTCGGTATGTACCAAGAATTGGATGTTTTGACTTATATGCCCAAAGATTATGCAATTTTACTTTTAGATGGAAATAAAGATTATTTGGGGAAAGTTTTTGATATGGGCGATTTGAATGCGAGGGGCGAATTGCTTTCTGTTTTTCATCTTGGATTTCATAAAAAGGTGAGCGAAAAACTAATTCTTGGCGTCCGCGGAAAGATTTATTCTAGTATTTTTAATGTTTCTTCCACTAATAATTCGGGGTATTTTTATACGATTCAAGGAACTAATAACTTTTATGACCAAGTGATTTCGGCCAATGGATTGGTAAACACTTCTGGATTTACAAATTACATCAATAATTACTCTGGCAATGTCAAAAGTGATATTATGAAAAAGACCTTTTTTGGAGGAAATCTGGGATTAGGATTAGATTTAGGACTGACTTATTATCCAAAAGAGAACTTACAATTTACGGCAAGTTTAATAGATATTGGTTTTATAAACCATACCAAAGAAATCGAAAGTTACCGTTGGAAAGGCTATTATAATTATGTTGGATTAACACCAGATTTTGTTCTTGGCAACTCCAATGATATCATAGATGAATTTAACGAAGCGATTCCTTTAGACACTTTGCACACAAAATATACCACTCGGCGGCCTTTGAAATTCAATTCTTCGATTCAATATTCTTTTGGTGACGGAAGAAGTTTCGATTGTAATTGTACTGGAGATAAAGAAAATAAATACAACAATTCTGTCGGTGCACAATTGTTTGCAATGTCAACACCAAGAACTCCTTTGATGGCGTTAACGGCTTTTTATAGAAGACAAATTTTCGATTCCTTAGAAATTAAAGCGACTTATACGGTAGATTCTTTTTCTGCAAAAAATATTGGATTAGGATTGTCAACCACCCTTGGTAAAGTCAATTTTTATCTCCTTGCTGACAATCTTTTGGAATATAAGGATATTAATAAAGCCAATAGTTTGTCTATTCAATTAGGGCTCAATATTATTTTTCCAGACAAAAACACACCTGATTAAATAAGAAGCTGTAGTTAAATCTATGTTTGGCGCATTTGCTTTTCGGGTTCTAATAAATTTAACCGCAGATTCGCAGATTATTAAAAAATAATTCCAAAAAATCTGAGAATCTGGGGTAAAAATAAAAAACATGAAAAAGAAACTAGTGGTCTTAACCGGAGCGGGAATCAGTGCCGAAAGTGGCATCAAAACCTTTCGAGACGCCGATGGACTTTGGGAAGGCCATAATGTGAAGGATGTCGCAACTCCAGAAGGTTGGCAGAAAAATCCTGAATTGGTACTTGATTTTTACAACCAAAGACGCCAACAATTACAAGAAGTACAACCCAATCTCGGTCATCAAATTTTAGTTGAATTAGAAAATGATTTCGACGTTTCCATCATTACTCAAAATGTAGATAATTTACACGAAAAAGCAGGAAGTTCTTCAGTTTTACACCTTCACGGTGAATTATTGAAAGTACGAAGTACAAAATACACCAATTACATTCTGGACTGGGAAACCGATTTGAATTTTGGTGATTTAGACGACAAAGGAAACCAGTTGAGACCTCACATTGTTTGGTTTGGCGAGGAAGTTCCCGCTTTGGAAGAAGCCGTAACTATTGTGCAAAAAGCTGATATTTTGATTATAATTGGGACGTCGCTGCAAGTATATCCTGCGGCTGGATTGATGAATTTTGCTAATCCATCAATTCCTGTTTATTATATTGATCCAAAACCTGCCCAAATTCATGACTTACCCAATGGCATCAAAATCATTGCTGCAACTGGCTCCGAAGGAATGAAAATCGTTCAAAAACACATAAAAAAAATGAAATAATAATTTCAATGGCAATGACAATTTCAAAATCAATTTAAATTAAAAAACTGAACACTAAATACAGAATACTGAACACTATTGCTTATTTTTGCGCTTTCTAAAAAACCAACAGCAATGACTCCACTAAACGAATTAAACGCCGTATCGCCAATAGACGGAAGATACAGAAGCAAAACAAGTTCACTTTCAAAATATTTCTCAGAAGAAGCATTAATCAAATACCGAGTATTGGTTGAAATTGAATATTTTATAACGCTTTGCGAAATTCCTTTACCACAACTTGCAACCGTAAACCCAAATGTATTCGAAAGTTTGCGCGACATTTATAAAAACTTCTCGACCGAAGATGCTCTTTGGATAAAAGAAACCGAAAAGGTAACCAACCACGACGTAAAAGCTGTAGAATATTTCCTCAAAGATGCATTCGAAAAACTGGGATTGTCCCAATACAAAGAATTCATCCACTTCGGATTGACATCTCAAGACATCAACAATACCGCGATTCCGCTTTCCACCAAAGAAGCTTTCGAAAAAGTATATTTGCCATTATTAATCTCTTTGACCTCGAAATTGAAAGAGTTGAGCATCGAATGGAAGGATGTTTCAATGCTAGCCAGAACTCACGGACAGCCTGCATCACCAACACGTTTGGGTAAAGAAATTGGTGTTTTTGTAGAACGTTTGGAAGAGCAAATGCGTTTGTTATTCAATATTCCTTTTGCAGCCAAATTTGGTGGTGCCACCGGAAATTACAATGCCCATCATGTGGCTTATCCACAAATTGATTGGAGAAAATTTGGGGGTACTTTTGTAGAAGACAATTTAGGTTTACACCACTCTTTCCCTACCACTCAAATCGAACATTACGATCATTTTGCAGCCTTTTTCGATGCGTTGAAAAGAATTAATACCATAGTAATTGATTTAGACAGAGATATTTGGGCGTATGTTTCAATGGAATATTTCAAACAAAAAATCAAAGTGGGTGAAATTGGTTCATCAGCAATGCCACATAAAGTAAATCCTATTGATTTTGAAAATTCGGAAGGAAACTTGGGAATTGCGAATGCTATTTTCGAACATCTTTCAGCTAAATTACCTGTTTCAAGATTGCAACGTGATTTAACCGATAGTACGGTTTTAAGAAATATTGGTGTGCCAATGGGTCACACTTTAATCGCTTTCGAAGCCACGTTAAAAGGATTGAACAAACTATTGTTAAACGAACCAAAATTCCAAGAAGATTTAGAGAAAAACTGGGCAGTTGTTGCCGAAGCGATTCAAACAATTTTACGTCGAGAAGGGTATCCAAATCCTTACGAAGCATTGAAAGGATTGACTAGAACCAATGAAACGATTACAAAAAATTCGATTCACGAATTTATTGGCACACTCGAAGTTTCAGCAGAAATCAAAGCCGAATTGATGCAAATTACACCAAGTAATTTTTTGGGGATTTAAACAAATATACACTCTATAAGCACAAAATAATATGAAGAATTGCATTCTAAAAATCACATTATTTTGTACTCTGTTTCTCTTATTTTCTTGTAAAAAAGAAAATCCAAAACCTATAAACAAACCTTATAAAGCCGGGGTGATTTTGTCCTTTGATGATGCTTATGTAAACGAATGGTATGAGACCAACCAAAAGCTAAAAAAGTATTCTTGGAAGGGTACTTTTTTTGTTTGCAGAATAAATACGCTCGACCAATCCGAAATTGAAAAACTTCTGAAAATGCAAAAAGAAGGACACGAAATTGCTGGTCACACTCTTACTCACATCAATGCTGTTCCTTTCCTAAAAAAACACAGTATCGACGAATACCTAAATCAGGAAATTGACCCAATGCTTGATTTGATGGGCTTTTATGGTTTGGATGTAAGTACTTTTGCCTACCCTTACGGCGGAAGAACTAAAAAATTGGATGCCGCCTTATTGAAAAAATTTAAAATCATTAGAGGAAGAGCATTTTGTGAGGAAGTCGCTAACAAACAAGGCTGCTATTACAACAACTCTAATTTAGTTTTTAGCTTTAGTATCGACGATACCCACAATCACTTTAACATTCCGCATCTATTGAATTTACTGGAGTATGCCAAGAAAAATAATAAAATATTAATTTTGAATAGCCACAAAACAGTAGATAAAGTAAGTGGTGATTATCAGACCAAAAACGCTACATTAGAATACGTTTGCAAGTACATCAAACGCAATAATATGAATTTTTACACCTTATCGGATTTAGAAAAGTTACACTAAAGGAACTAAAAAAAGGCTCGATTCCCTATTGTTTCTCCTTTTGAAATATATTTTTTTGTATATTACCAACATAGAATTCAAGAACAATCACCTATGCTTACAGTAGAAAAAGTAGCCGAAGCCTCTCATCACTTAAACCCTTTAATCAGTGATTTAGGTCTGATTTTGATGACTGCGGGAATCGCTGTTTTGATCTTCCGAAAACTGAAACAGCCATTAGTTCTAGGTTATTTGATTGCAGGTTTTTTAGCTGGAAACCACTTCGATTTTTTTCCTTCTGTAAAAGAAATTAAAAGCGTAGAAGTTTGGGCCGAGATTGGAGTAATCTTTTTATTGTTTAGCCTTGGACTAGAATTTAGTTTCAAAAAATTAATGAAAGTAGGTGGAACTGCTTCTATCACAGCGGGAACACAAATAGTGTGCATGTGCATTTTGGGATATTCTGTTGGCCAATGGATGGATTGGGGCAAAATAGATAGTGTTTTTCTAGGTGTTATTCTTTCCATTTCTTCCACCACTATTATTTTAAAATCTTTTGATGAACTGGGTGTAAAAACACAAAAATTTGGAGGAATCGTAATTGGTTCTCTAATCGTTCAAGATATTTTAGCCATTTTGATGATGGTTTTATTATCCACCATTGCGGTGAGCAATCAATTTTCGGGAATGAATTTGTTACTATCGGTTTTAAAGCTGGTATTTTTTCTGGTGATTTGGTTTTTGGGAGGTATTTTCATCATTCCAACAGTACTCAAAAAAACCAAACATTTACTAACCGACGAAATGTTGCTCATCATTTCATTAGCCTTGTGTTTGACAATGGTTGGGCTTGCCGCCAATGTTGGATTTTCACCTGCTTTGGGTGCGTTTATAATGGGGTCTATCATTGCCGAAACTACTCAAGCCGAACATATTGAGCATCTGGTAAAACCTGTAAAAGATTTATTTGGAGCTGTGTTTTTTGTTTCGGTTGGAATGTTAATTGACCCCAATGCTTTGTATCAACATGCAATTCCAGTGGTTATTCTTTCGTTTGTTACTATTTTTGGGCAATCCATTAGTTCAACTTTTGGTGCTTTGTTATCGGGACAACCATTAAAAGATTCCATCAGAACCGGAATGAGTTTGTCGCAAATTGGAGAGTTTTCATTTATTATAGCCACTTTAGGAATGACCTTGAATGCCACAAGTTCCTTTTTATATCCAATTGTTGTGGCTGTTTCGGCAGTAACGGTATTTACAACTCCGTTTATGATTAAATATTCACTGCCTTTTTCAGAATATTTGGCTCATAAATTACCTCGAAAATGGACGAAGCGAATTGAACGGTATTCTGCCAGCACGCAAGCTATAAAAACAGTCAGTTTATGGCAAAAAGTAATCAATGCTTATCTAATTCAAGTCATTGCACTTGTGGTCATAATTCTGGCGATTATCTTGCTATCCTCAAGATATATTGAACCCTTGGTTGACGATTATCGTTTTGGAAATGCTTTGGGCGCTTTGATCACATTGAGTATAATAGCCCCATTTTTGTGGGCACTTGCCTTTCGAAGAGTTGCTCTAGCAGAAGTTGAAGAATTGATGCGTGACCGAAAATCTCGTGGTCCGATAACGATGTTGTTCTTCATACGGATTCTATTGTCCATATTCTTCATTGGTTTATTGTTGAACATCTTTTTCTCCTCAAGACTCACCTTGATTGCCGTGATCATTGCCATCACTATTTATTTGATTTTCCAAAAAAAACTTCACATTCGCTACCACAAAATTGAGAATCATTTTTTGGCTAATTTACACGGTCGTGAAATTGCTAAAGCCAAAAGAAGCCGCAGTGATTTAACACCTTGGGATGGTCACATGGCGGTTTTTGATATTGCTACAGCATCAAATATTGCTGGTGAATCCTTAAAAAACTTACAACTTAGAGAGCTCTTGGGCATCAATATTGTGTCCATAAAAAGAGGGGAAATCACGATTCACATTCCTCAAAGAAACGAACGAATTTTTCCGGGAGATGAAGTCTGTGTGATTGGTACCGATAAACAAGTGCAAGAATTTAAAAAATTCTTAGACCAACATGAAACCGATGTCTCCCCAGAAATCAATGAACCCGATATTGTTTTACGCCAAATTGAATTGAAAAATCACACCTTTATAGGAAAAAGTATCAAGGAATCCAAGTTACGTGAAAACACCAATGGATTGATTGTCGGCATCGAAAAAAGAGGCAACCGAACCTTAAACCCAGAATCGGATGTAGTTTTAGAAAAAGACGATATTTTGTGGATTGTTGGAGATAGAAAACTTTTGGCAGATTTGGTTCATGATTAAAATTTTCTCACCCCGATTGCTTTGAGATTCCTAAGGAATGACAAACGGAGTGGATTAGTTTGTGCTCCTTTTTTCCTCCCAGTTTATCACCTAGATAACAATCGGGACTAGCTCAAAAGGATATTGGTTTCCATCTGGAAAAATATTAGTCATTCTAAGCTCTATTTCAAAGTGAAACAATTAAAATTTGTGATGATTTTTTTCAGTACACGACAATAAATTCATAAACATTGATATTGAATACATTAACATTTGAGATAACTACTCTTGACAGATATTCTAATCCGTGTTTAAAAATACTTATTTCTCTATGTCCATGTTTTTT
>JACCDI011366898.1_pt1 | contig 55841 bp, 33 predicted proteins | sample 7442791 | NCBI WGS metagenome assembly JACCDI01 (sample SAMN15323434, study PRJNA562643) | freshwater metagenome | isolation source: river surface water | place: USA:Blue River Watershed | collected 2017-08-15 | reverse complement strand
TCAAATGAAGCTGTATAAGCTTCTGTCTTAGTTGTAGCAATCTGACCACTAGCCTTGTACGTTAGTGATAAGCTCAATAATATACTGAATAACAAGCTTAATTTCTTCATATAGTTTTCTCATTAAGAGGGGGTTTGGTTACCACTTAGGCTCTTCTTGCAAAGCCTCCTTTTCTGTTTTTGCTTTAGGTTTAGCAGGAGCAGCCTCCTTCTCTTTAATGATAACAGTTTTACCACCAGCAGATTGCTGTTGTGTGTTAGCATTAGTGATATTGATAACAGGAGCAGGTGCTGTTACAGCAGCTGGTGCTGCCTCAGATTTTTCTTCTCCACCACCAAACATCTGTGAGCCTAAATAAGCTCCACCAGCTGTTACGATTGTTCCTACTGTTCCTACTATAGTCTTGACCAATCCTGACCAAGTACCATCATTGTGTTCTTCTGACATTATCGTTTAATAATTAAAGGTTTTTTAATAGATACACCAGCTACATCAGTTAAAGTGAGATCATAGATACCATCAGATAAATCTGTGAAGTCATACACTTTAGTTACAATCTCTTCCTGAGCTGTTAAAGGAAGAGTCTTGGTTGGTTCTGTCTTACCAAATTCATATACCTGTACAGAATACTTAGCACCTACAGTTAAGTTGTATGTAACTGTAGCTTTATCACCTTGAGATATTACACTCAAGATCTGTGTGTTAGATGCTTTCACACCTAGGTTTAATGGAGTGCTTTCAAACTGTTCCAAATCAGAACAGGCTACTGTTAAGAAAATGAACAATAAAAATACTAATGCTTGTCTCATAGTGGTTAGAAGTTATTATATCCTGTAAGTTTAATCTTGTCTGTGTTTAATTGAATAGGTAGTTGTGAACCCTTAGAGTCAGCAGCATCCATAATAGGACTAACCTTAATGAATGTATTGATGTCCAATCCATTCTGTAAAGCTGTGAAACGTAACTTGAATGGGATGATGTCACCTTCTACAGGACTGTTTAATTGTTGATCTAACGCACCAAACTTAATATATCCTTTACCCTTGTTAGCAAATACATACCACTTGTTAGGTAGTTCATTCTTCAACTCTTCAAACTTAATCTTGCTATCATCGTAAGAGAACTCAAACTGTAGAGCTCCCACCTTGTTTCCATTTGTGGAAACTTTTACAGGGATCTCGATAGAGTTAGATGTTACTACAGCGTTTGTCAAGTTAACTGTAATAGGAGATACAGTAAGTCTTCTGTTAACCACAGCGTTACCACCTTGTGTAACTGTAGAAGAATGTGACTTATTGATGTCTCCAAACAATAAGTAGCTAATGTTAATCGTTTCAGGATTACCTGGCTGTGCTGGCGTAGTGTATGTATATACTGTAGGTCCTACAGGGAAACGTGTAATCCAATCAGCAGGTGTAGCAGCATTATAGTCAGACTTCTTGAATGTCATGACGCTCATCCACCCATTAGATCCTACAGTGTAACCTTGTGGTAGTACAGTGAGTTGATCTACATTCACCACTTGTGCAAACAAACGAGTCAAGTCACCACCATCTAATGCACCACTTCTATTAACGTCAGCAGCTTTGTATCCAGCACCACTAGTGATAACTGTGTTCTTGAATGTACCATCTAAGTTCTGTGAAATGAATTCAGACTGAGCAGCTGTGTAATCAGATGCAGTGATACCAGAGTTGTACAAAGCCTGGATGTGGTCCATGTTATACATAGCCATAACTTTGTATTGTGTACTAGCAGTAAGTAAGCTATCTACAATGTTAACAGTACCATTAGCTGTTACATCAAATAAAGGTCCTTGGTTGGTAGTAGCATTAAGAAACGCTACACGCATCTTAGTAGGATCAATGTTAGGGCTTAAGTCAACAGTGGCCTTAACAAGCTTTCTAGCGTTAGGATCTTGAGTCACTACAGTTGTAAGAGGAATCTCCATTGTTGTAGCTCCTGAAGACCCATCTTGATTAAATGCAGCAGCGAAGTTCATCTTGATAGGATCCCATGAGTTACCTACAGCTGTAGTCTTTAGTCTAAAACGTAATAGTAATAGACGATCATAGTTATTGTAAGGTAGGGGGTTAGGAGTAGCCCAGTTCAAGTATGAACGAATGATAGTCTTAGGACCACCAGATGTAAATGCATAAGCAGCATTTTGATAATTTATATTACCATTAGTGCTACTGTTGTTAGCATTAGATACCCAAGTATAACCAGGATATGTGTAGCTATTAAGATCGATAGATGATCCAGCAGGAAGAACACCTCCATTACCACCTGTACCAGTGTGAGTGGCAGAGATAAAATCAAATGCAGAGTTGTTAAATTCGAAGTCGAAGTATAGTGCACGAGCAGTGGTGTTACCATTACCATTCATATGTACAGGAACAATGAACTCGTCACCTTTATTGATGACGCCACCAGCAACGTTAACTTTTGTTGAGTCAGAAGCAAGTTTTAACTTAACGTTCTGAGCTACTGTATTAAATGTTATTAGGGTTAGAATTAGTACTAGGAGTTTTTTCATTTGAGTAGTTTATTAACTAATGTATTACAAGACTTCTTAAGTGCACTTGATAAATTTGTTTGGTTAAACTTGCCTCCATCATCAATGACTAACGCAGCCATCGATACATCTTCAGCAGATTCTTCTACTACCACTGTCTTTTTTACTTTATCGTCTTCGATTAACTGTCCTCTCATTCGTATAACTACAGCATCAGAGTTGCGATGAAACACTGATAGATTAGTTTGTGTCTTGAGGACATCTAGATATAGTAGTTCAATCTTTATTTCTTTACTAGCATCATCTGAGATATCATATCCTTCTTCTTGTAAGAATTCTTCCATGATACCTTTGACACCAAACGCAAGGTTTCTGCTTCCTGCTAATTGTCCCATGACAATTCTATTGTTGACAGGTGCTACCTTGATAGGGTTATCTGGAGCAGTAAAGTGTTTATAAATGTAAACAGACTGAATTGCTAATGACGATCCTACGATCATCGATACAATAACATAGGTAATAGTAAATAGTTTCATGTTGGTTGGTTTTAAAAGAATAGGGAAGTGTTACCTTCCCTGTCCACGATATTTCTTTTTACTTGGTGTAGCCTTAGGGCCAAATGATTTTTGATGTTTGCCTTTGCGTCTTACGCCAAAGACAATCTTCTTTGACTCAGAAGATCCTTTTGCTTTTGCCATTACTTGAGAAGGTTATAGTATTCGTTAAAATGTTTTTGTCTATCTGCTAGGCCAATGGTTCCACCATTAACTCGCTTTGTCACTGCAGTAACTGTGCCACTATCAGCTCCTTTGTCACAGATAGCCCATAGCTTATTACTGTTAAAGAAGAAAGCTGCTGATGCTAAAGGATACTTAGTTGCAACTAAATCTGGATCAGCTACAATGTTCTCAGGGACTGTGGCGTCAAATCTTGTGTAGTTCTCTTTACCAGTTAACTGAATATATCCTCTTCCTCTAAATTTATATCCATCTCCAGATGCTTCAGGCCCATTACCCATACGACTAGCGTACACACGATTAGCAATTTTTTCAGGTTTACGCTCATAAGCGTTAGCAAGTGACGCATTTGGAAAGTACTTTTTAAATATGCCCATCAATCCTTTAGCAGAATAGTTAAGGTTCTCCCTAACTGCTTTCCAATTACCAGACTCATGGCCACACTGTGATAAGAAGTGAGCAAGACGTAAGTTGTTTGTAATACCAAAACGTGCAGCTGTGTCAGGGATCTGAGCAATTACATGGTCAGGTATGTGTCCTTTTAGTTTCTCTAGTTTGAATCCAGAGTTGTTAGGAATGATTACAGGTGCAGGTGCAGCTTGTACAGGTGCTGGAGCTGTTTGAGGAAGAGGCTCAATACCAAGCTTAGACAATGTAAATGGACCAGCGATACCATCAGCTGTTAAACCATTAGCTTTCTGCCAAGCAATTAAAGCTGCTTCTGTCTTAGGTCCAAACTTACCAATAGCCTCTACGCCTAACTTCTCTTGAAGCTTGGTTACTAGTGGACCTTCATCTCCTCTACGTAATGTCGACATTGTTATTTAATTTTATAGTAGTAGCTAAATCCAAACCCTACATTTCCTTCTGTATTGATATTAACTTTACCACCAAATATGTTATCCTTCTTATCTTTATACAAGAGCCCAGCTTCTGCACCAGTAACTTTGTTAACACCAGATGCATTTACACCACCACCAACAAAGATGTTACGAGTAGGAGGTGCATACTTAGTGATGGTCATTGTCTCTTTGACAATAGGGATCTTAAAGTTATCCTTAGCTGTACGTTTACCAAGTTTGTTCTCAGCAACTGTATCAGTTATCTGGATGTAGCCATGTGTACCAACCTTAACAGAGTCAACATACACACGACGAGATGCATACTTCTTAGCAAGCTCATCGTATTGTCTCTTCAAACCAGGATAGCTAGTATCAGGTTGGTATCTTGTTACGAGTACTTCGTGTGATACTGGTATTTCTTTAATAAAAGGTACTTCTTTAACGATGGTCTTTTCATGTACTTGCCATGTAGTATCGTGTACAACTAATGTATCTGGACCTTTTACACCTTCATGCTTAGAATTGTTATAGAAATATATAACTAATGTACCAAGAATGATGATGATTGCTAATGTTAGTTTTTTCATAAGAGATGTTATCCCTCTTCGTAAGGGGCTGGTTGTTCATTCTTATCACCAGCTTCTCCTTTTGTTTTCTTTCCCATGACGTTCTCAACGCCAGAGATACCAAAACAACCAAGAACGATGATGGTTAAAGAATTAAATACGTAATCATTAAGAACCAATTCTTTGCCTACATATCCTGTAACTAAGTCTACAACAACTACAATAAGCATAAACAAGAATGCAATAGCTCCAATAATGGACTTCTCATTCCAGTCGTTGTCATCTTTAAAAATACTGAAGAAAGATTCTTTAGGCTCTTCAATTAAATGTTTCATAATCTTTAGGGGTTAGGTCATTGTCTCGCAACACTGCCACCATCTCTGACTTAAGAGTTCCTTTAGGATATTCATCTGGAGGGAATGGTGACTTGAATGTTACTTGCTTATAAAACTGACGTTCTATATTCTCAATTTTAATTGTATTAGTTACTGTACGATCATTCAGACTGTGCAGTTGTGTCTTGATATCTTTTATGTCATACCACATCATCCCTACTACTAGGGAAGCTAATCCTTTTACTAAATAATCTTTGAAACTCTCAGAAGGAGCAGCCATAGTGGTATAAATAAACAATAGCATCCCCTGCCCAGAGGGCCTAAGATGCTATGTAGTTTGACAAAAAAATATAAGGAAGTGTAATAAACGCTTGAGAGTTCGAAGCTTTGGAACAAATATCTGTAATCTAATTCAAATATGCAAGTAAAATTTTAATTAATAGCTTTGGTATGACTTCTCTTCTACCAGCTCAGACTTATACTTGATGTTAATTTCTTTTTTAATAGCTGCTCGCTCATCATTTCTATGATAGACAGCACGAGCCAAACGAATAAAATTGTTATTAAAGTCACCATGCTTCTCACATATTCTAATCTCATCTTCAATCTCCCACAGTCGCATGTTAACACTGCATAACTTCTGGTAAAGATCATCTTCAAGGATACCATCTGGTAGCACCTTAGTAAGTTTTCCTAGTTCTCGAGATACGTTACGTAGTTGATTGGTGTCAGTGAGTTTATTTAGTTTGATAGTGAGGATGGATACTTTATCAAGAGCCTCACCAATGCTAACTTCTATCTGCATGGTATTGTATTTTTATGTAAATATAATTAACTTTGAGCAAACCAACAATTACATGAAGCCAATTTGCTTAAATCTTAGCGAATGTAATGGACTAGGTGATTTGATATGTGCTACGCCAACTATCAGAAAGCTATCTGAGTCCTATGAACAGAAGATAACTGTGCTATCAAAGATGCCAGAACTGTTCAAGAATCTACCTTATGTAGAGGCTAGTTACAAATCCACATCAATTGATTGGGGCTACTTCAATGAGCACTATCTCATGCACAACTCCTTTACCAATGTAGGTAAGAAGAATGAGAAAGGTGTAGAGATGAAGCACAACATGATGGACATACGTCAGTATCATGCTGTACAACTTGGCTTTATGTTGAACAGCCAGGAATTACATTGTGATTACATCCCAACAGATTATTTTAGAATTCGTATACCCCAAAAGTATATACTCATACATCCTGTAACTACATGGGCTAACAGAACATGGGCTGCTGAGAAGTGGATGGAGCTCGTTAAGAAGCTTAACGATGATGGGATATATGTAGTTAGTATAGGTAAGGATAGCTCAGAGACTGGGTTCTTTAATGTAGAGAAACCTGTCTTCAACTTTGAGATACCTTATGGAATGAATCTAATGAATAAGACATCTATATCAGATTGTTATCACCTTATAAAGAATGCACTATGTTTTATAACTATGGACAGTGGGTTACTACATCTCGCTGGCACTACAAGTACTCCCATTATTCACTTGGGTTCGTCACTCAATCCTGATTTCAGAGCACCATATAGATATGCTAGACAGTATGTTGATTACAAATATGTCAGAGGAACTTGTGATTTACAATGTTGCTCTAACATGAAGTATGGTGTAAAGGAATGGGGATCTATACAAGGCGTACAACCTTTGATAGGTTGTCTTGAGAATAAAGAAAAGTTTGAATGTCATCCAGAAGTAAATGAAGTTTATGAAGAAGCTATTAATTATATCTCCACACTTTAGTACAGGAGGAGCACCACAGGTAACACTTAACAAAGTGCAACTACTTAATGATCACTTTGATATCATGGTGGTAGAGTATGCATTCCTTGCATGGAACTATGTGGTACAACGTAAACAGGTGGAAGCCATAGTTGGGAAGAAGTTCAGATCACTAGGAGAGAATAAGATGGAGCTCTTAGATATGATTGATGAGTTCAATCCAGATGTCATCTCTATGGAAGAGTTTCCTGAGATGTTTATGGATAACACTCTTACAAGTTTGATATACGAAGAAGGAAGATCTTACAAGATTGTAGAGACTACACATGATAGTTCATTCCCTCCTCATGAGAAGAGATGGATGCCTGATAAGTTTGTGTTTGTTAGTGCATACAACATGTTCAAGTACTCACACCTGAATGTACCAATGGAGGTTATTGAGTATCCTGTAGATGAAAAAGATGTACATCATTCAATTGTATCTACCAAACGCGTAGTTATTGTAGGGTTATGGACAGAGAGAAAGAACCAGGCGTATGCTCTAGAGATAGCTAGATGGTTACAAGACTACAACATACACTTTCACTTCTTAGGTAATCAGGCTGGTAACTTCGAACGCTACTGGAAACCATTAATGAATAATATTCCTGAGAACTGTACAGTGGAAGGTGAGGTAGATAACGTTGATGAGTGGGTGAAGAACTCTGACTTATTCTTATTCCCATCTAAGGGTGATAGAGGTAACAAAGAGCTTAATCCTATTGCCATTAAAGAAGCACTAGTATACAAACATGTACATAAGTTTATGTACAATCTAGATGTCTATTGTAACAAGTACAACGACTACGAGGATGTCACATATCTAACTGGTGATTCAATTAAAGATGCAACTAATATAAAGAACATGTTACAACTAGAGTCTAAGAACAAAGAGCTCACTGTCATTGGTACATATCCTAACACCAAGATCAGAGAAGAACTAACTATCAAATGTATTGTTAGTGCTAAAAAATTAGGTAGACCTATAATGTTAGTTAGTCATTATCCTGTGCCTAACTATATACAGCAGACAGTAGACTATTATATATACGATCAACACAATCCTCTTACACACCATAGCTATTACAATCGTTTCACTCGTAATACAGATGAGTATAGTGTAGAGATGAGAATAGAAGGTGATAGTAATCAGTCACTCACTGTTCTAACTAACTTAGTTAATGCAAGTAAAGCTGCTGTGGGTCTTGGATATACAAAGATGTTCTATGTAACATTTGATATAGAGCTTGATGAAAATGATTTCCATGAGATCGATAGTAGATTCCATCAGTTAGATAAAGAATGGCAAGCAGTATTGGCTACATTGAATACACCATTTGGTAAAGGTATACAGACTAATGGTATGTTCTTCAACACTAAGTTTGTTACTACACTTCTAGATGATGTACGTACGCCAGAAGATTACAATAGACTATGTGAGAATCTAGGATGTCAGAACTTCCTAGAAGACTACATGATGAAGAAAGTTTGGAAGACTAAAGGTGTATGGGTAGAGTATCCTGAAGAGGAAACATTCTTAGAGTATAGTGGTCATGGTAAGTCTTCTAACAGTGAGTATGTTGGTATTCTTAAAGAAGAGAAATTGAACATGTCATTCTTCTATTTCTATTCATACAATGAAGATGTTCCTAAGTATATTATAAAACAATATAACAAGGATGGTCATCTATTAATTTCATCACCTTTCTCAAACAAAGAAGTATATTTAGGATTATCAGATCTAACACATAGAGTAGATCTTGAGATAGAAGGTGAGCGTTTTATAAAAACATATTATGTAGACCAGGTAATAGGAACTATAAATATCAAAGATAAACCAGTTAAAGATAGACCCAAGATCAAGTTAGTACACATTCAAACTACATTAGATGATGATAGAGAAAGATTATCTAGAGCTTCGCTGGAACAAGTTAAAGCTCAAGGATGGAAGTACATCCTCCACAAGAATATCCCTTATGCCAGCCTCCCACCCTCGCATAACTGTAACAGACCTGGAGCAGTGTCAATGGAGTTATTCAATGACGATGAAGTCAGAGAAAGAGGCACAGCTCTTACGCCAGCACACTATGGTTGCTATGAAGCCTTCAAGAATGCCATCCTAAGTGAGATGCATGATTGTGACTATTTCATTGTATGTGAAGGAGACTGCATCATAGAAGGAGATGTTGTAGAATTCGTACATAAAGTGGAGAAATGTGCATTACTGTTGGACAAACACGACATTAAGATCATGTCATTTGGTGACAAGGATACGTTAGAATTTGGCTGGCCACAGAGTCCAGTAGTTGAAGAAGTCAATGAAGATATGTATATTACTAATCATTTGATTGGTTTACAGTGTATTATGTTTCCTATCAGTACAGAAAAGACACTTAAGCAATTGCTTCGTACAGCTGACTGGGATGCTGCAGACATCTACTTCAACAACATCTTTAGAAGTAGTAAGATGGGTATTGTACACAAGCGTCTTACAACACAAGCAGATGGTTACTCATTGATTGACAAACAGTTTAAAGAATTCAGAAAATGAAAATTGTACAAGTAGCAACAGGACTTATCAGCATACCACCCAATGGTTGGGGAGCTGTAGAACGTATCATCTGGGAGTACGCCAGCAATCTACAACTGATGGATATAGATGTAGAGATCAAGAACTGGAATGATGTAGTGTATGAAGAGAACACTATCGTACATTGTCACATGGCTAACACAGCTCTTGACATGCGTGACAAAGGTATTCCATACATCTACTCACTACATGATCACCATGCTGAATGGTATGGTAAAGATAGTGGTGTGTACAAGAATAACCTTGAAGCAATTAAAGGATCTATCATATCTATATGTCATAGTAAGCACATCATAGATTACTTTGATGGCACAGACAAGTTGTTCTATCTACCACATGGCGTAAATACAGACTTCTTCAGACCTGCTCCAATAGAAACATTAACGACAAAGAAACTACTAATGATATGTAATAATGGACTAGCTGGTGATTCATCTATTGATCGTAAAGGTTTCAGGATAGCAATTGAAGCAGCTAAGAAGTATAAACTAGATATCACAATTGCTGGTCCAGAGAGCAATAAAGAATTCTTTGAACATCACAAGGATCTATTGGAGTATGATAAGTTAACTTTAAAGTTAACAAATCCTACAGATAATGAAACCTTAGAGTTATATCAGACACATAGTATCTTCATGGCTCCATCGTTCTTAGAATATGGACATCCTAATCTATCTATCTTAGAAGCAATGAGTTGTGGCCTACCTATCGTAGGTACATGTAATGTAGATGTGCCAGGTATGTATAGAATGAAAGATGTAAGTCTTGAAGAGGCAGTTAGAGGATTAGTAATCTTAGATACACAATGGTTTAGATATCGTATGAATCAAATAGATCAACGTGAAAATCATAGTTGGTTTAAAGTGTGTAAACAATTAAAGAAGTTCTACAATGCTGCTAGTATCGTTACAAAGAAGTGGACTAGCGATGATACAACCAACGCATACTTAAACGCATACTATGGAGTTTAAACTATATAACATCGATGGGTATTACTTTGAACTAGTAAACACGTACGATGATAAAGAGTATCAGTGTTCTTTTGTTGAAGAGAATGATGGTGAGAGGATAGAACACTACAAGACTAACCTGAAGAGTGGTCACTGGATGAAGATCGATAGACGTTACATGTGTAAGATGTTTGTCGAGATCAGAACAATGAATGGCGTACTCAAGCAGAAGATTAGCTTCTTACAACATCTCAAGGGTAAACGTGTATTCATATCATTCGATAGCTCAGCTCTAGGTGATACTATTGCATGGATGCCCTACATGCTAGACTTCAAGGTGTGGTATCAGTGCGATGTTATCGTGAGCACATTCAAGAACTGGATGTTCAAAGATGTATATCCTGAACTAGAGTTTGTAGAACCAGGGGCTGTTGTAGAGAACATTGTAGCAATGCCACAACTAGGATGGTTCTGGGATAAGAACAGAGAGCCTGTCAATCCTGTAACTATTCCATTGCAGAAAGCTGCATGCAACATCCTACATCTACCTTACGAAGAACGAAGACCAAGGATCATAAACCTACCAGGAGTATTACTAGAGAATGACAAGTACGTATGTATCTCTACAAAGAGCACAGCTCAATGTAAGCTTTGGGACAAGTGGCCAGAGCTCATTCAGGCGTTAAAAGATCAAGGATACAGAGTGATAGAACTATCTAAAGATGCAGACAACTATGGTGCAGAGATGCTAGAGAACACATCATTAGAAAGTGTTATCAACCATCTCAATGGATGTGAGTTCTATATAGGATTGTCAAGTGGTATCAGCTGGTTAGCCTGGGCACTGAGAGTAAAGGTGGCAATGATTGCTAACTTTACAGAAGCTAATCACGAGTTCCAATGTATACGTATTGATAACAGGAGTGTGTGTAATGGATGTTGGAACAATCCTAAGTTTAGATTCAATAAAGGAGACTGGAACTGGTGTCCAGAACATGAAGATACTCCTAGACAACACGAGTGTCATAAGAGTATCTCAGTTCAAGATGTTATTGAAAAGGTATCCCTCCTACCCAAAGAACAAGACTCTTTCTAGTTCCTCTAGTTACTGGTGTAACTCTATGCATCAGATAACTAGGGAATAGTATAGCAAGTCCTTGTTCTCTAGGAGCTGTATCTGGTTGCTTGTTAATCCAGAACTGTAGATCCCCACCTTCATACTCATCAGGATTAGACAGCTGTATAGTGATGCTGATCTTTCTGTTGTGTAATGGATAGCTTCCTACATCTATATGCCAATCATAATGTCCCCCATCATCATAGTATTCTGTATACTGTATCGAATCAATCACTGAAGCTATTGTAAAGCCCCACTGTTGGTTAGCTTCATTGATTAGTTTTTCCATTCTCTCATATACCCACCAGGATCTATCATCATGATGTATCCACTTAACCTTAGACTTTCTCATCTCCTGATCGTCTTCTCCTTCACCAACTGTAGCTTCTACAAATGGATAGAGTGATTGTAAGTTCTCAATCCATTCTAACTCTTCTTCACTAAACGCGTTCTTGATAGAGTATGGACTAGTCTGATGTATGTTAGGATTACCTAAAAATATTGGTCTAATTTGCATATAGTTCTGTTGGTACTAGGAATCCATAAGAGATGTTAATTCTCATTTTAGGTCCTACGTTTGGTACACTTGCATGTAGTGTTGTGCTAGCATTACACATCCACATACCACGCTCTTGTACATCTAATACTTCGCCATCATATATAGGTTGTCCACCTTCATGTGGCATTGAAACAATTACATTGTATCTACGTACATGGTAATCACTAAGTTCTTTTCTAGTAGGATCTGTATGTGGTTCAACAAAAGCATCTTCATCTGTTATACCAAACCAGTCTCCTACATCTTGATCGTCAATGATTGGGTACTTGATGTTTTCAATATCCATAAGACGTTTCTTAACTTCCATTACAAGAGGATGTGGTTCCATGTTGTAATCAGATTTCATTCTTACAGTACCAATACTTCTACGAACAAGTATATCATACTCAGGTTTATAGCCATTAGATACAGCATGTCCCATTTTATCTTGAATAGATAATATCCAATGACGCAATATCTTCTGCTCTTCTTCTGTTATAAACTCGTCGTAGCAATATGTCTTACCTACTTGTCTCTTTATCATCCTAGATCGAATACAATGTTAATTACAAATCGAGCGTTAGTTACTTTAGGTGAGCTACTTGCATGATATGTGTTAGACTTAAATAACACACCTGTACCTGCCTTAGGAGTAATACGATGTGCTATTGTCAAGCTCTCAGGAAAGTCAGTAGTTGTTTCATTGAAGATAAATGTATCTCCATCAGAGTCATTTACATAGTAGATGAATGAGTATGTATTATCCTCAAAGCGTAACATTGTATCGCTATGGGGATAATGATAAGTACCATCTACATACGAAGGATCACGAGGTAACATGTTAGCTTTTGCTCTATACAGCTCCTTAATGATTACACCTTGCTCTTCAAGAGCTTTAGCAATCTTCATAATCAGTTGTATGTGTTCAGACTTAGCCTCATTGTCTATAAACATAGAATGCGTAAACTGAATAGAGTCTACAGTGTTTGCATCCTCAAATCTATCAGGACTATAATTAGTGGTAGCATCATGATAATACCACTTGAAATAGTTATTAGTTAGAGCTTCACGAATCTGGTTTACAGTTTCTTCTGGTAAAAAGTTTTCAATTATTCTCATGACAATAAGTGTCTAGTAATTATAGTTAATGAAATACAAATCCAAATAGTATTAAATACAATCAATGTAGGAAGACTCTTTCTCATACTTGCCCAGATCAAAGCTGATGATGTAGCTAGAGTTAAGAAGTGTAACCACCATATCTCTACACCAAATATCAATCCAGGAACAATAATAAGAGCCTTAGCCATCCATGCACAAAACTCAATAGTGTTATAGTCTGTCCAATAACTCTTATCAAAGTACATTACTAACTTATCTACAATCTTTTCAACACCAATCAATATAAAAAGTGCTGATGTGTAGGCAATGAATACTGCTATATACATCATTTATTTATTTATTGTGTTAAACGCTACGTTACCTGCAATGATCACTCGATCAATGGTTGAGTTAGGACTTAGTTCTGGTCTATGTGCATATGTACTGTTCCACATGTATAAATATCCTTCTTCTGGGAAAAATGATATCGCTCCTTCATCATCATTACCTACATACATGTTATCTTTAAAGAAGATGTGACCTTCTTTACCTGTACAGTTGTTAGGAACTTGTACATAGTATATCCAAGTGTAGTCAGTGTATATACCAGGTTCGTTCTTTGAAAATGATATATGATCATGGTACATGCTAGATGGATTACTTGGAGTAGATATGTATATCCAAGTACTTTGCATTCCACTATACACTGTCTTTCCTGTAATAGTTTCGTATATCGACCTACTTATTCTATATCCTAATTGTTTTAATTCAGTGATTGCATCACCAGCCATTATATCTACAGTTAACTGTAATCCTGGTAATCCAATCTTTGGATCATTGTATTCTCTATCTAAGAATATATGACGTTTATGAGTGTATATTTCATCAAGTATTAGTTGTTTATCAACATCTAATGGAAGACTTGTTCGATATATCTCAATGTTTTCTTCTTTGATTTTAATATAATCCATTACGAAGATTCTCTAATGTACATTAATAATTTACTGTGATCCATCAATGACAACAAGTTAACATCAAAGTTCATATAGAACGATGCACGAATGTCATCAATATACGTACGTCTTATATCACTAAAGATTGCACTATGTAGTTGTGTAGCAAAGTCTCTGTTATAGATACGTAATCCTTTAGCAACTGAATGCCAGCTACCAGTTTCATATATGTTATTAATGCTTCGTAAGAATTTAGTTGTAGGAATTGTATGATTACATTCTTCCATAAACTTCTTAATTCTTTCAGGCATTACATTGTTCTCTGTAAACTTAGACCAGAACTCTGTATCATCACGTTTTGTAATGTAGTGTAAATAGATGAAGTCAAGAGTGTCATCATGGAACTCACGAACATTCTGATTGTATTTATCAATATAGAACTGATCTTTGGTAATGTTTCCTAAGTTGTTATTAGTAAATTGAAATAATGACAATAGAGAGGTCATGATAGATGTAGCCTCTAGTGGTTCAATAAAACCAGCTGACAATCCAATAGCTATACAGTTCTTAACCCAAGGAGTTTCATAACGACCAGCTTCAAACTTAAAGTCTTTCTGACCAAACTCAACATCACCAAACTGCTCAGTGATCTCAGCCTTAGCTTGTTCTATATCAATATGTTTATCATCAAATACATAACCACAACCAAAGCGTCCTTCTACAGGAATCTTCCACACCCAACCATACTTCATAGCAATAGCTTCTGTGTATGGAGGTACCTCAGTGTTGTCGTGTTTAATAAAGAAAGGGATTGCTCTGTTTACTGGAAGACTCTCAGCGTATGACTTCCATTCAGCTTTGTAATGCTCACCAATGATGCGACGTTTGAATCCTGTACAATCAAACACAAAGTCTGCATCATAGTAGTCTTTGTTCTTGGTAATTAAACGAGTGATGTATCCATCCTCATTCTCAATAATCTCTTCAACCTCGTCATCTATATAACGAATACGTCTAGATACAGCAATGCGTTTCAAGAACTTTGCTAATACAATTGCATCAAAGTGTACAGAGTAACTACCAAGTGTATTATACTGAGACAATATCTGCTTAGGGTTTGGTAGTTCTAGATTTGGTTTGAACTTGGTTAGGTTCTTTTCAGATGCATGAGCACTAAAGATACAGTCATCAAGATTATTAGCATTAATCATTCTTTCTAATACAATAGCAGAATGACCAACGTTATCTTTATCAGTAACACTGAAACAGTTTAATGAACCTTCATCAATAAATGGATGGAAGTAACTACGAGTATCGCCATTCCAGTTGGTAAACTTAATACCATTCTTGAATGTACCTTTACAATATTTGATGATCTCTTCTGTAGAAATACCAAGAGAGCTTGTAAAGTTTAACAAATGTGGTGTAGCACCTTCACCTGCTCCTAATATACCTATCTCTGAGCTAGCAATAACTGTAATGTTTGCCCAAGGATAATTATTAGATAGAAACAGAGCTGTTAACCAACCAGCAGTCCCTGATCCTACTACTGCAAAATTGTAATTCTTCATAACTTTTGTTGATTTTAATTCAATCAAAGTTAGTGAATAAATCAATTAGTCTAGTGGAACATCGAATATTTTTTCAGTGCATGTAAGATCCCAGTTAAGTATCTCCTCATTCCAATACCATTCACAACTTCTACCAATAAGTCTTCCTGGAACATCTGTAGGTGTCATGTCAGGAGGCATTAACGCAGGAGGATGTGGTACTGGTGCCTCCCATTGATATGTAGTATAGTTCAATACCCAAGATGGATATGGTTGCTTGTCTATAAATACATCTAAATCTTCAAGATACTTACCACCTACAGTTGCATAGTTACCTCTAAAAGGAGTTTTACCTTGCCTGTGTACATTAGCATACGTATTGTAAGACGTAACTAACCATCTACCTGGTATAAATAAATCATAGTTCATATAGTCCTGACCCCTGTGTTCTTCTTCATCAGGGATACGAACTACATTCAAAACAGTACCATCATCATCGATGAGTGCTAAGTGTGCCATATTAACAATAAGTATACATACTACCAGAACCATAATAAATATGGTATGTTATTCCACCCCAAAAATTTCCATCAGTTCCTCTAGAACCACCAGGATAACTAATCTGTGCTAGTCCACCTGCTCCAGGTGTTGCACTACGAATTTCACCAAAACCAGCATTTGCATTACCTGTACCACCTCCACCTTTACCAGTTCCACCACCAGCGTATTGAGCACTAGAACAACAACATCCACCTGATCCTTCTTGTGGATCTGGAGATCCTCCATTACCACCATTCCAGTTAGCACATTGACCTTCACCTGTTCCTGCACCTCCACCACCAGCTCCTGTTACTCCACCAACAGTTCCACCATTTCCACCACGAGCGTTGAATCCATTTCCACCTGTTCCTGCAGAAGAGATACCTCCCCCACCACCTCCACAGTATTGTTCACTTGAGTTACCACCAGGATATCCATTCCAAGCACCACCACCAGATCCCCATCCTGATCCTCCTCCTCCTCCACCTGAGCCACCCCAAGTACCATTATCATTCCAGTATTGGTTTCCACCTCCACCACCTCCACCACCATAAGCAGCTACACCAAATAAAGCAGAATACCCACCAATACCACCTGTCGCACTATTACTACCACCCCCTCCTCCACCAATGGTGAATCCATAGTTTTGGTTTTTATAAATAGTAGTTCCTCCACCAAAGAGGTTACCCCCTCCTCCTCCACCTCCTCCAGCGTTACGATTATTATTTGCAGATGCACCACCACCTCCTCCACCTCCTGCTAGAATAGCATAGGTCACAGAGAAACCAAATGTATATCCATAGAACTCACCCATACCATCTGGAGCAGTTCTACATGTAGTTCTACTCAATGATCCTAATGCGTAACTACCATTTACTGGGGCAATCTCATTTCTAATGGTTGCCATTGATAGTGTACCTGAACTTGGAATTGTCATAACTATTTACGTTTTAATTCTTCGATTTGTTTTTGTTGCTCTTTAACAGCAGCCACTAACAAAGTTACTAATTTTGCGTAATTAACAGTGATATAATTTTCACCTGATAAAGACTCACCTGTTTCTTTATTAACATCGAATGGAGCTAGACTTACAATCTCAGGCACTACAGATCTTACTTGTTGTGCAGATAGACCAACTTCCATCTTGTTATCTGTATATCCAAACTGCTTAGCTAGATCATTGGCTACGTAGTAGAATGCATCTAATGATACAACTTTATCAAGAGCGTTCTCAATCTCACCAATACGTTCTTTCAAACGATCATCTGAGTAGTAAGCATACACCTCACCAGTAGCATAGATAGTACCAAACGTAGGGTTACTGTTTGTATTTACATACTGGTTCATTGCAGATGCATACACGTTTGATGTACCTGTTGGACCTGTTGGGCCAGTAGGTCCAGTTGGTCCAGTAGCACCATTAGCACCTGACGTTCCTGAAGAACCACTAGCACCAGTATTTCCAGATGTACCACTCGATCCACTAGATGCAGAAGTTCCACTTGATCCACTTGCACCACTTGTTCCACTGCTACCTGACACTCCTATACCTGAAGTACCAGAAGATCCACTAGATCCTGAGGCACCTGTTTCCCCACTTGTACCTGAGCTACCTGATGATCCAGAACTACCTGATGATCCACTAGAACCAGATGTAGCTGATGTACCACTGCTACCATCTGTTCCACTGCTTCCAGAAGTGCCACTACTTCCATCAGTTCCTGATGTCCCATTTACGCCAGACGTTCCAGATGTTCCTGAAGGAGCTTGGAATGTTGTTGTAGAGTAAGAGTAGTATGCATTACCTTCTGTATAGAAAGTAAAATCTTGTGATTGATTATATGTGTTTTCAATATAGAATTTAGCAACTAATCGATCTGTAACATCTACATCACCACCAGCCCAGAATGCATCTACATAAGCTTGTTGAGGAAACCCTGTATCTGCAATAGGAGCTATACTAGTAGTAAATACTAATGTTTCTGTACCAGCTAAATTACGTTTATATACTTGAACCCAAAGATTTGCAGTACCATTATTAGTATTACTAGTACCATGTAAGAAGAAACTCCATAAACCTGCAGGAATAGTGTCTACACCAGGAACTCCTGAATCTGTAGCAAACGCTCCTAACATTGCAGTTACGCCTGAGGCAACAGTAATAGTTGCATCTTGTTGAGCTACAGCTGTAGGATCAGGACTCCATTGTTTATATGTAGGAGTACCTATTGCTGTATCAGTATTATTAGATAGATTGAAGTAATAAACTTGACCACCTGAGATACCAGATGCACCACTAGATCCAGACGTACCAGCTGTAGCTGACGTTCCAGATGTTCCTGTAGAACCAGAGGTTCCTGCTGTTGCATCTATACCACTTGTACCACTTGAACCATCAGTTCCTGTTGTACCTGACGATCCACTACTAGCACTTGTTCCAGACGATCCTGATGTACCAGAGCTAGCTGATGTACCAGATGAACCATTGGTTCCTGATGATCCATCAGTCCCTGATGACCCTGAAGTTCCACTTGTACCAGAGCTTCCATCTGTGCCTGAAGTTCCACTAGATCCATCTGTTCCTGAGCTACCATCAGTTCCTGCAGTGCCAGATGAACCATCTGTACCTGTTGTCCCAGAGGTACCACTACTTCCAGATGTACCTGAGGACCCATCTGTACCACTAGAGCCAGAACTTCCTGACGAACCATCTGTTCCAGTTGTACCACTGCTTCCTGAAGTTCCTGCAGTAGCGTCTTCACCTGAAGTACCAGCTGTTGCATCACGTCCTGATGTGCCTGAACTTCCATCTGTTCCAGACGAGCCATCTGTTCCACTCGTGCCACTCGATCCATCAGTACCACTACTACCACTAGTAGCACTTGTACCTGACGTTCCATTGGTTCCAGATGTTCCACTTGTACCACTAGAAGCTGACGTACCATTAGATCCATCAGTTCCACTCGATCCAGAGGTAGCTGAAGTCCCTGAAGAACCATCAGTTCCACTTGAACCATCTGTGCCAGATGTACCTGCTGTTGCACTTGTTCCACTTGACGCTGAAGTACCTGAAGATGCTGATGTTCCTGACGAGCCACTAGTACCTGATGAACCATCACCACCAGCAGAACCTTGTAAGTTTACAGTCCATACATTATATGTACCACTACCCTCCACTTGACTTGGTGAGTTAAATACTAATTCACCATTGAGAGCGTTGTAGCTAATAACTTGAGCAATCTGATAATTCTCATAATCATAAGCAATAACAATAGACTGAGCTTCTGTGTAAGCTAATCCAGTCTGAACCATTAACGTACCACCATCACCTAATGTAAATGAGTCTGTTGATTCTGTACTGAATTTATCACCAGAGAAACCAGAAGTTCCAGAAGATGCTGACGTACCACTAGATCCTGAACTTGCAGAAGTACCTGCTGTCGCAGAGGTTCCAGATGAACCAGACGTACCTCTTGTACCATTACGACCACTAGAACCACTAGTTCCACTAGAGCCTGATGTGGCAGATGTACCTGAACGACCTGATGTTCCACCTGTACCTGATGTACCATTTTCTCCATCAAAACCTGAACGACCACTAGTGCCTGCTGTACCTGAAGTACCACCACGTCCAGACGTTCCAGAAGTACCATTAGATCCAGCTAAACCACTGGTACCTGCTGTACCACCTGATCCATTTTGACCATTGCTACCACTGGTTCCTGAGGTACCATTACCTTGTGAAGCTTGACAAATAGCATTGTTGAGCTTTTGGATTACAGTTTGAAGATTGTCGTTGGTAGTTATACCACTACATACAAGATTACCTCCTTCGTAGAACACGCATTGGGCATCTAATAGAACAGGGCATTCGCCAGTTGAACAGACTACGTTCATGATATGATATTTTTATAATGTCTATAGCTAGTACAAGGTTAAAGAGTATAACCTCATACTAGCAAAAATAGTTAAATAATTTTAGTTGTAGTACGCAGTATTAAAACTATACTGCATAATATAGCAATAGGAACCTATCTTCCCTGACGTGCTTGTGATGTGGTAATGATACCTAACTCTTTAGCATACTCAGGATACAATAATGGTAGTATATCTCTCTCAAGTTGAGATAGACCAACTACAGGATCAAACACATATTTAAGAGTGTAGTTCTTATCCATAAGCTCTTGATCATCAGCTCCCCAAGCATATCCTTCTACACCTACAGCATGAATAAGTTTAAGAACTTTTGTTAACAATCCTAACTGTGGAAGTAAGCTACCATTAGTTACTTGCTCAAACGATAATGGGTTGTAATAGAAGCTAATCTCATCAGATGTTTTGTTAACCATCTTAAGGAAATACTTATATCTGTTCTTAGTCAATTGGTCTTCGTCATCATCAGGAGCTAGAACAGCTGCTGTTAAAGCTAACGACATCACAGCCAATAATAAACCAAGTTCTTTCATTTGATTTGAAAGTTCTTTTCTCATCATATCATAGAACTCTTCCTTAGTTATTTCAAGTTCTTTACCAGTCTTTCTAAAGTATTCTTGCTTCTTAGCAATTAACATCTCATCCATGATACGAAGACCCTCATCGCTACCTGTCATGATATCACGCATCTTCATAATGTTTCTAGTACCTAGATGACTCCATACCTTAAGGAATGCACGAGATCTACCATACTCCCAGTTACCTGATGTAGCGTTCTTACGTAAACCTAATGTACGTACACCAATCTGTTTAGGAATCCATTTTCTAAACATCATGAACGAGTTAAGAATGGTATCACGAGAAGCTGCAGATCTATCATCCTCACTCATCTTACCATTAATCTTTCTCATGTGATCTTGAATTCTAACACGATAGTCAGCAAGCTCTTCTTTACTTACACCAGGAAGAGTAACCTTACCATTCTCTCCAAATTGAGCAACCTTATACAACGACGATTTTTCTTTCAATTCAGCAACCCTTGCGTCGTATGTTCTTTCAAGTTCTTTTCTTTCAGACTCAGTCATCTTATACTTAACTAATCTGTCTTGAGCAGATACATACTGAGGAATAGAAACAATCTTTCCATCAACAATCATAGAGTTCTGATTAAAAGACATTGCGTTAGCGTACTCCAATTGTCTATCAGGCCATGAACTCATTGCCATCATTACATCTTGAAATGTCCAAGTACCAATAGTTTTAAATATGCCCTGTTCTTTTGCAAGTGTTCTTTGCATCTCTTTTGCAATGTCTTCTTGCAATGGCATTATTAAATTAAGTAGAGCCTTATCTTCATTACTTGCAAGTCCTGTAGTTATCTTAAAGCTGTTCTTTTTAAACTCTCCAGGATAGTATACACCACTAGCATTAATATATGCTTGCATATTGTTACCCATGTAGTTAGGAATAGCTACAGTAGCTCTCCAACCCAAAGCTAAAGATTGCATATAACTAGCAGAGTTCTTTATTACTTTTCTACTAGAAGCTTTTCTTTTCTCTTTAGTTTCGTTGTCGTCTGTAATTTTATCTGTTACACCATTTAATAGAATGTTTCCTAATGATGATTCGTCTTCTCTAATACCATAAGTATGATCATCAACAATAGCTCCTAACGCAGTGGCATTTGTAGTTTTTTCGTAATTGATTTTAGGTTTACCACCTTCCATGATAACACTCTTGTTAACAGGATCAATCTCTACAACGCCTCTGGTTTTTTCAAATGAATGAATAACATTTAATGTATTCTCAAGATTCTTTGTAGCTCTATAGTTTACTACAGCTTTAATCCATTGTGGACCAACTTTAGTTAAGTCTCTAGATAATCGATGTACTGCTTTATTTGATCTAGTAAATAGTTTAGGGATTTCTCTCTTAACTTGACCATTCTCATCCAATCTAGAATACTGTAAGTTCTCATCTACATCTACAGTGTATAAGTCATCAAAGAATTCTTTACCTTCTGATAAAGCATTGTCAGATTGTGCAATCTTATCCAATATCGTAGCTTCCATCAATGGGAAGAATGATAACGACTTCTTGATATATCCTGCATCTTTAGCATCATCATTGAGAGCTTGGAAGAACTTCCACATCTTCATTGCAGAAGATACCTTAGACATCTCTAAGAAATCTTTAGAGTAATGACCTTCTTCTTTTACGTTCTCATTGAACAAACGACCAAAGTCATAATCCATGAAACCATTGAATGTAGGTCTAGTAATATCTAGAGAGTCTCTAATCTTAGTCTTTCTATATGCTCTGATGTTTTCATTCTCTTCAGGATCTGTAGAGTATTGTGTAAGATCAGCATCTTTAATTTGTTTCTCTATAAGTTTATTAGCAGACTCCATGTATGACTCAACATCCATGTTGTCTTTTAAGAACTGAAGGTCACCCTTCTCTTTAGCCTCATAAACCTTTTTAATAAAATCCTTATCTAGCTTTTCAATTAATTGTATATCATTATCAGTGACTTTACCAATCATATCAAAAGGTGACTTACCTGCAGCATCTGCATCTTTAATCAGCTCACTAAGTATCTCACCATATTGACGTGTTAGGTCTGCAACATCTTGAGCAACAACGCTCTTTGATCGCTTGATTAACTTTGTAGCAAGTTGAATAGTTGTTGATGATAGATCACTTCCTTCTAAGAATGTTTTAGTTAATTTGTCAAGTTCTAAGTCAGGAGATAATACATTCTCAATGTTATCTTCTGTAGCAAAACCTTCTTTAATAAACAACCAAGAAACATACTCTTTCTCAAGCTCTGCAATTCTATCTTGCATACGCTTAGCCATACTTGCAATGTGTTCCAAGGATTTCAACAAATCTTTAGACTCTTGACTCATGCTAGATCTATCTGGATACATACTAACAAATATAGAGTCTAATGACTTGAATGCATCAGAACCTTTCTTGAACTCTTGTAAGCTACCAAGCAATCCCTCAATCTGCTCTGGATTCATTAAGTCATAGTTAATATCTTCAAATGACTTGAATGATTCAGCAGCATTCATCAAGAATGTATTACCTACATCAATCATTGGAGCAAAGTCAAGCTTCATATGTAGCTGACGAATAGCTCTAGAGAATTGCTTTAACTGTTCGTTCTTGTTAAACTTATCTTCAGGATCTACATACACTTTGTACATACGATCATACTCACTGCGTAGTTGTCTTAACAACTTGTCAATCTCTTGATTACCAGTAGACTCAGTGTCCAATGCAACAGGTAACAAGAAGATGTTCGTTTCACTAGCACTGTCAAGCTTACCCACTTGAACAGAATTCATTATCAATGGACTCTTCTTATCACCTGGAACTTGACGAACATAGTTGGAAATAAAAGGAACCATTCGAGTCTTTCTTAACTGGCTAGGGTTTACACCATAGTTGTAAGACATCTGTGCATAGTCACCCATCTGACCTTTCCATGGCTTCACTTTAAACCAAGGAATATCATCAGCCTTATTCTTATCAATACTTGTAAACTTCCAGTCAAGAATATCTACTCTAGCATCCTTTGTACCATCTTTCTTAGTGATAGGTTCGATTGCAATAAAGTCAATAGTAGATGCTCGCATCCCTTTAACCTTCTTATTAACTACCTTTTTCTCAATAAGAAATCTAGTTCCTTCTGGATAAGAATTAATTAACCCAGTGGCAAACTGTTCAAGGATAACTCTAAGTTCTGGAGATAATGATGTAGGAATGTTTACCTTCTCAGGAACTGCACGTTTGTATCCAAGCTTATCAACTAATGATCCAAACATATCTTGAAGATACTGATGACCTTCAGATCCCCATTCCTTTTTATAATTGTCATCAATTTTATCTTCAGCACTTCTTTCAAATGGAGGTTCGTCAGCTTTTACATACTCAGTTGTAGTTTCTTTTACTTCAGTGCTATCGTATGTGTAGTGACGTTTCTTTCCTGTTCCTTTTTCAGGATCATAATCAGGAGTTTCAGGAATAAGTTTTAGTTTCTCATCTTCAGCAACATATTTGTCATAAATATTGTTTACTACTTCGTTTTCCTCAGCCTTCTGAAAAAATACATCACCACCAACTAAATCAGCAACTGTACCAATGTTACCATACAGAATAGAACGCTTTGCTTCTTGGAATACATCTATCTTAGACTTCTTGTAAAGGTTTCTAATGTATTCAAGAATAGTATCCCACCAGCTATGAACCATATCAACTACACCAGGATCCTCAATCTCTGGGAAGTCCTCAATGTTTTGACCTTCGTTTACAATAAGCTCAGAGATCAACTTATCAGCAGCCTCTTTCTTTATCTTACGAATGTTAGGCTTACCATTAACTTGATATCTTGGATCGTCTTTGTACTTCTCAAATGTATCTTGATATATCTGATACTTACCAATCTTAGAAATGATTGCTGTAATTAGTTCAGGATTAGTTTGTTCTAGAATAGCTGTACTGATGTGTACAAACTCTTCTACGACAGCAGCATCTTCTTTACCTTCAGCCAAAGCAATGATACCTTTAACAGTATCAGCTAGACCATTGATACCTGTAATATCCAAACCTGCATCTTTCGCATAATCAGAAAGTCCCATAAAGGAGATTCCCATCTGTTTAGCAGCGTTCTCTATTACACTGGTGGTATTTTCTAGCTCATCCATAAAAGGGATTTCACCATCGTACATATCCCATAGAGAATATGCAACGTCCTCTCCTTCTCTAGCAACTAGAGATTTCCAAGACTCTGAACTTTTATTAGGACAAACTGCCATCTTAACAATTATTATATTTTAATTCCTTAACTAGCTTACCTCTTTCTTGGTGATACTTTCTAACAGTTGCAAATGTCTGAGGAGTAGCTTTACCTGCAGCTATTAAATCTGTAGCTTCTGCAATCTTTTTATCAAGCTCTACGACACGTGGATCATTAGCAATGTCAGCTTCTATAGCATCGTTTGCTGTGATTTGATCATCATCAGCAATGTCTAACAAAGATAATGAATTTGACATATCATTAACACTAGCACGACGATCTCCTATAACTGGATTGATTATAGCCATGATTTGTTTATCTGTTTTCTCGTCAACAGGAACAAACCCATTATCAATTACAGACTTTCTTCCAGTGGTGTAGAACTCGTTCGCATTACTAGCTTGTCCCCAAGCATTGATCATCTTGTATACGTACGAGTATCTTCCATTGTATGAATCATACATTACAGGCTCACCATCTTCATATACCTTTCTGAACAATCCTTTCTTGATGTAAGAGTAGTCACCATTCTTACGCATCTCTTTCTTGATAGCCTTATCACGCTTCCAGTTCTTGTGCATCTTCTCTTCCCAAGTGTAAACAATAACATCACGATTAGATCCTTCAGAACCAAGACTAACATTCAACATCTGTGGAATATCATTCTTATCAATAGCTTTCTGAATACCTTCGTTGTTACCAATAAACCACATAGGCATATTGTAGAAGTACTTTCTCTTCTTCTTGCTAAAGACTAGTTGAGCTTTCAAGTTAGGAGTAAATCTACTATCATTCCAGTTGTTTCTGTTAAGAACAGCCTCATCATAGAAAGCTTCAATACCATCCATGTTATCAATTGTAGATAACACCTCGCTGTATACAGCTGTGAAATCATTGTATGGTAACAAGTTTGTAAATGAAATACCTGACTGAGATAAACCTGATTGTAATACAGATACACCTACAAGATTTTTATAGAAGTTCTTTCCTGATATACCATATACTTTAGGAACTCCATATAAGTAATCTCTCAACTCTTCAAAAGCAAAGATCACTTGGTTTTGATCGTACACCTTATTGTCTTTGTTGTTAAGCTTTAAGTTCTTAACAGCATTATCTTTACCAGATGAATCATCAGCTACCATCATGTTGATGATCTGATTATTGTACAATGGATGTTCAGGATCAGCTAACACATCGTTCTTAAACATCATGAAGAACCTAGGGAAGTTATACCCATTGTCTATCAAGATACGTTCGATAGTTTCATTCCATGCTTGCTTAGTACCATTCGTATTTGTCTGAACAGCCCAGTCAAAGATATCGTTAACAGCCTTCTGTGAAATCTTCATGAAGTCTCTGTCGTTTGCATCAACGTATGGTAATAAAACCTTCTGCAATACACCTCTAATCTTAGATCTGTCAGATATCAAGATCTCAGCTAATCCATTACGTAAGTCATTTAATCTCTTAGATAGTTTACCTAAGAAAGAGTTCTTTAATAACTTATCTGGAGAAGAGATTACTGTTTTTCTTGCACTCTTTAATTGCTCATCCTTCTTGAAGATCATGTATGGATCACTGAACGCAGCTGTATCAAAGTTTGTACCTTGAGTAACTTTGTATAAGTGATTAGCCATCTTAGCGTACTTCAAGAACTCAAGCAACATGAACACTTGCATGTTTCTACCATCGTTGCTATTGAAATAAGCATTGCCATCTTTGATATACTCTTTCAACTTAGTATTAGATGGAATCTCTTTCATAGATAATACAGCATCCTTATCGAAGTCAGGCAGTATATCATTCAGAATTCTACTATTGAACAACCAAGTTTTGTTATTTACTTCAAGAGCATTTAAATAGCTACGAATCAATGGTTGGTTCATGAAGTAGGCAACTGTATCAACAGGTACACCAATCTTAACTAAGAACATGTATGTTCCTGCAACATCTGGAGTAGCACCTAAGTCCATGATCCATGCACCTTTTGCAATATCCACGTAACCATCAATAAACTGTCCTAAGATGTCAGAGATGTACTGACCAGCTTTGTTCTTGATTCCAGATAGACTAACTACCATCCTGTCACCAACTTGAACTCTGTTTACATTCTTGAATCTAACTTCACCATCTCCTAACCAAGGTCTATCATCTAATGGAACATTCTTCAACATTCCTAGATCAATATACATTGTTCCACGTTGGTTCAATGAGTGGTTAGTTTGAGCCACAGCAGCAATACCAATTGCATACTTACCTACAACAAAATCATGACGTAGCTTAGACATGAACGCTCTGTTAAGCATAGCTCCTGTTGTAGCGTTGTCTGACTCAGATAATCCACGCAACTTAAGAATCTCTTTAGACAGGTCTTGTAATTGCTTAGCAGAGTTAGGTTTAACTAACTGATCAAAGTTCTCTTTGCTAGATACTAAGTTCTGAGAAGACTGGATGTATGCATTCTGCAATGCACTCTTGTATGCCTTATCGATAAACTTATCTCTCTTAGCAAACAAGTTCTCCTGCTTCAACATCAACTTATCTTCGATATTTCTTGTAGATGATTCGTAATCAGTATCATAATCCTCATCTTCAGAGATTATAAGTTTCTCTAGTTGCTTTCTGATAAAGAAGTCTTCACTAGCAGATAACTTATCAAACAGATTAGCATAGTATTCCTTAGTAGCTTTCTCAGATCCTTTAAGTCTGAACATTTCTGGCTTACCATCTAGATTAGTGAACACAGACTTGAAGTACATGTTCAACTTGTCAATATCAAAGTCAGATCCTGCTTTCTTAACTAACGCTGCAGGAACTACTACTGAGTCACCAAACTCTTTAGGTAAGAATTGTTTGATAACAAAGCTATCAATAGAGTTTTGTTTCTGTGTAGGGATACGATATGCAAGTCCTGATAAGATCTCTTGACCTTCTGCAGTGGTGTTTAAATACTTTAACAACTCATGATCAGTCATAGAACTATTGAACCAACGTCCAACCATCATCTCACAAACTCGCTTACCATCTTTCTCGTAGAACTTCAATACATCAGATGTGTACGCTTCCTTCTCTCCCACTTTAGTTACAGTAACTTCATTCTCTTCAAGAAGTCTAGAAGGAATCTGTACCTTCATACCACCTGAAATCTTAGGAGAAATTACATGGCTATCAGCAATAGAATACAGAATGTTTCTAATTTGTTGGTATGCAGGAGTAGCTTCAAGAATAACTTGACCTTTCTCAAATCCTTTCAATGCATCAGAGATGTTCTTATTAACCTCTCTCTTTAACATCTCAGTCTGTAAAGTCTTAGCAGTCTTCTCAGGATATTTCATCTCCCAACCACCATCAACTTCAACAATACCTAAAGCACTTAACAACTCATTATATCCATTCTCAATGATGTCATTTAATAAGTTCTCGTTAGTCTTTATTTCTTTGTATAAAGGAGATGCTTCAAATCTAGCTTCTTCACTCTTTATATCATTCCAAGCTTTATATCTTTCAGTGAATTCTTTATCTGCTAAGAAGTCAACAGGTACACCATTGTCCATGAAGTCAAGAGTAACCAACTTAGTGTTCTGAGAACCACGAGTTACCAATGGTGTATCTTTAGAAGGTACATCAGTCTGAGTTGATATGATAGACATTGGAATGTTTATAATATCATGGAATGGCTCTTCGTTAAATTGTCCTTCTGAATACAAAGTATTAGTGGTTCCTTCGTAGTTACCTACCTTTCTACCAGTTGCATATACAGCATAGTCAACATCTTCTTTAATCATCTTCTCATACATCTTGAGAAGGTTAGAGCTTTTCTTTTCTGTTGCAGCTCCTTTGTTGATCTGCTTAGCTAGTCTGTATGAAATAGGATAAAGGGCAAACTTATCTAATACAACATCATTGTATGTAAGCTCTTCACCAAATCTGTTACCAGATACAATAGGCTTAATAGGAGTGTATGCACTTTTAATTCCTGGGTTCTTCTTCTCAAACTCTGCAAGTTCTGCTTCAGATGCTCCAGATCTATCAAGTTCTTCATACGCTACATCATGACGATATTGAATCTCATCAGTAGTCATATCCCAGTTACCCTCACGAATTCTGTAGTTACGATATGCTTTGTAGTTAATGATACCTGCACCATCTGTCTCTTCAAAGATGTCGTCTTCTTCATTATAACCAGGTAGGTCTTCTATAGAGTTGATATCAGCAAGTGAAACACTTGTAAAGTAATCTCTTGTAAAGTCAGTGTAGCCAGCATCACCAGGTTGGAATCCTTCATTCCATACACGTTGCATCGCAGCATTCATCTCTGCAGATCCATTCATCAATGGTTGACGTGGAGAGTTAAAGTTCTTGATACGCTTCAACTCATCTTTGTATTGATAAGGATCAGAGTACATGATCTTATGTAACTCAATGTTAGCAATCATGTAGTTAGCAGCAAAGCCTAACATAGCTCTATCCAATTCAAATGACGTCATATCATCTGATCCAGGGATATCAATACTACTCATGTCAAAGTTATCTGTAGGAATACCATCCTCAATAACTGGATTGATGATACCATTTCTAGATAGAAGAACTCTAGTACGCTCAGCTTCGTCTGAGATATACTTATTAACAGCTGCTTCAATCTTAGATTGGTAATCTTTATATGTATCTTCAGCTGACTTAGTAGAATTGACAATCTTGTTATGTAAACCTTCTTCAAAACCATCAAGTATCTCTTTGAAGAAACGTAGGTCTGAAGTTTTACGAGTCTTCTTTTTATCTTGAACAATACGACGACCTTCTTTAGCTAGATTAAACTCATCAATAAAGTATCCTTTAAAGATTGCATTGGTTCTAGCTTTGATAGCATCAGATGTTAATGCAAGCTCAGGATTAGTAAAGTTGATAGGTAAGCCCATCTCAACCATGTGTTCCATTGAAGCATCGCCTGGTACTAGGTTCAAGTAGAATCCTTTAGCATTCAAGTTCATCTCTTGCAACAAACGTTGAGAGTATTTCAAACGAGATGATGATGTATTCTTACCAGCACCAACACTAACAATACCATCAGCATATCCTACAGAGAATACGTTCTCAGATATCTCTTTCTTCTCACCAGTTTCTCTATCAAACATCTCATTAACAATGTATGAGTTCTGTGAGAATGAGTCAGTTAACAAGTAAGAGAACTTAGTGTCTGCTAGCTCGCTCAAGTTGCTAATGTTATTAAGAGCATCCATCAAATCAGTCATTGGGTTTGTACCAATGTATGTTTGCACACGCTCACCATTAACATTGTAATATGTAGAGCTGAATTCAGGATTGTCAATCTTAGCTTGAACCTGAGCTAATTGTAATAAGTCTCCATCAATATCTAATGTTCTACCATCAACTGACATAAACTTATTAGCTGCATTAATACCCTTGCGAATATTAGCTACAGCATTATTAAACGCTACTTTTTCTCTAGGAGAATCTTCAAATAACTTTTCTAACTTATCTTGTTTGAACTCAATACCTAATTGCTTTAATAATGCAAGACGCTTCTCTAAAGTATCAATCTTCAATCGAGCAGGACTACCTTCCTTACCATAGTAAGCTGCAGTCTTTTTACCATCAGCATCAGTAGTTGTTTTCAATTCAAAGAAATTATTTGCACCACGAACTATGCCTTTGATTGAATTGATATATTTGAAACGAATATCTCTAGCTGCTGTACTGAAGTTTGAGTCACCAATAACAACATCACCATTAGCCAATAGGAATAAGTTCTTAACAACTGGGTTAGCTGCTTTAAATGTTCTCCAGAAAGAGTTAACTAATGCAACATCAGCCATTGTCTTTATGTTAGAGAATCCTTGGTTCTCCTCAGTGAGATCATCGTTCTTAGTGATACGTCTGTAGATAGGAGCAAAGCGAACATCAGCTAATGCCATCTTACGTACCTCTTCCATCATCTGATCAATTGTAGTGGCTGTGCTAATCTTGTTTAACAAAGCCATACGAATCTCAGATACAGGAATAAGTGTAGCACCATTCAGTGATGAGAACTTAAACTCACCTGGTTTAGCTGGATTAGGATAAGGAATAGATGCTAACAATAACTTGATCTCAGAATTAGCTTTCTTAAACAAGTCAATCTTATTAGCAGCGTCATAAGTATCTTTACCAGATCTATCTTCATCGTTAAGAACTAATGCATCGTTCTCATCAAATGTAATGTTGTAAGCTGTGATCTTCTCCTCATACTGCTCAATGATGTGTTCCCAAGTTTCGTTATTGGTTGTTAACTCATCATGCATTGCTAATGCTTTACCATACATTGAGTCTGCTTGCTCTTGAGTTAACGTATCATTAGCAAGACCATCTTCAGCAGCAAGTCCTGATAACAATATTCTACGATCTAAATCATCACGTAGGTATTGATACAGTTCTCTCTTGTTCTTAGGATTGAATGCATTACCTAAGTTACCATTCTTGTTAACCAAGTCAGTAACAGTTCTATACAACATGTGTTGAACAGCATCATTGATATTACCTGATGAGAAGATAGAACGTAGAGCAGCATCATCTGGAATGAGCACTTGTTCAATATCAATTAACCCTTTCTGAGAGTATGATAACTCACTATTGAATGGAGTGAATTGTTTAAAGTAACCTCCACCAATCTTATTGAATAATGTTTCTGTATTGCTTCTTGACTTAGGACCTGTAAAGAACTCTTTAATAAATGATACTAAATCATCAAACAAACGAGCAATGAATGACATGCCTGATTGATTCTTAACAGGACGTTTACCATCTTTAACAAAGTCTCTAAACTCTTCAGCTAATTCTTCTTCAAGCTGTTCAGTAGTTGCTTCAGAGTACTTAACTTCTTTACCTGTGTTTCTATCTGTAAATGATCCTGAACGTCCTTTGAATTCATTGATTACATCTTGAACCTCTTTAGGATCAGCAAACATTCTCCACACTGCGTGGAACACCTCATGATAAACTGTACCAACTTCTGCATCTGCATAGATGTAAATGGCACCATCAGAGAACATACCCCAAGCCTGACGACCATTAGTACTTCTCAATACATTCTTAACACGATATACAGGAACGTTAGGGAAGTTAGCTTTCAACCAAGCTTCTACTTCATTCCAGTTCTCTGGTTTGAATGCTTTCAATTGATTGCTAATAATTTGACGCATTGCTGCATTGTTCGTACCACTCTGACGCATAGCTGCAATAATGTCTGCAGCACTCTTCATAGAAGATTTAGATACAGGTTTAGGAGCTACAGCGTTAGCTTGAGCTACAACAGGTGCTGCAACTGGTGCAGGAGCTGTAGGAGCAGGCTGTGGTGTAAATGCTTCTTTAACTGTTTGGAAGATCTTATTAGCAATAGCTCGTTCAGCTTGGTCCAATGAAATGTTCATTGCAATTGCTAAGTCTTGAGTAACTTGATCGTTCTCAGGAAGACCTAAGTTATTAGCTTCATCAATTGTATAACTAGCTTGACCAATCAATGTACCATTTGGTAACTTGATGTCAATAGTATTCATTGTAACACCATCACGTACAATACCTGTAGAGCTAGTAGCTATTTGTGGTAGTTGTTGTGTAGGTGCTGCAGGAGCTGGTGTAATGACTAATGGTCCTGGTGCTGGTTGAGGTGCAGCAGTAACTACTGGCTGATTAGCCACAGCAGTTTCAAACTGTTCCTTATTACCAGTTAATGTAAAGTAGTGACCCACAATGTTAACATCGTCATCACCTTTTAGTGGACGAATGTTTGTTGTAAATGGAACCTCACTTGCTTCTCTACCTTTACCTGACAATAAGAACGTTTGATAGTTTGGCCATGAACCAGAAACTTTTGAATTTGGAAAGTCCTTGCTAACGTCACGCGTTACTATCTGACCATTCTTGAATCCAATAATCTCTTCGTATGGTTCTGTAATTAACTTAGGATCATTCAGACGACGAGCATTAGCATTGAAGTACATATTCTCCAATAGCGTAATGATAGAATCTTTATTAGCTTCTAATGAATCTGGATCAAAGCTAAAGTTACCATCTTTACCAGACATGAATAATCTCAGCTCAGATGCACTTGTTCCTGGTATAGCTACTCTTTCAAACCAAATGCTATTGAATCCAGCTTTCTCTTTTGGTTTACCCCAATATGCAACACTACGTAACCATGAGATTACACGCTTGCTTTGTTCATCTTTAACAGTTCCATTCTCAAACATATTGTTTGATAAGAACTTGATTGCTTCAAAGATAGTATTTGCTTCTTTGTTGCTGTACTTTCTTGCATTAAGCTTAACGTATCCTTTTGCTAAGTTTAAGAATACACGACCTATGGCTTTCTCAAACCTTGTTGTACCTTTCTCAGCAGGAGTATCAGTTGCATGTACGTACATAGTTTGCTTACTGTTCAAGTCGCTATCTGAAATCAATCCAGAATCAACAACAGGAACTGTAGCACTAAAGTCTCTTTCTGAAGACTTACCATCTTCTGACAACACTTGTACATATTCAGGAATACCAAACGATGTAGCAAACCCAATAGGATTTATATCTTCGTTATTAAACTGTTCTGTTCTCCAAGCTTTGTATTCTTTTGTAAGAGCATCAATAGTTGTCTTAGGTGTACCATCTCTGAACAATCTAGGAAGAGTTTCATTAGTAGGCATTGTTTGGAAGATAGCATTCTCAAACGATGGGTTCTCTAATGGAAGTCCATCTACACCAACTGGTCTACCTTTCTTATCTGTAATAACAACTGCAATAACTGTTTCTGGTTTGAAGTCAGTACCTTCTACACCATCTTGTATGAAGGTTGACATACCAAGCTTATCTTGATTGTTAACAGTTACTACAACAGCACGTAGGTTCTTGATTCTCTCAGGAGACATTCTATATGCAAACTCATTTGCACGTACTTGATGTGCTTTAAGTTCGCCAGCTGTTTTCTTAGAAGGAGTGATAGTTGACAATACAACTTGCAACCAGCTCTTCTTAGGATCAGGTTGATAAACTTTATCAGAAGGATCACTGTTCTCAACGTCCTTACCTTGTGTACCTAACACCTGAGCAATTAACTTCTCATCACTTCTTAACTTATTCTCACGAGCTTTTCTTTTATTATACTCATCAGCAATCTGTTTGAAACGATTAAGAACTTCATCCTTAGCCTTCAATTGTTTCTTTAATTGAAACAACTTATCTACAGCCTTAGAGATCTCAGCATTGATTTCATCAATTTGTTTCTCTCTAGGGATAACTTCAATCTCATCAAGATCAGCAATCTCTCTATCAAAGTTTGCTAAGTCATCTAACAATGCACCACTAACAGCAGTGTATGGAAGCAACTTCTCTGCCTCTGATGTAGGAGTTACATCCTTCTGACGATTAGTATCTTCAATGTTTTTGTTTAAGAAGTCACGTAGCTCATTCTGTCCAAATGGTAGATTAGGATACTTAGCAGCAAACTTGTCAATGATATCACGAACAAACTCAACAGCTACATCAAGAGCACCTTGAACATCTTTAAGGATTGATTGTAGTACAGAGATGTTCTCCTTAGTCTCTTCAACTAAGTATTCAACCTCATCACGTTCTTTCTTAAGTTCGTCAAGGAACTCATTACTACTTGTAGGATATTCTCCAAGTCTATCGTAAAGCTCAGTGATATAGTCTAAGTTAAGTTCTGTTTGTTCTAACTCATTCTCAAGAGATTGAATCTCAAGGATTAATGAATCTTGAATTCTAGACAAACGTTTAACAGCTTTGATAGCATTCTTTGTAACAGCTTTGAACTTCTTAGCCTTTGTGTATTCAGGGTTGTTAGCTTTCTCTTGAGCATCTTTAAGCTCAGCCTGTGTCTTTTCTAATTGCTCAGTCTTTGAAGCAATTAACTCTTTTGTCTTAGCAAGATTCTCAGAAGCCTCATTATATAACGCCTCAATCACATTACCTCTATTAGCTAATGCAGTTTCAAGATTCTTCTTTAACTGTCCAGATTTCTTAGCTTTGTTGTAGTCAGCTGTATCTTCAGCAGTTAACTCACCACCAAATGAGAATATACCTTCTTTGAAACCTTCCTTAGGTTGGAATGATTCTTGTGTAATATCAATAGTGCTAATGTTACCCTTGTCAGTTTTATATACAAACGTAAGTTTATCTGCTTTAGAGTCGTAGCTTATTCTACCTTGTTTCTTACCACCTTTAGCTTTTCCTCTATTCCAGTAAGCTACCCTATTAATGTTACGTAAATAAAAGTTAGCATTAGGATTGTTCTCTACATCAGATACCTTACCTAACTTGTAGTCAAGTAATTCATCTTTAGAGATATCTTTAACTCTACCATTAGATGTTTGGATCTTGATAGTGCCATCTTCATTCTCACCTAGAATAGTAAGCTTAGGGAAACGATATACTTCATTACCCTTCTTATCGTATTCTGTCACCTTACCAAGATAGTATTCTGTACCAACCTCTAGTTCTTCATCACCATCTTTAGTCTTAACTGAAACCTTTGCTTTAACCTCACCTTCTGGTGCTACATTGGTAACATCTTCAGCAAAAGTTTCAGGAGCACTGAACATTTCGTTCTGCTCCTTAATAGCTGCCTTCTTACGTAACTGGATCTCAGATACATCTTGAAGCTTGGTTAACAAACCTTCTTTTACAAAATCGCCTTCTACAAGACCAATGATCTTATCTGCTTGCTTATCAATAGCTGCTGTTACATCTTCTGGAGTAGCATCATTATTAATAGCATCTAAGATGTCAGATACAACAATACCTCTACTTCCTAACTCATCTTGAAGAGCTTTAGAACGTTCAGTGTAATCAGCAATCTTAGCTGTACTGTAAACTAACTTATTAACTAGGTTAGATGAATACTTTCTGATAGGTTGTTTGTTATCATCAAGAACAGGATTACCATTCTGATCTCTCAATATCTCACCAGATAACTTCTGGTTTAATTGATTGTAACTCTTCTCAACAAGGTTAGCTGTATTCTCAACGTTCTGTAAACGAGCTAGTAATTTCTTACGTCCCTCTTCAATACTGTCAGCTTCACTAGCATAACCACCCTCAACTAATTGTTGGAAACCTTCATCAGTAAGAGCTTGTTCTCTAACAGCTTTAACCTCTTCCATAATAGGAGCCTTACCAACGTATTTGATACGTGGTAACATATATCCTAACATGTAATCTGATTCAAGATCTTTAGCCTCTAGGACATCTCCTATACGAATAGCCTGCTGTCTCATTACTTGAGACATTTCAGATCTATCCATAAACTCTTTCATCTCCTTAAGTTTTTCAACAAAAGGAGTTTTATTCCATTCACTAATAACTTTGTTTCTTAACTCACCTTCTCTACCACCATAACCAAACACACCACGTTGAGCAATGTCACCTGTTCTACCAGCAGTAAAGATACCTGAGGATACCATAGATCCAGATAGACCACCAATTAAGATGTTCTCCAAACCTTCATTAGATGTAAGAGTTTCTGCAACCCCTGTACCAAGAACACCATTTCCTCCAGGAGCTAATAGTCCTGCAAGATCACTAAACCAACTATCTTCTTTATTATAATTAGCTCTACTAAAATAACTAGATGTACCTTTCTCAATAGCAAACTGTGCACCTTCTTCAAATGCTTCAGCAGGATTAAATAGTAAAGATGCACCTTTGTATGTACCATATAACATTTTACCAAACTTATTCTGTGGTAAACTGCTAACCCATTTATCTTTAAATATGAGATTGTTTAATGCTGTCTTCTCTCCTGAGAAAGTAGAACCAAATATTTTAGGAAGTTGAATATTATTTGTTGCAGTTAATAATGCCATGTTTAATCCAAACGTAGCATTACCAATACGATTAGCTGTATCTATGATTTGAGCTTTTTCACTTTCATTAGGCTCTCTACCATATGTTTGTCTAAATACATTAAGACCTGTAGCTAATGCTTGCTTCTTAGCTTGGAATGATTCCATGCCACTCTCCCCTGTTGAACTTAAGAACGAACCAGCTAATTGTGAAGCTTTTGAAAACTTAGCACCTGCAGCAACTGTACCTGACTCTTCAAGAAAACTACCAATTTGTCCAAGAGGTTTACTTGCAGCATTCCTTAAGTTAGTCAACATTGCTGACATACTTCTACCTTCTGCTACAGCAGCATTAGATGCTTCAAGAGCTTGAGCCCATTTACCTGCAGCTACTAAACCTCTAGCTAATCCTAAAGCTTCTACAGCAGCAGTCATACCAAAACCTGTGACAGCAGCACCAGCTACATATCCTAAGTTGGTTACAATCTTATCCCATACAAAGTTACCTGAGAAAATAGCGTTAGCAGAAAATGGATCATCTATCTCTGCCTGTGTATAAAAGTGTGGATTACTGATGCGTAGCTTCTCATCAATCTCATCCATTGCTTTAAAGAAAGCGTTATCATAGAATGAGCTAAACTTTCTATCAACAGCCCAAGAGCCAAGTCCATAGACTAAACCAAGTGTGTTACTAGCAATAGTAGTTGCTGTTTTACCAGCAAACTTAACAAGACCATTTACAGCTTTATCTGTAAGAGGTTGTCCATAGGCATAGTAATCTGGAGACTTCTCAGGATCGTATACATCATACTGTCTATTATCATATAACTCTTGAGATGATACAAGTTTTGTATATCCAGAAGAATCAGAGTTTGGAGCAGGTAATGGAATAAGATCATTCTTCCTTTCTTCAGACAATTCAAATGCACTAGTCAGACGAGGTGCTGGGGCTACTGGTGCAACTTCAATTGGCTTTAGTGAAGGTAGTACATTTTCCTTTACAGGTTTTAAATCAGTTCCTGCCATAATGGTTTATCTATTTAAAAATTTATCTACTCCTGGATACAATGTTCTTAATCTTGCAAGCAGTGTTGCATCAGTTTGTACTTGTAACCATTGTGGAAAAGTATCCATGTTAGTAATACCTGTTCTTCCTGACCATACAATAGGAATAACTTCGCCTCGTTTATTCTTTAGATTGAATGTTACAGCAGCGTTACCATTGCCTTGATCTTTTAAGTTTGCATAGATATCTAACGTAACACTCTTCTGACCACTATCATAGTTTCCAAAATCATTTGGAGCATATTGTGAAAGTTCCACGTTATCAGTAGGGTTACTATTTCCACCTAAACTTGAAACTTGCATTTGTGTTTCTACAGCTTTATTCAACCACTGTGCTCCTAGGTTTTTCTTAATCCAATCTCTACTAACTGGAACATTTTGAAAATCACCTTTCTCATCTTGTACTTGAATATTATATGCATTACCTGCACGTTCAACACCAAATCCTAATAATTGATCAGCACCTTTTTGACTTAATGTTGTTAATAGTTCATCTGCATCATAGTTCCTTCCACCACCTTCTTGTCTCTTATCGTTAGAAACTAGGTTACGAAGCTTGTCAATAAAGTTTTGCTTAGTGTCTCCTTCTTTACCACTGAATGTAATACCAGCACCTTCAGTTTTAAAGTTTTGTGCATATGGTTGAAGTAGATCAACTTGCTTATCAATTATCTGATTCTGAAGATTATTCTTTTTGTATAGAACCTTATTATATGAACTAATAGTATTTTCTACTAATGGATCTAAGTATCCATCTCCAACGTAGCGTTTACGTAATGCTGCTGCAATAACTTTTTCTCTTTCAGTCAAGTTCTCACCTGGCTTAATTGTTACAACTGGTTTACCCTCATGAGACTTTGGTATTGTTGCATAGCTTCTTTCTTTAAACAAATATCTTGCAATTTCTGTAGGAGAGAAGTATTCGTTTTTACCACCAACTCTTATAGTGAGACCTTTTAAACCTTTGATGTCTTCCTCAAGAAACTTCTCGTAAGACAATCCACCTGTAACTTCTTTTGTAGCAGCTTCCAAAGCTTTGTTAAATACAATGTCTTTCTTAGCAATGTATCTTTTATTAGCTAGATAACTATCCATTAACTGCTTAACCTTGTTATCATCTGGTTTATTTTTAGCAGGATCTTTTCTATATGCTTCAATCTTTGCATCAACTTCAGCATCTGTAAGATCGTTAAATAGCCCACCCATTTCTTTTTTAAGCTGAGACTTTAATGATCTGTTCTGATTCTCGTAAGATTGTTTATCCTTTACCCAGTTTGTAACAGCTTGTTTGTTTTGTTGTGTTTCATCACCAACACCTGTAAACTCAGGACCCTCACCAGCAGTAGGATTCATTTCCTTTTCATGCTTTTCCTGATCTCTCTTGTCTTTAGCAGTTTCTCTTTCTTCTTTCTTAGTATCTAATCTTCTTCTCCAGGCTCTCTCGTATTCTTGGTTTCTTTCAATAAGAGCTCTATAAGCTTCATCTCTCTGTGCACGTCTTTCTGTTGCAACAGGATTTGTCATCATCTCATTCTTAACCTCAGCGTATGCAAAAGCATTTGCATATTCATCAATTGTATTACGTAAGAATATTTGAGACTTTAGTTGATCAAGCTTATCTGGATCAGCTAAATCAGCAAGTGATTGTTGTTGTTTAGCACGTAGACCACTAGGCTTATCCATGTATGGATCACCTATCTCTGCTTCATACTGAGCAATTAGTTTTTTAGTTTGTAATATTTGATCTGGATCAGTAAGACCTGGAAGTTGTGTCTTCAATTGTTTAAGACGTGCAGCACCAAGTTCAAAATTCTGATCAGCTTTCTCTGTAATCAAGTTAGCAAGATCTTCCTTACCATAATGTCTATAGTTAAAGATACCATCCATACGCATCTGCTCAAGATCATTAGTATTCAATACAGCATTAAGAGCTGTACGAATTTGATCCTCATCAACACGTTTGTCTGTGTAGCGTTGCATTACCTCAGCTACTAAGTTTACATCTACTTTACCTGTTTTAGGATTAGTTAAATAAGCAACATCTTGTTGTGTCAATTTTGGTTGAAGTACCTTGATAGTATCAAGTATCTTCTTAGACCAATCACTTAGTATTGGTTTATACTGACCAGTGAATCGTTGACCAATTTCTTTATTGGAAAGATACTTCTGTAACTCTCTGTTGTAGATGTATTCGCTAGATTGATTTAATTTACCATTCTTAGTATCTGCAGCTATACGTTCTTGTTGCTTCTTAGCATTAGCTGTAGAGAACATTGCATTCTGAATATTCTCATCTTTAGTAATCTGAGAAGCCATACCACCAACAGAGTTAACTAATTGCTGATTAGAGAAGTCTCCAGCAGCAACTGTCTTTAAGTCTGATCCTAGTTGGTTAAGCTTTGATTGTAAGTATTCTTTGTCTGCATCATTGAGAACCTCCATTCCTGCTATATTATCAATATAGTTTTGGATTTTCTGCACACCCTGATCATACTGGGCTTGTTTATATGTGCCCACTTTGACTATGGCATCAACAGGAATCTGCGATACATAGGGATTGAATGTCGATATTGCGTCAGTGAATGAAGCCATGTTTACGTATAATTAACAAATATAATTTAAAATATTATCCATACAAAGATTCCTAACAAAACTTGGTAATCTTGTATAACCAAACAGATTATAGATTCTTGATTGCTTTAACGATTGAACCATTTCTAGCAGTCGAGTCTTCCTTCTTCTTCTTTAAAGATAACTCATACTCATACCCTTCAATTGGAGAAGTAGGAAGCATTCCTTTAGCGTTTGCTGCACTACCACCAAAACCACCCATGGTGTTAAAGAAGTTAGTGTATAATGGATTCTTGTACGCTGTTCCACTCTTTGTAAATGAGTAAGCAGGGAATTGATTCTCGTATACAGCAAGAGTTCTATTCTCAAGCTTGTTCTTAGCAATCTTATCAGCCACTGACTTCATTGCTTCCATAGCTTGTTGTTTAGTGTTACTCTTACCTTTAGCTTGACGCTCAAACTGTGTATCAAAGATTGCTAAGTTCTTTAACGTAGCATCATTCAATACATTACGATTCTGTTCAGCTACACGCTGTTGTTCAGCTTGGTTCATTCTAAACTGCTCTCCTAAGATTTTATTTCTAGCATTGTATGCACCTGCAGCAATCATTGATGCAGCTTCAGGATTGTAAGCAGCCATTCTTTCAGCAGCACGAGTTTGTGCTGTTACCTCGTTTAATTGATCTTGAAGACTGATAGAGATTGGTTGTGCCAACAATGGACTAAATCCTTGTGCTGGTACAGGCTCTAATGTATTGTTAGCCAATGCCATCATCTCTGGTGCAATCGTAGCAGGATCAAGTGGTTGATCTGAACTAGGACGTAAGAATGGAGCAGCTGACATCATAGCCATAGTTGCAGCATCCCACCAAGATTTCTTCTTCTCAACTGGTGCTTGTGGATTAAGTGAGAATGGAGTATAATCAACTGGTGCAGGTGATTCTTTTAACTTTTCTGATTTAACTGATACGTTAGCTAAATCTGGTGCAACATATTCACGTAATACAGGATCCCATACACCTTCTGCGAGTCTTTCTGGTGTACCTACATAAAACATTTTTGGAGGACCTTTTGGAAGAAACTTTCCAATATCAAATCGAGAATCTCCTTCTGGAAGTTTAGATATTCCTGGAATAAACGATGAAGGTAATGTTTCAGACATTCTAGCAAAATCAGCAGATGATTGTGCACTAACTGGTGCAGAAGCAGATTCATTAAGAATACTTATCAGTTTCTCATTCTGTGCTTTAGTTCCTGTATAGTTTTTAATACCATTAGCTTTAGCTATTGCAGCTCTTTCAGCTTTTGGAATTTGCCACAGTTCTGTAGGAGAACCTGCTTTACCACCTGTTTGGAATTTAACTTTCTTTCCAAACTCAGCATACATATTGTTATCTTTATCCATCTTAATTTTACCTTTAGCAAGTTCATCGCTCTTTAATCCATGTTCTTCTGCAGCTTCAAGAATACCATTCTGTACAGCAGCTGCATTCATCTTTCTCTGAGCAATTGTTTGCAGTTTCTTATTACCACCCATAATCATTGCTTGACCAGAGTTGAATGCTAGTTGATCAAATGGATCATCACTATCTTTAGTGTTAACAAGCTTAACGCCTTTTTCAATACTCTTATTTATCTTAGCTTCTTGTTTAGATAGATCAGCCACATAGTGCTTGAACTTCTTACCTTTAGCTTTAGGATCTTCAATCTCGTTAACACCATACTCAGGAATAACCATGTTACCAAACACAACAAGGTTCTCAGACTTACCACCATCTTGCATCTTCATTGCTGGTTCTCCACCTTCTACCTCTACACCATTTTGTCCAAATGATACAGGCATACCACCATTCTCATGAGATGGTCCTCTAAACATAATTGTTTCTCCTTGATCTGGAAGATAAGGATTGTAAGACATTGTCTCAGCCTCGCCACGCTCAACTCGTAGATCTCCACCCATAGCCATCTGTGCACCATCTTGAGCACGAGGATTACGATCAGTGTCAAACATCATGTTTGTAGAATGCATTACACCACCTTCATCCATACGTCTTCCTGTAAACATTGCTTCTGCACTAGGAGGAGTATACGCACGTAAGTGACCACCAGCACGTAACATGTCAGCATCATGAGGGGGTTTTAATAAGTCTTTCAACTTATGCTCACCAAATGTTGTGATAACTTGTGGAGTCCAATCGTTACTTACATAACCACCATCTTCGTATGATGAAATGTTTCCACCATCTCTTACAACAGCGTCATTTTGAGCAAACACCCCTTGTGCTCCAGATTGAAATGATGCCTTAAATGAATTATCATTTATTTTATTCTGAGCCAATTCTTCTTCCTTTTGTTGTCCTCCATCAAACAATCCACCAATAGTTCCACCAGCAAGAGCACCTAATGCTGTACCAAGTCCTGGAATAGGAATAAATGATCCTGCAATACCACCAATAGTAGAACCAATAGATGAACCAGGTCCACCCTTTCCTGAACCACCAGTAATCTTTGAACCTAATGCTCCACCAAGGCTACCAGCAATTCCAGCAAATGGATCAAGGTTAACACCACCCATTGCCTTCTTCATCTTACCACCTTTCTTATATTGCTTAACTTTGTTTGAGTCATTTAATGGTTCGTATCCAAGATCAGAATACAAATCACCAGGGTTGTATGTGTTCTGAATCTCTGTACCATTTCTAGCAGCTAAATAGTTTGTTCCTCTACCAAGTGGATTTAAGTTTTGAACAGCTTGGTCTTGAGGAGTAACATATCTACGCTGAGCCTGTTCTTCTCTAGTACCTGATGCTTCTAATACTTTATCACTAACCTTACCATATAATTGTTGTTTCTTAAGAGCAGCTTTATTCTCCTGCATCTTAGTGATGTCACCAATCAATCCTCCTACTACTGGAGCAACTTTACCAGCAAGACCTTTCCAATCAAAGCCTGCATCAGCAGGTTGTCCTTGAGATGCTTTGAAGTTAGACTTAATATATGGGTTGGCTGCCCATGATCCTGAAGATGCTTGTGCCTTCTGACCACCAATCAATGATCCAGATAGGTATGGATTACTTGATGAGTTAGTATTAAATCCTCCAGTTGATGGTACACTAAACTTAGTAGGCGTCTTTGGCATACCTTGGAAAGGTGATCCCATCACTCCACCATCTTGTAACATTGCACCATTTCTAGCACCACCTATCAATGATGAAATCATTTCAGGATCTATGCTACCAGCTATCTGTCCAAGACTACCTAATAAACCACCACCTTGATCTCCACCAGCACCTGCTGCAGATTTAGCATCCTCAACAGCTTTACGTCTAGTTAGCTCTTCTGGTGTAATACCTTGGAACGCAGCATTAGTTTGATTCTCAAGATCATTATATGCAAGAGGTTTAAATGCTTGTTTAGGTTTTGCCTGCTGACCAATCATAGCACCAACTTGAGCTTTCTTCAACTCTTTACCATGCTTCTTCATGAAGGCTTCCTCTGTAGGGAACTTCTTGTAGAACTCTTTCTCGTTCTTAACGCCAGCAATTTTTAAAATTTGAGCCTTCATATTATTGATATTTGTCTAACCAGCCTCCTGGTTGTTTGGTATTATAATTAGTAAAGTTAGTTAATTGATCCAGCTTTGTCAACTGTCCTCCTTGTTCATATTGATCATATGCTTGATAAGCATCAGAAGTTCTTCCTACAGCTTGAATACCTTTTACAGTGTTATTAGCTGCTTTTGTTCTAGGTAATTTTTTATATAAAGTTTTATCTATTCCTTTATACTTTGTTAAATGAATACCTGGTTTAGTAATCTTTGATAATTTACCAAGTGGAAAAGCTCCAGCAATTTCTAAACCTGTATCAAACAAATTATCTTTAGGATTATTAATTGATCTATAAACATCGTCCCAAGAAGATACACCAGTAGGATCAAATATTTCAGCTATGTTTTCAGCATTACTATCAGGTTTATTAAGTACATAATTCCCAACTGCTTTAATAGTATCAAAAAAACTTCCACCATTCTGAGCTATAGGATACTCTGTAACAGACGATCCATCGTATTGATACTCTTGGTTAGGATACATCATTTGCGTGTCTCCTGTGTCAGATATACCTAGTACAGGATAAGGTACACCTTGCATTGTTATTTGGTTAGAGTCAATCTCAGTGATTTCTCCTGGATGAGCCCATTGTCCCATGTCATCTTTGATTACCTTCTTACCATTCTTAGAGATTGATTTAGGCTTGAAGTCTAAGCCATCTTGATAATACTTCATCTCCATACCATTCTGTGCCATAGGCATTCCCTGCTGAGGATTGTTAGCAGCAATAGTATTGTTTAATTCAATGATACCCTTTGATCCATATCTCTGATAAAATCTTTTAAAGTTTGGATGTGTGGTGATATTCTTATTCTGTAAAGCTTTATCTACTTTATCCTTATCAATATCCTCTCCATAAGATTTTGTTATTCCATACTTATGTAACATTTCTCTAAATGCTTGAAGATCTCCATATTGCTCATTAGCAAAATGATGTGATAATTTATAACTTTTATCATAATGAGGATCTGCTATCTGTCCATAAGTAGGAGTTGCATAGTCTATGAATTTATTAATTTCATTCTGATTTAATGAAAATGATGATTTACTTGGTGACTTTGAATTAAGATCTTTGTCCTTAGAATTAATTGAATAAAAGTACTCACTATTATATTTATCTGAACCTTGTGAAACATTTGTTCTAACTAAAGGTTTACCTATTTCATCTTTAACAAGTTCTCCACTTTCATCTTTGATAAATGGATCGTGAGTTATACTATGCCCAGTTTCATGGGCAGCAACAAATACATCATTAAGCTTACTTAAACTTATTTTATTTTGAGTTGGACTATAAAAATTAGTATCAGTCACATCATCATCTACAATTTCAAGAGTGGTATCATTAAACTGTTTTAATCTTGCGTTTCTTTTTTCTCTTGCAATGGTATTTTGAAACTCGCTCTCATCAATACCAAGTGCAGCCAAACTTTCACCAGAATATGTTTCAGGATAGTTAGCCTGTCTTTTTGCATATAGTGGTGAGTTTACATACTCAGCCATCTTCTGTCTAACAGATGAAACATCTGATGGAGATATATCTTTAGTTCTAGCTAGATCATATATAGAATGATAACCATCGATATAATAATCGATAAGTTCATTAGACGCGAACTTATTCTGATTAATTTTTTTATCTGCATCTTTTATTATAGATCCTTTAACTAAGTCTAAGTTTGAATACTTTTCTATTTCTGCAAGTTGAGAAGCTAGTTCTTGTCTCTCTTTTTCATCTGTTGCTTTTTGAATACTTTCTTCATACCAAGTTTTAATATCAGCTTCTTGTTTAGCTATCTCTTCTGGAGTTAATATAATAGGATTAAGAATAATAGTTTTTAATGGTTCTAGTGTAGTAGGTTCAGGTTTAGTTACTTCCTCATCAGGCTTGATTTCAGGAGGTAAGAACTTCGTCGTAGTCACCTTAGGAAGGTCTTTACCATCCTGTGCAGAAGCCATTGTCTTCTTAGCATACTTACCATTGCTAGGAGTAGAACCTGAATCACGTGAATACATAAATCCTGTAGCTCCTGGTATACCTTGTGTAGCTCCACCAATAGATCCACCCATAGCCATGTTATCGCTATCGTCTGCACTAACAGCTTCCCACTTATCATTAAAGTAGATAACACCACCTCGATCTGTCTTTACTTTCTTAGCACCTAGTTTCTTAGCTTCTGCAGCCATTGCTTTCCAATCAGGAATCCAAACTCCATCCTTATTGAAACTACCTTTATCTTTAATTGTAGGCATGTTAACATTGCCACCCATAGCATAATCTCTAGTCTTGAATGGAGCAGGAATGTTCTTATTCTGTTCTACATACTTATGTCTAAGTTGAGCAAAGTCTTCAGCAGCTTTAACTGTCTTGAATGGACCACCTAAATGTTCTCCTGTAAGATTGAACATTGCTTCAGGATCAACTAGTCTTCCTTGTTTGAATCCTGGAACTAGATAAACTTCACCTGGTCCACCTATAGATGTAGAGTATTCTGTAGATAAACCATTCTCTTTTGGATTATATCCAAGGTTCATAAAAGTTTGAGTTGGTTGTAAGAACTTCTTGATAGGTCCACCTTCAGCCATCTTAGGTGATACGTATGTCTGACCACCTTGGAATGGATATTCTAATTCTCCAGTCTTAGTGTTATATCTATGCATGTAGTGTGATCTAGGATCTTCTACAAAGTCAAAAGGTAAACCAGGAGTTGTTGGTTGCACAGGAGTAATCTCTGGAACAAAGTCTTGAGAATATCCATTACCCTCTAACCAATCTATTGTAGATTGTGGTGTAGGTTTTGGCTTTTGATATATTACAGGTTGTGTTGGTTTTTTATATCCTGGAATTAGAATCTCATATTTACTAATTTCATTTACAGCTTTAGGTTTAGCAAATTCCCAATGTGTAGGGTCAATGTTTTTATAATGAAGTGGAACATTAACTACAGGATTATTTCTTACTTTATTTCTATCATTTATAGTTTTAATATCTGAATTTTTAACAAAATCTATAGCTTTCTGCGTAATATTATACGCAGTTAAACTATCATTATACGCTTTTAATCTACGATCTTTTGGATTAGTTACAATGATAGGCTTTGCTTTACCACCAGGTTTGAATTGAGGTAACTCACCACCATCTTCAAACTGTCCACCCCATGCAGGAGAATAATCTCTACCCTCATTGAAGTAACCCTCACCCTTATAGTTAGGTGGCACTGTTACAGAGTAATCGTTATAGTTCTCTTGAACTGGACCACCATCGTTATACTTCTCTAACCAACCACCATTCTTTTCTTTAGGAAAAAAAGTATCACTAATAGCTTTTACACCTTTATCAATATATTCACCAGGGTTTTCTAAATGTTCTGGAAGTATAGCTGGTAATGTAGTACCATAGTTTGGCCCCAAAGACTTTCTCAACTTCTCAATCTCATCAGCATCAAACTCGAAGTTCATTCGATAGTTATTGTTCTTCTCTACGTTAAGATTTTGATCTTCATTTTTTCTTAAAGCATTTCTTATTATTTTATATGTTGAGTTAGCATTAAACATCTTCTCTCCTGGATTCCAATCGTATACATCTGTATAGTATATCTTCTTTGGATTTTCAGGATCAGTGAAGTAGTTTCCTCTACCAACTGTTGATCCAAGTACAAATCCAGGATTAGTAGCAGTTGAAATAGCTCCTTCTACTACTCCAAAGCTACCATGATTAAACCAATCATCGTATTGTTTACCACTACCCATTCCCAATGCCTCATAGTCTTGATATACTGTACCTCCATTAGGGGTACCATTACGCTTCATGGCTTGTTGTATAACGTCCCATAACATGACCTTTTGTTGGTCACTTAAAGAGCTGTTACTCATTCTAGCATCTCCTGTTAACTTTGCTGCAAGCTGTCTAACATTACTAGGCATAGCACGTGCTATAGGACCACCTACAATAGGGAATACTATATTTCTAAATATATCAGCTTTTGTTGAATCAATCTTTTTATAGTTTCCTATTTGTTTCTTTTTTACAGGAGCAGTGTTAACTCGTGTTGCATCAGAAGTAATAGTAGGCATACCCAAACCTTCTGGTAAGGGTGGCATTATGTACTTCTTAGCAGCCTTCTTTGATCCTGATTTTTCGTTATTTGCCATTTTACTTGTAAGAAATTTGACTTGGTGCTATAATAAATTGAGATACTAAATGAGCATCTGATCTGTCATCTAAGATGTGTCTAATCAATAAACCTTTAGCTCTTAGTGGTTCTTTCTTGAACGACTTGACACCATAGTTCATGTTAGGTTGGTTCAATACTTTATCAATAGACAAAGATGTGCAGCTAGTGTTAAACATTACATCTGCTTTATCTATAAGAACATTCCAGAATGTATTGTACTGATAGAAGCTATCACTCTTAGTATAAAGAATCGTCTTGCTATCAGTATCGTATATTGGATAATTCAGGTATGCTCTAAGGTTGTGTGCAGGCTTAGGAACTAACTTAAGTAATCCTGTACACTGCTGACCATTGTATAGAATAGCTTTATTAAAATACTGATCATCAGTTTGAACCTTTGCGTTATCATTGAATACGCCATCTGGAATAGGAAGATACTTGTATGCACGAGTATAATCCTTTACGTTCTGCAATATCTCATCATGATATGAATACATGAATGGATACTCAATGATATAAGGTTCTGTTCTACCATAGTAGTTGTTATTCAATCTTGTATCAGTCAAGTGTCTCCACAAAGTTCCTGCACTACTAGGAGTGTATGTGATGTCTGCGATCTCTTGAGCAGTCAATAACTGAATAGGTAGATTCAATGTAAATATACATCCTTCTATTGAATCTAACACCATCTCTTCTACATCATCATCAACTATATATGTCTCACCAACAATAAGATCATCCTTTGGTACGTTTGTAGCAAGGACATTTCCTTTGTCGTCAGATACATTGAATAAACTTGTATCGTAGCCTGAAGACTCTAACTTGATGATAATACTTTTAGACATAATCTTTTATTTAATAGCCACACCAGCTAATGCACAGTCTGATGTTTCTTGTGCAGCAATTGCTGTCAAGTTACATCCTTGATTTAAACCAGAGTAGAAGAAGTTGTTTTCACCTATGTAATAGTTTGGAATATAACTATGGAAGCTCACCCAACTCTTTGTATTCATGTTGAATGATAATGTCCATGATTTATTACAGAAGTAAACAGGATCTAGTAACTGAATCACTTGTGGAACCTCATCAACTAGTATGTAATACTCTTTGTAGTTAACACTCGTTGGATCATTGTCGTAGAATATACTTCCCACCCAATCAGGTTGTGGAATATAATCTAGCTTAGAGATAATCACACGATCATATTTAGTATCGTAGACACCATGTAATCCCACCTTATTATAGTTGTTATCTACATCAGCTTCTGGGAAGTAACGTAAGATCTCAAACGCTAAGTGGTCAGTCATGAAACGATTGACACCTGAACCAAATGCTGTAAGATCTGTTGCACCACTTCCACCAAGTAAGAAGATCTGTCCACGTTTAGCATCAACAGTAATCTGTCCTTGAGGAATCTTTAACAAGAACTTATGTTGAGATCCTACATATCCAAGATCTGTCTCAGCAAAGTCTACTGGAGGAGAGCTCTTGAACAATGTTGGATTACCAACGTAAGCAGCTTGTGGATTGCTTGTATTGATTGTAAGCATTGTGTTGTATAACAACGACTTATTTTCAAAGCGAGCAAGGATAGCTTTATTCTGTATGCCATCTAAAGATACTAATGGACCATAGTTTTGAGGAAAGTCAAAGTATGATATAGGACGATAGATTAGCCAGTTGTTAATCTTAACTGTTGGATCAGAACTTTGTGGCTCTGAATAGATTGCTCTAAAAGGATAAGCTACATTACATTGGTTATCTTCCCAGTTAAATGGAAGATGTGTAAAGTTATTCTCAGTGTTCTGCTTAGAGTATGTTAAGTTATAGTAGTACGTATTATCTTGAGAGATTGGTACGTACGATTGCTGTAACCAGTTATCAGGAATACCAGTACTTACATGTGGATAGAAGTTACCTTCTCTATCATTGAACGCTTGACGTAAGTCTATGTTGATAGAACTCTCACAATAGAAGTAAGGAATACCATAAGCAAACATGTAGAACTTACCATCATACGAGTTATCAAATGTTCCAGTTGTAACTGAATCAGGTGGTGTTGTCGTAGTGATAGATGTTGTTGGATAAGTATACACAGGATTGTTGGGACAATCGAATGATGTAGCCTTAATAGAAACAACGTTCTGTAAGTTTGTCTTGTTTGGTGTTGTGTAGTTATATAACTGTGATCTAGATGATTGCCAGTATTTAGGATAAGCTACGTTACCAATCTCATCGTAGAATACATCTGAATCATCAGGAGCATTTACTCTGTTATCGATAAAGAATGGAAGCTTAGTCTTGAATGCAAAACGAGAGATGAATGTGTCACCACCAAATACAGTGGCTAATCCTCCTTCAGGTAGTGAATCAAAATCTACTTGGAATCCTGTATCAATAGTTTGATATGTATACAATTGTCCCCACTGACTAGGAAGAATGTTCTTCAAAGATGCGTAGTATACAACTGATGTAATATCTTGTAAGCTTTCAACATTACCACATAAAGATCTACTAGATGCTGTATATCTAGAAACATCGCTAATCTTACCATTCAAAGATGGTACAGCATTAGGATAAGGTAGTGGAGATGATCCTGCAGTCTTTAAGTATACAGATGACTCACGTTGGAAGTTATTCAAATTGTAAGTGTCTGATACAGATTGAACTCCAGGGATTACATATTGTGCAATACTTAGTTCACGTTGTTTGTTTCCAGAGTTAGTAATAGCACCCCAATAGTCGTAGCTAGCAATCGAGTTATACGAGTATGCAAAGTTCTTTCTAGTGATACCATTGATGTAAATAGTCAGATAAGCCTGATACGTTGTAAACATCGCATTAGGATCAAATGGACTAACTGAGTTAGCTAGATCAAAACTAGATCTTAATGCTCTCTTCTGTGCAGACTTATTAAGAAACTTATAACGAGCGTTACTCTTAACCTCAACAAAGTGAGCCTTACCACCACCAAACATTACATTCTCCAACTTAAGAACAGATCCTAAAGAAGGTTGTCCAAATGAAGTCTCAGGAGAATTGAATACAGTTCTAAACTTAGACTCATTGCTTGAGAATGCGTTTAAGTTACTTGGTAATGTTAAAGGGTTTACAGTGTCACTTACACTGATTGAGTAATTCTTACTACCACCAATGTATGTGATTGGTTTGCTACTGTCAACTATTAAATAGTAATCCTGATTACCAGGAATAACATATTGTGATCCTAATCCACTGTACCCATCATAAGCAAACAATGTTGTAGATGTTCCAACAACACGTATGTTTGCAGTGACTGCTGAATCTTTTGGTTGAAGAATAGTTGCTGATGCACCTCCATTAAACTTAGGAACAGTTAATGAACATATCTGCGAAAGACCTGTAAATGGTACCTCTTCTACGTTTCCTGTAATACAGTTAGTGATTGTAATACTACCTACATTGTTAGGTGTACTAAAGTAATACATCACAGACTGACCATTGTAGCCATAAGACTGAGTCTTACTATTCTTGTCAAATGTAACTAAGAATGGGTCTGTATTAAGATCGTTGTATGGATAGTTAGGGAAGTAGTAATCTGTACCCTCACGATTATACTTACCTACGTTACGTAACATTCCTTTACCAACAATAGATTTGTTCGTAGAACGATTACCACGTAATATCTTGAATCCAGCAATATCAGCTTTCTCTTCATCTGTTAGTCCAGACTCTGCAATCAATGTAGCAACTTGCTCAGTGTCAACCAATACACCAATAGGATATACTGCATCCCCTGGTTGCATTACAGGTGTGATTGCTGCTCCAGTTGTATATGCAACTGATTCAAAGATTGGGCTAACTAATACATCTGGAAACTTGTGATGACGAATGGGACCAGTCAATCCTGCATTTGTAAATACAAAGTTGTCTGGATATTCTTCTTGTGACTGCCAATAAGCAAACTCTCCATATTTGTATGGCGTTGCTTGATTGATGTCTAGATTACTAGGATCAGCATCACCTAATACAGAAGCTGTGTTATAGATTGTCCATGTAGGAGCAGACTCACCTGTACCAATATAATCGTTGTTTCCATTCTTGTAGATCAGATCAAGATCTGTCTGTACTGGTAAACGTCCAGGAATATGGAAACCATCTGTCTGCTTACCATTCTTTAACAAGAATACAATCTCAAATGCATACACCTCATCACGAAGATATCCTCTTAGCTCTGCAGTGTTGATTGGGTTTGCATAGTTATCTGTAGCAGGTATCTTATATGTTTGCCATTTAAGATCAATCTGTGCTGCAATAGATTGATAGTTAACACGTTTGTTAGATGTAACTTGATCCCATACAAGAATATCTTGTACAGCAGTGACATCTTGTGCAATGTCGTAGTATGGAAACTTCTCAAAGATATCCTCAATAGCAAGACGAATCTGTGTTTGATTCTGTCCTGAATAAGTTATCTCGTTAGTTGTTGAGTCAATGTTGTACGTACCAACTAACTCAACTGATGTAATACCATTGATATTCTTGATTACAGCTAAGTTGTAATACTCAAAGTGACCTTGCTCATCAAGGTTACTAATCTTAAGATTGATTGACTTGTTAACTGGATAGTTAAAATCTAATGTCTCAACCTGTGTATTAGCAATAGATACAGGATTTGTAACTGAATAGTAAGATGTATATCCAAATCCTACAGCATCGCAGTATTGAATAGCAAACTGATACGTACCAGCAATCAACTCACCACCATTAACTACTGATGTGATTTCTAATTGAGGAACACTAAAGTTTGGTTGGATCTTAAGACTATTGCAAATGTCTGTGGTAGGAGGATTATCTATATCAAGATAACGTCTAGGATTTAATCCATCAGTCCAGTAGATCTCTGTTGTACAGTTTGTAAGTCTATGTACAGCTTTCTGGATAGGATAGTTTACACTAAAACCAAGAGTACATGTCTCACTGTCTTCAAGAATAGTTTCATAGATGCAACTGTTGTTCTTGATCTGACCTATCTGTGAGGCTTTTGTTACTGTGTTTACAAGAAAGAATATATGCTTGTTTTGTTCGTTGATAAAGTGTGTACCAACAACAACATTGTTATCAGGAAACAACACACCATCATCGTTCACACAAGGAACGTTTCCTTCCTCATTCTGATAGTTAACAGAATTGGAATCAAAGTTCTCGATGTTAGCATTCAACGCATACGTTAACGTACCTTTCTTAATCTGACCAATGGTGTTGTCCATGTTCAGACCAGTCTGGCCAGCATTGTAATTGTTGGTTATATTACCTCTACTAGTTGTTTCTTCTCCAGCCATATCTGTATGATCTATTTGGTAGTTCGTACATGTTGAACCTATTCAGATCGTTCTTTATTTTACGTTGTTTTGTCCAGGCGTCTTGCTTTTTGATTTCAATATCTGCCATAATGAATGCTTCCTCATAAAGCTGCTTATAATAGCCAAGTTTTTTCTGTATTTGTTCAAACGTCTCATCAGTTAATTGGTTAGATAGTATTTCAAATATCTTGAACTTAAGGTATGCTTCTACGTATTCACGAATACGATAGTTATCAGGCATCAATTGATTACCTACACCATCATATTCTGTAGCATAGAACACTAAGTTAACAACTGCTCTACGTACGTTTGTAACAAACTTGTTATCACGAATGTCAAATGAATTACCTGCAGATGCGTAAGGAGTTCCATTGAACTCAGTTACTGGAGTATCAGTAAACGACCAAGCAGCACCATAGTCTAGTGTGCAGTGATTACGTCCATTGATATTACCAGGTTGCATTAAGAATTCACGAGTGATAGATCGTTGTGTCTGACTGTTTGTCTTGTAAACAGTTTGCATTAATTCAGGCATACATGATCCATCACACCCTACGTTACCACAACATGGGCTAGGAATAGCACAGTCTGTTGTAATAGGACTCACTTGAATAGTGGTAGCTGTAGCAGCTTGAGAGTAGAAAGAGTTAGCTGTTTGATATGGATACAGAGGAGTCTCTGAACACATCCATGCTTCTCTTGCTCCATAGAAGTTATCTGGGAGACGAGCTTCGAAGTCTTCAACATCTAAGATTGTCTCTTGGATAACATAAGTGGTCTTGCCTAACTTATTCAGAGCCTTCTGAAGATAAGTTGGGAACAATAAGTCATCTACTGCTCCTGTATCGAAGTAGCTCTTTAACTCTTCCTTTACTGTAGCGTATGCAGGCTCAGGAGAAACGAAATTGTATTTGTAGTAGTACGACATCTTATTTTTTCCATTCACGATAAATATGCTGATACTTATCGTCTGTTTTTATATAGTGAGATAATAATCTTGATGTAGTGCGAGTGGGTTTAAAGTACCAAAGATCTACATTACGTAGCCTACTTGTTTTCTTAAACCACATCCAACCAAAGAAATAACCTTCTGTATGATAGTTGAAGTTGTAGATTCGTTTACCTTTCTCTTTACTTTTTTGCCAATCGATTGGTAGATTCAGAACCTCTTTACCATCTAACATCTTAAACTTCTTACGCCTCTTCTTGTTAATAGAGAATTCACCAAAGCCAAAAGGTAGCTTTGCTTTTTCCCCTGTTTCAAGAATGTAGTTTTTGAAGTTCTCGTTGAACGAGTAGATAATGTTTCTCCAATCGTCAAATGTTATCTTGACTAGAGGATGTTTCTTACAGAAGTGTTTGTAGTTATCTTTGCTGGAACTTCTCCAGTCTATCTTTACTCTTGGCATATTTAGCTTCCTGCTGGTGCATTAGCTGCTTGGCCATCTAAGTTATTTTGTGTTAAATCATCTTTAAGTCTAAAGTATGTACTTAATAACTTCTGTGACGTAAGCTCTAATACTTGTTTCTCTAAGTATCCTGGAATAAAAGATTCGCGATCCAATGGATTTAAGCACCATTCAGCATCAGTAACTTGCTGACCACATTCTCCTGAATATCTAACTTCGTTAGGGATATCCTCTTCGAATAAGGCAGCAATTCTTACCTTCTTGAGCATTGGGTCAGTAAGGTAAAGATAATCATTTACAATCCAATAATATGTTTCTTTTTTAATGATAGGTAACTTTAACAAGTTAGCATATCTATTAATTGTAATGTCTTTGAACTTCTTACCCATTCCTCCCATTGCATTGATAGACCATACACCTTGGATAAGATATTGGTAATTACCTTCTGCAATGCGAGGAAGTTTAAGTTTTGTTCTAGCAATTGTACAGTCATCTATAAAATCACAACACTCAGTAATTGGAACTTCTTCCAACTCTAAGCATGGAATCGTAGTAAACACTGTATCTGTAGCCCACAGTTTACGAAGATTAGTCTCACGCTTAATTAATAGTAATCCATTATTCTTAAGCTCAGAAGCAATAGATCTATCAGTTATCAACGCATCTGTTGATAACAGTCTGTGCATTGCACGTACGTCTGAAACTAATTTTCTTACTGTTGCCATTGTTTATAATCTATATTCAAATTCACCTATCTTACCATTCACCTTATCATACATCAAGACAATTCCTGCTCTGATACTGTGAACGTAGTTGTTATCTGCATGCCATCTATCTGTACCAGACAAACTTGGCATTTGTTGGATTCTAACACCTTTGACTTCTTTAGCCATGTAATGATGTTTATCACCAGTATGCACTTCTCTAT
>JACCDI010136855.1_pt1 | contig 56153 bp, 57 predicted proteins | sample 7442791 | NCBI WGS metagenome assembly JACCDI01 (sample SAMN15323434, study PRJNA562643) | freshwater metagenome | isolation source: river surface water | place: USA:Blue River Watershed | collected 2017-08-15 | reverse complement strand
TTTTGTTGACTTGGTTCCTGTTTTGCAGGGTCAACTTTAGTTGGAATAAATACTGGCATCATTATAAACCTTTATATAAAAAAATTTAATAATATTAAATAATTTATTTCTAAATTGTTATAAATGTCAACAGTCCCAACTGTAGAATCAGTTATCAAACATACAGGAACAGTGCTTCAATATACAGAATCAGCCGTTAAAATAGTAGATTCAACTATAACCGCATCAATAATGTATGTTGTTACTTTTTTTGTTCATCAATCAAAACAAATTTTAAAGTTTCTAATTGAAAAAAATATTATTTCAGCCGGAATTGCAATAATAGTCGGTAGTCAAGTCGGACAAATTACCGGAGCTTTCGTTGAAAATCTTTTGTCCCCATTTATTAATTTAATACTTGCTGGTGAAACAAAACATTTAGAAGACTATCAAATAGAAATGTATGGAGTTTATTTTAAAGTTGGAAAATTTCTGTCAACTTTAATCCAATTTACAATTAACATGACAATGGTTTATTATATATTTAAAGTAACACAACTTAGTAGTTCTGGATTTAATTCATTTCTTGGACAATCAGCAGCAGCTAATGCAGTAGCAATGGGTCAGTAACTCACTATTGTAAAGCACGTAGTGTATGAGTAAGAAATTTATCATATATTTGATTTTGTTCTAATGGTTTACATTGGACTAATATTGGTAATAACTTGTGAATTTTATTTTTGTCTCTAGTATGTCTTATTGGGAGGAATGCAAAAACAGTGTAAGCAATTGGTTCTGTTAAATAATATTTTTTTTCAATCCAAATATTACTGAGTATTTCTGCTTTTTTGGTATAAGCAGGAATATCAAGTTGATTTATAATTCTAGAAATATTTCTGGAAAATTGATCTAATAAAATTATATCTGTAATTAATTTTATTGGACCAACACAATGGTAATTTTCCAGGTTAAAATTTATAAATGTGTTGACCATTTCCTGGTAATATTTATTATAGATTTCCTGATCTAAATCTTGATTACTGGTAAACCACCATTTTTTAAATTTAAAATCATTACCATACCAAAAATCTAAAATTGGATTAGAATTGTTTGCATTTGATTCTTTTTGTTTGATTTGTTTGATTTTGTCCATTGGCTAAATTAAGTTAGATTAAATAAATATTTATAAATCAATTTTTTACCATAAATCTTGACCACAAATATCACAATAATAAGTTGTTTTATCATAACAACATCTATCAGGTATTTTATTATGGGCACATTTTGCAACTAGTACCTGCTGCAAAACATTAATTTGCTTTTTATGTTGGGCTATTTGTTCTTCTAACATTTTTATTTCGTAGTATTCATCTTTAATTTTTTGTATGTAGGTGTCAATTTCTTCTTTAGTAAAATATTTTTGTTCCTCTTCATGGTTTAGCTTTCTTCTTTTGTTTTGGGTTTCAGTACAAGACATTACCAGGTTATATCTAAGTTTCACCAATAAAATTAAAATGCAATTTTTCACCTAAAAATGTAATAAAATTGAAATTAAATCTTATATTAAAAACATACTTACAAGTAATAATTAATGAGCAAACCTAAAACTAAAACTCCAGTTGTTGAAACAGAATTAAAACCAATTATTCTTGTTGATACATCTTATACTTCTTTTTACCGATTTTTTGCTACTATTAGATGGTATAGTTTTTCACATCCAGAAGAATTTGCTAAAGTAAAATCAGACAATAAATACGATTGGACAACCAATAAATTATTTATGGAAAAATATGAAAAAATGTATTTGGATTCAATTACCAAATTAGTTAAAAAAAAAATATTTGATAATTCCCTTGTGATATTTTGTATGGATTCACCTAAAGAAAAATTATGGAGAACTCAAATTCAATGTGATTATAAAGGTGATAGAGCAGACATGTCACTTAAACACAATTTTAAACCAGTATTTGCTTATACATACGATACAATGATTCCTCAATTCATCAAGTCAAAACCAGAATCAATTTATAAATTACGGGTTGAATCGATGGAAGCAGATGATTTAATTGCTATTATTGCCATGTATTTAGAAAAGACTAACTTAACCAGACCAGTTTACTTGGTATCGGGAGATGCAGATTTTTTACAACTTGGACGAGATAATTTAACTTTTATAAATTACAAAGCAAAGAAACCTATTGTGTTAACTAAAGCTGAAGCAGCAAATGCACTAAGAGAAAAAATTATTACAGGTGATACATCTGATTGTATTCCAAGTATATTTCCAAAGGGAAAACGAGCCAATAAAAAACAAATACTAGAATCTGATGATAAACTTGATGAATATTTAAAAGCTAATCCTGAAGCCAAAGCCCAATATGAAACAAATAAAAAAATGATTGACTTTACTAATATTCCAAAAACATATGTAAGCAAAGTAGAAAAACTATACAAACAATTAGTTGGGTAATTTATTTTATTTAATTATATATAAAATAAATAAAATAACCATTTAGAAACTTATAGCCCGAGTAATCTGGATAATTCAGCAATTTCATTGTCGACACGTTCAAGGTCAACATCAATATTACCACCAGACAATCTAATATTAGGATTAGATGACATTTGTGCAATAATTGGTGCTAATACTTGGGCTTGTTGAGGAGTAACTTGTAATGTAACGAGCCCAGATTGTGCAGGTTGAACAAACCCACCAACTGGGTTGGTTGGGTTGGCTAAGTTAATTAATTGAGGAACAGGTTGGGGATTTGACACATATTGTGTTGGTTGAAGCTGTTGAATTGGTTGAGTATTAGTTCCAAATAAACTAGAAGCAAGAGCTGCCAAACTCGGAATACCAGTTTGAACAGGTTGAGGCTTTACAATAACAGTAGTTTTTGCAACTGGTGTGTCAGATTCAATATGGTCAAGTAAACTATCAGAGTCAGAATCTGATTTTTTCTTTTTATCTTTCTTTGGTTTTTTACTTTTTGATTTTTTGCTTTTTTTATTCTTGGGTGATTTTGTTTTGCCTTTTCCACCTTCTGAATCATAAGAAGATTCTGAATCAGAACTAGCAAATAAGTCAAGTATAGAACTAGTGTATGCGGTTGCTGTAGTTCCTGAAGATTCAGAATCGCCAACAGTATCAACAAGCATATTTGCTAAACCATTTATTTTTATTTCATTTGAGCCCCCAAGCTTTTCCATAAAACTTATCAAGTCTTTATTGTTCATATATTAACAATTAGATTTTTTGAAAATTCTATATTAATTTTACGATTTAACAATTTGGCTAAATTATACATAATATTATTATTTATAATTTTACTAAGTTAATAAAAAAATTTATGCAAGAGCATGTGATAAAGCCTCACCAATAGTTTCAATTGCAATAACTTTTAATGTGTCATCAATTAATGTAGGATTGCGTTCTTTAATTAATTTAATGTCTTTTTCGTTTTCGCTTGGGTATAATACCAAAGTAACACCAGCCTTTTTGGCACCTTCAATTTTATTTTCCAAACCACCAATTGCGGTAACTTGTCCTTGTAAGTTAATTTCACCAGTAATTGCAACATTATGTTTAATTTTTTTACCAGTCAACATGGAATAAATAGCACAAGTAATTGCAGTACCAGCACTAGGACCATCTTTAGGAGTAGCGCCTTCTGGGCAGTGAATATGAAGACCCTTAGGTCTTTCTTTTAATTCTACTAGCAATTTATCTTGTTCTTCTTTAGTTAAATAGTTAAACGCAAGTGACGATGCAACTTGAGTTGATTCTTTAATCACAGTTTGGAGGTTACCAGTTGCTTTAACTTCAAGTGGAGTTGATGAAGGTACCCATAGGATTTGAATAGGCATAATTCCTCCACTTGCTCCATCAGAAGTAGCATACAAACCATTAATTATTCCACAAGAGTCTTGAGTATGAATTTTTTCAGGAGTAATTTCGCGTTTGTATTTGAGAATTTGCTTAATGTTATCTTGACTAACATGAAATGGAAGATGAACTTCATTATCTCCAAGTTTTGCTTTAGTCAAGTTAGCAATATTAACTTCTCTACAAACGCTGTATAGTAATGACTTGAGTTTACGAACACCACCTTCGTGAGTCCAGTTATCAATCATAAATCTAATTGTTTCATCATCAACAACAATATCACCTGGATTTAATCCCATATCTTTCATCATTTCTGGAAGCAAATAGTTTTGTGCAATATGAAGTTTTTGTGCAATCATAAGATATTTGGTTTCCACAGTAGTAATGCGGTCCATTAAAATAGGATTAACATTTGATGGGTCATTAAAACTAAAAATCATTGTAGCTCGAGATAAGTCAATATCAATACCATGAAAGTACTTGTCTCTAAAGTGAGAATTTTGTACGGGGTCAGTTAAATGGACTAGAATGTTAGTAATTTCATCACCTTTATGAGTTTTAGAAATTTTGTCTAATTCATCAAAGTAAATAATTGGGTCCATGCACTTGGCAGTAATTAACCCATTAACAATACGACCATAAATTGAACCCTCATAAGTATAGCTATGGCCCTCTAGGAAGGAAGAATCAGTAGCTCCACCTAATGAAATAAAAATAAATGGTTTATCCATCGCCTTTGCAATACCTTCTTTAATTAATGTAGTTTTACCATTGCCTGGGGGTCCATAGATTCCAAGCATATTGCCCTTGGATTTAGGATTACGAATTTGCTGACCCATCATTTGGATGATTTGGCGTTTGGCTTCATCGTGACCATAGGCTGCATTATTCATAGATGTTTCAAGACCTTCTAAAAAACCCATAACTTTTTTAGGTTTAATTTCGCTTAAGTTGGTTCCCTTGTATTTACCAAAAGGAATAGTCATTAGAGCATCAAACCAAGCACGAAGTTTCTTTTCTGGAAAACGTGATGACATTAAAGTAGTATATGTTTTAAGAATATGATTTTTTTGTGCGATACTTAGTGGCATTTCCATAATTTGAAATAAAATGGGTTTATTACCTGATTGAAAATTATTAATTTCCTTAATATGTGCCATTATTTCTTTACGTTCTTTTTCAGGAAGTTTACTATAGTATTTAACAATTTCATCTTCGCCTTCGTCTTCTTGGTTCTTAAAGATTTGATGAATAAAATCTTTTGATTCTTTACTACCGGTCTTTGGATTGACTGATTTAGTTTCATCTTCTTCATCCCAAGTATCAGCATCTGAATCTTCATCAGAATCATCATCCATGTCATTATTATCTTTTTCATCATCGGATGACTCATAAGCAGAATCATCTTCATAATCTTCATCTTTATCTTCTTTTACATCATCATCTTTTTTAGATTTCTTAGGTGCAGGACCAGTTAGTTTACCGGCAGATTTTCTTGCTTTTTCAGATTTGATGCGACAATATTTAAGACATTCTGCAAAGGTTTTAGCACGATTTTCGGTTGCATATGTATTAACTTCGCCAATAATATCAACACATACAGAAAGTTCAGCAATTAAAGCCAAACGAATAATATCTGGTAATTCTTTTTTAAGTTCAGGATCAGACTTAAGAGCAGTATTGAGTTGAACAAAAGTTTCTTTGAGGTTTTTAAGAAACTTGGTTAATTCACGTGCTTTAAATTTAAGAATATCCTTATCTAAGTTTTCCAAACGTTCAAAGGCAGTTTCTTTCAAATCAAAAATTACGTCATTAAAACTAATTTGATCGGCATGTCTTTTACGACTGGATGGGTTTCCAGTGTTTTTATTTAAATAATTAACAAAGTTATCTACGTCATTTTTCATTATATTATCCATCTTTTATCTTAGCCAATATAAATAACAATTTTTTTTATAGTTTCAATTATTTTTATATAGGATGGGGTTTAAACAAATAATTATTTCTAGTCTATTCTAATGGGAATTGAAAGGTTTTTCTCAACGATTAACCGTACTTTTGATATTATAACTTCGGTAGATTTATCAAACTCCGATGAAAACTTAGATAACACAACTTTAAATGATAGTAAATATTTACTATTAGATTTTAATTCAATTATACACCATACATCAAGTAAATTAATTGAAGAATTAAATCAATCTCGCAGCAGAAATTCCGATTATAAAAATTTATCTTTGGATGATATTGAATGGATGATCATTCGTGAAGTAAATAAGTTTTTAATTTCAATACTTGAAAAAATTAACCTGGAAAAATTAAGTTCAGTGTATGTTGCACTAGATGGTGTACCAACATTCGCAAAAATAATTGAACAAAAAAAGAGAAGATTTGTTGGGGATTTTGTGGAAAAGCTATTGGAAAATTATTCGCTGCCTATTTCTTGGAGTAAAAACAATATTAGTCCTGGAACAATTTTTATGGAAAAAATAAATATGTATTTATCAAATATTAAATCAATCGTTAAAAATAAATTAGTTAAAAAATCAGATATGATATTAAAACCAAAAGATTATGAGTTTTTTACAAAGCTTGTACACTTTGATTATTCTGATACTAATATTCCGGGTGAAGGGGAAATGAAAATTTACGATTTGATTGCAAAACTACCAAAGGATGAAAAAATATTATTTTACAGTCCTGACGCGGATGTTATGTTATTATCAATGATATCAACACATTCAAATACAATTACTGTGCTAAAATATGATCCAAATGAAAATTTATTAAATTTAATTGACATAAAATTATTAAAGGAAACAATTTATAACTACTGTTTGGAAAGAATTACCGGGTCAGTAATTGATTCAATTCAATTAAATAAATTAATTAAGGATTTAGTGTTTGTGTTTACTGCATTTGGTAATGATTTTTTGCCAAGATGTGAATCAATACAAACAAATCAAGATTTTTTATTTTTGATTGATATGTATTTAATAAACTTGATAAATTATGGACATTTAATTTTGGACACGGAAATTTCGAATATAAGTTTTTTTAATTACTTGAGTTTAATTGGAACCCACGAAAAACGTCTATTATTTAGAAATGCGTACCTTAATGTTAAACAAAACTATTCTTATGCAAACCAAAAAAACTTTTACTTGGATTTAATGTCATTTAAATCAATAGATTTAAAATCAGATAGTTCTAAATTAATTAGTAAAAATTTTGCAGACCCTTATTATAATTTTTATAATAATATAATCCACTATATTGACCCGGGTAAAATTACTAGCCTGGTTGAGAAACATAAGGATCCAAAAACAAAAAAATTTCATGGATGTCTTGAATTTTACCTATATGATAGAAACAAAGTTTACAAGATATTACAGGAAGCGTTAGAATTCGATTTTCCAATCAATGCATTATTTACATTAAACCTGGAAAATATTAATAACAAATATGAAAAACTAAAAACTACTCAGTTTGAATCCAAAATAAAAAAACACCTGGTAAACATGCGGGATTTGAGTCCAAGAGAGCGAGAATTATACATGATAAATAATAAACTTGATAAATATTATAGTTTGTTTAATCCATCAAATGAGTTTTTTCAAATGATTTTGTCAACTAGAAAAGTGAATGACCTGTTTTACTATCAAAAATATTTTAAAAATCCTGATAGAAAAAACCCAGTCAATGCTTATTTAAAAGGTTGGAAATGGTTGTTTCAATATTATTTTAACAGAACTAATGGGTCTAAATCTCAACTAAACATTGATGAAACTTGGTATTACCCATATTATAAGGCCCCATTATTTGAATCAATTGTTTCTTACTATTCTCCAAGTTTAATAGATACTAATTTTAAACCAGTTGAACTAAATATATCACCACTAACTCAATTACTGTACATTACACCAGTCAGATTAGCTGATTTGTCTAAACCAGAATTTTATAAGTTATTTGCTGAATATAAATCAAATAAGTTTACTGATGAAAATTTTATAAAGAAAATCAGAGGCTTTATAGAAAAACATCCACAATATTTTTATAATTTGGATGAAATTTATGCGGGGATAAAAACCGGTAGCATTAAAAAAAATATATTTGATTGTTCAAATTCTGCTTTTATTAGTAAATGTCATTACTATATATTGGATTATGTGGTTGACATAAAACAATTTGCTAATAAATTAAGCGTGATTGAAGACACAGCTCCGGTTAAATCAAGAACAAAATCATTTTATCGGACCTAGTTAGAATTTATAAACAAATTATAATAAGTCCAGAAAAAACAACGTTTTATATGTCTTTAAACTTATTATATAGGTCGTTAAGACGATTTAATTTTCCAATAACCTTAAATTTAATTAAACCATAGTTATTAACTAGTAGGTTTAATAATTTATCTGTTTCAGGTTTTTTCATTTTAATAGCATCAGGATTAACTTTATTGTGTTCTGCCATTTTAAAATATTGTTTAGCTTCTGTGTACTCAAACTTTTCTGGAACTGTATATCCCAAACTTTTAATTTCTTCAAGGGTTTTATCAATTGATTTATGTTTGATATAAATTGAATATATTTCATTTGCCTTTATTTCAGACAAGTTTGGACAGTAATCACAACCAAATAATATACACAACTCAACAAATTGGTCGTATGTTAAATTTAATTTTTCCAATACTTTTTCCAATTCAATTTCCAAAGGAATTTTTTTACTTGAGGTTAAGTTTCGAATAATTCTTGGAGAACCAAATGTTAATATGTCCATGTCTTCTGTAAGTACAGCATAAACCATATTGGCTTTACACAAGTAAGATAATTGCGAATCTGCTTCTTGTGGTGCATCAATAAATGGAACACCCATTAAACCAAGCAATTCTCTACACTGATCAGTTTGTTCCCGCGAAATCCACACACTCCGTTTAAGATATTTAATTTTATCTGATTCAGTTTGTGCATCTGATAATTTTTCCAATGCTTTTTTTCTTACTTGTTTTCTTGCGTCTAAAATTTTTTGTTTTAATTGTGGTGGTTTACCATCAAAAACAAAAACTGGAATAATTCCTTTTTCCAAAAAGCTAATTGTTTTATTAAATAAGCCCAGTATATGCGAAGTAATATCGCCTTTATCATTAGTTAAGTCAGATCCAGAGTTTCTAATAGCAATTACAACTTGATACATCAAAATCGAAATATCAATAGCAATCTTTTTCCCATGGTATTCATTGTGTTCTTTTTCTTTAATTATATCTGGATGTTCTGACAAAAATTTCAGTAAATTTTTTATACCCATATCAAGGTTTAATTATAAATAAAAATATTCCTTTTAATCAAAAACTAATCAATTTTTTTAGTTTTATCTTATAGATGAAACTAAAAAAAATATCTCGGTTCTTTTGAACGCAATTATCGGGTAATTGTAAAACTTTTATTGTTTTGGTAGTTAAGTAAATTATTATATAATAATCTTTGTTTTTTTGAAAGCAAACACTTACATTCAGATTTAAAATTTAAATTTGACTCATAGTCCCCGTTAAATAATTTAACAACGTAATCAACAAATTCAAAATCCGCATTTTGATAACCAACTGAATCACAGTGTTTATGCCAACTTGTAATTCCAATTATTTGATAAAATTTAGAAGTATCATACATGTCTGAATGTTTAGTTATTTTACATGTAAAATTCATTGCTAATCCACACTCTTTTTTTAATTGTTCTTTAACAAGATTCGCTACTGGATCTTCGTAATTTCTTTTAATTAACTGAATTATTTTTTCCAATTGAACAATATTTGATTTGTGTTTGACTTCATCAACTTGTACTTTCCATTTAATTGGGTCTGTTTGGATAACTGAAGTAAAAATTCCCATTAAATATAATTTACTTATAATAAAATTTATCAATTTCAATTTTTTCCATAACAAAGAATAATGGAAAAAATCATTTAAATATTTTAATTCTAGTTATATTTTTTTCCTAACCAATATATAATGATATTTAACGTTGTATCACCTATAGTTGCAACAATTGATGGAGATTCTTTAAAAGACGCCATTAAAAATTTTATTAAGATTAATCATAGTCTTAATATTACCGACATGATTATCAGAGACCAAACTAACAATATTCAGGCAAAAATTAATTATTATAAACAAGATGGTCGTAACAAAGTTGGCATCAACATGTTTCCCGTTGGTTTAGAATATCCAGTTCCAATTGTAACAAACGATACTTTTATTCCCCAAACCATTGTACAACAACCTACTAATTTATGGCCCTTGTCTCCTATTCCTCTTAGTCCTTTAGGATTTGCACCTTTTGTGCCTTCTGTTATAAATATTCCTACTAATCTTTAATCATATTTATTTAATTTCGCAATTTTAATATAATATAATTTATATGAAAATTGATTTAATTTTTTTATGTATAATACTATTTGTTATTTACCATGTGTACATGAGTAATAAAATAGAATCTATGGCTGATGTATCAACTGATATAACAGAAGCAATTAAACAAGTATATTTAGCAGATGTTGAAGCTATTAGAAATCTATCAAATGTTGCTACACAATTACAAGCAGGTGGACTAACTATTCCTGGTGATTTAACTATAAAAGGTAAATTAAATGTTATTAGTGATATTACAACAACTGGTAATTTATCAGTAACTGGTTTTTTTAATATGGTACCAAAAGGTACCATTGTGGCTTTTAATTTAGAAAAAGCACCTGATGGATGGGCTCTTTGTGATGGAACTAATGGGACACCAGATTTAAGGGGTCGATTTATAAGAATGCAATCAGATTCACTTGGTGAATTTAATAATTGGGGTGGTAAAATCGTTGATGGTAATAAAGTTTCATATGATAAAACAATCAGTGGAAACTCACGTTCGGATGTAAATTCTTGGATTTTAAATCATAAGTTTGGAGATAAAGCAGGTACTGATCACCAACAACTATCAATAAATGAAATGCCTGCCCACTCACACAATTTAACTGCTAATACTCCTGGTGTTGTATGGGGTGGTGATGGATGGACATATCCTAACAATCAAAAATGCTTAAAATCATGGGATAATAGTGCAAGTCCTGCAACTGATCGCAGTTGTTTTCAGCCTGGAATTAGTTCAACAGGCGATAGTTGGGGACACAATAATCAACCTCCATATTATGTACTATCTTATATTATGAAATTATAAAAAAGTTTATTCATCAAATATCTGTTTTTCAATGTCTGTTATATGAGAATTAATTATGTGGTATAACTTAATTTTTTCTTCTATTGTAGTTGCATTTTTAAAATTAGAAACTAAATTATTTAAATCTTGTTTCTTCTTTTTCTTTCCTTCAACTTGTCCAGATTCATTTTTAATTACCTGGGAAACTAACTGGGATAATTTTTCTTGTTCTTGAACTATTTGTTCACGTAATTCTTTCATTTTTTCAACTCGTTCAGTCCAGTTTTCAATTGATTCTAATTGATTAACTTGGTTTTCTAATTTCAAATAAGTTTCTGAACTTACAAAACCATCGTTATTAGTGTTTAAATTGTTTAAACCGCTTGACATTTTTATAATATTAATTTAAATAATAAATAATTGTTTAAACTGTTTTTATTAAAATTACCCATATCAGCCAATTATTTTAATTTTATATTCTTGTTCACCCCATATAAGTTTAACTGTTTGTCCAATTAACCTGTCTAATTCATCAGAATTTGTTATTTGTTTTTTTTTATTAACCAATTTAATTTCATTTGGATTTTTAATTATAACTTGGGATTCTAACCGAGTATATTTGTGCATAATATTTCCAATATCTTGTCTTAATTCATTTAGTAATTGCAATTTTAAATTACTTAGTGAGTTAAATGTTTTATAAAGTTTTTCACTTAGTTTGGTATATTGGGATTGTTTTTCAGTAATTTCATCTAATAACTCTGATTGAATATCATCCTTTATCAAATGTAATTTTTTAAGGTATTTTTTATTATGGTCAACAATAAATTGAGCTGCCAAAGAAGGCGTTGGTGTGCTAATATCGGCAACTAAATCTAATAATGGATTATCAACTTGATGACCAATGGCACTAAGTACTGGTAAATTAAAATTATAAACTGTTTCAATTAATTCTGGTTGAGAAAATCCAAATAAATCTGAAAAGCTGCCACCACCTCTCATTATAATAACCAAATCATACTCGCATTTATCTTCTTTAACCTGTTCTAATACTTCACAAATGTTACCAGGACAATCAACGCCTTGTACAACCACATCAACAATGTCGTAATTAACTTTAGATTTATTGTTTTCCAAATTATAAATCCAGTCTTGTAAAGCAGCCCCAGATGCACTAGTAATAACCAATATATTAGATAAAACTGGTACAAGCGGTTTTTTCCTTGCTGGGTCAAAATACCCTTTGGATTCAAATTTTTTTTTAATTTTTTCGTATTTGATAAATAACTCGCCTTGACCCTCACTTGTAATAATTTTTTCCACAATTAAATTTAAACTTCCGGACCCCCCATAAAAATCCAATTTACATTCCAGTGTAATTTTTTGTCCCTCAACTACTTCATCTTTATTGATATTTTTAAATTTCCATATAATTGATTTTAAATTATTAGTATCATCTTTTAATGTAAAATATAAATGTCCATTAGATATTTTTGGTTGTGATACTTCTCCAGTTACTTTAATTTTTTTATTTGAAACAACTGACTTTAAATATTCAGTTAATTCACTTACAGTAAATACATGTTCTTTTGATGTCATTAATTAATAAATTAAAAATTTCTTTTTAAATATAATATGAACATAAACTTAATATTTGGATTAATTGTGTTGGTTGGAATTATATGGTTTTGTACCCGGTCTGAATTTTTAAAATCATTTGAATTATTTAATCCAGTCAGTAGCAACCAGCAATATGGACCTTGGGAACAAGACTACAAGTCTGACAAGTCTGAACCAACCCCAGAATATTATTCACAATTAGACTTTAAAAAAGTTCCAAAAATTAATTGTTGCTTAATTGAAAAAAAATATATACCAGATGAATTTGGTATGTATTTTGGTAATTTTTCTTATCTGTATACTAAAAAATCAGGTTTGGAATGTAACACAATGCAATATAATTTGGATTCAAACACTCAAGTACTAATTGATGGAGATAACGGATGGTCTAATGAATATTGTACTATGGAGAAAGAAAAATTAGGTTCTTGTAGAAATATAAATAAAGAATGTATAGATTTTGTTGACAAAAATTTTTGTAACAAGTATAGAATGACATGGTCGGCAAAAACATGTCATCAACCACTTGAATATACTTGGATAGATCCAATTAAAATAGAATTACCAAGTAAAAAACCAACAGATGGAACTTTTAAAATGTTTTAACTTTATTAATTTGCTTGTTCCTTATTTAATGATTTTTCATATTTACTATACAATTTGAAAAATACATTTGCAATTAATTCTACATTTGATTCGTTTGATTCTTTAATATCTTTTAAATGTAACTTCATAGCAAGTTCTTTTAATTTTAAAAAACCATACGAATGGAAAAAACTTATTGTATCAATAACCACATAATTACCAAAGTCTATTGCAATGTTATATTTAAGGGCTTCTGCTAAAATTGTTTTAAAATGAAAATCAACGTTATGTGATACAATTATATCAACATTTTTAATATCGGCTTTAAATGTCCCTATAACTTGTTCGGGGTCAACTCCATTAGCGCATGCAAACTCTTGAGTAATCCCATGATATTCAATTGTTTCATCTGGTATAACCATACATCTTGGTTTTACAACTTGTCTAATTGATTTTTCCACATGAAATTTATTGTCCTTAAAAACACCAATTTCATAATTTAACACAACTAGTCTTGCATAAGTATATAATTTTTTTTTATTTACGTCTCCTGATGAATGATGTAATCCATTAGTCTCAGTATAAACAAAGCATAATCTTTTTGACATTTTAATTAGGATACTATGGAATGTTATCTTTAATTATATTATATCAATTTTTTTAATTTATCAAAAATATATCAATTATAAATCAAATTCATCGACTTCATCAAGATCAATTGATTGATATCCGTGAGTATTTATAAAAGCACCCGATAATAAATAACACAATAAAACTCCGGCAAGCATAAGAAAACAACCAAATCCAATGGCTTTATCAGATTCTCCAAATAATAATAAAATTATTCCAAATATTATTATTATTCCTACCACACTAGATATAAATACTTTTTTAATTTGTTGTGTTGTCGTAATATCCATTAAATAAGTCAATATTATTACAATGAGAATTTGTATCAAATTTTTTTACAACTAACTTTCTAGTTGTGTTGGGTTTAATTGAGTTAGCATGTACAAAAAATTTCCCATGTTTTGTTTTACATAATATAAACAAGTTATGTTTATTGTATTTGTTAGATTTTAGTATTTTGTCAAATAGATTATTTTCCAATTTTATTTTAAGTTTTTCTTTTGATAATCTGCCTTTGGTTTTTAAAAATATGGTTAGGTTTTCCCAGGTTTTACGTTTTATGCAAAACATTTTACATCCATTAGGGTTTGGGGCTGGCATGTTTTCATAAATACATTTATCATTATCCGATGCAACTGTGTATGTTGATGTAGATGGAATATTATTTACATAAAAATCACCATACATACACGACCTAAAGTCCCAATAGTTATGTTTTATATACTTGTACAAACTTTCATTATCAAAATAATCTTTTTGACCAATGGTTACTATTGTATATTTGATATCCATTAAAATCATTTTTCTTATTTGTTTTAGAGTTTTTTTTGCAAATTTTTTTAAATTATAAATTCTATCAAATACCCTTTAAAAGGTATTTAATAATAATATATAAAATGAGCTACTACTTAATTGATTTTTCAAAAAAGCAAATAGATTTTAATTTTGATAATTTAGTTATCGGAAAAAAAATTAAATTAGATCAAGATAATTGTAAATACTATTTGTATTATCAAACAGAACAGTTAGAAACACCTTGCGAAATTTATGTAAAGCTACCAAAATTAAGATTAATATACAACATGAGTAATCATAAATATGATAAAATATCTATTCCAATCTATCCAAATTGGGATTTAACAACTAGTATTATCGAATGGTTCAAAAAATTCGAATCTGATATTCAAGAGTGTTTTTCAGAAAGTAAAGTACCAAGAGAATTTGTTAGCATTTTATCAAAAAAAAACATGCTAAATCTAATAAAGTGTTATATTAATGATAATCCAAAAATTACTTCAAATATTGAAAACAAACCCATAGGTCTGGCGGATTTTAAAATTAATGGACAAATTGAATTAGTTTTAAAACTTAGTTATATTTGGGGCAACAAAACAAAGTATGGATTATCATCAAGTATATATCAAATTAAATATCATGGACCACCAGAACAATTAGAAATTAATTTTATTGATCCTGAACCTCAAGTAAAAAAACCAAGCATAGCGAGTATAATGGCTTCTAGTATTCAAACACATCCAATACAATCAGTTGTTACACCTATTTTAAATAAACCGGTTGAAAATGACAATCAAAAATCAGATAAACCGTTGCCACCACAAATGACAGTAAAAATGATTCCCTCACTTAAAGACTTACAAAAAGCAATTAAAAGCTTAAAACCTATTGAAGATAATAATCAATAACCCACATGAGCATTTTAAAACCAGAAGTGGAAGAAGGAAATGTAGAGTATAAAAGGTTTTTAATTAATATTGATAATGCAAGATTAGAACAATTAGCAACCCAAATGAATTGGCGTTTAGCTGAAGGAGCTAATGAAGCAATTTATTATTTGGGAGTAAATGATAATGGGTCTTTATACAATATGACACAAAATGAGAAATTAGAAACTCTTAATAATTTTAAGTTACTTGTTAGTAAAATCAACGCAGAAATTATTAGTTTTAATGAATTAGAATCAAATGGTATTAAATATTTTAAAATCCAGATAAGAAAAATTAATCCTATTCTTCCAGAAATTCGAGTTTTATTACTTGGAGATTCTGAATCGGGAAAAACAACTTTTTTAGCTAATTTGTTATTAGGAAAAACATATAATGAGAAATCAGATTCGCGTATATATTTGATGAATCATAAGCATGAACTTGAAAGTAAAAAAACATCATCTATTAATTGCAACTATATTGTACATAACAAAGTTAAATATGCATTTATTGAAGCACCCGGATATTCAGAATATTCAAGAACAAAATTTAAATTACTTCTTGGTACTTGTCCAAATATTATTTTATTATTTGTTAATTCCGATGGAAACCCTAATGAATTTGACAAATTTATCATAGACAATTTAGCAATTCCGTATATTCCAATAGACATTTTTAATTCCAATTCAGAATTAAATTCTCGGAAACAAATTAATAAAACCAATTTTTTTGAAAAAATTTGTAAATTAGTTAAACCAACTCTTTTCAATAAATCCCATGTAAAAATAAATGTGTTAAATGTTTACCCACATAATGATTTGGGTATCGTTGTGTCTGGATTTTTAGAGTCTGGAAAAATCAAAGTCGGTCAACAATTAACTTGGACATATCGAGATGAAACATCAACTTGTAAAGTTAATTCAATACACATTAATTCAGAACCAACGAATGAAATTTGCGCAAATCAAATGCTAACTTTATGTTTGGGAACAAACCATGAAATTAAAAAAAGTTGGAAACATGGAATATTGTCAAGTAAAGAATTAAATGAAACTAAAAAAGAAATCAAATTTACTTTTCATAAATTTTTCAATTCTGCTAATTTACCCGGTTCCATTTATGGGTTTTGTTCAAATAGAATTGTTCACATATATAACATAAAATTTTCAAATAGTCAATTTTCAGGAACCATCAGAAATTATATTCAAAAAGATAACATAGTTATTGTCGATTTTGAATCAACTAAGGGTATTATTAAAATAATTTAAAAAAATGAAAAAGGTTGCTTTTATTAATAATAAACAAATATTAATAAAAACATTTTTATGGGCAATAATATCACATCTATTTATAATTTTCAAAATTATATGTCAGAAAAAAATTTAATTATTGAAAGACAATTAACCAATGAGCCAGTTAATATTAAATTTGGTGTTTGTGGAATTGCAGGAGAACAGTCAAATCCTTATAAAATCCAATGTATTAAAATAAACAATGAAAGTTGTATTCATTCACTACTAACATTTTGTGAAACTCCAAATGCAATAATTATGGATTTTGAAGATGACATTAAATTAAAATTAATGAAATCTTCTAATGGGGAAATAAATTTAAATATTAAAACAAATAGTATCAATATGACTAATCAACTAGATAATTTTCATAGAACATGGATAAAACCTGTTCATATGGGAGCCCCAGAATTAGATAAGATGGTTCAGTTTATTAAATTACCAGATGGGAAATAATTATTATCAAACAAATTTATTTATCAAGTATACTGAACCTATTCCAATTACCCCGGATAAAAATGTTCCCCACAAAGTATCAACTAAAAATTCTTTTGCTCCCCATTCATTTATTGTTGCCATGTTAGTTCCATTATAAACTCCATAAATTACAAGACCAAGTAATGCGGATTTTATCATTATGATTGTGTAATCGGGTTTTGACAATTGGGTTAAATTGTTTGTTTCAGGATGAACAATAAACCAATAAATACCCAAAGCTAATAACAAGTAGGCAAAACCACCTGCTAACCAAACGTGATAACCTTGTATTACAGACTGTTTATTTATTCTTTCAAATTGAGTTTGATACATAGGTTTATTTGCAAATAAAATAACAGGTAGGTCAATTATAAGAAATAATCCAAGTACAATAGCAAAATGAAAAATGTTAATCATTAAATTAGTCTAGAAAAACTTTGTTAATTTAAAAAAATTGTTACTTGATACAGATTTTTTTTAAACTTTGTTAATTTAAAAAAAATTGAATTTTTAATACCATAAATATAGATAATTAATTGTAATGTCTACTTATAATTTTGAAGAAATGGTTAACGAAGCTTACCAATTACTGAATCCCTCAGATTCTGGTAGTTTACTAATTTTACCTGATATCATTGTTGATATCGACCCCACACGTTTACATTGGAAGAATGTTAAAGCATACCTCCAAGTCATTCGCCGTCATCCTGACTACTTTATGGCGTTTTTAAAGTACGAGTTCCCAGAATCCAGAAGAAACGACATAAACTGGTTCTCAGGTTCTAAATCTGACGGGCTAGTAATTCAAGGGAAAAAACAGAAGAAACATGAAATAGTTGATTTGGCAAAGAAATTTGTTGAAAACTGTGTTATTTGTTCCGCATGCAGAAAGCCAAATACTGAAATGGAAAAAATGCCAAACTATTATGAAATTAATTGTTTGGATTGTGGTTCAAAGAAAACTGTCACAATGAAAAAATAATTTCGATTTGTTTGATTTAATTTATAAAATTTGTTAATTAGATATTAACAGTTATTAATAATTTTTGCAATAAATATTGTGCACATAATAAACCCTAATTTTAAGTGAAGCATAGTAAAAAGTTTAGAGCATTTGGATTGTGGTACAATGTCATACCCAAGTGAGAAAAACAAAGTGTGTGAATAATAAAAGAAATCAAAATATTCAATTGGTTTTTGGTCTTGATGAATATTTTTAAATGTGGTAGGATCATTCAAATAAAGCTTATAATATCCAAGTGAAAATATTAAATTAATAATAAAAATAATTACAATTATTTCAGTAACTAAACCAGCTGGTATTTTGGATATTTTGTCAAGTATATGAGATGAATCGATTGTTTCAAGAATTCCCATTTGAATTTTTATTATATTATAATTAAATGGAAATTATTTTATAGAATTGCACAACAAAGTTTATTATCAGGTTTTTTATCAAAACGATAACGTGGAGTATTTGTTGATACAGTTGAATGTGAAAAACTTATTTCATATAATCTATCTTCCTCATCTGTATTTGCTAGTAAACTTGACTTTTCTTCTTCCAAAATTACAGGAAAACTAACTAAATCTTTAGTATCAGTATTTCCAAAGCTGGTTCTTCCGCTACCTCCACGCAAAGCCAAAACCAAGTGTAACAACGATTCTGGTTTAATTGCAGTGGTTGATATCACTGAATCATCAGCAAGTAAATACCCATGTAAAAGTATACGTTGTTGGTCTGGACTTATACCTTCCATTTCTTGGACTCGTGATTTGATTTGACTAACAGTATCAGTTTGATTAACATTTATGGTAATAATTCTTCCGTTTAATGATTTGAGTTTAATGTCCATTATCAGATTTAATAAAATAACTATATGTGCAAATAATTTTCAATTTTTATTTAAATCAATTTGTTATTTACCATGTAATATTATAGTAATTACAACAGTTTTTATTATAGGTTGTGATATTTACATCAGAAAATATTTTAGCTATTTGTGCCATAATATTAGTTTGAACTTGAATAGTTTCAACATTGTAAATAGCCATGTCATGCCAATAGTTTTTAGTTTTCCATTGTTCATATCCATCTGTACAATTTGTGTAATATGGAGTCTGACTTGAATTTTTTAAAGTACAGTACAAAGTAAATGGTTTTATTGATTGGTTTTTGGCAACTTGGTCAATTACTGACCAATAAACTCGATTAAACATTTGTTTGGAATGAAATATTATTATTGATTCAACTAAATCGGTTGCAGAACCTCTTAGAGTTTTTCCTTGGACCATTAGCAAATTCAAATAACAAAATCCCAGTAAATAAAATATCTTAATCATTAAAATATTAAAATAAAAAGTGGAAAATAAAATCAAAATTATTTCAATTTTATTTCTGTAAAAATCTGCGAGTATTAAAGTTATATTAGTTTTTTTTCAAAATTTAAACTTCAATTTCTACCTGAGCTGCAGCTCTCATTGCTTTCTTTTTATCATTTGTACAAGATTTACACCATGATTGATAACCATCCGCTGATGCTGCTTTTTTACAAAAATTATCAATTGGTTTTACTTGTGCACAGTGGCCTTTACACTGTTTACTTTGAATATTAGCAATAGTTTCTTCTTTTCTAGCACGCATTGTTTCACTTCGCTTAGCTAAAGCTAATTCTTTAGATTTTTTACCCGATTCGCTAGCAAAAAACTGGGTCATTTTATTGGAAATTTTTGCTTTTGTTTCGCTTGTTTGTTCAAGCCCACAGGTAGGACACCAGATATTACGATATACATTTTTAATTTTTGTGTCCCATGTATGATTAGCATTACATCTAATTCTAACAGTGAAATTTCTATCAGTTATTTCCGCACATGGTCCTGTTAATAAAGTACCAGCTTTTTCATTTATAATTTGGTTTAATCTTTCATTAACAAGTACTGGTTCTTCATCCGAATTAGATTCATCAATTTGACCTCCCTGTTGAACTTGAATTACATTGGGTTCGTCAGGTTTGTCAGGTTCATCAATTTCTTCGGTCTGTTCTGTTTTACCAGCTTTATATTTTTTGCTAGATGCGGATTTACATGTTTTGCATCTGCGGTCAAGTCCATCATAGTTTTGCTTGTTCACAAAGTAATTAGAAACTCCGGTCCATTGGTCGCAACCAGAACAATACTTGTATTCAGTTTGTCCATGGGTCAAGTGATGTATTTTTCTGTCAGGGGTTAATATATCAGCCCCCGGAGTAAAATTCCCATTAATCAATTTAAACTTGTTATAAATTTCTTTTTTACCCGTAACAACAGACAAGGTTTCTTTCTTATTGTCAATCTGAGCTGCTTTAGTATTATCAACATCCCAATTATCTAATTCATCAATATCAGACCACTTGTAGTCACCAGCATGTTCATTCATAATAGTTTCAAATTCTTTAGCTAGGGTTTTAGCTTCATCTGACATTTCCGCATATGCTAAATCCAATTCCTTAATTTTATTACGGGCCCATGTTTTAGCCTGTTCCATTGAATTAAATTTTTCACTTAGCGTAACTTGTGGTTTAGCTGGATTAGTACGATAAACAATAGTCCCAACAAATTTATCACCCGACTGAGTATATTCCATCGAATTAATAATAGATTTGTTGGAATTATTTACCGAATGAGAACATTGTCTTAAATTTGCTTCTCGGTTGTCTAGTGGATATCTGTTAACATGGTCACCAAGTACTTTATCACCTGCATCCAATATACCTAATACATACCGATGAAATAATAAAGTATTTTTATCTGATTGATATCTACAATATGATTTAGCCTCTTCTTTTCCTCCTTTACTAACAAATAAATTATTATTTTTAATAAAATCCAAGTATTTATAATCAATTAGTGTGCAATAATTTTTGCTAAGCTTAACAATTAAATATTTTGGTTTGTTTTTAATAAAAATTATTTTGTATTTATTTTTAGTTTCTTCTAGTTCATCTGATAATTTTTTACGGTGTTTATCGGCTTCTTCTTTTGTTTTGGTTTGGTCATTACCATATTCTACAAACCTAAACCTTTTTTGTTTTCCGGCCACACAAGCAATTACTCCATTTTCATCACCTGTTCTTTGAAAGACAGAACCTGCATATTTACCTCCTTGCCAATTGGAATGGGTGAGGTCTGTTTGTTCAGTGTCAATTACTTGTTCTTTTTTATTTGGAGAATTTTTAGCGGCTTTAACACAAGCCCTACACCTTTTCTCTTTTTCTGGGTTTGAAAAACACTCAATTCGTGTTTCACCACATTTACATTTAACTTTTATTTCTGGCATTTTATTGACAAACTGATACTAATTAATAGATTAATTTAATATCAATTTTTTACAAGTGTAAGACATATATTGAATTTTTAAAACAAACCCAATAAAAATTTACGCGGTTAGAAAATTTAAATGAAAAAAAGATAATAAATAATATTACATACTATATAATAATATAAATTAATTTAGTTATTTGTATTTACATCATACCACCTCTAAGTCTAAGAACCAAATGAAGGGTTGATTCCTTTTGTACGTTGTAATCTTGGAGGGTTCTACCGTCTTCCAGTTGTTTTCCAGCAAAGATAAGACGTTGTTGGTCAGGAGGAATGCCCTCCTTTTCTTGAATCTTAGCCTTAACTGATTCAATGTTATCGGTGGGTTCAACATCGAGGGTAATGGTTTTACCAGTTAATGTCTTAATAAATACTTGCATACCACCTCTAAGTCTAAGAACCAAATGAAGGGTTGATTCCTTTTGTACGTTGTAATCTTGGAGGGTTCTACCGTCTTCAAGTTGTTTTCCAGCAAAGATGAGACGTTGTTGGTCAGGAGGGATACCTTCCTTTTCTTGAATCTTGGCCTTAACGGATTCGATATTGTCGGTGGGTTCAACATCGAGAGTAATAGTTTTACCAGTGAGAGTCTTAATGAATACTTGCATTACTATATATAAGCAGTTGAAATCAATAAATATATTTTTCAATTTTTTTTACATTGTTATTTCCATTAAAGGGACAACATTATGGGTATCCGAGTGGTCTAATTAACCAAATACCAACGAAAATTCCAAAAAACCCAATAGATTAAATTAAAATTCATAAAGAAATTTAGTTTAATTAATAAATGAATAGTCATCAGGAACTATTTTTTTATGTCCTGGCATTATACTACTGGTATCACTACCTAGTATTTTTTGGTTTTCTTTATAAGTAATTAAAGCACTTGCTACATCAACATCTTTTGCTTCCAAGTACTTGGCTTTATACTTGTAATATTTTTTAGTTGCAATATGTAATTTCATTTCTAATGCTAACACATCTGGTGATTTCTCTTTATTGGGGTTTTCTTCAAAACTAATTGATTCTTTGTCCCATGTTAAATGTTTTGCCAAATACCCCAAATTAATATTTGCTTTCAAATGGGGAAAACATTCGCGAATCTTTATGTTGATACGATTAGAGTCTAACACTAATTTATTATTTGTGTTGCAAAATTCAATAAAATTAATATATGTTGGTTCTTTTACATTTTGTTCGGTAATATTAAATAACAAAAAAATCATTTGGCCTATTTGACTAAAATCTTCAGATGATAAAGAAATTGGAACCAAATATAATTGAATTATTTTATTTGAAATAAATTTTGTCCATTTTTCAAAATCTTTTTCTTTTCTTAAATATCTATACATTTCAAATGGATTCTCAATTACTTTTTTTATTCTTGGGTCAAAATTATCTGGAATTATATTTTTGTTTATTTTATCTTGGTAATGAATAATTTCATCATTTTTATAAAATACATTTAAATAATTTAATTTTTTAGGAAGATTATTCCATGTTAATTTGCTGGTAATATCAATAAGTAATAAATTAGTTCCAACAATATTTTCCAATTTAGCAAAATTTACCCCAGAAGCTAAGCTTTTAAATAAACCAATAGATAAACTATTTGTGTCTGAGAAAAATAATTTAATAATGTTCTTATGTAAATAATCGGAATAAAATTTTTGGTTATATGTTATAGCATCAAAGTCACCATTGATAACTTGACTCATTACTTTAATCAAGTTAATATACAAGTTTTTAAGTTTTATGGGGATAATTGTATTAACATTTGGATGTAAAATTTCATTTGAATAATTGGAAAATCCATGAGTTTTTGTGTTAACTAAAATTAGTTTATAATTATACAAACTAAAATAAAGCAAGTTATCAAATGTAATATCCAAGTCATGTCTATTTGTTTTTAGAGGATAAGTGTAATTTTCAAATAAAATTTTTAATATCTCGTAAACTTTTGGATTTTCAGGTGATGAATATTTTTTTGTAATATATTCAAAAAATGCTTCTTCATATGAACCAGACTTTAAAATTTCAAAATCTTCTAAATTAGTTTTTAATTCATCAAAAACATTTTGTAAAACCATAAGATTACTAAGCTTGTTATCTTTTTGGTAATAATCTAGTATTTTATTACAATGAACAGGCTCAATTCCCAAAATATTTCCTACAACTTCATTTGTAAATTCTCGGCTGTTAAAAGTATTGTAAATTATGTATGATTTATTTATTAATAGACCTGGATGGTAAAGATACCATTTATAATTTTCATAAATAATATTTTTGGTTTCACTTAAAGAAATAATATTTTTATTTACTTTTTTTGTAAAAATTTTAATTACTTTATTTGACTGGTTTGGTTCTGTAACTATAATATTTGTGTCTGTTACACTTGATATATCAGATTTATTGACAACAATATAGTAATGACAGTTTGGTTTAACATCAATTAATTTTACTGGTTCTAAAAATTCACAAGTATAATATTCGTTAAAACTCAAAAACTGTTCCATGGTATTGGAGTTAGTTAATGGGTATTTAACGTTTTTAAGTTGATTAGCAATTGTAAAAATTTTTTTGGGATAATTATATTTTTTAACAGTTTCTTTTAAATTTTTATTTGATAACGATGGAAATTTAACTAATGTATAAATAATACCAAGCTTAATTAAACAAATTGTCATCCATAATTCACCAACTAAATCATCAAGCAAAATTTGGTCTGGTTTTAAATTAACTAAATCAAACACCCCATTATAATTATCATTTATTGTTTTTAATAAATTAAAAGTTTTATACTGTTCTGAAATTAAGTCATTAAAGCTTATAAATTGGTAGTTAAATTTATTTTCAATTAAAGTTTCTAAACATTTAAAAAAATCAATATCATTATCAGTTTTAAAATTAAAACTGGATAAAATTAAATAGGGGTTTAATATTTTTTTATTAATTAAAATCATTTTAAGAGGAAAACAAACACTTGTATAATCTACGCCATTATATTGGTTAAATACTGGAACTTTAATTATCTTGTCTTTGCAATCAATAGACTTAATTTGAACATAGTTATCGTATTGTTCAATAGAAAACTTGTTTATAACAATTTTCCCATCAACACAAATTTGCATTTTAGTTATCATTTTTATTATAAATAAAATGAATCATTTTCTTAAATCAAAATTTTTAATTATTTAATGAGATTGAGCCACCATTTTATAAATAATTTTTTTATAACTATCCCAATCATTTCTCCATAACACAGAAGCATCAACATTTGCAGGTGACTCAAAATTAGGATTTGTTAACATCGATAAAATGCTCATGAGTACTGAATTAACACTATGTGATGGATTCCATCTTTCAGAAATATCTTCATATCCCCATTCATCTTTTCCTTCGTGTAAAATACTAATACAAACATTACCATCTTTATAAATATTTGGATGGTATAGATTTGAAATAAATTTAAATTCTGGTGCTTTATTTGGATAATCTTGTGTAAATTTAAATTGACATTTAAAGATACCTCCCTCAAAAGGAGAATCAGGGGGTCCCATAAGCAACACGTTCCAAACAAAAAAATTCTTTGGATCAGGTTCTACGCTGAAAAAATAGTTAGGTTCTACAGTAAGTTGTTTAAATTCCGCTTGTAGTCTTTTTAAGGCCATTAGAAGATATTAGGATTGATATCTAATGAAATGATTTATCAAATTTTTTTGATTTTGATTAAAGTAATTTTTTTAACAACCCCAAAAGGGCACCAACAGTAAAGTTGGAGATTAGATACCTGGGAATGCAGATTCTAAAGAGGGAGAACGTATCGTGTTTCTCATCCGGTGGTTGTGCCCACACCATTTCCGTCTCTAAACAAGCTTATAATAAAAATTATAAGGTGCCTGTTTATTTTGTACCGATTAGGCATCAGCACTTGACCCTGCCTTTGCACAACTTGCACAAGTTTGGTCTTCAGAAGCATTTTCAGTTGCCTCAGAACGAATCTTGATTAGGTAGCGCACTCGACCCCAGAAATGAGAGTAGGAGCACTTGTCGCGGTAGCAACGAGTACCTTCCCAGGGCTTGTCGTAGCGACAAATGTAGGCAGGAATTGCCTCAGTGTCAGTGAGGAAAGCCTGGTCAAAATGGTTATGGTTAAAACCACATCCGCCTTTTTTGCCACGACACTCAAGGCCAAATTTACACTCGTATTCGTACCACCACTTATTGTGGTCACTCTTAAGATGAGCATCACGCTCTTCTGCTGTTTTAAAGTATTTTGTTTTGCCTCCATTTTCAGGATGCTCACACTCAAAACAGTGGTGGTGTACGGTAGTTGTGTAGGAGTCACAAGGCTTGCAAATAAATACAAGCTTACCGGGGTTTGTCTGAAGTCCCATACTCTTGGAAATAGAGTTGTGGTTCTTTCTAATGTGTTCAGCGATTTTACGAGGGTTCTCGTTTACACGCTGACCACAATGGTCGACAGGGCAACAAAATGTCTTGATGCCGGTAGAGGTATTATTCATAGTAGAATTAGTAGGTGACATTAATAGTCTAAAATTATATGGGCGTGTAAGCCAAGGAATTTTCAATTTTTTTATTTCTATAAAGAAATAAAAAATATTATATTCCAAATGACAATTTTTTTATTGACTTAGTTTTGGACATTTTTAACTGGATTTAAGTAACGGGTTTGTCTATGCGGGAATTACCAAATCTTCTTCCGGTTCATTTAAATTTGCTAATATTTTCATACCAATATTAGCATTAAATGGCTGAGGTTTTGCTATTAATAGCAACTCATTTTTAGCAGTGGATGCAAAGAAAAACTTGCGTTGGTCTAACATCAAACTAGCTGGTTCACACAAGTCAAAACTTAATAGTTGACCCACATTAACTTGTCCGGGTATTTTTTCTGGAACATCAGAAGGAGATTTTAAAAAAGCATTTAATTCACCAAGTTTTTCTATGTTACTTATTGATTTATCTTGCAACTCATGTTTTAATTTTTTTTTAAGAGATTTGGTATTTGAAAAACTTTCTTTTTGTGAAAAACTTTCTTTGGCATAGTTGGATTCCAAACTAAGCGGAAAAATAACCTTGGTAACTTTACCTGTACCTGGTTCAACGTGTGTAAATTGTAATTCCAGTCCAACTGGTTTATTATTATAATTAAAGTAACTTTTTCTCCAAGAAATCTGCGCCAAACCCTGTAGTTTATCTCCAATTTCTGCTTTTTGGTCATGTGGTTTTGTCATGTTTTGGTAAATTTTGGTACCATCATTTACTATATTATTTGTATTTGATGAGTAAGATGCACGAAATCTTTCATTACAAAATGGCAAGTCAAGTAATTCGTATCTTTCTCCTTTTTTAAGTAATGGGATTTTTGGAATTGGAACATTTGGTAAATCAACTTGTCCAAATGGAGTAATGTCACCTGAGTTGTTTTCTTCAAGTTCTGTAAAACTTTCCTGAGTTTTAATAAAATAAATTACAATTACTGCCAGTAAAATATAAATCCAATATTTGTTTATCATAATAAAATTGCTTAGAAATTTTTTATCTAAATTAAATATATTATAAATAAATGTCGTTATTAACATATGATGTAAATTATTTTAAACGTGATGTGACAAATTTTATGGATAAAATGAGATTAAAATATGATTATCTTATGGATAGTTCCAATCAACCTGCTGTACCCAGTACCAAAACTCCCGGTAGTAAACTTTTTACACCAGATGTTTTTAAGTCAAATAAAAATAAATTGGATTTAACTATTTTTCCAAAAGTTCTTACAAGCAACCTGGTAACTGAACAAGAAAAAAAATTTTATTTATTACAACAATTTATGCTAGAATTAGCTGATAGAGATTATAAAGAAGTATCTAATATAACAGAAAGATTAACTCAAAATATCGAACACATTAAAGAACTTATGGCTAATTTACAAAACGGAAAACCAAATAAACTTATTTATTTAGTCCCAAAAGATAAAAAAGAAAAAAGTAATTTTTGGCTTAGTTTGTATTTTATTGAGCTTGCAAGACCTCATCTAAATCCTGACTATATGATTGATATAATAGAACGTGTTAATATAAACCAAATTGTAAATTTTCCCAATTATAACAACTATAATTATGTTGTCGTAGTTACTGATGATATTTCTTATAGTGGGAGTCAATTAAGTGAGGATAATTTAAAATTAAAATTATATGAACCAAAAATAGCTTCAAGTGTTACCGTATTTTTAAATTTAATTGGTTATTCAGAAGTTGCTAAAAAAAGAATTGAAAAAGATAAAATAGATTCTGGAAACAATCAGTGTAAAATTGTATTTGGACGAGGTGCTAAACACCCATTGACTAAATTATCTGCAAAATTTAATGATGTAAATTTAAATAATGTACTGGTTGCTAAATCTAATATTGATTTTGGAAGTTTAGCTTTATCTCGCGTAAATGTAAAAATGATGGCAAGTTTAATACTAAATGATGTATTTTATTTTTATACAACAACACCAACACATGGATTCTCATCAAAATTATTTAAAACATATACTTTCTATGAAACATATAAAAAACATGAAAATAACAATGGGTCAATTCAATATATATCAATCAAGTATCCAGATGGTTACTCAACAGTTGAAAATATGTGTAAATTTAAAAAAATTCAAAATATGGCTATATTTAGAATTGATAAACTTATTCATTACATAAACTTACCAAATATGTCTGATAATGAAAAATTATATTGGTTGGCAGAAAAAATTATTGATGGTAATCTTTGGAATGATACAAGTGATATGGTAACAATTAAAATTGAACTACTTAACCAAATATTATTTTCAAAAACTTTCCCGGTTATACCAAATAGTTTTGATGAAAAGTTTATTGAAATATTTGAAGAAGTTGAAAATAAAATACCAAAGAAAAAAATTGGTGAAAATACCAATATAAAAAAAATAACAAATTTTTTTACTGGTAGTTATAACGACACAAATTACAATAATCTAGTAATGACCAAGTTTTGTAATTTAAATAATAAAATTAGCAAATTCAATAAAAAACATTTGCTTGAGTTCACAATGCCAAAAAACCAATATCAAACTAATAAAACCACACGCACTCTTATTAAAAATTGCAATAAAAATAAAAATAATTTATGTAATCAAGATTGTGCACTTAATTTTTATAAGAAAATTAAATGGGATTAAACAAACTAACTCCATATTTTTACTCTTTGTTCTGGTTTTAAATATAGCTTATCAGTAGGTTTTATATTAAATACTTCATAAAATTCATCAATGTTTCTTACGCTTCCATTAACTCTAAATATTGGTGGTGAGTGTACATCCAATAACAATCTTTGTTGAGTGTCTTGGTTTCTAGCTTTAGATTTCCAAACATACGCAAAATTAACAAAAAATTTTTGCTCTGGAGTCATTTCTAAACCATAATTTATTCTTATTTTATTAGAATTAATCTGACACTGAGAATATTTTTTAAATGCACGGAAACTTAATGCTAGACCACCAATGTCAGCTATGTTTTCACCATTTGTTAACTGACCATTAACATAATCTCCATTAATTTCATATTGGTCATATTGACCGGCAATTTTTTTTGTTATGGCTTCATATTTTTTAAAATCTGATTGTGTCCACCAATTGGATAAATTACCATATGCGTCATATTTAGAACCTTCGTCGTCAAAACCATGAGTTATTTCATGTCCTATTATCATTCCAAATCCACCAAAATTATATGCCATATCTTGTCTTGGAGAAAAAAATGGCTCTTGTAATATTCCAGCAGGAAATACAATTTCATTCATATTTGGTGAGTAATATGCATTTACAACATGCGCACTCATTAACCATTTATCTCTGTCTAGTTTTTCATATAATGATCCTAACATATATTTATTGTGAAATTTTTTTGCACTTATTATGTTTGAAACTGGACTAGCCACAGGATCCAATAAAAGTTGAGAATAATCTTTACTAATAACATCTGGATATCCAATTTTTGTTTTCATCATCTGCAGTTTTAATAAAGCCTTGGTTTTTGTCTCTGGTTCCATCCAATCGTTATTGGTTAAGTAATCTTGTAATTCATCTTTAATTATTTTAACAATTTCTAAAGCAAGAGACTTTGAACTAGGTTTAAAATATTTTTGTGAAAACATTAATCCCATTAATTCACCAACAACCATATTTAAATTATCTAATGTTCTCATCCATTGTGGACTCATTGTTTCTGTTCCTTTTAACTCTTTTGAATAAAAATTCCAATATTCCTGTTCTATTAAATCAGAAACTACAAAATGAAATTCAACTAACATATGAAAAATAAAATATTGTTTCCATATTTTTAAATCAATCTGATCAATTAAACTATTTAAAAATCCCATAAACTCGAGATTTGTAATATTAACTTGACCGGGTTTTTTATTGGCAATTTCAAAAATTTTTTTCAAATATACTAGTTTTGGATTTGTTTGAATAAATTGGTCAAATGTCATAAGATTATCAACCAAGTCTTTGTTTCTTTTTTGAACCCTAGTTAAAGTTTTTTGAGCTAATTTAAGTTCAACATTAAAAATTTCTTGAGCATTTAATGATATGCCAAATAAATTTCCATATGATTCAATAAATTTAAGATACTTTGTTCTAATTTCTTGTTTCTCTGGTAAAAAATAAAAATCACGGTCAGGTAATCCCAAACCACCAGATGTTAAATGTAAAATATTTTGTTCTGCATTTTTAAAACTTGATTGAACAACAAAATTAACCGGTTGATTTACACCAAACTCTACATCCAATTCAATCAATATACAAAATAATTCTGTTATAGAACTAGAATCATTAATCTTTTTAATAAAATTATTTATTTTTATGAAATTGTCGGGGGATTTTCTTAATTCAGTATTATTAAGTTGATTATATAATAGGAAAACCTGACTAAAATTTGATGTTTGTGGGTCTTCTAATAGTTTTTTTAATTTTTCTGAATTGGTTTTTTCTAGTTCTTCAAATGTCCCCCATCTTTGGTAATCGTTTGGAATTTTATTTTCATCAATCCAATTTGCATTAATAAAATTATAAAAGTCATTTCCATAATGGACGCTATCGCTAAATTTTAATACTTCTAAGTTCATTAAATTAAACCATATTTTAAATGTTTAATTAATTAAAAAAGTTTTAAATATAATTAAAATAAAAAATATCTCAAAATAATTATAATATGAAGAAAACTGTTCTTATCTGCATTTTAATTTTATTAATATCTTTTATTCTGTTTAGTAAATCAAGTTCTGAAAGTTTTGCAAATGACGAGAATCCAATTAAAGAAATTATTTGGGAAAATAAACTGTTAAAATTAGATGATGTAATGGACAAACTTAAAAGTTCTCTTAACGAATGTGGTGTTAATAACATAAGTTTAGAAAAATCAGACTTTGATGTTGTTGATTCAAGAAAAAGGTTAATTGAATTACTCCCAGTTACTAAATTACTTGATAAAGTAACATATGACCAAATCCAATGTTTTGTATCCAAGTTTGACCCTGAAAATTACTTGGTTATTGGTAAAACAATATTAAATGTACCAAAAATTCTACGTCCTAAAAATATAGTTATTGTAAATAATATGTTATATCAATCAACACCATATGGTGTTATCAAATATAAAATACCCCTTCTCGGTAATTTTGCAGGATTAGATTCATTAAATGCTTCAATTGAATGCGGTATAATTAATGATTTTAATACTTTTAATATGTCAACTGACCCTATTTTCCATTTGGACGGAAAAATTATTCAAAAACGTGGAGATAAATTTGTTGATATCAAAAACAACGATAATTATGAAATTACTGACATTAATAACAAAATTGAACTACTTAATAAAAAAATTATTAACAAAATTGAAAATGAAAAACTTGAAAACAAACAAGTTCAAACTCAAATTGTTCAAGCTAATACTGTTAATTCAACAAAGGTTTTAGAAAACATGGTTGATGTCGGTGGAGTTATCCAATTGGATATTACTGATCCTGCACAACTAAAAGTTATTGACACAAAAACTTTTCTTCCTGTTGTCACTACAACAATTAAAGCTGAACAAGAAATTAAACCTGAAGTTGTTGTTGCTGGTGCTGTTATAATTGGCGGCAAAGTTGTCAGTGAAGAAGTAGTTAGACAAGAAATCAAACAAGAATTGGTTGCTCAAGGAGTCCCTACCAGTGAACAAGAAGCTATTATTGAAGAAAAAGTTGCTGCTATTAAAGAAAAATCAGATGAAGCAGTTAGACAAGAAATCAAACAAGAATTAGTTGCTCAAGGAGTCCCTACCAGTGAACAAGAAGCCATTATTGAAGAAAAAGTTGCTGCTATTAAAGATGAAGCAGTTAGACAAGAAATTAAACAAGAATTGGTAGCACAAGGAGTCCCTGTTAGTGAACAAGAAGCCATTATTGAAGAAAAAGTTGCCGCAATTAAAGAAAAGTCAGATGAGGCAGTAAAACAAGAAATCAAACAAGAATTGGCAGCACAAGGAGTCCCTACCAGTGAACAAGATGCTATAGCTGCTAAAAAATTAGCATCTTTAAGAGCATTAGAAGAAGCCAAAAAAAAATCAACATTACCTATTATTCAAAAAACAGATGTTGACATTAGTAAATTACTTAATACTTTAGTTTCTATTTTCGAGTACGATGGAATTATTTATATGGCTGAACCTGATATTGTAAGACCATTTTCTAATTGGGCACTTAAAGTTAACAGTATATTGGCTAAAAATAAATTAGAAATCAAAGGTGTTATTCCACATTTTTATCACTTAAATAATGTATTTAATTATAGACTTTGTATTATTTTATCCGATGACTTTTACATTTGGGTTAATAAAGAAAATGTTTCCGGGGTTTTAGACCTAAAGAAAGACTGGGGTGTTACATTTAGTCCTAATGTTCCAGATGTTTTACCATGTGATGAACTCAAAACTATTTTAGAACAAATGGAAAAGGCTAATGTTATAACAAAAGCAAAATCAGCACTAATAATTAAAAATTACAGATGTTAAATAAAATATTTATGTAAGTGACTGGGTAATTCTTTTGGAATCCCGTCCTTATTACATCCAGATATCCCATTTATAAAACGAAGATAAATATCAGAATTATCAGACACTTCTGATTTTGTAAACTTTGTATTAAAAATCATTATACATGTATTATTTTTAATTAAAGTTGCCATCCTTGTGCCATCTAATGTAATTGCTTTATTGGACTTATTTACTTGGTCTGAGTTAATTAAATCCATTATTTTATCTAATGATGTTCTTCTAATCATAGATTCTCCTGACTTGTGCAAAGCCTTTAAAATTACATGAGAATAAATTAGTTTAGGTTGGGGCTTAATTGGAATTATAATTCCCCGTGAACCAATTATAACTTGTTCCATCCACGGGTCAATTACATATTTTCCAATATACTCTCCCCATTCAATAGATTGGTCTCCTAATTGTTTTAGCTTGTTATGCCAGTCTAATCCAAATACTGAATCTAACAGGGGAAATATTTCATTACGCATCTTACCTCGACGAGACCATTTGGGCGTTGTATCAAGAAAATAAGGAACATTGAATTCATGTGCAAATGCATAAATCTGGTCTTTACGGTAGTCAAGAAAAGGCCGGTAAATATTAATCCCATGAATTTTACTTTCTGATTTCATAACTGGTAAATCTAGCAAGTTACCTCCTTTCATTGAATTTGTAAAAATGTTTTCAATAGTGTCGTCTTGATGATGACCCACAAATACCCCGCAATCTAAATCTAGTTGATTGGTCTCAATAATTCTCTTATAAGTATTGAAACGCAAGTTTCTTGATTCTTCTTCAAATTCTGATCTAGAACCAGAATCTTCTTTTTTTCTACTTACCCCATGAACATAACTTACATAACTTTTAATGCCAAACATTTTTGTATAGGCTATTAAAAATTCAGATTCATCAGCAGATTCCTTTCTTAACCCATAATCAATTGATGCTGTGTAAATTGGAAATTTATGGGTCTTTTGTAGATGAATTAAAATAGCTAATATTACCATTGAATCAACACCTCCTGATAAACTTACAATAGCTCCTTTAGAGTAAACTTGATGTGCTTTACAATATTCATCTAAGCACTTAATTAAGGGACTAGATGAATCTGTTACTGAATTTAAATAAGAAGAATCGAACTTAAAATTATTTGGTTTTTCTAACAAATGCTGAAAATCTTTAGTAGTTTGTATTTTATAATTGGGTTTATCAAATAGGTCTATTAGTTTTCCAATTAGACTACATAACAATATCCAAATCCAAGCCAATGGTTTCGGTAAACTGTTGGTAACATAACCATATATTAAAGTTTGTATATTATCCATTAAATAATATTATTAATATTACCAATTATATTTTTTTCAATTTTTTCACAATTTAATATATTAAACAAAAAAAATACCTTAAACTGGTGAAGTTACAGGAATAACTGATTAAAATTAAAAATACAAACAGTGTCGTTACATAAAAATAAAATCTAAGTAAATTAAATTGTGTTATTAATTTTAATTTAATCAGATTATACTTCAATACTATGTTCTTCTGATTTTTCATAGTCATTGTCGTGGTTGGTTTCATTTGTCATACCTGGAAATGTTTCAAAATCGTATGAATTTAGATTTGATAAATCATTGTTTGAATTTGATAAAATAATAACGTATGTGTTTTGAATTGTTTTATTCTTATATAATTCAAAATTATGATCCACATATGTAAATTTTTCTTTTGGAATCATACGTAAACCTTTAAAAAACACCGAATCTCGTACATTGTTTACAATCGGAAAATCACCGTAGTCAATATTTTGTTTTTCCAATTCATTTGCATAATGTGATTTCATATAGTCTCTTCCAATATTATCCCATATTGGAATTGTTATTATAAATGTTAAAGGTTGAGTACTGTTAGTTAAAAATCCAAATAGTTTATTTATACCGAGCTCAATTATATCTTTTTGATATGGAGGATTAAAACCAAATGTACCTTTTATTGGTGTAATGTTAAAAAAACTACCAACAGAACCAAAGTGTTTTTCCAAATCATAATATATCGAACAATATCTCGGATAAGTACTATTAATTGCCGATGCAAAACATTCAAAATTTAAATTATAATCTTTTGTCATTGATTCCATAATATTTGGTAAAACTGCTAACTGGTGATTGTTTGAACCAAGTAATTGATAACGAAAAACTATTGCCCATAAAAATTCGTCAACTTTACCCTTAGGGCCTGTATATGAACAAACTAGTTTATCATAAATTTTAACTGGAATTAGTATGTTGTTTAATATATTTAATAATCTTTTATCTTTTATTGCAAATGCTACTGTTATTTCCAGTTTGTAAAATGTTGATTCAACACTCGAGTTTTTATTTTTTTTAATATTTACCATTGATTTTTTTATTTTATAATTGTTCTTATTTTGTTTATATATGTCTGACTTGGAATACCCGGCAAGAAGTTCTAATTGATATTTATAATTGGATTTTAAATTTCCAATTATTTTATTTATTTTTTCAGTTGGATTGGAAATTTTTGAATCATACTTACAAAAATCATAAAGAGTATCTTCTAATGCTTTTGTATTTGAATAATTATTTGGCAAAAAGTAATCTCCAGCAAAATCATATGTAACATACAATGAAAACATCCAACTTGATAATAAATTAGTTAAAGTTCGTGAAAATGATTTTTTAACTGAAAAAATCTGTGTACCAAACTGACATATACAATCGTTTGTAAACAATTTAATCAAACAAGAAAAAAGCTTACCCTTATATAATTCAATCAGGGGTTCAAAAGTTTTTTGAGAACTCTGAGTTGTAGAAAAAATTAGGTGAGTGCTTTTTTCTTTATCAATTTCTATTATTTGATTCATATTAAATGAATATCTAATTCTTTTTTTAAATACATACGCAAAAAAAAATCAAACCCTTTATAGAGTAAGAGTTAATTATGATTGCAAATAATAATTTGATTAAATTAGTTAACTGTAAAAATAATATTTATGATTTTGACACATCACTAACATCATCAAATACTATACTGATTAAAAACTGTTCAAATATAAATATATTTGTCAATTCTAAAATAAATAAAATAATTGTGGAAAATTCTCAGTTTATTAATTTAAATATCGTTCAACTTATTAATGGACTTGAAATTGTTAAATCAAAAGTAATATTAAATCCACCGGAAAACTATTTTATTCCTATTATTGAGTTGTTTAGGTCATCTGTTTATTTAGCCGGTGATATAAATATATTTTTAAATCAAATTGTACTTAGCGAAAATTCTGACATTTATAATATTGTTAAATAATTATTAAAATTATAATGGAAATTATTTATTCAATTTTATAAAATAATTACCTGTTTGGGCTTTCGTTTAAGCATCAGCACGACGCTTCATAATACCCATACAGTAGGTATTTTCGTCGCGTCCAGGGAAGAAACGAATCCAAGCCATGGGAATTAGGCTGTCAAATTCTTCTCGAACCTTGTCTTGAAAGATTCGGTTCTCAAAGAATCGAGTACGAGAAAACTCAAACTTCTCACCGTCAATATCAGCAACAATTGCATCATCGTCAAACTTTACCACCACAGTGCGGCGGTAGTTAATAATGAATGGGAGAGAGTTGTTAATATCATCTCGGGTCTTGTGAGAAAGTTGTCCCACACACTCTGCTATGAGTTGGTCCTGTGCCTTAACAAGAGCCTTATTCTTAAGCTCACGTCTAGCAATCTCCTCTTCAGAAGGTTGCTTAGGCTTGTAAGCAGGCTTTCCAGAATACTTGGGCTTGGACTCAGTCTTGGGTTCAGTATTGGTATCAGGCTCAGTCTTGGACTTTGCCTTGGGCTCATACTTAGACTTGGACTCAGTCTTGCCGAAATTCTTCTTGGTATTTACCTTGGTCCAACCAGCATTGTCGCCGGCATGCTCATCTGATTGGACTTCAGGCTTAGACTCAGAAGTTGCCTTGGGCTTAGGAGTAGGCTTGGGCTTAGAAACAGCTTCTGCTTCCTTGGCAATCTTTTCAATTGCCTCATTTGCCTTCTTAAGGGCTTCATCAGCAGCACGAGCTTGCTTACGAAGTTCCCAAATGTTGACAACTGGCTTGGGTGCAGGCTTGGGCTCAGAATCTGTTGACTCAACAGGAGCATCAGCTGAAGCTGAATTAGAGGTTGCCGCTACAACCTCAGGTGAAATTGTAATGTCAGCGGGAACTTCAATAGTTTTTTCAACAACCACAGAGGGAGTTGAAACGACCATTTCAGTTGGAACACTTGTCTCAGTGGAAACCTTCTTGTTAGAAGGCTTCTTGCCACTGCGAGAGGTGCCGGTAGAGGTATTCTTATTATTAGACTTAGTAGAAGTAGACATTACTAGTATATTAACAGGGGACTATCAAGTAATAATTATTTCAATTTTTTTTATATATACATCAAGCATATTACCCTACATTTAAAACATCATAGTTTATTACTAACCATAACATCTTGTAATAGCGATGGTTATAATAAACGATAATAAGCTTTTGCTTTAAAAACTTTGTTTTTCTATACGATTACTTAATTATTAGCGTGTTCTAGAAAATTCATAAAAAAATAATAAGATTATATAATATTATTAAAATGCTTATTTACTTTTACAAGCAATAATTATTATAAATTAATTAATTTGGGAAATTATCCCTTAATATAAACACTTGATTCTGGGACACCAGTACCTATAATAAAGGTTTTAACATATTCTGCGTGGTCTCCTTGAAGTTGCATTACGCTTTCAACTGTAGCGCCATCAACTTCCATGTCTTTAATAGTACCATTACATCCATTCTTCTTTTTAATGGTCTTAAGGTGTTCCTTCATTTCCTCGGGAGTAATTTCCCAACCAGAAATAAATGTGTTATGTTTACGGCCATAATTTTCAACCCAAATTGAAATTGTGGACCCGGTAGAAGCAGTAGCTTTTCTATTGTTAATATCGTTAAAAGGATTCATTAATAATATAATCATTTACCATAGAAAAATAAAAAATCAATTTTTTTCATAAATAACCTGTTGTAAATAAATATTGAACTGTTGTTTAAAATAACTAATTTTAACTAAACTTCTATAAATATTGAACTGTTATTTAAAATAACTAATTTTAACTAAACTTCTATAAATATTGAACTGTTATTTAAAATAACTAATTTTAACTAAACTTCTATATTTCGATGGTTAACATGTTTAAATGTATCAACATCGCTTTTAAATGTTAAAACAGTATTATCTGTTTGTAAATTTAAAATACTAAGGTTTTTTTTGTTTTTAATCATAATTGTAGATAAATTGTTGTCGTGTCTTTTTTTAACTTCGACTATTGATGGGGTTTTTAAATCTGTATTATTTGCATATAATACCTCGCGGACAGTTATTAGTTTTTTAACTCTGTCCACTCCATAAATAATAACTATAAGGTTAAGACCCTCTTCTAAACGGTGCACATAATCAATATATGAACCATGAGGGAGATTAATGTCCAAAGGGAGTTTTGCCACACTCAAACATTTAGATTTAACCTCAAATTTTTTTTGACAACAGCTACAAACTAGATCAAGCGATGGGGTATGATTACCAATAACTTTTAGCTTTTTTTCCAGACCACATTCAGGACAATTTAAATTTTCTGCCACATAGTACTCCATCATATTTCCTACTTTTTTACGTAGAACTGGAGCCATTTGGGCCTCTAATGGACATTCACGACAGGCGTGGTTTCCATTGCAAAAATAACAGCTAATGGTGTCTCTAGTAGATGGACTTCTAGATAAGAATTCGTTATCTTGGTTTGTTATTCTATTGATTTTAACTAAAGTTGTCATTAAAAAGTATTTAGGTTGGGATATAACTATAATTATATTTCAATTTTTTTCCGGGGGTAAAATTTTAAATAAACTAAATATTTTTATTGTTTTAAGACCTTCTTGTTGGAAAAGCAATAACTTCCCTAATTGAGTCTTGTCCAGTAATTAACATTACTAACCGGTCAATACCCAAACCCCAGCCACCGGTAGGTGGTAGTCCATATTCTAAAGCCTTAACAAAGTTTTCATCAGATGGGGGAATTTCCTCATCACCGGCAGCTTTTTGTTTAGCTACTTGGTCAAATATGTTTTTTTGAATTCGTGGGTCATTTAATTCAGTATAAGCATTTGCAAATTCTTTCTTTCTAATAAATAGCTCAAACCTTTCAGTTTTACCTGGTTGAGTTCTATGGGGTTTAGCTAATGGGGACATTACTTGAGGATGATTAATCAAAAATGTTGGTTGAACACATAGTACCTCGACAAATTCACCAATAAGACCATCTACAAGTCTATTTAAGGTATGTGGCAAACTAATTTTAATTTCAAGTAAGTTTACCAGGTTCATATATTCATCTGTTGCATCTGGTCCAGTGATATCTGGTAATTTAAAATTCAAATCAGCTAGTTTTTTCCCTATTTCAATTTCAAGAGTATCCATAATATCTAGTCGTGGGTATGGTCCAGCCAAATCTATTTGAGTTCCCATCCATGTTACTTGAGTTGTACCATTAACATTTTGAGCTAATTTGCTTAGTAAATCCTCTGTCATATCCATTAGATGATTATAGTCCACACCAGCCTGATACAATTCAATTGATGTAAATTCTGGATTATGAGTCATATCACAAGATTCATTTCTAAATTGCTTACCAATTTCAAATACACGATCTAATCCCCCGATAACTAATTGTTTAAGAAAAAGTTCTGGTGCAATTCTCATATACATTGAACGTTTTGCTTCATTTAAATAGGTTGTAAACGGTTTTGCTGCAGCTCCTCCTGCCATATCAGAAAGAACTGGTGTTTCAACCTCAATAAAATCTCTATCCACCAAATAATTGCGAATAAAATTAATTACTTTATGGCGCTTTACAAATATTTCTCTTACATTGGGATTAATAATCATATCAAGATATCGCGCATTATATCGAATTTCTTTGTCTTCAATACCATAAAATGTTGAAGGAAGCATTTGTAAACAAGGAGTTAAAACTTTAATTTCATCAGGAACAATAGATAACTCTCCTTTTTTTGTTTTAGCAATATACCCATGTACTCCAATAATATCACCTCTTCCAATCATTCCATGGATTTCGTAAAATTTTGCCTCATTACCTTCCCCATATGATTTTAAGTCAGACATTACCTGAAAATTTACACCATTTGATACAATCGTGTAAAAATATAGGTTTTTTCCTGATGCGCGTGCCAAAATTACGCGCCCCATAATTGATTCAATAGATTCTGTTAAACGTGTACCTGGTTCAATTGAATCATAATTAGCAATAATCTCATTAACTCCACGTGTTGTTGGCCAATAGTGAGGATATTGGAGCAATTTATCTCCATATTTTCCAATTCTATCAGTGTTATTATTAATTTCAATTGTAGACATTGTGAATTGATTCTAATTGAACATTATGTTTTTTTATCAATTTTTTACTATATTAGTAAAATATAATATTTTACTATAATAATGGATATCGTTTGTATTTTAACCGATAAAAATACTAATTATGTTATTGGAAATAATGAGTTAATTCATAAAACAAACAATAAAATCTTAACATGTAAGTTTAACAAAATAATTCACAGTGAATATAGAATGTATTCTAACTATTATTCTGAAATTATTCGAGACATAAAAGATAATTCGTTAAAAGTTCCTGTTGAAAAAAAAACAAGTACTGTTATATTACTTGGTGAACACAATTTAGATTTTTCGTATTTAATTGGAAAAACTATTGAAGAATTTATGTATGAAGAAGCTAGTTTTAATTTTTATATTCATGAAATCAAATCAAATGGTGTTTTTGATTTGATTTTAAACAAACATATTGACATGAATATTGATAAAGCCACTGGGTTAGAAAAAACAAAAATATTTTTTGATGGATTTGATAAAACCACAAATAAGAAAAAAATGGAAATAGTTGATATAATTGAATATGCTATTAGTTCTAAAAAAGAAATTTCTTATATTGTATGCACTTTTGAAAACAAATATAATAAATTGTCAATCTATAACTTATCTGATTTAGAAAATATTATTGAAGACAAAAATAAAGATAATGTTAACTATAAAAACTATTTTGCTCTTATTGATTATGGTTTTATGAAATCAGCTTTACTTAAAGTTGATAATGAAAATAAGATAATGGAAGAATCAAATCTTATGAATTATTTCTTACCCGACATTAAATTTAACACTAAAATTATTTATAACATTACTAAACCTGCTGCAAAAACATGGAATTTAGTTAATTTATTCTATGAGTATACAAATAATTCTGCATTAGTTCCTTACAAAAATTATGTTGATAAACCATTTGATATTATAAAAGCAAATAAAATAAACCAAGGATTTATTCCAAAATACAATAAAACAAACAATATTTTAAAACCAAATAAACCAATAGAAACAGTTAATTCTCATTATAAAATTTTAAATAAACCAAGTTTTTTTAACCTAAATAAACATGCAAGTAATCTTATTAAATACAATGCCAAATATAAAAAAAATTTACCGTCCAAATCCGCTAAATATATATCTGATTATGATTCTGAAAGTGATACAGACAATATAGCATCATACAAGGAAGACCAAGCCCTTAAAAATGTATTTGAAATAATTAAATATGTACCCGAACCCGAAAACCCGGTTTTAACCTTTGACAAATTAATGATTTATAACAAGTTTATATTTGACCATACTGTAAAAACTCATATTACATTACAAAAAGCACATAGAGAACCTGCTTTTTTAGCTCAAACAAATATGGAAGTTATGTCAGAACTAAAAGCAATGTTAACAGTTATGCTTGACCAAATAAATAATTTGTAATTTTTTACGGAAATTAAAAAAAAATTGAAATTAATAAAATATAATTAAATATTATATACTATTAATGTCTACAATGAATATGAATGGAAATGATAACGATACTAGTTACCGCTATAAAATGCCTGTTTTCAAAGTCACAGTCGCTGGCAAAGGTAATGGTGTATATACTATATTCAATAATATTGATGATATTAGTAAATCATTAAACCACCCAACCGAAGTAATTATGAAATATCTGGCCATTGTATCTGGGTCAAGTTATATACAAGCACGGGAAACCATTACTGGACCGCATGACCCAGCTGAACTAAAAGAATTTATTATGGAATATAACAAATATTTAGTCTTTTGCTCCAAATGTAATATTCCTGAAACTGTACCTGGTTTATCGGGAAGCAAGAAAAATCCAACTTTACAATTTTGTTGTTCTGCTTGCAAAAACACAACTGAAGCAAAATCAGTTAATAAACGAATTGACAAAGGTATTGATATTATTATTAAATATCTTAAAGCCGGCGGAGAATGGAAAATTCATAAAGCTAATTGCGTTAAACAAGAAATTGAACCGGATGGTGCAGACCAAACCGAACAATCTGATGAATCCAGTAATTTAGTTTTGCCTAGTGCACAAGAAAGAGCGAATCCTTTTAACTTTCTAAAGTAATTTGCGTTAGTTTGTTTTAGTTTATTTTTCTTTAATTATTATATAATATTATGTCAACTTACTATAAACCACACTATTTATTTAAACTTGTTGATTGGGTTGGTCAATATCAAACTCAAGCATCGGCAGAATCCACATATAAATATTTATACATTAAAGTCTGTGATAAAAATCGTGAAGAAGATGAGCAGGAATATTCTTTTTTTATTAGTATGGCACAAGTTTATTTAATAAGAAATGGATTATCAGTTACCATTGGTAATATTAATAGAGAATTTACTTTAACCCACTATGAAAAATCAGATGCAGATGAAACATATGGAAGATTATGTGGAATACTTGGAATCCCATATTAGATAAAATAAATTAGCGATAAATTATCATGATAAGGCATCTAGCCCCACATTGAACGCATTTCAGCGTAGGTCATTGGTCGACCTGCTTTAGCTTCAAACTCTTTGGCTCCTGCAGACATTGAAGACATAAGTCCATCTGCCGCAACTTTAGCAATGTCAGCATCTAGTATAACTATTGGGCCAACTTTTTTAGTTTGGGTATTGGTCTGATTATCTCTTTGTATTTGTACTTGTGTAGCAACATTTGTTATGTTTACTGCGTGGGTATTAACTTTTACAGATAATTCTGCCATTATTTTATCTAACGAATCGGATTGGTTATTCATTAAAAGAAATTTATATGCTGCATTTAGTCAATTAAAAATTCAACTTTTTTTGAAAGTTAATTAGTTGTTGAAATTACTTCTGGTACGACCATTTCAAATTCCCAGTATTTTTTACCAGTGTTTTCATCAAGTTTAAAACACAAGCAAACATAGTTGTCTGATTTAGGATGAACAAGTAATGTCATATTACTATTGGAACTTTCAAGAACATATCCATAATCAATAACAAGTTTGTCAACTAAATTACCAAATTCACCCGGTTCAATTTTTGCCAAATGATTTTGTACTTTGTAAATTTTATTATCCTTAACAATAATGTCAACTGCATTATTTTCTGATTGAGCTACACACATAGTTTTATATTTGATATCATAATAGTCCATTGTAAATTTAATATATATCTAATTCAAATAATAAAAAAATCAACTTTTTAAGCAACCATTTGAGCTTTAATTGCTGGACCTGACTGATAACCAACTAATTGAAAGTCTTCAAATTTCGCATTTTCAACCTGGGATAAATCAGTAAAATCAGGCATAACTAGTTGGGCAAAATCCATTGGAACCCGTTCTAATTGCTCATATACTTGGGCAATGTGGGTATCGTAAATATGATAGTCACCCAATACTATATGCACATGGCCTGGTTTTAGCCCGGTTAACTTGGCAATTATATGGGTTAAAAGTGATGTTGATGCGATATTAAATGGAATTCCTAAAAATACGTCTCCGCTTCTTTGATACATCATACATGATAGTTTATCATTATCAACATAAAATTGCATCACAATAGAATGACATGGATATAAAACTCCTTGTGATGCTTGACTGGGATTAAAATCAGTCATTAAAATACGTCGGGAATGAGGGTTGGATTTAATTTCTTCAATAACTCCAGTTAATTGGTCAATACCATTTGGTAATGTGTTAACTTCATCAGTTTTATCTGCTGAAACAAATGGCTTTCCCCAGTGTCGCCATTGGTATCCATACATTGGTCCCATACACCCAGGTTTGTATGGTAAACCTACCGAATTTAAAAACTCTTGGGATGTATTTAGTTCCCATATTTTAACGCCTTGTGCTGATAATTTAGTTGTGTCTGTTTCACCTCGAATAAAAAATAGTAATTCTTCAACAATTCCCTTCCAGAACATTTTTTTCGTGGTTAATAAGGGAAATCCTCGAGATAAATCACACGACAAGGTTTTATTAAATTTAGAAAAAGTAACAGCATTTCTTGTTTGTCTTGATTCACCTGTAGTTATCACGTCATACATAGTTTCCAAATATTGAGATTCAATGTTGGTCTTAACATAACCTTGATTAAATTCTAACAAATAAAGAATTCCAGTATTCAAATCAATATCATTGGAAGTTATTTTGTTAGTCCATTCGATTGAATAAGATGTCATATCAATTGAAACATCTGTTTTAAATGTTCCACAAACTTTGGTCCAGTATACTTGCCCACAAGCCCAATGTCTTAAGGCGGCATCATAAATGCTCTTTCCCCCAATAACCCAAATATCTGAACAAGTTTGGGTTTGTGCGCTTTGATAAGCTGAGAAAAAAGTGGGAAAAAACTTTATTTTGTCACTAGCATAAGTTTTAGCTAATTCTTCCCATTGAGATGTAACAACCCAAGTAATACGTCCAGGTAATGGTTTACGATCCATTGATTCCCATGTTTTACGACCCGCAATTAAAATATTATCTGACAAATTAATTCCAGGTAAAATACTATGGGTACGAGTAACTGATTTAAAAAACCCATAGTCTTTTTCTAAATCCCATGGAAGTTCTCCATCTAATCCAAAACCACCGGTTTGATCTGTAGCAATAATAACATTAAATTTTTTCATTAATAGTTTAATACCTTTAATGAAAATACTTGGTTTTTCAATTTTCTAGACTGGTTCAATTTGGTTAAACCACAATATCTTTTTGTTTAAGTTTTGAAACTTTACCATTAGCATATGTCCCGTATAATTCACCCTTTGTCCCATTTGAAGTTTTACTGTACACATTACTTCCATCCACAATATAACTTTTGCCTTTAATATTAACTTCTAAAGTAGCTTCTTCTGTATCTGAATCATCTGAATTGGCCAAATCATCAGAATCATCTGATAATTCCGAACCATCTGTGTCATAATTGTCTGGGATAATTTTTTTGGTAAATCCAAATTGTTTTCTTAATTTGTTTAATTTTTCTGTATTAATTTCATCGTCGGATTCAACATCTGATTCTGTGTCAATTGATTCAAGAGATGATAATGGTTGGGTTTGAGCCTGGGTTTGTCCAATGGGAAATTGTTGAGATAAAACCAATTCGTCCAGCCGTTTTAAACTATTCCATGTGTCCTGAATTAAATCTTTATTGTTGTAACTTAATAGGTTTATATCAGAATAATATTTCTTCATCCCACGTTTATTGTTAAATAAAATATCTTTCATTCGATTAATGGTATTAGCATGCGTTAATCTTTCATCTGTACCAAATGCTGTATCCCCAGATAATTTTTCCAATTTATTTAAATTACCAGCAAGTACTTTATCAAACAATTCCATTTTATCGGTTTTAACTACCAGGTTGGTTTTGGTATCAATCATTGATGCATGTTTGTCATTTAACGCGGTCACACAATACGAATGGTTTTCCGGTACAGATTTATCAAAGTTGGTTGTTTCTATAAGATACATTAGACTTGATAACCCTTTGTTCATAATAAATTTCTTTTGCTCGTTGGTCAGATGGGCAATTGGCTCAAACCCCGGGGCGCATGATATTACAATGTTATTTTGGGTGTAGTTGTTGTTGTTTACAATATTTGGTTTCGTCGATATTTTGTCTATCTTGGTGTGGAGATCTTTTACTTCATTTTTTAAAAGAACTAAATCATTGTTAACACAACAAGCCTTTTCGTGGCGCCACCGGGAAACACGATTTGCTAATTCTTTGTTACATTTAAAACACATATGTTTTTTTACTTCTAGTAAATCGTTTTCTTTATTGTCCTTTTCAGAAACATTGTTATTTTTCGAATGATATTTTTTATTATGGCGCCATAATCCTGATGCATCTTTATAACTTTTATTACAAAGTTCGCAATTAAATTTATCAGTGTTTTGTGACATTATTAATTAAATGATAGATTTCTTTAAGTATTTTTCGTGTCAATAATTGTTACTGATAACATTGATTGCTATTTTGTCAAATAATATTTTTTATATAAAATATATAAATATATTTTAGATGTATAATCAATACACTAATTATGTTAATATTTTATTATATTAAAAAACATCAATAAAATTTTAATCAATATGTTATCATTAAGTTATCATTTTGTTTTATTATGTTACATATTGATTAATTTATTGATTTTGTCAATAATTGAAACAATTTGTGCTATAATATTCAATTGATTACAACTATTTATAATAATTATATTTATAAAATACAAAATAATATTATGTAATACCATATTTATAGCTTAAAGTTATAATATATTTAAATGGTTACAACATTGATAACAAATGCATTATAAATATATAAAATAATTATATATAACATATGATTATTATACATCTTAAATTATCCATTATTTAAAATTAATTAATAAATATTGATAAAATGATAACACAAAAAAACTCCTCGCGCGCGAGACTATGTAACATTAATTGATAAAATGATAACATAAATGATAACATTTTTGATTTTTTTGTCAATATTTTACGTCATAAAAAAATGTTAATATAAAATACTAACTTATTCGCAAATTATTTTACATCATAAACAAAAAAATTGACAAAAAAATCAATGTTACATGTAACAAATATTGACACAAAAAAACACTTAAAGAATTTACAACTTAGAATATTAATGACTGAAAATATTCTGCCCCCAAAATTAGTATGGGTATGCCGTATATGTAATAAAAAATATTCAAATTCAAGTGGTTTATGGAAACACAATAATACTCATCACAATAATAAAGAAACAAAAAAAAGAGATTTATTATTTTGTATTCATTGTAACACAAAATTTAATAGCAACACAACAAGATGGAGACACGAGAAAATTTGTACTAATGTAAAACCAGAAACTACACCACACACAGCCGACCTAGTTAAAAAAGTCGAGCAAATGGAGCAAGAAATTAAATCATTGCAAGATACAATCAACACAAAACCATCAAAATTACTCATTGAAACGGAATCAGATGAGGAAGAAAACTTAATTACAACCCCAGATTATTTTGTATTTAATAACTTGAAATTATATGCAAATAAACAAACCGGTAACATTGATATAACTCCAATTGCTACCATCCCTGATAAATTATTTAACACTTGGATAACACAAGAACCAACCATGACCACAATCACTGGGATTTCACAACAAACCGGAATTTCCATTTCCCAGCTAATATTTGATGAAAATTCCCAGATGCAATTACATCCAGACTTAGCAATTGAATTTATCAAATGGCTCAGTCCTGTGAACGGAATTAAATTTGCCCAGTGGGTAGTCAGGGAAAAGCCCCAATCAATTACTGTAAACACACATAACCAGACAACTCTACTAAGCCAATTCAAACCCATCCCAATAAATACCATTCCTGATAACGTGGTATACATTATTACCAGTCCAGTCCATCGTAAATTACGTACTTATATTATTGGCAAAGCACAAAACATCAAATCTCGCTTATCCACTTACAACAAATCGATGGAACATGAGGTTGTATATTACGTACATTGCCATACCAGTCAAATCGCTCATCTGGTTGAATCAATGGTTTTAACCCGGCTACACAAGTATAGAGAGGTTGTGAATCGTGACCGATTTGTTTTACCTGAATTTGCAAAATTAACTTTATTTACTAATGTGTTAGATGAGGCTATTGGTTTTTTTAGCCCATTGTTTGAATCAGACAATCAGGAACAATTAAAACAAACTAAATAATTGAGAATTTTATACGTTCCTTTAAAACTATAAATTATATAGGACGGCAAATTGCCCAAACATTTCTTCAGCCATCATGTTATAAATTTGTTTGGCTTCTTCAAGTGTTCCAATTGAATCAATACGATTGGTCACCCCGTCTTTACATATGGCAACCACATACCCAGATTTAGTTAATTTGATATGATGTAGTGGATCACCTGTTTCCGGGTCAGTTAAAGTGCTTTTTGATGTTTTATTATAAGAGTTTTGCGCAGGAGTTGCCAGACGTAAATTTTCATCACGTGCATCCAATTTATCACGATTCACGTGGTCAACAAAATGTTTAACTAATTTGTCCCCAACAACAAATTCATTAGCCCAGGACCCAGTATTTATATACCAAACATATCGATGCAAAGGAACACGTCCGCCTTTGATGTAAGTAAAAGGGTATCCATCTTTACCCAAATACCATTTGTACTTTTCCACATGAGCTATTTTGCTTAAGCTAACAAGCGCATGAGCATCAATATCTGAATTTTTTCTATTTAATTTTATTTTATAAAAATTATCCATCAGGAGGTTTGTCTATAAGATATTTAAGTATTTTTATTTTTAAATATCTAAATAAACTTATATTAATACAATCAAATGGAAAAATCCCAATCAAACAAATCTTGTTCAGGTCCTTGTTTAACTCATTGTTATACCCATTATAAATTTTCCTACATTATGTTCGGAATATTTATTGGTTTAGTTGTTGGATCCCTATTATTAAAACCATCTAACTCAATTGCTAACTTATCCAATTTGGCTTAAAAACCTATAAAGCACATGGTAAAATATTTCAATATATTTCCAGTTTAAATTAGCATAAGTGTCTGTCGGCTTATGATGTTGACTTGGAAATTTATATGGAATTAAATTACAAGCCCATATATTTTTATTAACAAATGGAACATGATCATCTTCTGGAGCATGTTTGGCAACAAAATCTGCAGGACTTAAAAATATTTGTTCATCTGACCCATATAGTTTTTTATTAATTTTAGACAAAGCTAATAAATCTGTAAATGTGTGTGGCATATTGGCAAATCCAGCTATTTGGTTTTTTCCAATATCTCCACCAATCAAGTCAAATATATATGCGCGGGATATTTTTTTTAGATTAACAGAATTGACAAAATATTTTGAACCTAACAATGTTAAATCTTTTGTCCACATACCACTTAATGATTCTTCACCATCAAAAAATACAATCATTAATGGGAATTTTGGATTAGATTTAATTAAATTTCTCCCCAACTCTAAAATAATACCAACCGCAGCAGCCGAATCAATAGCAGAATCGCCATTTGCAAAAAAAGCGGAATCAATATGAGCTCCAAGTAAAATGTAAGGCCCTGATGAATTAGGATTAGTACCAATAATATTTGACAACTTATAACTTTTAACTTTATAATTAAAATTAAATTTTTGTTCTTGAACTTCCATGCCAAATTTGCTTATAAGTTTTCCAACAAAATTTTTTACTTGGGTCAAATTATCTGATTGAACTTGTCTTGGCCTTGATATAAATTTTGTATAAGATTTAATATTAGATATTGGGGAATTTAAAATTTTTAAATTAGTTTTTTCACTTTCAGTTTGAACTGGGGAATCAGAATTTACACCAGTTTTTATAATAACCGGTAATAGCATAAGTAAACTTGTTAAAAATAAAAATACTTCATTGTTCATTATAACTACCATCGTAAAAAAAATTGATAAATTTTAATTATTATCATTATATTATTAATTCTAATGGAATCGACAAATGCAATTTTAAATAATAACACCACTTATACCAACTCAATTCGGGTATATTTTTATTCAAACCAGGGTCATTCATACAAAACCTATAATATGGTTATTGTGCGTTATGATGATAATTGGATTGATGTAACAGACAGAAAAAGTTTTTCCGTATTAATTAATTTTGTTCCTGAAGATTTTGTTGAATATGAATTTGATGTGATTGAAGCAACCAGCTCTTATTTACATCTAAAGATGTTTTCAAATGACTACACAGTTAATTTTGTATCCGAGTCATCTGAACCAAATTTTGATGAAAACGTTCTTGATTATGAACCAGCTCTAGAATATCAAAATATGCAAACATCAAATACAATCGAAACAAATATTATTGACAGTCAAGAAACTAACTATTCAAATAATCAAACAAATCAAATGGAATTATATGATAACGAATACAATGACACATATGACTATGATAGTGAAGATGGCTACGATAGTGAAGGTTATTATTTTCGCGTCAAGTAAGATAAAATAATAATTTTTAATTTATATGTTAATATATGATTTAAATAAGTTTGCCTTGGTTCTAAAAAAGTGAATACCTTTACCACAACCTACATCTGGGCTATCATTAAATCCATCTGGTTTAACTAATTGACCAATTTTGTATTCAAACCTAGGACCATTAGAATAAACATATGAATAAGCAACAGTTTCATGTGGTACTACAGATATTTCATCTTCTTCATCTGGCATTTGAATATCCATAACAATAGCCTGATCGGCTCGTTCTTTTTGATTATTCAAATAATATTCTTCATCAATTGGAATAACTGTACGTGCATCCGGCGGAATGCCTAATTTTAAAATACGTTTTTCACCACTAGCATTTTTAACAGCTTTCCATCCAATAAGCATTTCATTTGATAATCTAATGTTTGATAATTTATCAATCAGAACTTGTTCTCCAGATTTTTCGTATTGGGTTTCACCATTAAGTGTGAGTTTTTTACTTACTGGTGCTTTTTCTTTGTCTTGGATTTCAACTTTACCACGGAATCTCAAGCCAGTTTTTTCATCGGTAATTGTGCACTGTGAGATTATATGTGAATATTGTTGTTCCCAATTATATTTAGTTTGAACAATAAGACCGTTCTTATTATAAATTTCGTATTCGTCACCATTTGCAAATTTTTTATGAAACATAAACATTTTAGTTTTAATATTATCTTTATATTGGTAGGTAATTTCAACAGTATTATCAGGTACAATTTTTCCCCTTAATACCTGAGTTAATTTATTTGATTTAATTATTGAATTTATACCAATGGTACCAGACCTATATACTAATTTTGAATGCGCGTGTCCATTTGGTGTTACTAGTATTATATTTGAACCAGAAAGTACCACAACTATATCAGACACTGAACTAGATGCAACCATATACCCCAGACCAAATAATAGGCAAAAAGTATCGGAAACAACTAATGTTTGGCTTATGTCTTTCCCGTATACCATAATTGGTTTGGTTTCAGTTTCATCTGTAAAATATTTTTCAAAAGTAGTATTTGGAGACATGTTTGGGTTGCGTACTAAACCCAAGCCGGCAGCCATTTCGCCTCCAACATAAGACTTTAGATATTCAACAAGCTTAAACTTGGTTTCATCAAAATTATCGAGTCCAATAAAATTTTCAATCGGTCCAATAGGATGTAAAATATTTAACATTAAGTATCTTAAGTCTCTTTCGATATCACACTTACAACTGGAAAATTTGTTATTATGTGTGCAACTGGAAATCCAAGGTTTAAAATCAGTAATTTCAATTCCAATGGTTTTCCGAACAATATCTTTAATTTTTCCAGGTATTTCAACAATGTCAAGATTAATTTCAGCGAGCATTTTATAATAAACAGAATCAACATGTTCAATAGATTCTTTTAATAGAAACTTTTTTCCAATCGGAGTTTTAAAATTTTTAAGATAAAGTTTAAAACTTGGATTTTGTAAGTTTTCCAAGCCCACTGGAAAATGTAAATTATTACTTATTTTTATTGTATCAATCATAGCCATTGGGGTAATATTTTTTCATGCTATGAATAAGATTTTTCAATTTTTAATTTAAAATCTTCCTGGCATTTGCATATTACGTCCAAAAGTAGTAAAATAATTACCAACATCAGCTAATTTAGAATTAGCGTTACACTGGGCTTTTTGTTTCATTTCACAATCAAAACATTTGGTTGGTCCATTTTGATAAGGAATTTGCCCTTGTTGTTTTTCACATGAAAAGCACTTGGAAGGAAAAGCTAAGTGAGCATTAGCAATAGAGGTTATTTGTTTTTCACAATCAAAACATTTGGTTGGTCTAGACCAAAAATTTTCCACTGGCTTATTGGAAATGAAAATGTAAAGAACAATTGCTAAACCTAAAATTAATATCCAGTTCATTATAATTTTCCAGATAAAAATAAATCAAAATAAATTTTTATTCATAATGATTATGGAAATCACAATAAATCAAAATAAATTTTTATTCATAATGATTATGGAAATCACAATAAATCAAAATAAATTTTTATTCATAATGATTATGGTAATCAAGATATGGTAAAAATCCTTTATATTTTATTACAATGCTTTTCCCATTATTTTTATTCATGTGCAAATAAACTGGAATCAAACTAATTAAATATCCACCGTAGCTGACAAACACATGCCACCATACATGACCAAATACATATTTAAAAATGCTTAAATGTTTACATCCAATTTCTGTTACAATCCAAAAGATACCACTTTTTAAAATGTGATGAACTCCAGTCCATCCAAAATTAACAATTTGATAAGGTATTTGAAGTTTAATTTGGTGTTTTCCAACTAACCATACATAAATTGCCAAACTAACTAAAAATAACCCAAACAAACTATTGAATGTTGTTTCCCAATGAAGCCCACCGATAGTAAAAAGCAACGTAAAGTATGACATTACTACCACATGAATTAATTTTGTGATATTATCATAATGCATCCAATTATCAAAAATTAAAAACAAATGAATGTGTTGAATAAAGAGATACGTACTTGACATTGCGATAAGAACCATTGACATTCTATCTAATAGACCCCATCCAATATTATTATAGTAATGATAAGCACATGATGTTATTCCATTAATAAATAGAGAAGTGTATAACATACAAGTGCTAAAATTATTATGTGGATTTGTAAGACCTTTATAACCAATCCAGCTGATAAACAGGCTTGAAATTGCATTTGCATATTCTGGGTGGGGTCCGGTTGAATAAATCGTTGATTCACAAAAGTTGTGATCATATGTGTTAAAATCTATTGGGTTCATTGAAAACAATACATCTCTAAGTCAAACTAACAAAATTTCAACATTTATTTCGAATTAATAAAATTGAAAAAATAATCTAATTATTTATAGATGTAAATAGTATGTCAATAAATATTACAAATTTAACATTTATTGAATATAAAACAAAGCGCTTTTATATTTCACATTCACCAACTGAGGAGAATATTGGAAATTTTATTACCCAGCTTGAGAAAAACAATATTAAACATGTGGTTAGACTATGTAAACCATCGTATGATTCAACCCTAATTGAAAATCAGGGAATTAAGTTTTATGATTTAGATATGCCAGATGGTTCTGTTCCAACTACAAAATTAATTGACCAATGGAATGGAATTATTAAAAATATTCAACCAAATGAAGCAGTTTTAACCCATTGTGTTGCTGGTTTAGGAAGAGCGCCATTAATGGTGACAATTACATTAATAAATGAACAAATGGACCCATTTGAAGCAGTTGAACATGTTAGAAAATGTCGTCCAGGATCAATAAACTCGAAACAATTAGAATTTCTTATTAATTATAAACCAAAAAATAAAAAATCTACGGGTTTTTTAAAATTTTTAATGTGCAAATGATATTTATTATTTACATAAGTTCAAATCAGACTATAAAGAAGGAAAGTCATTAGGATTTAATTCAGGTGCCATTTCTTTTCTGTCATGAGATTTAACAAAATTATAAGGTGGTTTTCTTGGATTGAAAGAACGTTTTGGACCAACATCTTCATCGATTCCAAGTAGTTTCTTTTTTTCATCTGCACGTTTAGACACGAATTTTTTTGGCTTTTTAGCTTTTTCTTCTTCTTCCATTTTTTTATTAAATTCTGAAAGATTAAAAATAGTTTTTCCTTTTTTTTCTATTTTATTCTGTTTCTTTTCTTTTTTCATATTTAGTTTATCTTCTTTTAATTTTCTTTCCATACTAGCTAACTCGTTTAATTCACTAGTTAGTTTTTCTATATTTCTAGATGAGTGAGCAAAAACGATTCGTCTTGTCTCTTCATCCATTTCATATTCTTCGTCATCATCTGGGTAGTCATCCATAATATCATGATTATCCTGTTCTTCAACATCATCATCAGAGAAGTAATCAGGTACTTTTATATTGGCTTTGGCTTTTAAACTCATTAATATTGGTATAAATTAGGTAATAATTATATTTAAATTCATTTTTTTATGTAGTTTTTTCTACTATATTTATAATTTAAACAATAAGCAAATGATGTCATTAAAATTAGAATATAACAAAGATTGGGTAATTTTAAATAAAACAAGTTCAAATTCATATGTTATAACAGAAGCAAAAGATTGGATTTATTTGACAAAATTTTCATCTGCCAGACTTTTAACTAAACACCCTCGAGGTCAATTGGAAACTATTGTGGATAGGAAATTTGTTTACAACCAGGATTTTGAACTTGGTTCAGATATTGATTTTAAATATAGATTTATTTTGCCTTTAGGAAATATTACAAAAAAATCCTGTTATCCAAATGGAACTAATCAATTTACAGGAAATTTTGATGGGAAAAATTTTACAATTTCCAATATAAATATTGTTGATTGCGATAACAATGGATTATTTGGTTCAATTTCTTCATCAACAATAAAAAATTTACGACTAGAAAATGTTGTTATTTCTGGTGGAATTGATAATGGAACATTAGCAGGTAAAGCAACAAATGTTGAAATAGAAAATGTAACAATTATGGGAAATTTATTAATTACTGGAAAAAATTGTTCTGGTTTTATAGGTTCTTTTGAAGGGTCTGGTAAAAATGTTCATATTTGTGTTGATGGTAAAATTGAATCAACGCAAAAAAAATCTTTAGTATCAAATGTATTTTATGGTTCACTTGAAAATTTTTGTGTAATATCGAATTTATCAAATGAGCTATCATGTTTTGGTTTAATTAATGGTAAATTTAAAAATAGTTGTTATGTGTCATTTAAAACAATTAGTTTACCATTTTTTGAAGTTTCAAAATATCATCAAATATTTAATTGTTATTATTTTCAACTAAATAATGAAGAACTAAAACCAATGCAAAACTTAATAAATTCATTTTATAAAAATTTTAATGGAGTTAAATATTTAACAACAGAAAAAGATTTTTCTTCAGGAACTATTTGGACTAAAATTGGTGATAATTATTATTTGAGCTCGATATTAAACTATACAAATGATAATGTTCAATCTGATGAAATTAAATATTATGATATTATTTCTGGAAAATCAAATGCAAATAATTTTATTAATATTAATAAACAGTTTGTATCTGAAAAACTAATAGAATCATTTGATTATGATAAAATTAATACCAAATGCCAAAAAATGAAAATGGCTTATGATAAAGAAATTGTTTCTAATGCACAATATAATGAAGTAGTTAATAGAACCAATAGAATAAAATTATCATTACTTCTTAAAAAAATTAATGCACTTGATAATGACAATCAAAGTAGTATATCACAGACTGTATGTGGTAACATAAATGATGAATATGAATCTTTTTCAGAATATTATTCTTCAGATGATGAAATACAAGATAATGACAAAAACAAAAAATTAACACATGAAAATATTTTAATGCATTTACAATCAACTGAACAAAAAACAACTGTAGAAAAATTTTTTTTAGAAATAGATGAAGAACAAACAGTCGTTGAACAAACAGTTGTCGAACCAGTTGTAGAAAACAAAGTTGAAGAACAAGCAGTTGTTGAACCGGTTGTAGAACATACAGTCGTTGAACAGGTTGTAGAACAAGTAGAAGAACAAGCAGTTGTAGAACAAACAGTCGTTGAACCGGTTGTAGAAAACAAAGTTGAAGAACAAACAGTCGTTGAACCGGTTGTAGAAAACAAAGTTGAAGAACAAAC
>JACCDI010583370.1_pt1 | contig 56401 bp, 43 predicted proteins | sample 7442791 | NCBI WGS metagenome assembly JACCDI01 (sample SAMN15323434, study PRJNA562643) | freshwater metagenome | isolation source: river surface water | place: USA:Blue River Watershed | collected 2017-08-15 | reverse complement strand
GTACTTCAGGTTCTGACCAATTTTTCTCGGCGTGCGGTCTTCCAACCAGGGTTTCAGTTTTGCTAAGACCTGATCTGCGGGCAGTTGCGCCCCGACTCCCGCATAGTCATGGCGCAATGGAATGTAGACCGCCTGCCCCACTTTCCAGGACAGGGAGATGCCCACGAGGATGGCCGCGCGGGCATCCACCGACGTCGTCTCGGTGTCCACGGCCACCCATGACGCCTGCGTGATCTCGTCTATCACACGATCGAACGCCGCCCAGTCCGTAATGGATTCATAGTGACCGGCCACGTCAAAAAGCCCGGATCCCGCCGAGGCCGGTGCCGAGGTGACGGGCGTCTGACCATGAGAAGAACGCATCGACGTAACAGGCGAAGAACCGTCCGATTCCTCGCCAATGCCACGCAAACTGCGCTCCAACTGATAGGTGGTGCGAAGCGCTTCCAGCACATCGTGTTTGAGCGGCTTAAAGGTCAGACTTTCTTCAAACGTCGTGATCAGGCCGGATAAATCGCAATCCGTCTTCACGGTCACCAGTTGTCGCGCGGTGGGCAACCAGGTCAGCGCCTTGCGCAGGTTTTCACCCACCACCCCGCTGATCGATTCCGCGTTGGCCATCACCGCATCCAAGGATCCAAATTCGGTCAACCACTTGGCCGCGGTTTTCGGACCGACTTTTTCAACGCCGGGCACATTGTCCGAGGTGTCACCGACCAACGATAAGTAGTCGACAATTAATTCAGGAGGTACACCAAATTTCTCAATGACGGCGGCACGATCGGAGACTTTTGCAGGCCCCCCATCGCGGCTCATGGTGTCGATTAACCGCACATGCTCATTGACCAATTGGGCCAGGTCTTTATCGCCCGTGACAATCACAGTGGGTAAACCTTTGGCAGTGGCCGCGTGGGCCAAGGTGCCAATCACATCATCGGCCTCCACACCCGGTTGCGTGATCATGGGCCAGCCCAATGCGTCCACCACTTCAAAGATCGCGGGGATCTGCGCGGCAAGGTCATCGGGCATGGACGCACGATTGGCCTTGTACTGGGGATAAATGGCATCGCGAAACGTGGGCCCTTTGGGATCAAACACGCAGGCCACATAGGTCGATGGCCACTCGGCGTGCACCCGACGCAGCATGTTGACCATCCCGGTCAAGGCCCCGGTCGGAAGACCAGTGCGTGTCCGCAGATCCGGCAGTGCGTGAAAGGCCCGATAAAGAAAGCTCGACGCATCGATCAGCAACAATCGATGGGCAACAGCACGGTCGTGCGATTCAGTGCTCACGCGTTTATCCAGGTGGGTGGTCAGGCAGACCCGCCAGTGTAGCTAAAATGAGGGCATGACGACCCCTGCCGCTGCGCCCGCCGTAAACTTCATTCGCCACATTGTGGACGCCGATCTTGCCGCGGGCCGGGTCCAGGGCGTGGTCACGCGCTTTCCACCGGAACCCAACGGTTATCTCCACTTCGGACACGCCAAATCCATTTGCCTGAATTTTGGATTGGCACGTGACTACAACGGCCGCTGTCATCTTCGTTTGGATGACACCAACCCCACGAAAGAAGAGCAGGAATACGTCGACGCCATTGAAGCCGCCGTGAAATGGCTGGGGTTTGACTGGGGATCGCATCACTATTTCGCAAGCGATTATTTTGAAAAGCTCTACGGCTTTGCCGAAGCCCTGGTGTCGGCCGGATGGGCCTATGTGGATTCCCAATCCGCCGAGGAAATGCGGACACACCGCGGCACACTGACCAGTCCCGGCAGGAACTCCCCGTTTCGCGATCGAAGTCCCAGCGAGAACCTGACACTGCTGCGCGAGATGCGCGCGGGTCAGCATCCCGACGGGCGTCACGTGCTGCGCGCCAAAATCGACATGGCCTCGCCCAATATGAATATGCGCGATCCGGTGCTCTATCGGATTCGGCATGCCGAGCATCACCGCACGGGCACGGCCTGGTGCATTTATCCGATGTACGACTACGCCCATCCTTTATCAGACGCCATCGAGTCGATTACCCATTCCATCTGCACGCTGGAATTTGAAGACCATCGTCCCCTGTACGACTGGCTCTTAGAGAAAGTGGCGGGCTGCGGTCTCTTGAATCCCAAGGCCCTGCCCCACCAGTACGAGTTCGCGCGACTGAACCTGACCTATGTGGTGCTCTCCAAACGCAAACTCGTGGACCTGGTCCAGGCCAAGGCGGTCAAGGGCTGGGACGATCCCCGCATGCCCACCCTCATGGCCGCACGACGCCGTGGCTACACCCCTGAAGGGTTTCGTCGATTCGCCGAGATCATTGGTGTATCCAAGTCGGACGGCTGGATCGATTACAGCGTGCTCGAAGAGTGCATGCGGGATCACTTAAACGACACCGCGCTCCGTAGGGTGGCCGTGCTCGACCCGATTAAGCTGGTCTTGGAAAACGTTCCACCCGGGCACTCCGAAGACTGCCATGCGCCTAACCATCCGCAGCAGCCCGAGACCGGTAAGCGGGCCCTTCCGTTTTCACGAGAGCTCTGGATTGAGCGCGAGGACTTTCAGGAAGTGCCGGAAAAAGGATTCTTCCGCCTCAGTCCTGGCGCGCAGGTCCGTCTGCGCTATGCCTATGTGGTGGAGTGCACGGGCGTTACGAAAAATTCCGCCGGACAGGTGACCGAGGTGCAGGCCCGGATTTTCCCCGACAGCAAGAGCGGCACACCGGGTGCGGACACGTATAAAGTCAAAGGCAACATTCATTGGGTATCGTGCGCCCACGCCTACCTTGGCGAAGTCCGACTCTATGATCGGCTGTTCACGCATCCCACCCCCGGCGCACGGCGCGAGGGCGATCCGGCCGAGTTGGAGCGAAACTTTTTAGACGATGTGAATCCGAATTCGTTAACCGTCATTCAGGCGGCGATGGAACCCAGCCTGAAAGACGCACCGCCCGAGGCACGGTTTCAGTTCGAGCGGCATGGCTACTTTGTGGCAGACCTGCGCGACTCCGCGCCTGGCGCGCCGGTGTTTAATCGCACGGTCACCCTGAAAGACACCTGGAAGTAAATCATGCGCGTGATCACCCATGACGTGACCACGTCGGCGATCGCGCTCTCGGAAGCGCCCACGCCGACACCGGGGCCAGGGGAAGTCCTCATTCGCGTGGCCTATGCGGGCGTGAATCGCCCAGATCTCCTGCAACGCAAAGGCCTCTACCCTCCACCGGCCGGTGCCACTCCGACCTTAGGCCTGGAGGTAAGCGGAGTGATTGCGGCCCTGGGCCCCGAGGTGACGGGCTGGCGCGTGGGACAAGCCGTCTGTGCGCTCACGCCCGGTGGCGGCTATGCGGAATACGTCACCACACCGGCGGGCCACTGTGCGGTGATTCCCGATGGCCTGGGGGCATGCGAAGCGGCCGCTATTCCGGAAACCTATATGACGGTCTGGGCTAATCTGGTCGAACGTGCCAGGCTCACCCGCGACGAAACCGTATTGATCCACGGGGGATCGAGCGGCATTGGCATCACCGCCATTCACATCGCCAAATTCCTGGGCGCATGGGTTTTCATCACCGTGGGCAATGACGAAAAGGCCGCGGCATGCAAGGCGCTGGGTGCCGATGAGGCCATTAACTACAAGACGCAGGATTGGGCAGCCGAGATCAAAGCGCGCACCCAAGGCCAAGGCGTGAATGTGATTCTGGATATGGTGGGCGGTCCCTATCTGGAAAAAAACATTCGAAGTCTCGCCGTGGAAGGCCGGCTCGTGCAGATTGCGTTTCTCCAGGGCAGCAAGGTGGAGTTGGACTGGATGCCCCTGATGATGAAACGGCTGACCTTCACCGGATCCACGCTTCGCGCACGGCCGGTAGAAGAAAAAACCCGCCTTCTGCGCAGTCTGGAACAGGCGCTCTGGCCGGCATTGGCCCAGGGCCGCCTGCGCCCGGTCATTCACTCGGTATTCCCCTTGGAGCGAGCGGGTGAGGCCCATGATTTAATGGAGTCCTCCCGCCATATTGGCAAAATCATGCTGAAAGTCTGCGATGAATCTCTCCTCTGACCACACCGGATCACGCGTTAAGCTCCACGTCTACACATCGAGTTCTCCTGCCCTGTTATCGCGTGTGGTGCGCTACCTGTCGCAACGTGGCATTGCCGTGGAAGTCGGGAACAATTTCGTGAAATTTCCGCGCGCCCACGATCCTGCAGATCAGGCGGCGGCGCAATTAAAGACCATGGGCTTTCGCATCCTCACCAGCATGGATCAGTTCGATCCCGATAGTGACGCCAACATGGCCGACAAATCCCACGGGCTTCTGAGCCAAGAAAACACCCCCAAGGGTCATGTCCACGGACCGGGGTGCGGCCATGATCACGCGCATGGAGAACACTGCGATCATGATCATCACCACGATCATGATCATCATCACGACCACAAGCATTAAGTCATGGGGTCATCAACGGCCGCGGCCACGCCAAGGCTTGGTCACGGCGCCATCCGCATCCGCATTCGCGGCGCGCGGCAAAACAATCTAAAAAATCTTGACGTCGATCTGCCGCTTGGCGAACTGATCGTCGTGACCGGGGTATCCGGGTCGGGCAAAAGCTCACTGGTCTTTGACACCCTGTATGCCGAAGGTCAACGACGCTATGTGGAGACCTTCTCGGCCTATGCGCGCCAGTTTCTCGATCGCATGGACAAACCACAGGTCGATCGCATCGACGGTGTACCGCCGGCCATCGCCATCGACCAGACTAATCCGGTGCGCACTTCCCGATCCACTGTGGGCACCATGACCGAGCTCACCGATCACTTCAAGATGATGTTTGCCCGCCTGGCCGACCTGAACTGCCGCGGCTGCGGCAAACCGGTCCGTCGCCAGACGGCCCAGGGCATTGCCATGTGGATTCAGGCAAACCCAATGGAATCCAAGATCGAGGTGAGCTTCCCGATTCAAACACCGGCATCGCTGCCCGACGCGCAAGTCTCGGAATGGCTATCCGCCCAAGGGTTCACCAGGATCCAATCCCGGGACGGTGATCAGTTATACGTGGTACAGGACCGCTGGGTATTGCGTGAAAACACCGCCAGTGCGCGGATTCATGAGGCGGTGGAGACGGCCCTGCGTCTGGGTCATGGCCGCTGCCGAATCACTATTGGAAAGCAGCCCCACGACTTCAGCAGTGCATTGACCTGCACGGACTGCGGGCTGCACTACAGCGAGCCGCGGCCGGCGCTGTTCTCATTTAACTCGCCGATCGGTGCCTGTGAGACCTGTCGGGGATTTGGGCGCGTCATCGGGATTGATCCGGGACTGGTGATTCCGGATGAGCGCAAAAGCCTGGCCGATGGCGCGATCAAACCATGGCAGACCAATGCCTATCACGACTGCCAAAAGGAGCTGCTGAAATTTGCCGCCAAGCGTGGGGTGCCCACCCATGTCCCATTCCAAACCTTATCGGTCGCCGATCGTGAATGGATCTTCAACGGGGATCCGGACTGGTCGGGTGACTGGAATCGTCAGTGGTACGGCGTCCATCGCTTCTTTGAATACCTGGAAAGTAAAGCGTACAAAATGCATGTGCGCGTGCTGCTGTCCCGCTACCGCAGTTACACCGAATGCCATCAGTGCAACGGCACCCGCTTAAAGCCCGAGGCCCTGCAATGGACGATTCGTGGCAAGACCATTCACGAAGTCATGCTGATGCCCATCGCCGACGTGGCCCAATGGGTGCAGGCGGCCGAATCCACTCACAACAGCGCCGCACTCACGGCCGCCAGCCACATGGTGACCAAAGAGATCCGATCGCGTTTGCGGTTTCTGGTCGATGTGGGTCTGGGCTACCTGACACTGGATCGCCAGTCGCGAACCCTGTCGGGCGGTGAGGTTCAACGCATCAACCTGACCACGGCGCTTGGAACCTCGCTGGTCAACACACTCTTTGTGCTGGACGAGCCTTCCATTGGTCTGCATCCCCGTGACCTGCATCGCATCGTTCAGGTGATGCACCAGCTGCGTGATGCCGGCAACACGTTGGTCGTGGTCGAGCACGATCCCCTGGTCATGCAGCACGCCGACCGGATCCTGGACCTGGGCCCCGGCCCCGGAGAGCTCGGCGGCGATATTCTCTTCAACGGACCTTATGAAGCTCTGTTGAAGGCCGACACGCTCACGGCGCAGTACTTAAATGGGTCTCGCCGAGTGGCCGATCGGCCATCACCGGACGCGACGGCAGCCGCCCAGACGCTGCGAATTGAAGGCGTCTGCGCCAACAACCTGAAGGACATCGATGTCACGATCCCGCTGCACCAACTGGTCTGCATCACCGGTGTCTCGGGAAGCGGTAAGTCCACGCTGGTGCAAGACGTGCTGTATCCCGCACTGTGCAAAGCCAAGGGCAAGGCCACCGAATCTCCCGGCGCCCATCGCGCCCTGCACGGCGCGGACCACCTGCACGATGTGGTCCTGGTCGATCAATCTCCCATTGGCAAAACCACCCGATCCAATCCGGTGGTCTATGTGGGCGCCTTTGATGCCATCCGCAACCGGTTTGCGACACTGCCCGAAGCCAAACAGCGGCACTACACCCCCGGGACATTCAGTTTCAATGCCGGTGATGGCCGATGCCCCACCTGCGGCGGCAATGGATTCGAGCATGTGGAGATGCAATTTTTATCCGATGTTTACCTGCGTTGCCCCGACTGCGACGGCAAACGGTTTCGTCAAGAAATCCTCGAGATCACGCTCAACGGGCACTCGATTGCCGATGTGCTGGAGTTAACGGTTCAACAAGCCCTCACCTTTTTTCAAGACGATCCCGTCATCGCCCAGCGTCTTGCGCCCCTGGTGGATGTCGGTCTCAGTTACCTGAAATGCGGACAGCCCGTGCCCACGTTATCGGGGGGTGAGGCCCAACGCCTGAAGATTGCCGGCCATCTTGCGCAAGCCATCGATAAAAAGATTCAGGGAGCGCTATTAATCTTTGACGAACCCACCACCGGGCTGCATTTCGACGACATCGCAAAACTGCTCAAGGCACTCTACGCACTGAAACTGGCCGGGCACAGTCTCGTGGTGGTCGAACACAATCTCGACGTGATGGCCTGTGCCGATTGGCTGATCGATCTTGGTCCCGATGCGGGGGCAGACGGCGGGACGATCGTGGCCCAGGGGACCGTGCGCGACATCATGGAGTGCCCGGCGTCTCACACCGGAAAGGCCTTGCGGGATGCGCTGAACGCCCCCGCTAGCGGCATCACCGCCCGTGAACCACGGATCCCATCCCCACGGCGGGCGAGCACCGAAGCCATCGAGATTCATGGGGCACGCGAGCACAACCTGAAGAACATTGATCTCGCCATTCCGCGGGAAAAAATGACGGTGATCACCGGGGTGTCGGGCAGCGGTAAATCCACGCTCGCCTTCGACATTCTGTTTGCAGAGGGCCAGCGCCGCTACCTGGAGTCGCTCAACGCCTATGCCCGTCAGTTCGTGCAGCCGGCAAGCCGGCCGGACGTGGACGCCATTTACGGCATTCCGCCCACGGTGGCCATCGAACAGCGCACCAGCCGCGGTGGTCGCAAAAGCACGGTGGGCACGCTCACTGAAATCCATCACTTCCTTCGCCTGCTGTTTGTAAAAATCGGACAGCAAATGTGTCCGGATTGCCGTGTGCCCATCGCGCCACAACGGCTGGAGTCGATTCTGGCCACGCTGCTGACCCGGTATCGTGGTCAACGCATGGGCATCCTGGCGCCGCTGGTGGTCCACCGCAAAGGCATCTACCAGGATCTGGCGAAATGGGCGGCGGGCAAAGGCCACACCCATTTGCGGGTCGATGGCCATTTTGTAGAGACCAAGGCCTTTCCGAAACTCGATCGCTTTAAGGAGCACAGCATCGAGCTGCCCATTGGGGATGTCGTGGTGACGCCTCGCCACGAGGCGGCCCTCAAGGCGCTTGTGCAAGAAGCATTGAATTACGGCCAAGGGGTGGTGCAGGTCTTGGGTCCGCTCGATAGCCCCACACCCACCTCCCTGGTGTTATCGACAAAACGGGCCTGCCCCTCGTGCGGCACTGGATTTTCAGAGCTCGACCCGCGACTTTTTTCCTACAACTCCAAGCATGGATGGTGCGAGACCTGTTTTGGCACCGGCGTTGAGATCCCGCAGTTCGATGCCGAACAAACCGGCGAAGAGGAGGTCTGGCAATACAGTGCATTCGGAGATGAGCTGGAGTCCCGTGAGCCCACGGTCTGTGGCGCCTGCCATGGCGCACGATTAAATCCCACGGCACTGGCCGTGACGGTCCACGATCAGACCATTGCCGATGTATCCGCCGAAGCGGTCAGCACGATTCCCCGCTGGCTGAAATCCCTGGAGCAACAACTGGATCGTCGGCAGACCGCCATCGCCCATGATGTGATTGCAGAGATTGCCTCACGACTCGCATTTCTGCACGACGTCGGCTTGGGTTACCTCTCCTTGGATCGTGCAGCCCCCACCCTGTCCGGTGGCGAGGCCCAACGCATTCGCCTGGCCGCACAACTCGGATCCAATCTGCAGGGCGTTTGCTACATCCTGGATGAGCCCACCATCGGACTGCATCCGAAAGACAACCAGGCGCTATTACGTCTGCTGGGCGCACTGAAAGACAAAGGCAACACCCTGGTCGTGGTGGAGCATGATGAAGACACGATTCGTCTGGCCGATCATGTGATCGACATCGGGCCGGGCGCCGGTGCACGCGGTGGCCGACTGATCGCCCACGGCAGCCAGACCGATATCTGCGCGGCGCCGGATTCGGCCACCGGCCATTACCTGCGCGAACCATTGCGGCACGCCCCGCATCCGCGGCGCCCCGTCTCGGACGATCGGCTCCTGATTCACGGCGCCCACCTGCACAACCTGAAGTCGATCACGGCCAGTGTGCCCCTGCAACGGCTCACCGTCATCACCGGCGTGTCCGGCTCTGGAAAATCCAGCCTGGCCCGCGATGTGCTCTTGGCCAACGTACGGCGCGCGGTGCATGCCACACGTCAGCATAAGCGTGCCCCGTCCACACCCGTCTGGCAGGGCTGCACCGCCATGACCCACTGGGAGTCCATCGATCGCGTGCTCGAAGTGGATCAAACGCCGATTGGTAAAACACCACGATCCACACCGGCCACCTATATCGGATTCTGGGACACGATCCGCAAACTGCTGGCCGAAAGCGAAGAGGCCCGCATGCGCGGATGGAAGCCCAACCGGTTTTCTTTCAACACGGGCGAAGGACGCTGCGGTCTGTGCGAAGGCCAGGGGTGGCAGAAAGTGGAAATGAATTTCCTGCCCGACGTGCGCGTGCTGTGCGATGCCTGCAGCGGCACGCGATTTAACCAGGAAACCCGTGCCGTGCTCTGGCGTGGCAAGAGCGTGGCCGATATTCTGGCGATGAATGTCGATGAAGCCGTGACATTTTTTGAGCATCACCCGTCGGTGGAACGGCCACTGAAGCTTTTGCAGGAGGTGGGCCTGGGCTACCTTACCCTGGGCCAGCCCAGCCCGACCCTATCGGGCGGAGAGGCACAACGCATTAAGCTGGTCACGGAACTGGTCAAGGCCTCCACCGTCTCCGGAAAAACCACACAGCACACCCTGTATGTCCTGGATGAGCCCACGGTCGGCCTGCACATGGCCGATATTGAAAAACTCATCCATGTGCTGCATCGGTTGGTGGACGCTGGCAACACGGTGGTGGTGATTGAACACCAGTTGGACATCTGGGCGCAGGCCGACTGGATGATCGACCTTGGCCCGGAAGGCGGCGATGCGGGCGGCACGGTTGTTGGCCAAGGAACGCCCGCTGAAATTGCCAAGCAACGCACCCACACCGGGGCGGCCTTGCGGGCCTTTCTGAAAGAACGCCGGATTTAACGCGGCCGCGCCTCTGCCCACCCATCGCCGATCGCGTGGGGGTCGGCCACCACACGGCACCAACCGGCCTATTTTTTCGCGAGATCGGCGGCCGTGGTGAAGGCATCAGCGAAGAACTCTTCGCTGGCCAATCCACAGTTCGCCACAAAATCCTGCTGTGCCGACTGCACAACGATCGGTGCGCCACAGGCGTAGACCTGATGGCCCGAGAGATCCGGGAAATCCTCCATGACCGCGCGATGAACAAACCCCGTGCGCCCCGTCCAGCCATCCTCGGGCAAGGCATCACTCACCACGGGCACATAGCGAAAACTCGGCAGGCTCTTCTCCCACTGCCGCGCGAGTTCCGACTGGTAGAGATCATGGGGTCGGCGGCCCCCCCAATACAACACGATCGGACGTTGACTGTTTTTAGAGGCCGCGTACTCGATCACCGCTTTGATCGGCGCAAAACCGGTGCCGCTGGCCAACATGATCATGGGCTTTGTGCTGTCTTCGCGCAAAAAGAAAGTGCCCTGCGGCCCTTCAAATCGCAGGATGTCTTTTTCCTTCACGGCATTGGCCGATGGCGTTCCACTGCCAAAAATAGCATCGGTAAACGCCCCGCCGGGGGTATGCCGAATGTGCAGCTCCACCACATTGTTCGCCTGGGGTGCGCTCGCCATGGAATAACTGCGGCGTTTGCCGTCCTTCAACAAAATATCAATGTACTGGCCGGCCAGGTACTCAAACTTGTCGTTGGCGGGCAACTGCAGTTTCACGATGGCCACATCGGGGGCCGCGCGCGTAATGCTCTGCACGCGACAGGGCATCTTGCGCACCGTCATCATGCCCTCAGCAGCCACCACACGGGCCTTGATCACCACGTCCGTTTTGGCCGTGGCACAGCAGATCAACACACCGCCTTGTTCCTTTTCCGCATCCGATAAGGCCTTGCGCTGATAGGTGCCGTAGTCCACCTGACCTTCCATGAGCTGGGATTTGCACGACCCGCAGGCCCCGTCCTTGCAACCGTAGGGCAGCACCACCCCGGCGCGCAACGCCGCCTGCAAAATGGTCTCGCCGTCATCGACAGGAAAAGCACGTCCCGAGGGGACTAACGCACACTGATGGGTCACGATCGAACACTCCTAAAACCGCAAGTTTACCGATACTGAACCCGGTAAAAGAAGAAACCCGCCAGCAGCAAGGCGATCGCGCTGGGCAGAAGTGCCATGATGGGCGCCGGCCATGTGTTGAGAATGCCCAGGTGTGAAAACAGACTATTGACCAAGTGAAATCCCACGCCAATCAGAATGCCGACAAACACCCGCGCGCCCACCGCGCCCGCACGGGCCTGTAAAAAGGCCGCGGGCAAGGCCATGAGCATCATGACCCAGATCACAAAGGGGTAGACGATCCGTTTCCACAACGCAATCTCGTATCGCTCCGCCTGCTGCTTGTTCTGCTTCAGGTAATCCACGTAGCGATAAAGGTCCAACGACGACATGCGATCCGGTTTGGTGACGAGTGCCGACACGGTCTCCGGTGCCAATGCGGAGCGGATTCGTAACTTGTCCAGCGACCGCGTGCTCACCACGCCATCGGGCGCAAACCGGATCTCTTTTACATTGTCGAGCTCCCAGACATGGGCGGCATCAGTGGCCGTAATAAACCGCCCGTACGAGGCCTCCATCACGCGGATCAGTTGTTGTCGCCGATCGAACTCATAGATCTCCACGCCTTCCATGTTCTGGCGCAGGGTCAGCTTACGGATATTCACAAACCGCATCGTCTTGCCGTCGGACGATTCCATGACCTCGGCATCCCGCACCCAGAGACCAGAACGCAACTGACCACCACCGCTTCCCCCGCCATCGCGGACCTGGCTACGGAAATCCTCGGACAAGGGCACCAATACCTCGGCCACCACCGCGGTCACCACCACAAAGGGCAGTCCCACGCGCAATATCGTGGTGACGGCGGTACGTGGCAACAGCCCCGACACCCGGAACACCGTGAACTCCGAATTCGTCGCACTCTGGGATAAGGCCCACAGCGTGCCGATCAGTGCCGCAATCGGGGCGAGCTCCACAATGCGCACGGGGACCCCGAGCAGCACAAAGGCCACGGCATGTTGAAACTGATAGCCCGTGGGTCCGATCTCATCGAGTTCGGCCAGGAAATCGAAAAACAGAAACATCGACAGAAATCCGCAGAGCACAAAGATCGTGGCCTGCACGATGCTCTTGCCGATATAGCGTTCAAACAGTGGCGCGCGCATCACCGTCCTGTCGCCGCAGAGGGCTTGGTCACGGCGCTGCGCAACCGCGTCCAGGCCCAACCCAATGGATTCGGATACTGGTGAACACGCCACCAGATCATGAACGCCGCAATCAGCAGCAATACCGCCGGCACCAACCACCAGCCCACGGCAAACCCGATCTTGGCCTGCGATATCGCCGACTTCACGGTTCCAAAGAGATTGCTTGCCGTGATGTAGATCAACAATGCCAACACCAGATTCATCGCACGCCCCGACCGGGCGCTGACCACCGCCAGCGGAATGGCCAATACGCCAAGCGCCAGCGTCAGCAACGGCAATCCCAGACGCAAGGCCAGCTCCCCTTTCGCTCCGGGCTGCGCCCGCTCGATGAGCTCTGCACTCGGCAATGCACGAACACTTTCTCGCGGTGTGATGGGATGCGCGGATTGATCCAGACGAATGCGATAGCGATCAAATCCCATGACTCGGGTCGCCAGCTGATCGCCCGCCATATCGGTGCGATAACCCCGCTCGAGCACGACCCACTGTTGGCCCGTCACGTCTTGCTCAAACGAGCCCGTTGCAGACGCCAGAATCACGCGCCGATCGCCCTGCTCTTGGGATCGAATGAACACGGCACCAAGACGGCCGCTTTCATCATCCGGATTTTCTAGAAAGAACACACGACGGCCCGAGGCCGACTCGCGAAACTGCCCCGGACTGGCCCGCTGCGCATCGGTGCGATTCTGGATGTCATCTTCAAACGCGAGGATCTGCTGCTGGGCCCATGGGGTCACCACCAAGGAGAGCACCGCCACCAGCGCCATCATCGGCCAGATGAACCGCCAGATCGGCTTTACAAAGCTCAGCAGACTCTTGCCCGATGACAGCCAGATGACCATCTCGGAGTCCCGCCACCAACGGGACAACACCATGAGCACCGAGATATAGACCGTCAGTGTCAACACGGTGGTCATCAGGCTGACCGTATTGAAGACGATCAACGGCACCACCAGTTCCCCGTCCATGCGACCCGACGCCGCACGCCCCAATGCCCGTATCAGGGTCATGGTGACCAGCGTGGTCAGCAGCACGGCCAATACCCCGCCGGCGGTGGATCGGAGCTCCCTGAGTAGGGATTTTTGGAAGAGCATTTTCCTTATAATGATGGGTTTCCGGATTTAGGCATTTTGTCATGACTGCACCCGTCGCCCCCAAGGAATTACGAGAAGTGAAGGATCCCGGCGAACACCGGGAAGCCGCCCAATTCATCGCCAGCAACAAGCCCGTGGATCGGGCCACGGCCGATTGCGTCTGGGTCGGCGTCTTTGCCACCGCCACGGGTGCCGTGGAACTCTCCAATGCCGCCAAAGTACTCGACAAGGTCTCCAACGGCGCAGTGGCCCGCGCGATCAAGGCCGGGGATATTGATGGCAAGTTAGGCAATAACCTGTTGTTGCGTGATCTCACCGGCATTCCCTCGCCGCGTGCGCTGCTGGTCGGTCTTGGTAAGCGCGACGATCTGAACGAAAAAATCTATATCGATGCCATCCGGGGCGCGGTGAAATCCGTGAGCAGCTCCAAAGGCATCAAACGGATCGCCTCGTTTTTGACCGATGTGCCGGTTAAAGCCTCTTCTGGCGAGCGCTCCGGCAGCTGGCGTGTGACCACGCACGTCACCACCATCCGCGAGTGCGGTTATCGCTTCGACCGATTCAAAACCAAGAAAGACGACAGCGAAGGCGCCTCGAAACCTAAATCGACGGCCAAACCCAGTTCCGATGGCATCACGCATGTCGAAATGCTGCTGCCCGGCGACATGCGTCCCACCGAAGCACCGAAAGTCATCGAAGACGCGCAAGCACTGGCCAACGGTCTCGAGCTCACCAAAGATCTGGCCAACCTGCCGCCCAACATCTGCACGCCCACCTTTTTGGCCAATCAGGCCAAGACCCTCGCCCGTGAATGCCGCCTCAAGATCGAGGTGCTCGATCGCGCGGCGATGGAAAAGCTGGGCATGAATGCGCTCTTGGCCGTGGCGCAGGGCTCGGCACAACCGCCGCAGTTCATCGTGCTTCAGCACCAAGGGGCCACCACCAAAGATGCGCCCCATGTCCTGGTGGGCAAGGGCATCACCTTTGACACCGGTGGCATCTCGCTGAAACCGGCGGCGGACATGGATGAAATGAAATACGACATGTCGGGTGCCGCGACAGTGCTGGGCGTGATGCGCGCCGTGGCAGAAATGGGCTTAAAACGTAACGTGATCGGCGTGATTCCCACCTGTGAAAATATGCCCAGTGGTACCGCGACACGGCCGGGTGACATCGTCACCTCGATGTCCGGGCAGACGGTAGAAATTCTGAACACCGATGCCGAGGGCCGTCTCATTCTGTGTGACGCACTCACCTATGTCGAAAAGTTCAAGCCCGCTTCGGTGGTGGACATTGCCACCCTCACCGGTGCCTGTGTGATTGCACTCGGCGGCGTGAACTCGGGGCTCTTCTCACCCGATGATGGCCTGGCCGATGCGCTGCTCAAAGCCGGGCGTGATGCCCAGGACACCGCATGGCGCATGCCCCTGCAAGAGGAATATCAGGAATTACTGAAATCGCCCTTTGCCGATATGGCCAACGTGGGCGGACGAGCAGCCGGCAGCGTCACGGCCGCCTGTTTCTTGTGGCGCTTTACCAAAGCCTATCGCTGGGCACATCTGGATATCGCAGGAACCGCCTGGAAGTCTGGGGCCGCCAAGGGCGCCACCGGTCGCCCCGTGGGACTTCTTGTGGAGTTCCTGAAAAACGGCCTGGAGTAATCCCCATGCTCCTTGGCCATGACGTCCATTGATTTTCATTTCAATACACCCCATCGGCTCGAATACGCCTGCCGGTTGTCCCGGAAAATCTTAAACGCCGGTCAGGCGCTTCCCCAAACGCCACTGGTCGTGTTCTGCACCGATCGGGCACGCCTGGATGAGTACGATGATCTGCTCTGGAGTCTGTGGCCAGAGGAGTTCCTTCCGCATGCCCACATGGAGCTGCCCGAGGCCAGCGAATCCCCCATCGTGCTGACGCACGACGATGTCAAGCTCAGCAGCCATACCTTGCTGCTGAACCTCGACGATGCGCCACCACCATTTTTCTCACGTTTCGTTCGGCTCTTCGAAGTCGTCTCTTCCGACGAGACCGATCGGGCCAATGCGCGGGCGCGATTCGCCTTTTATCGTGATCGTGGATACGCCATTAACAATTACGATCTCTCCAAGAAATCATCATGACCGCACCGGCCAAATCCGAGTTAGCCAAATCCTTCGAACCTGCCGAGATTGAGCAGCGCTGGGGGCCCCTGTGGGAATCCAAAGGGCTTTATCGTGCGGGCCGCACCGCCGGCCGGACGGCCTTCTCGATTCAGCTGCCACCCCCGAATGTCACGGGCACCCTGCACATGGGACACGCCTTCAATCAAACCCTGATGGACACCCTGACCCGCTGGCACCGCATGAAGGGCGATAACACCTTGTGGCTTCCCGGCACGGATCACGCCGGCATCGCCACGCAGATTGTGGTGGAGCGTCAGCTCGATGCCCAAGGCCTGTCGCGCCATGACCTGGGTCGAGAAAAGTTTGTTGAACGCGTCTGGGAATGGAAAGAGCAATCGGGCTCCACCATCACCCGTCAGATGCGCCGACTGGCCGCGAGCTGCGACTGGGATCTCGAGTACTTCACCATGGATCCGCAGTGCTCCGAGGTGGTTAAAGAGGTGTTTGTGGCCCTGTATGAGCAGGGACTGCTCTACCGCGGCAAACGGCTGGTGAACTGGGATCCGCAACTGCTCACCGCGGTCTCGGATCTCGAAGTGATCAGCGAGGAAGAAGACGGCCATCTCTGGTCAATCCACTACCCGATGACCAATGGTGAGCGGGGTCTGGTCGTGGCCACCACGCGACCCGAGACCATGCTGGGCGATGTCGCCGTGGCGGTGAATCCCAACGACGCCCGCTATCAACACCTGATTGGCCAACGGTTACGACTCCCACTGGTGGGCCGCGAGATTCCCATCATCGCCGATGACTATGTGGATGCCGCCTTTGGAACAGGGTGCGTGAAAATCACGCCCGCCCACGACTTCAATGACTACGCCATGGGCGAGCGTCATGGTCTTGAGCCGATCAATATCCTGACACTGGACGCACGCATCCAGGACAACGCACCCGAGGCTTATCGTGGCTTAGATCGCTACGCGGCCCGCACGAAAATCCTCGAGGATCTCGATGCCCTCGGACTGCTGATCGAGACCAAAAAACACAAGCTCATGGTGCCGCGCGGCGACCGCACCAATGCGGTGATCGAACCCATGCTCACGGATCAGTGGTTTGTGGCCATGAGCAAACCCGCCCCTCAGGGCACGCCCACCCCGGGCAAGAGCATCGCCGGCCGCGCACTGGAAGCGGTCGATCGCGGCGAAGTGACATTCATTCCGGAAAACTGGACCTCGACCTATCGTCATTGGCTCGACAACATTCAGGACTGGTGCATCTCTCGCCAGCTCTGGTGGGGCCACCAGATTCCCGCTTGGTACAAGGCGAATTCCTACGGCCAGCCGATTCACGATGGCACCGTATTTGTCGCGCGCTCGGAAGACGATGCGCGCGCGCAGGCCAAACAGCACGGATGGTCCGGTCCATTGGTGCGGGATCCGGATGTGCTGGACACCTGGTTCTCGTCGGCCCTGGTGCCGTTTTCCACCCTGGTGGATCCCAAAGCCGTCTGGGATCACGCCCGCGGTCGACCGAATATTCCGGATGGGCTCGCCCAGTTCCTGCCCTCCAGTGTGCTGGTCACCGGCTTTGACATCATCTTCTTCTGGGTGGCCCGCATGATCATGATGACCTGCCATTTCACCGGCAAGGTGCCATTTCATCATGTCTACGTGCACGCGCTGGTGCGCGATGCCGAAGGTCAGAAGATGAGCAAGTCCAAGGGCAACACCCTGGATCCAATTGATCTGATCGATGGCATAGCACTGCCCGATCTGGTGGCCAAACGGACCACGGGATTGATGAATCCCAAACAGTCGGCACAGATCGAAAAAAAGACACGGCAGGAGTATCCCAACGGCATCGCCGCGTTTGGCACCGATGCCCTGCGCTTTACGTTTGCCAGCCTGGCCACCCCGGGGCGAAACATTAACTTTGATCTGAGCCGCTGTGAGGGCTATCGCAATTTCTGCAACAAACTCTGGAATGCCACGCGCTTCGTGCTCATGAACTGCGAAGGACAGGACAATGGTCTGGAGGTCTGCGCGGGGGACTGCGGCCCGGACGGTGTGCTGAACTTCACGTTCGTCGATCGATGGATTGTGTCCCAGTTACAACGCACCGAAGCGGCCGTCGAGCAGCATCTGACCGATTACCGCTTCGATCTCGCCGCGCGCGAGATTTATGAATTTGTATGGAATGAATTCTGTGACTGGTACCTGGAACTGGCCAAGGTTCAAATGGCCACCGGGCAGCCTAACGCGCAGAAGGCGGCACGCCGTACCCTGCTGCGTGTACTGGAAACCGTTTTACGGTTAGCCCATCCGATCATTCCGTTCATCACGGAGGAGCTTTGGCAGACCGTGGCCAAAGAAGCGAAACGCTCGACGGCCCTCGAACAGGGTGAGTTTGATTCCATCGTCTGCGCGCCCTACCCCAAATCCGAACCGGGAAAACTCGATCCCCTGGCCGAGGCCCGTGTGACGCAACTGAAAGACATGGTGGGTGCCATTCGTGCACTGCGATCCGAGATGGGGCTCTCGCCCGCCGAAAAAGTGCCGCTGCGCGTGAGCCTGGAAAACATCACGGCCATCCATGCGGCCACCCGCCTGGATCTGCGCCTCGATGGGCCCGAGCGCCAGCAAATGGCGGCCAGCCTGAAGGCATTGGCCAAACTCAGTGACGTCACGTTTGAGAAATCCCTGGGCGAAGAGGCCAAACGCGCGCCGGTGCAGATGGTCGGCGATCTGAAACTCATGCTGGTCGTGCAGATCGATGTCGAGGCCGAACGTGCACGACTCTCCAAGGAAGTGACCCGTCTTGAGTCCGAAATCGCCAAGGCCCATGGAAAACTCTCTAACGAGAGCTTCGTAGCCCGCGCACCGGATGCCGTGGTGGCGCAAGAGAAACAGCGTCTCGCTGATTTTGAAACGGCGCTCCAACGCGTGCGCGACCAGTTATCGAATCTGTAAGGGCCCTGAAAAGAAAAGGGCGCTGATATTCAGCGCCCCAAATGATCGTCACTCCCTCAAATGACGATCCCTCCTCCTCACCGCGCAGTCTAATCCTTTCTGCGGATGAGAAACACAAATTCCCCTTCGCCCTCAGTACTTTCCATAAGCGTGTGGCCGGTGTGCTTGCAGAAGTATTCGAAATCCCGCGCTGCACCAGGATCGGTCGCCAACACCTTCAACACTTCTGCGGCGGCCATATCGTTTAGGGCTTTCTTGGCCTTCAATATCGGCATCGGGCAGTTCAGCCCACGCGTGTCGATCGTTCGATCGGCCGCTACCGGTGCGGTCATGCGAGCTTTTGCTCCACAAAGGCATTGACACTCTGCAGTGCAGCAGGCAGCGCAGCCGGGTTGGTGCCGCCGGCCTGCGCCATATCCGGGCGCCCACCGCCTTTGCCGCCGACCTGCATGGCGACATGATTGACCAGCTCCCCGGCTTTAATCCGCCCGGTGTTATCCGCCGTAACACCCGCAATCAGCGTGACCTTTGCACCATCGACCGAGGCCAACACAATGGCGGCGGACTTCAGGCTGCCCTTTAGTTTGTCTAAGGTTTCTCGCAGGGAGGCCACATCCGCACCCTCCAGCGCACAGGCCAAGACCTTCACGCCACGAATATCCACGGCCTTCGCCGCCAGGTCATCGCCCGCCGAGGCCGCCAGCTTAGACTTTAAGCGGGCAATTTCTTTTTCCATCGCTTTGACGTTGTCCATGATCTGGGCCAGTCGCGCGGGCAACTCCGAAGCCGGCGCCTTGATCACGGCGGCGGCCTGAGTGACACGACTCTCCAGGTTTTGCAGCAACGCGAGCGCGTTCTCTCCGGTGACCGCCTCAATGCGTCGAATGCCCGCGGCCACTCCCGATTCCGACACCACTTTAAACAGACCAATATCGCCGGTGCGACGCACATGTGTGCCACCGCAGAGTTCACATGACGAACCAATATCCAACACCCGCACCTGGTCGCCATACTTTTCACCGAACAGGGCCATCGCGCCATGGGCGATGGCATCATCAAAGGCCATGACCTGGGCCTTCGTGTCCTGATTGGCCAATACCTCCGCATTCACGATCTCTTCAATACGGCGAATCTCATCGTCCGTGACGGGTTGGTTGTGGGAGAAGTCAAACCGTGTCTTCTCCGGATCGACCAACGAGCCCTTCTGCTGCACATGCGTGCCCAGCACCTCCCGCAGGGCCTTGTGCAATAAATGGGTCGCCGAATGATTGCGCACCGTATGGGCACGGCGCACGGTGTCCACGGCGGCCTCCACCCGATCGCCCACGGCGATCTCGCCGGTCAATACCGTGCCGTGATGGCCCACCACATCGGCAGAAATCTTCTGGGTGTCCTCCACCGCAAACGCCATGTTCTCGGCACGCAAGGCGCCGGCATCCCCCACCTGGCCACCCGATTCTGCATAAAACGGTGTGGTGTCCAACACGATCACGGCGCGATCACCCGCTGCCACCTTGGGCACGGCCACGCCCTCGCGGTACAGCCCGGTCACGATCGATTTTTGCTCCAACCGTTCATACCCCACGAATACCGTTGATGCGCCGGAATACTCCAAGGTATCGACCGCCTTGAATTTTCCTGCGGCACGCGCCTGTTCACGCTGACGGGCCATCGCCGATTCAAATCCTGCCTCATCAATCTCGACGCCCCGCTCACGGCAGACATCGGCGGTGAGATCAAGCGGAAACCCAAACGTGTCATATAACGTAAACGCCGTTTGTCCGTCGAGCCGCGCCCCTTTGGAGAGCGCGACCAAGGCCGTGTTCAGAATGCCCATGCCCTTTTCCAGGGTCTCGCCGAAACGCTCTTCTTCCTGTTTCAATGTCGCGGCCACGCGATCCGCGTTTTTCATCAGCTCCGGGTAAGCGACCCCCATCTCGGCCACCAGATCCTTGACCAAGGCATAGAAAAACGGCTGGGTCTGGCCGAGCTTGTGACCGTGGCGCAGGGCGCGACGCACGATCCGACGCAGCACATAGCCTCGGCCTTCATTGCCGGGAATCACGCCATCCACCACCAGGAAGGAACACGCACGAATGTGATCAGCGATCACACGCAAGGACGGATTGGATAAATCCTCGCATCCCGTTTCACGGGCGACGGCCCGGATCAGGTTCTGAAACAGATCAATCTCATAATTACTGTGCACGTGCTGAAGGACTGCGGCAATCCGCTCCAGTCCCATGCCGGTGTCCACACACGGTTTTGGTAACGGAGTGAGCGTGCCCGATTCATCCCGCTCAAACTGCATGAACACCAGATTCCAGATTTCGATGTAACGATCACCATCGGCCTCCGGGCTGCCCGGGGGGCCGCCCCAGACCTCGGGCCCATGGTCATAGAAAATCTCACTGCAGGGGCCACATGGTCCGGTGTCAGCCATCTGCCAGAAGTTGTCACTGGCGTAACGGGCCCCCTTGTTATCGCCGATGCGCACAATGCGCTCGGCGGGGACCCGAATCTCCTTGGCCCAGATGTCATAGGCCTCATCGTCCTCCTGATAGACCGTGACCCATAGGCGATCGGCCGGCAGGCCATAGACCTGGGTCAGCAGCTCCCAGGCGTACTGAATCGCATCGCGTTTGAAATAATCCCCAAACGAAAAATTGCCCAGCATTTCGAAAAAAGTGTGATGCCGCGCGGTATAGCCCACGTTCTCGAGGTCGTTGTGCTTGCCGCCGGCCCGTACGCTGCGCTGCGATGAAGTGGCCCGCTTGTAGGGGCGTTGCTCACGGCCCAGGAACACGTCCTTGAACTGCACCATGCCGCTATTAGTGAACAGCAGCGTCGGATCGTTCGCCGGGACCAGAGGGCTCGATGGCACAATGGTGTGGCCTTTGGATTCAAAATAGCGCAGGAATTTTTCGCGAATTTCAGAAGCAGTCATAGCCGGTATGGATCAAGCCAAAAAGGGTGAAAACATAGGGAGCCTAGGTAACCCCTTAGTTTACCGGGGTTACCGGCTGTGAAAGAATTCAGGGGGTTTAGGACGGCCCAGAGGAGGGTTTATGCGGATCTATAACCGACGCGATTTCAACGCCGGGCTGTTGTTCATGGCCATCGGGGCCTTCTTCGGAATTTATGCCCGGGACTACTCCCTTGGCACGGCCACTCGCATGGGGCCCGGCTACTTCCCCACCCTCTTGGCCGTGATCATGTTTGCGCTCGGCCTGATCGTGTTCGTCATGGCCTTTTTGAAAGCAGAGGAACAAGAACCGCCGGAATCCACCGATTGGCGAGGGTTTGGCCTGATTCTCGGCGCGGTGTTTCTGTTTTCCATGGTGCTGCCGTTTGCCGGTTTCATCATCGCCGTGCTGCTCTTAGTTGGGTTATCCGCCCTGGCCAGTCAGGAGTCCAAGCCCAAGGAGACGGTCATCCTGGCGGTCGCGATGGTGATGTTCGGGCTTGCCGTGTTTGGCTACGGACTGGAATTGCAGTTCCCGGTCATTCCCACCATCTTCAGCAAATAACGCCCCCGGGTTCACCGAAAGGTTTTTGATCATGGATTTACTCGCCAATCTGATGCTGGGTGCGGCCACCGCATTCACGATGGATAACCTGTTTTACTGCTTTTTGGGCGTGTTGCTCGGCACCCTGATCGGCGTGCTGCCGGGCATCGGACCACTGGCCACGATCGCCATGCTGCTGCCCATCACCTACAAGATGACCGACCCGTCCACTGCACTCATCATGCTGGCGGGAATTTATTACGGCTCCCAATACGGGGGTTCCACCACCGCGATTCTGGTGAACCTGCCTGGGGAGTCCTCTTCCGTCGTGACCACCTTGGACGGCTATCAGATGGCCCGACGTGGCCGTGCCGGTGTGGCACTCGCCACCGCGGCGCTCGCCTCCTTTTTTGCCGGCAGCGTGGCCACCTTCTTGATCGCGGCCTTTGCGCCCCCCTTGGCCGAGGTCGCGTTTAAGTTTGGCCCAGCGGAGTATTTTTCACTGATGGTGTTGGGCCTGATTGCCGCCGTAGTGCTGGCCCATGGCTCCATCATCAAAGCGCTGGGCATGGTGGTGGTTGGTCTGTTGCTGGGCATGATCGGCACCGACGTGAACTCGGGTTCTGCGCGGTTCACGCTCGGCATTCCCGAACTCTCCGACGGCATTGAGTTCGCCGTGATTGCCATGGGCATGTTCGGATTCGCGGAAATCATTTTTAACCTACGACAAACCGAGTCCCGTGACCTGCTCAAAGATAAGGTCACCAACTACATGCCCAACAAAGAAGACTGGAAACGCGGCGGGCCCGCGGCCGTGCGCGGTACGGTATTGGGATCGTTCCTGGGGATTCTTCCGGGCGGCGGCGCCATCCTGTCCTCGTTTTCGTCTTACGCCATGGAGAAAAAACTCTCCAAACGGCCCCAAGAGTTTGGCAAGGGCGCCATCGAGGGGGTGGCCGGCCCCGAGGCTGCCAACAATGCCGGTGCGCAGACCTCCTTCATTCCGATGCTGACCTTAGGAATTCCCACCACTCCCGTGATGGCCCTGATGATTGCGGCGATGATGATCCACAACATCCAGCCGGGCCCGCAGGTCATGACCAGTAACCCCACGCTGTTCTGGGGGCTGATCGTTTCCATGTGGGTGGGTAATCTCATGCTGGTGATCCTGAACCTGCCGCTGATTGGCTTATGGATCAAGCTGCTGCAAGTGCCCTACCGTTTTCTGTATCCCGCGATTCTGCTGTTCTGCTGCATCGGTGCGTATAGCCTGAACAACAATCCGTGGGATGTGCTGATGACCATTCCGTTTGCCATCATGGGCTACTACTTCAAGAAGTGGCACTGTGAACCCGCGCCGCTGTTGATGGGATTCATCTTGGGTGAACTCATGGAGGAATACCTCCGCCGTGCACTGACCATCTCGCGCGGCGACTGGATGGTCTTTATCGAGCGGCCCTTATCGGCCACACTGTTGGCCATCGCCGCCCTGTTACTGATCGTGGTGGCCCTGCCCTTCATTCGCAAGAAGCGCGACGAAGCATTCCAGGCCGAAGACTGATGACGACACCACATCGCATCGCGTTTCTCGGTCTGGGCGTGATGGGTGGCCCCATGGCGGGCCACCTCGTCAAGGCCGGGCACCACGTCACGGTCTATAACCGCACGCGATCAAAAGCGCAGGCCTGGCAGTCGCAGCATCCGAGCACCCAGACGGCCGTGGCCGATACTCCCCGTCTGGCCGCTGCAGACGCGGATCTGGTCGTGGCCTGTGTGGGCAATGACGATGATCTGCGGGCCATCACGATTGGGCCAGACGGTGCCTTTCAGGGCATGGCGTCTCACGCCGTGTTTATGGATCACACGACGGCATCGGCCGAAGTCGCGCGCGAACTCGGTGCGCATGCCCGTGATCGTGGATTTGAGTTTCTGGACGCCCCCGTATCCGGCGGGCAAGTGGGGGCGATCAATGGTGCGCTTACGGTGATGGTCGGTGGGAACGCGGCTGCGTTTGAGCGGGCTAAACCCGCAGCGATGGCCTACTCCAAAGCCTTCACGCACGTGGGCGATCACGGCTTTGGACAGTTGGCCAAGATGGTCAACCAGATCTGTGTGGCCAGTGTGATCCAAGGGCTCGCCGAAGGGATCAACTTTGGTCAGAAGGCCGGACTGGACATGAAACTCGTGCTGGAGATCATCAGCAAGGGGGCGGCACAGTCCTGGCAGATGGAACATCGCGGCCCGACCATGGTGGACAACACCTTTAACTTCGGGTTTGCCGTGGATTGGATGCGCAAAGATCTGGGGCTGTGCATCGAAGAATCCAAGCGCAATGGGGCACCCCTACCGGTCACCGCCCTGATTGATCAATTTTACGGCGACATCCAACGCGCCGGCGGCCATCGATGGGATACTTCGAGTCTGATCAAACGACTTCAGTAATTCCATGGCTGTATTTACGCCCGTCTCTGAGGGCACGCTGCGAGCACTGCTATCCCGATTCGATCTTGGCGAGTTGACGGCCTTCGAAGGCATTGCCTCGGGCATTGAAAACACCAATTATTTTGTCGACACAACGCAAGGCCGGTTTGTCCTCACGCTATTTGAAAAGCTGAGTGCCAAGGAACTGCCCTTTTATCTGGAATTGATGCGGCATCTGGCCAATCGGGGGGTGGCCTGCCCACGGCCCATGGCCGATCACGATGGCCATCTGCTGCAACACTGTGAACACAAACCCGCCTCGCTGGCCACGCGTCTCAAAGGGGTCTGGCAACCCCAGCCCACCGTCCGCCATTGCGAAATTCTCGGCGCGGCCATCGCCGCTTCGCACATCGCGGTCGCCGATTATTCCGGCCATCAACCCAATCTGCGTGGACTCTCATGGTGGATCGATACGGTGCCGCAACTCTTATCCCATGTCCGGCCCGATCAAGCCGCCTTGCTTCACGATGAACTTCGGGCACAACGCACGTTTGCAGAAACACCTCTGGCACAGTCCTTACCGCGGGGCGCCGTGCACGCCGATCTCTTTCGGGACAATGTGCTGTTTGAGGAATCCCCTTCGGGGCCGGTTCTGGGCGGGTTTATCGATTTCTACTTTGCGGGTGTGGATTCCTTTGTGTTTGACCTGGCGGTGGCAGTAAACGACTGGTGCATTCGATTCGAGGCCGACGACTCGGGGGAACTGGTGACCGATCGGCGGGATGCCTTGCTCGCGGGTTACACCGCGGTCAGGCCTCTATCAAACGCCGAACAACAGGCCTGGCCGATGGCCTTGCGTGCGGCCGCGTTTCGGTTCTGGGTATCGCGACTCTATGATTGGCATCTGCCCAGAAAAGCCGCCATGCTGACCCCGAAAGATCCCGCGCACTTTGAACGCTTACTGCTGGCCCGTCGGAGTCACACATGAAACTGTTAGCACAGCCTCGGATGCTCGACTCCCGAATCGGTCAGGGCTGGTTGGCCGCCGGTTTCCGGTTGTTTCATCGCCAGCCTCTGGCGTGGACCTTGATTCTGTTCATTTACTGGGCCTCCATGCTCATGCTGGCTTTTATTCCCGTCATCGGTGCCATCGTGCCCCTGCTGCTGGCACCGGGGCTGTCGTTAGGGTTTATTGAAGTGGCCCGGGCCGTGGATGAAGGCCGCCCTCCCGCGCCGCCGCTCTTGATTCAAGCCTTTCGTTCAGAGCAGGCCAAGGGCATTCTGATGCTCGGGGCCTGGTACCTTGCCGAGATTCTGGCCATCTTGTTCATCAGCACGCTAATCGATGGTGGACGGATGTTCGACTGGATCACCTCGGGGGTGGTGCCCGCTGCCGAACAGATGTCCAGCGTGCAGGTGGCGGCGATGGTATCGGCCGCCCTCTATGTACCGGTGATGATGGCGTTTTGGTTTGCACCACAGTTGGTGGCCTGGTCGGGCTTTAGTCCCCTCAAAGCACTGTTTTTCAGTTTCTTTGCGGTCTGGCGCAACAAGGGGGCGTTTCTGCGCTATGCCCTCACCTGGGTCGGACTGACGGTGGCCATCGGCGCGGTCTCCGCCCTGATCAATCAAAGCCTGGAGTTGGCCCCCAATACGATGACGGCGTTCTTATTTCCCATCACCTTGATTCTGATGTCGGTGGCACACGGCTCGTTTTATCAGAGCACCAAGGCGGTGTTCGGGTCGACAGAGTCATCGGCGCCCTCGCCCACTGTCTCGGATCCGGAGTTGTGATCACGCGGTGTCGTGTTCCACCGTGTCGCGACATGGTGTCGCGTTATCGCGTTATGCGGCTTCCAGTTTTGCAACGGCCAGCGCCAGCCATTTCACGCCGTCGCGTTTAAAGTGAATCTGGGCGCGGGCGTCCTCCCCGGATCCTTCGAGCCCCACAATCACGCCGGTCCCGAATCGCGCATGGTTCACGCTCTGCCCGATCCGAAACCCACTGTCATGCGCACCTAAGGTCGCCGCACGTCCCGCACCACCCGGCCCGTTGGATGGGCTTGCATCCCGTGCGCGTGAACCCCAGGCACCCCCACGTCCGGTACCGCGCGACGCCTCCGAATACCCGCCCACGCGGCCATACGCGCTACCCCCCTCGTAGTTCATGAATCCACCACCCATCGCCCCGGCCGGCGTAACCCGTGGTGTTAACCAGCGCACATGCGCCTCGGGAAGTTCTTCCAGAAATCGACTGCGCATGTTGTAGCGGGTCTGTCCATGCAACATGCGCGTCTGAGCCAAAGAGATGTAGAGCTTTTGCCGGGCACGCGTGATCGCCACATACATCAGGCGACGTTCTTCTTCGAGGCCATTGGGCTCGGTCACCGAGTTCTCATGCGGGAAGAGCCCCTCTTCCAAGCCCGTGATGAAGACCGCATGAAATTCAAGCCCCTTGGCGGAATGCACCGTCATCAGTTGAATCGCATCCTGGCCTTCCTGGGCCTGGTTATCGCCCGCCTCCAGTGAGGCGTGGGTCAGAAAAGCCACCAGGGGCGGCATCGTGATCTCGCCATCGTCGGAGATGCGCTCGCCCTCTTCCGAGATAAACGCGGCGGCCGCGTTGATCAACTCCTCCAGGTTTTCCACCCGATCACGGCCATCGCGTTCGGCCTGATAGTGGGCCATGAGCCCGGACTTCTCGTTGACCAGGGCCACCAGTTCATTGAGCTTTAAGCCCTGACCCTCAAAACGCATCGACTCCACCAGCCTGACAAACCCAGCCAATGTGCTCCCGGCCTTGCCATCGAGGTGAGGCACGGCCGCGTACAGGCTCGCGTTCATGGCCATCGCCTTGTCCTGCAACTGCTCGATGCTGCGCGCGCCGATGCCACGCGCCGGAAAATTCACTACCCGTAAAAACGATGTGTCGTCGTACGGATTTTCCATCAGGCGCAGATAGGCCAAGGCGTGCTTCACCTCGGCCCGCTCGAAAAACCGCAATCCACCGAACACCCGATATGCAATGCCCGCATTGAACAGGGCATGCTCAATCACCCGGGATTGGGCGTTGCTGCGATACAAAATCGCGATCTCACGTCGTGCAAACCCCTCAGAGACCAGGGTGCGGATCTCCTCGATCAGCCACTGCGCCTCCAGCGCATCGGTGGCCGCCTCCATGATGCGCACCACCTCGCCCTCGCCGGCCTCGGTCCAGAGATTCTTGCCCAGCCGTTGACTGTTGTGACGAATGATGGCGTTGGCCGACTCCAGAATATGGCCACAGGAGCGGTAGTTCTGCTCCAGTTTGATTAAATTCGGCACACGAAACTCGCGCTCAAAATGCTGCATGTTGGCCACGTCGGCACCACGAAAAGCATAGATGGACTGGTCATCATCGCCGACCGCAAACACCGCCGTGGTCTCGCCCACCAACTCCTTGATCCAGGCGTATTGCAACGGATTGGTGTCTTGAAACTCGTCAATCAGAATGTGTCGAAATCGCAGCCGATAATGATCGCGCAGGGCCGTATTGCGCTGAAGGAGCTCCACCGAGCGCAGCAAAAGTTCGCCAAAATCCACCACGCCTTCACGCTGGCACTGTTCATCGTAGGCCTGATAGAACTCGATGAACTTCTTGTTGTACCCGTCGGAATCGTCCACGTCCGTGGCCCGCAACCCCTGCTCTTTGGCGCCGTTAATAAACGACTGCAGCTGACGGGGCGGGAACTTCTCATCGTCCCAGTTCAGAAGTTTTAATAATCGCTTGATCGCAGAGAGCTGATCCTGGCTATCCAGAATCTGAAACGTGGCCGGCAGATTGGCATCGCGATGATGGGCCCGCAGCAGTCGATTGCACAGTCCGTGAAAGGTACCAATCCACATGCCGCGCACATTCACCGGCAGCATGGTGCCAATACGGCCCAGCATTTCCTTGGCGGCCTTATTGGTGAAGGTCACGGCCAGAATGCCCTGGGGACTGACCTGCCCGGTGGAGATCAGCCACGCAATGCGGGTCGTCAGCACCCGGGTCTTACCGCTTCCGGCACCGGCAAGAATCAGGGCCGACTCCGCCGGCAGTGTGACCGCGGCGCGCTGTTCGGGATTCAGGTGATGAAGTAAATCCGGCATGAAAGGATTGTACGGGGTTGGTAAAATCGCGACTTTCCTTGAGTCTGCATGCCGGCCTCGTTCCCTATCTTTTTTCCTACCTCCAATGGCCGATACCGCCTACTCCCCCCAATCGATTGAATCCCAGGCGCAGCAGGAATGGGCCGCACGCAATGCCTATCGCGCCCAAGAGCACGACCACCGTTTCCCGAAAGGCAAGTATTACGCCTGCTCCATGCTGCCGTATCCATCGGGAAAGCTGCATATGGGTCATGTGCGCAATTACACGATTAACGATGTCATGGCGCGCGCACTGCGCATGCAGGGCTACAACGTTCTGATGCCCATGGGGTGGGACGCCTTTGGACTGCCGGCGGAAAACGCGGCCATGGCGAATCGGATCGCGCCGGCCAAATGGACCTACGACAACATCGCCTACATGAAAAAGCAGATGCAGTCGATGGGACTGGCCATCGACTGGTCGCGTGAAGTCGCCACCTGTTCGCCCGAGTATTACAAATGGAATCAGTGGCTATTTTTGAAAATGCGCGAAAAGGGGATTGCGTATCTCAAGACCGGCACCGTCAACTGGGATCCGATTGATCAAACCGTATTGGCCAATGAACAAGTGGTGGACGGCCGCGGTTGGCGCAGCGGTGCCATCGTGGAAAAACGCGAGATCCCCATGTACTACCTGGGCATCACGCAATATGCCCATGAACTGCTCGAGGATCTCTCGGGGCTTGGCTGGCCGGATCGGGTCAAGACCATGCAGGAAAACTGGATCGGAAAATCCACGGGCGTTCGGTTTGCATTTCCCCACACGATCCGGGATGCCCACGGCGAGCTCATTCAAGACGGCAAGCTCTTTGTCTTCACGACACGCGCCGATACGATCATGGGCGTCACCTTCGTGGCCGTGGCTCCCGAACACCCCCTCGCCACCCTGGCCGCCGCCGGCAATCCGGCGCTTTCGGCCTTCATTGACACCTGCAAGGCCGGCGGTGTGGCGGAAGCCGATCTCGCCACGCGCGATAAAGAAGGCATGGCCACGGGGTTGGTGGTCACCCATCCCCTTACAGGAAAACCGGTGCCGGTCTGGGTGGGCAACTACGTGCTCATGAGCTACGGTGATGGTGCCGTGATGGGCGTCCCTGCCCACGATGAGCGGGATTTTTCATTTGCCATCAAGTACAAACTGCCGATTCAGCCCGTGATGGCGCGATCCACCACCACACCGCAACCCGGCACCACGGCCGAGGGGGCGGACCGCTTTGATCCACTGCACTGGCAGGCATGGTATGCCGACACCACGAACACCGTATGCGTGAACTCGGGCCACTACGATGGACTGGATCATCGCCAGGCCGTCGATGCCGTGGCCAAGGATCTGGCGGCCAAGGGTTTGGGCGAGCAGCGGGTGCAGTTTCGTTTGCGGGACTGGGGCATTTCACGACAGCGTTATTGGGGAACACCGATTCCCATCATTCATTGCGATGACTGCGGTGAAGTGCCGGTGCCCGAACAGGATCTGCCCGTGGTGCTGCCGGAAGATCTTGTGCCCGATGGCAGCGGCAATCCCCTGCGCAAGGACGAGCGCTTCCTGAAGGTCAGCTGCCCCCAGTGTGGCAAACCGGCCCGGCGTGAAACCGACACCATGGACACCTTCATCGACTCGAGCTGGTATTACATGCGCTACTGCTCTCCCGATGCGCAGCAGGCAATGGTCGATGACCGCAATGACTACTGGATGCCCATGGACCAATACATCGGTGGCATCGAGCACGCCGTACTGCACCTGTTGTACGCGCGCTTCTGGACCAAGGTCATGCGGGATCTGGGACTGGTGAAATTCCGTGAGCCCTTCTCGAATCTGCTCACCCAGGGCATGGTCTTAAACGAGACCTACTATCGGGAAGATGCGCAAGGACGCAAGACCTGGTTTAACCCCGCCGAGGTCGACGTGCAGTTCGATGACAAAGGCCGCCCGGTGGCGGCGGTGCTCACAGCCGATGGCCAGCCCGTCATGATGGGCGGCACCGAGAAAATGGCCAAGTCCAAGAACAACGGCATCGATCCTCAGGCCCTGATTGATCGCTACGGTGCCGACACGGCACGACTGTTCACCATGTTTGCCTCGCCACCGGAACAGACCCTGGAGTGGTCCGATGCGGGCGTGGAAGGTGCATTCCGATTCCTGCGACGCTTATGGACATTTGCCCATCAGCTGCAGCCACGCCTTCAGGCCATTCGCAGTGCTCAGGATCAGTGGCAGGAGGATGCGGCCAAGGCCCTGCGCCGTGAGGTCCATGCACTGCTGAAACAGGCCGACTTCGATATGCAGCGGCGTCAGTACAACACCGTGGTCTCCGCCTGCATGAAGATGCTCAACACTCTGGACGAGGCGGCGAAAGCCACGGCCTTACCAGAGGGTGCAACCGTCACGCCCAGTGAGCTTGATCACGCGCTTCACGAAGGCCTCTCGATTCTGCTGCGTGTGCTCTATCCCGTGGTGCCCCATATCGGTTGGACCCTGTGGCGTGACCTGGGATATGCCCAGGCGTTTGGCGATATGCTGGACGCGCCCTGGCCCGTCGTGGATGAGTCGGCACTCACCCGCGACGCCATGGAGCTGGTACTGCAGATCAACGGCAAGGTCCGAGGCAGCGTGTCCGTGGCGGCCAGCGCCGCGGAAGACCAGATCCGGGCGGCCGCCTTGGCCACCGAGGTCTTTGCAAAATTCTCCGAAGGGCGTGCTGCCAAGAAAGTCATCGTGGTCGCTGGCAGGTTGGTCAACATTGTGGTCTGATGCGCCCATGAATCCCGCAAAACGCTCTTTTTTCTGCGCTGGCGCAGCCAGCATCGCGCTGGTCGGTTGCGGTTTTAAGATCCGCGGATTTGATCTGGGATTGCCCTTTAAAACCATCGCGATCCAAGGCGAATTCGAGGTCGCCCGTGAAGTTCGGCAAATGATCGAGAGCCGTCCTGGCGTTTTAATTGCAACGAAACCGATGGCCGCTCAGGTCGTTCTCATTGTGACATCTCAGCAATTGGATCGGACGGTCACGGCATTTAACGCGGCTGGACGTCCACGTGAAGTTCAACTACGCATGCGCGTCACTTACCGCATCACTGATGGTTTAGCTATTGAAATCTCTTCCACGCAAGAAATTGTACAAATTCGGGACGTCTCCGTTACAGAGAGCGAAGTACTCGCCCAACCAGCCGCCGAAGCATTTTTACGAGAGGATATGCAACGGGATATCGCCCAACAACTGGTTCGACGGCTGCGCGCAGTGAAACTGCCCAGCTAAAGAATGCAGCACCGCGTCGACCTGCGCGCGCCCGATGCCCTGGCGCGCTTCATCGCCAGCCGGAACCCGACCAGCGTGTGGGCCATCTCCGGGGATGACCCTTTACTGACGGGCGAGACCAGTGATCAGTTGCGTCGACACTTCACCAGCCAGGGCATCACCGAGCGCCAAGTGGAAGTGCCCGACCGCAGTTTCGACTGGAAGGGTTGGCTGGCCCAGAGTGGAACGGGATCCCTGTTTGCCGACCGACGGCTGATGGACCTGCGCCTGCCCACCGGGAAGCCGGGCACCGAGGGCAGCAAAGCCCTGCAGGCCTGGTGTGCCAATCCCCCGCCCGATGCGATGCTCCTGGTGAGTCTGCCGCGGGCCGACCGGGCCATGCAGCAGTCGGCGTGGTTTGGTGCGCTGGATCAGGCCGGTGTGGTGCTCATCGTGCCCGAGCTGTATCGCTCGGACCTGCCCGCCTGGGTGAGTCAACGGCTTCGGGCCCAAGGACTCCAAGCCACTCCCGATGCCATTGCCTGGATCTGCGATCAATGCGAGGGCAATCTGATTGCCGCACATCAAGAGATCCTGAAACTCGCCCTGCATCATGCCCATCGCGACAGCACGCTGGATGTGAGTGACGTCAAGCCTATGGTGGCCGACGTGGCCCGATTCAACTCGTTTACCCTGGGCGAAGCCGTGCTCGCACACGACGCCCCACGGGCCATCCGGATCCTGCGTGCACTCAAGGCCGAGGCCGAACCGATCCCGCTGCTGCTCTGGGCCCTGACCGAAGACCTGCGCATGCTGGCCCGGACCCAGAGCGCACTTCAACACGGTCGCAGCACCGATCTGGCGATTCGCGAGGCCCGCATCCCCCGTCACCGCGAGCGGCTCATCGCCGCGGCATGCCGAACCGCATCGCCGGCCAAGACATGGCGCGCCCTGCGCCAGGCGGCCGAGGTAGATACAATCGTGAAAGGCTTAAAAACAGACGATCCATGGGTAGCCCTTGAGCGCATGGTGTTAGATTTCGCCTGACTGTGTCGTCTACGTTAATTGCTGGTCAACCAACACGTGGTGCCGTATGCCGCAAGCACAAGAGTCCATTCGTCAGTCCATTGAACAGGTCGGGCAGCAGGCCCGAACCGCCAGCCGCCAGATGGCAGCGGCCAGCACGCGTGCGAAGAACCAGGCCCTCACCGAATTAGCGCAACGTCTGGAGTCCCATCGCGCCGCCCTGAAAGCCGCCAACGCGATTGACCTGCGCAACGCGGCCGCCGCAGGCTGTGATGCGGCCTTTATTGACCGGCTCACCTTAACCGATAAATCCATCGATACCATGATCGAAGGCGTGCACCAGATCGTCGCCTTGGCCGATCCGATTGGTGAGATGAATGAGATGCGCCGTCAACCCACTGGAATTACGGTGGGTAAGATGCGTGTGCCCCTGGGCGTGATCGGCATCATTTACGAATCGCGGCCCAATGTCACCATCGATGCGGCTGCCTTGTGCATCAAGGCCGGCAATGCCACGGTACTGCGCGGCGGATCCGAGGCCATCGCCAGTAATCGTGCGCTGGCCGCACTCATTCAGGAGGCACTGGCTGCCTCGGACCTGCCGCAAGACGGCGTGCAGGTCATCACCACCACCGATCGTGAAGCGGTATCGGCCATGATCACCATGCCCGACTACTTCGACGTGATTGTGCCGCGGGGCGGCAAGTCACTCATTGCGCGCATCATGCAAGAGGCACGTGTGCCAGTGATCAAACATCTGGACGGCATTTGCCATGTCTATCTCGATGACGAGGCCGACGAGGCCAAGGCCGTGCGCATCGCCGATAACGCCAAGACCCATCGCTACGGCACCTGCAACACCATGGAGACGCTACTTCTGTCCGAAAACACGTCACCGCAGATGCTCCGTGAATTGCTGAAGATTTATCGCGATAAGTCTGTGGAGCTTCGGGTGTGCGCCGCGACACGCGGGCTGCTCGCCCGTGCCGGGATTGCGGCCGATGGCCTGATCGATGCCACCGAGGACGACTGGCGCACCGAATACCTAGCCCCGATTCTGGCCATTCGCACGGTGCCGGATCTGGATGCGGCCATCGCGCACATCAACCAGTACGGCTCTCACCATACCGATGCCATCGTGACCGAGAATTATTCCAAGGCCATGCGTTTCCTGCGCGACGTCGACTCGGCCTCGGTCATGGTGAATGCCTCCACACGGTTTGCCGATGGGTTTGAATACGGTCTCGGTGCCGAGATCGGAATTAGCAATGACAAAATTCATGCCCGCGGCCCCGTGGGACTCGATGGACTCACCACTTACAAATGGATTGTCCTGGGCCAAGGCGAAATCAGAGGGTAAACGTCGTGAGCAACCTAGCCAGCATCATCCGGAATTCTTCCATTGCCATCGTCATCTTGTTGGGACTGATGGGGGCCGACAACATGAACGGCTACCTATGGTGGAAATCCTTCCACATCGTGATGGTCACCAGCTGGTTTGCAGGCCTGTTCTATCTGCCGCGTATTTTTGTGAACCTGGCCATGGTGCCCGAGGGCCCACAACACGATGCGGAGCGGAGACGGCTATTGCTGATGACCAATAAACTGTTTCGCTTCATGACGCCCATTGGCGTGCTGGCCATTGTCAGTGGGCTATGGATCTGGCTTGGCTACGGGCTCACCGGCGGATGGATGCACGCCAAACTGGTGGGTGTCTTGCTCCTGATTGGCTACCACGCCATGTGCTACAACCGCACGGAGGATTTCAACCGGGGCACGAATCGCCACTCCCACGTGTGGTACCGCTGGTTCAATGAAATCCCGGTGCTGCTGCTGATTCTGGTGGTGGTGCTGGTGGTAGTGAAACCCTTCTAAGTGTCGTCGCCCCTCACCGGTTTTGCCGTTTGTCCCAGTGGCCTGGAAGAGGCCATGGTCGATGAACTCCAACAACAACCCGGCGTTCGGGATGTGCGCAAAGGTCGCGGTGGCGCCGGCTTTGTGGCCGATGCCACGTCCATTGCACGGGCCAATATCTGGGCACGTCTGCCCACACGGATTCTGATTCAGGCGGCCTCGGGCAGTATCCGAAAGCCCGACGACATTCGTGGGATCGCCACCAAGGTCGTATGGGAAAAATGGTTCACCGTGCGACAGACCGTGCGCATTGATCTTGCCGTGGGCCGGGAGCCAAAACTCGAAGCGCCGTTAGCGCGCAACTACGCCACGCTGCTCATCAAAGACGGCATCTGCGATCGGTTTCGTGCGGTCCGCGGTGAGCGGCCATCCATCGACACGGCCCATCCGGATATTCGTGTCTGGGCTTATCTGGACCAGAACCAACTGACCCTCTATCTGGATACGTCGGGCGAGCCACTGTTTAAACGGGGATGGCGTCAGGCCAAGGGCGATGCCCCACTGCGTGAGAATCTCGCTGCAGCACTGATCGCCATGACCCAGTGGGACCGACAGGCGGCCGTCATGGATCCCTTCTGCGGCAGTGGCACCCTGCTCATCGAGGCCATGCAGTCCGCGCTGCGCCTTCCTCCGGGGTACGTGCCGAGTGCGCCACGCAGTTTTGCAGCGGAACAGTTTCATGCCAGCTCGCCGATGGGTCAGGTGAACTGGCAGGCCTTGCGCAACGAAGCACGCCAGGCCATTGATCAGGTGGTTCAGTCCGTGGAGAAAAATCGCATGCATCCCGGTGCAGGTCGTTGCCTGCCCCGCCTGCATGGCAGCGACAGCGATGCCCGCATGATTGCCGTGGCCCAACGCAATGCCGAACGCGCACTGCCGGCCGCCGTGAGTGCGGCCATCACCTGGCAGGTATCGTCCGCCTCGGCCTGCACGCCCATCGCCGATCACGGCCTGATCATGACCAATCCACCCTATGGCAAGCGACTGGTCCCCAGCGGGACATCCACCAACACCGCGACCCATGCGCCCGCATCACCGCCCACCGACGACGTGGAGGCCAACCCACGCGGCAATCCTGAGTTTGAGCGATCACTCGCGGAGACACTGAAAAAACAATTTGCAGGATGGCAGGCCTGGATTCTGTCCGATAACCTGAAACTCGAAACCGGCATGCGTCTGAAAGCGGCCCGTCGGATTCCCGTGTTTAACGGGGACATTGAGTGCCGCTGGTTTCGCTTTGATATGGTGACCGGCTCCATGCGCGACAAGCCATAATCTGGTCATGAGTTTTGCTGACAACCTTCGCGAAGTACGCGCCCGAATCCATGCCGCCTGTGCCGCCGTTGGGCATGATCCGGCGTGCGTGGAACTGCTGGCCGTGAGCAAGACCTTTCCGGCCGATGCCGTGAAAGACGCCTTACGCGCCGGCGCCCATGCCTTCGGCGAGAACTATGTCCAAGAGGGGGTCACCAAGATTCTGGCCTTGGCATCGGAACGCAACACGTCGGCCACGCCCGTGACCTGGCACTTCATCGGACCCCTTCAGAGCAACAAAACACGGGAGGTGGCCGAACACTTTGATTGGATGCATTCCGTCGACCGGGAAAAAATCGCACAACGGCTATCGGATCAACGACCGGCATCCTTGCCACCACTTCAGATCTGCCTTCAGGTCAATGTCAGTGGCGAGGCATCGAAAAGCGGGGTTGCTCCCGATGCCGTGGCGGCACTGGCGAAAGCCGTCACCGCCATGCCGCGACTGCGGCTTCGTGGGCTCATGGCCATACCCGAGCCCACCGACGACGAACGCCTGCAACGCGAACGTTTTCGTGCGCTGGCCACATTGTTTCAAACCATACGCTCACAACTCTCAGACCAGGATCAGGCCGCCTTTGATACGCTCTCCATGGGCATGTCGGGCGATCTTGAGTCAGCCATTGCCGAGTCTCTGCCCAATGTCACGACGATGGTGCGTGTGGGCACCGCGCTCTTTGGCCAGCGCGCCGCGAAAGCCTAGCCAAACTCGCGGGACATGTCGGCGCCCCGATCCCGGGCCGCGAGCAGGGCATTACCTACCACTCGCATGAACTGGTCCCGCTCAAGGGACGCCAACGCGGCCGCCGTGGTGCCCCCTTTCGATGTGACCTTCTCGCGCAGCCCTGCTGGGGATTCTCCAGACGACTCCAGCAAGGCCAGTGCCCCTTTCATGGTGTGCACCGCGAGCTGGTGCGACTGATCGGCCGATAAGCCCATCCGTTCGCCGGCGGCGACTAACGCCTCGATGAAACGAAAAACATAGGCCGGCCCAGATCCCGACAGCGCCGTCACCGCATCCATCAACGACTCCTCGGCGAGCCAGACTACCTTGCCCACGCTCGAGATCAAGGCGTCGGCCTGCGCACGCGCCTGTGTCGAGACACTAGAGTGCGCAAAAAGACCCGTGACCCCTTGGGCGACCAAAGCCGGTGTGTTAGGCATGGCACGCACAATCCGATGGTTACCTGTCCAGCGGGCAATCGCCTCGGTGGTCACACCCGCCGCAATCGAGAGCAACAGGCCGCGGGTCAACACCGTGCGGACACTGGGTTCGGCCGTCTCGCAGCTATCGCGCATCTGTTGTGGTTTGACCGCCAATACCACCCAGGTGTTGTCGGCCTCTTGATCCAGACTAAAAGGTGCCGTCGCGGCATCCATAGAAAATTCCACGCCATTGGTCCGAAGTGGTGCCGAGAATCGACTCTGGAGTTTTTCCTGAGCCGCCGTTGCCGGCTCAATGACATGCAAACGCTGGATCGGCGCCTTCCCGGAGAGTAACCCACCGATTAAGGCCGTTGCCATATTGCCGCCGCCAATCACCAAAAGATTCATTGCTCGCCCTTTTTCAAGATCTGCATCCACCGCACCCCGAGCAGGCGCAGGCATCCAAAATACACTACCGCCGCCGCCAGCAAAATCACGGCCAGCCAGACGATGCGCACCAGCGGCATCGCACCCAGACCCGACCAGTCAAATTCCAACGCCATGATCGCCACCGTGAGGCCCATCGCCAGGCTACTGATCACAATCTTCAAGAGAAACCCGAACCATCCCGCACGCGGCACATAGACCGATCGCACCCGAAGACCACGATACAGAAGGGCCGCGTTCGCGCAGGCCGCCAAACTGGTGGCAAGTGCCAATCCTGCGTGGGCAAACATCGGCACTAAGAACAGGTTTAGCAACTGCGTGAGCACCAAGGTGACCACCGCAATCTTGACCGGGGTCTTGATGTTGTGTTGGGCATAAAAACCAGGGGCCAGGACCTTGATGGCAATGAGGCCCACGAGACCAACCGAATAACCGACCATGGCCTGGGCGGTCATCAGCAGATCCTGATGATCAAAGCGTCCGTAATGAAAAAGGACTGCGGCCAATGGAATGGCCAACACGGCCAATCCCACCGCCGACGGAATCGCCAGTATGGCGACCAAGCGCAATCCCCAATCGATCAGTGCGCTGACCCGTTGCAGGTTCTGCTCCGCATTGGCTTTGGTCAGACTTGGCAACAACACCGTCCCCAAGGCCACTCCCAACAATGCGGTGGGAAACTCCATCAGGCGATCCGCAAAAGAGAGCCAGGACACGCTGCCGCTTTCCAGCCCTGCGGCAATATGCGTGTTAATGATCAGACTCACCTGCGCCACCGACACGGCCAGGGTGGCCGGCACCATCAGGGTTAAGACGCGGCGCACATTGGGATCACGCCAGGCCGCACGCAGTGACCACGCATCGTGATTGTGATCGTGTTCGTGCCCGACGCCCGCGCCGGCGGCGCGGGCCATGACCGATGGCGCGCGCAATGTTCGTCGCAGCGCGACCAGCATCAACACCAACTGCGCCACGCCACCTACCACCACCGCAATCGCCAAGGCCCAGATCGGTTCGGCCAGCCAGGGGGTCAATGCGACTGCGCAGCCGATGAAGGACAGATTGAGCAACACCGGTGCAAAGGCCGGGGCTTTAAATTCCGCCCAGGTGTTCAGCACACCGGACGCCAGGGCCACCAGCGAGATCATCAGGATGTAGGGAAACATCCATCGGGTCAGCATCACGGTGAGATCAAAGGTGGCCGTGTCGCCGGAAAACCCCCCCGACATCAGCCAGACCAGAATGGGGGCACCCACGATGGCGGCAAGGCAGATCGCCACCAGGGCCACCGACATCACCAGCGCGGCATGGCGTGCCAGACGCAAGGCCTGTCGATCGCCCTGTTGAGCGCGCAGCTGGCCCAGAACCGGCACAAAGGCCTGGGAGAAGGCGCCCTCGGCAAACAAGCGCCGCAGGAGATTGGGCAGACGGAATGCCACGAAAAAGGCGTCGGTATGGCTTCCCGCCCCGAAAATAGCGGCAGTCAGGGTCTCCCGAGCCAATCCCGTAATACGGGACAGCAGGGTCAGCCCGCTGATGGTGGCGGCGGTCTTGAGCAGATTCATGATCGGCGCTATAGTTTAGGGCTTTTCCCTTACGACTTTAGGAACCTTCACATCCATGGCCAACTCCGCCTCCGCGCGTAAAAGCGCCCGTCAAGCCGCCGCGCGTCGCTTAGTCAACGCCGGTCTGCGCTCCGAGTACCGCACCGCCGTTAAATCGGTGCGCAAAGCCGTCGCCTCGGGCGATGCCAAGGCCGCCGGCGACGCACTGCGCGCCGCTACCAGCACCATCGACCGCATTGCGGATAAGAAAATCGTGCACAAGAACAAGGCCGCCCGTCATAAAAGCCGCCTGGCCGCCTCCGTAAAAGGCATCGCACTGCGCTGATCACGCCTTAATTGTGCGGTCCTTGCGCGGTAATCCCGCGTGAAGCGTACCCTGCTCCAAGAACCCCGGCCATGCGTCAGCATCGCCGGGGTTTTTATTGCAGCATCACCTGCACGGCGATCGCCACAAAGAGCGGCATGCCCACATAGTTGTTAGCCTTAAACACTGCAAAACAGGAGTCTCGCTGGCGATGGCGCAGACGCAGAGTAAGCAGTGCGCATAACACCGCCGTCACCGCCCAGCCCAACCAGTACATCCAATGCGATCCAGACACGCCCGGCAGTGACTGGCCCACGATCAACATGCACCACAAAAACAGCACATAGCAAATCGCCACCGCGAGCACATCCCATCGCCCAAAGGTGAGGGCACTGCTGCGGATGCCAATCTTCAGATCGTCGTCCCGATCGACCATGGCATAGGCCGTGTCATAGGCAATCGTCCAGAAGAAATTTGCCAGAAATAGCATCCAAGCCACGGGCGGGATCTGGCCCTGGGTATCGGCAAAGGCCATCGGAATGCCAAAACCAAAGGCCACGCCCAACATCGCCTGAGGCATGACAAAAAACCGTTTGAAATAAGGATAAGCCGCCGCAACGATCACCGCGGTGAACGCATACTGCACGGCAAGATCGTTCAGGAACAGCAGCAAGACGGCCGCGCCGGCAAGCAGCACGGCAGCCACCATCACTGCCTCCCAGAGATAGATTTTCCCGCTCGCCAATACACGCCCTTGGGTGCGCTGCACGCGTCCATCGAAATGACGATCGGCAATATCATTGAGCACACAACCCGCAGAGCGCATCAGAAAAGTGCCCAGCACAAATACCGTGAGCCGGGACCACTGCGGAAAACCGCCCGCCGCGAGCCATAGGGCCCAGAGCGTGGGCCACAGCAGCAGCATGGTGCCAATCGGTTTGTCCATGCGGGCCAAACGGCCGTAAAGCATCAACCGGTACTTCAACAATGGGACGACGTACGCCCCAGGGGGCTGTTGTACTTTCATTCTGCGACAAAAAGTTCTTCTGCCGTCACCGTCGCCGTTCCGCGCTTGCCCACCACGATACCCCCAGCACGGTTTGCCATCCGTACAGACTCAATCAGATCATGACCCGACCCGAGCATCGCTGCGAGTACTCCCATCACCGTATCGCCCGCTCCACTGACATCAAACACTTCGCGCGCGAGCGTCGGAAAGTGAATCTGATCGGGTTGGCCATTTCGATCGGTGAAAAGCGACATCCCCTCTTCGGATCGCGTGACCAGCAGATGACGGACTCCCAAAGCATTTCGAAGCGCATGGGCCTTCTCGGCCATCTCAGGTTCTGACTTCCACGACCCAACCACGCGAACAAATTCCGAGCGGTTGGGAGTAAGCATAAACGCACCTTTATACTTTTGATAGTCATCTCCCTTCGGATCAATCAACGTTGAAACGTTGTTCCGATTGGCCACATCAATCAGCCGTCGCGCATCATGCAGACTTCCCTTGGCATAATCCGATAACACTGCAACATCGATGCCCGCCAATGCACCCTCGAACCTTCTTGTCATACCAACTAAGGCATCGTTACTGGGGGCCAGTTCGAAATCGGCCCGGACCATTTGTTGCTGTCGGGCAATAATGCGTAGCTTGACAGTCGTTTTAAAACCCGGAGCAACTGTTAAGCAGTCATCGATATTCGACCGACTGATCAACTCCCGCACTTGACGCCCCGCCTCGTCGTCACCGACCACCCCAAACAATACGGATCTTGCCCCGAGTGATGCAATATTGCGCGCGACATTGGCCGCTCCCCCTAAACGGTCATCGGATGACATGACCCTTACAACCGGTACCGGTGCCTCAGGGGAAATACGCTCGACATCTCCCGTCCAATACCGGTCCAGCATGACATCGCCGATCACCAAGATCCGCGCACTAGAAAATTTTTCGATCACGATGGTCCATTTCGGTCGTGGTTTATCGACGTCCCCAAGGGTATCCTATTAAAGACGACTCAATCTAAAACTGTCCCACTCATGGCAACCCGGACACTCCCACTGCCTGATCTTCGAGCGAAACCCACAAGTAGTGCAGGCAAAAACCCCAGACGTAGCGGTCGGCAGTGCATTCGGATCACGCACAGAACCCGCCATCCGTGATCGCAAAAAGGCCGCACGTTCAGTCGGGCCAGGAGCATCGAACGTTTGCGCTATGGTCAATGCCTGAGCAGCCGCACTCGAATCATTCTCACTCAATGCCTGCTCAACTCGTTCACAGTAAAAGTGTCCCATGAGCTGTTCGTACTGCATGCCTCCAAAATTTGCCTCGTGCTGGCGGGCCTCTTCGGCCCAAAAGATCGCACGGGCCCAATCGCGGGTACGATGGGCCACTTTCATCAGCAAAAGACGTGCAGTATTTGCGAGATCACTTTGATCGGATGCATGATTCAACAGGTCAATGAGAACATCCTCAGCCCGATCCAATAACCCGGCGGCAAGATAATCCCGGCTGAGGTCAAGCATCAACCCACAACGCACTGGCGCATCGAGGCCAGGGTGTTGAAGTGCGGCCTCATGCACTTCGATCGCACGGTCAATCAAACCTCGCTGACGATAAAGATTTCCCACCGCCTGATGCAGGGCCGTATCATCTGGTGAGGAGCGCGCTGCAGACAACAGGGAATCCGTTGCACGTTCGGCCTCCCCCGCCAATAGAAAGGAGATTCCCTGCAAAATGTCAGTCGGAACGTGCCGGCTCTCTCGACGTTGTTGTCCCCAGTCGTAGCGAGCGGTCATCCAACCGAGTGCAAATATAACGGGCAGCAACAGCAGCCAGACCAGATCAATCTCCACGCGATCCCTTTCGCCATCCCGCCACCAAGGTGGGCAGAAGAAAAATAAAGCACGCGGCAACACCGGCAAAGAACATGCCCAAGAGCCAGAGCACCATCGGTGCTTCAAAACGCAGTCCGGATACGCCCGGAATCAAGGTCAAGGTGACCGGATGGGTATTGCCCAGCGCAAAGGCCAGCACCACCAGAAACACCATCACCCGCACGATCAACGAGAGCAGGCGCATCGTGTCAGCGGAACAACCTTAGCTGTTGGGAAGATCCACGCGCTCTCGCAGATCTTTACCTGGCTTGAAGTGCGGCACGCGTTTTTCCGGCACCCGCACCTGGGCGCCCGATTTAGGATTGCGGCCCACACGGGCAGGCCGATAGGACAGCGAAAACGTGCCGAACCCTCGAATCTCAATGCGATGACGATGGCCCAGAGCTTCGGCCATCGCATCGAGGAGGGTCTTCACCGCAAACTCACAGTCACGGGTGGCCAGCGGAGTGCCCCGCTGGTTTAACCGCTCCGCAAGCCGGGCGATCAGTTCCGACTTGGTCACTCTTTGGTCTGCTGATCATCCAGCTTGGCGCGCAGCAATGCGCCAAGACTGGTGGTGCCCGACGTGCTCGCCGTTTCCGCGGCCATCTTCTGCATGGTCTCGGCGGTCTCGGCAGAGTCTTTGGCCTTGATCGAGAGATTAATGGTGCGGGTCTTGCGATCCACATTCACAATCATGGCTTCCACCGAATCCCCCTCGGCCATCACCTTCGTGGCATCTTCCACGCGCTCACGCGAAATCTCAGAGGCACGCAGGTACCCCTCGACCTCGGTGTCCAGGGTGATGGTGGCGCCCTTGGCATCCACGGCCTTGACCGTGCCCTTCACAATGGCGCCCTTCTCGAAGCGTGAGGCATACGAGGTAAACGGATCTCCATCCAGCTGCTTCACACCGAGCGAAATCCGCTCGCGCTCCACGTCAATGGCGAGTACCACGGCCTCCAGTTCATCACCCTTCTTGAAGTTGCGTACGGCCTCTTCACCGGTCTCGGTCCACGAGAGATCCGAGAGGTGCACCAGGCCATCGATGTTGCCCGGCAGGCCAATGAACACGCCAAAGTCGGTGATCGACTTGATCTGGCCTTTCACTTTGTCGCCCTTCTTATGACCGGCTTCGAACTCCTGCCAGGGGTTGGCACGGCATTGCTTCATGCCCAGCGAGATGCGGCGACGCTCGCCGTCGATCTCCAGCACCATGACCTCGACTTCATCGCCCACTTGCACGACTTTGCCGGGGTTGACGTTCTTGTTAGTCCAGTCCATTTCGGAAACGTGCACCAGGCCTTCGATACCGGGCTCGATTTCCACAAACGCACCGTAATCGGTGATGTTGGTGACCTTGCCGAACATGCGGGTGCCCTGCGGGTAACGACGGCCAATGCCGTCCCAGGGATCATCCCCGAGTTGCTTCACGCCGAGCGACACACGGTTCTTATCCTGGTCGTAACGCAGCACACGGGCCGTGACTTCCTGGCCCACGGTCAGCACCTCGGAGGGGTGACGCACGCGACGCCACGCCATATCAGTGATGTGCAACAGGCCGTCAATTCCGCCGAGATCAATAAACGCGCCGTAATCGGTGATGTTCTTGACCACACCGGTCACCGTGGAACCCTCTTTCAGGTTTTCCATCAGCTTGGCACGATCTTCACCCATCGAGGCTTCCACAATCGCGCGGCGTGACAGCACCACGTTATTGCGCTTGCGATCCAATTTGATCACTTTGAAGTCCAGGGTCTTGCCTTCGATGTGCGAGGTGTCTTTGATCGGACGGGTGTCCACCAAGGAGCCGGGCAGGAAGGCACGAATGCCATTGGTCATGACCGTTAAGCCGCCTTTGACCTTGCCGGTCACGGTGCCGATCACGGTTTCGCCGCCCTCCAGGGCCTGCTCCAGGCTCACCCAGGCGGCCAGACGTTTGGCGCGATCACGCGAGAGCCGGGTCTCGCCACGGCCATCTTCCAGGGCTTCAATGGCCACCGACACAAAGTCGCCTTCTTTGACATCGACCTGGCCCTGGTCGTTAAAAAATTCTTCGAGGGGGATAAAACTTTCGGACTTCAAGCCCGCATTCACGACCACATGGTTCTGGTCGACCCGCAGGACTTCTGCGGTAATCACCTCGCCGGCACGCATCTCCTGGCGGGCGATGGATTCTGCAAACATCGCAGCAAAGGAATCGGGGGCAGCGTTTTTAGCGATCTCGCTTAATTGGTTGAGTTGTTGGGACATTAATAAAAAAGTTTCCGACAAAAAGTCATAAAGCACGCCATTGGCGAGAAGGCCGGTTCACGGCGACCCCGGTCACAGCGGAGTTAACAAAAGTGCGGGTTAGGTCAGTTGGCCGGACTCACGAACGGAGACCCGATGCCACTCATTCACCACGGCCTGCACCACCTGGTCAATCGAGAGGTTGGTGGAATCAATCTCCAACGCTCCTGGTGCCGGTTTCAAGGGTGCGACCGCTCGGGAGCGATCCCGGGCATCCCGCGCCTCCAAATCGGCGGAAAGGTCGCTAAGATTAGCAGAAAAACCCTTATCAATCAATTGCTTATAGCGTCTTTCCGCGCGTGCCCGGGCGCTGGCGGTCAAAAATACCTTTAAACGGGCGTTGGGAAAGACCACCGTGCCCATGTCCCGACCGTCGGCCACCAGCCCCGGCATCCGGGCAAAGTCCCGTTGGCGCAGCATCAAGGCCCGCCGAACCGCCGGAAACACCGCGATCTTGGAGGCCAGCACCCCCACCTCTTCGGCTCGGATGGCGTGGCTGATGTTCACGCCGTCAAGCAGAATGGTCTGACCCAGAAACTCCAGTTCCATATCTGTTGCGATGGAAGCAAGCGCTTGCTCATCTGATTCTAAAATCTCATTTTGCATCGCTGCCAAGGCCGTAATCCGATACAGCGCGCCGCTGTCCAGATAGCCAAAGCCCAGCTCCATGGCCACCTGGCTGGCAATAGTGCCCTTGCCGGACGCGGTGGGGCCGTCAATGGCCAACACCGGTACGGCCTCCGAACACAGGTCGGAGAACACTTCGAAAAAGTCCGGAAAGGTCTTGGCCACGCAGCCGGGATTCTGGATGCGCACCGTGGCGTTGCCAAAGCTGGCCAGCGAAAAACACATCGCCACCCGATGGTCCTCATAGGTCTCGATGCGCGCCGGGGTCATGTGCGCCGCCGGATGAATCCGGATCCAGTCATCCCCGTACTCCGCGGTCACCCCCAGCTTTTTGCATTCCGTGGCCATCGCCAGAAGGCGATCGGTCTCTTTGACGCGCCACGATCCGATATTGCGCAAGGTGGTGGGCGTATCGGCAAACATCGCGCAGGCGACCAAGGTCATCGCCGCATCCGGGATGGCATTGCAATCCAGATCCACGCCCTTTAAATGCCGCGTCACCGAGCCGGCCATTTGAGCGCTGCCGGCCGATGAAGCGCTGCTCCACGGATCCTCCGATCGCCGGGGGAAACTCGCCTCGATCCAGTCGGGGCCACGTCGAATCACGGCTCCCATCTTGGCCAATGCATCTGCAAAGGCGATATCGCCCTGCACGCTATCCTCGCCCACGCCCAACACCCGCACCGGCCCAAACCCGATCGCGCCAGCCGCCAGAAAATACGAGGCCGACGAGGCATCGCCTTCCACGCTGAGCGCGCGGGCCGCCGTGATGATTTGCGGGGCCACTGAAAAGCACAACGGTGCCGCGGATCGTTGCTCCACCGTGACCCCGAACTTCTTCATCACGGCACGTGTGATCTCCACATAAGGCTTACTGATCAGCTCGCCTTCCACCGCAATCTCCACCGCCTGACCAAGCTGCGTGGCCAGCATCGGCGCGGCCTGCATTAAACCGGTGAGAAATTGACTCGACGTACTGCCCTTAACCGACCAACGTGCGGTCAAGGTCAACGGCACACCGGTAATGCGCAGCGGCGGAAATCCCTCACGCTCCAGATAATCAATGCGCGCGCCAATGGCCTGCAGTCCATCGACAAGGTCGCCAATAGGACGCTCATGCATGCGCGGCACACCACGAATTTCAACGCATCCACCCGTTCGGGCGAACGACACGGCCAGCGCCGGCACCAGAGTCCGCACGGTTAATCCAGAGTTGCCCACGAACAATTGCAGCGGTTTTTCCACGGTGCCCGTCGTGGAAAATTCACCGGCCACACCCTGCACGGTAAGTTCCAAGGCATTCACCAAAGCGCTGTCGGTGTTCGCATCGGCATCCGTCGGAGGATGTTGATCAATGGCCACGCCCAAAGCCCGCAAGGCATCGATCATGACCCGGGTGTCATCGGACTGCAGCACATGGTGCAACCGGGTCGTGCCCTTGGCGAGCGCCGCCAACAGCAACATGCGATTGGAGATGCTCTTGCTACCGGGAAGCCGCACCTCCCCAAAGGCGCCGGTGCGCGGTGTCAGCGTGATCGAATTGGGATACAGCATATTAAAACTCCCTGCGCCAACGACTGGCCTGGGTTAATAGGTCCACCAGCAGTCCACGATCCCCCTGCTCCAGTGCTTGATGCAGGGCCTGCAACTGCAAGGACCACTCCGACCAGGCGGCCAGTAAGGCCGTGCGGTTATCCAGAAAGATGTCGGCCCAGAGTTCTGCAGAAGAGGCTGCGATGCGCGTGGTATCGCGCAATCCACCACCATGCAAGGTCTGGGCGGCTACCGCCAACGGGCTCTGGGCCAACGCGCCGGCCAGTGCAAAGGCCAGCACATGGGGCAAATGACTGATCGCGGCCAACAGACCATCGTGATCGTGAATCGGTAGGGCGCTGGGCTGGGCACCCAGGGCGACCCAAAAAGACTCGACCTGACGCACCGCATGATCGGCGCTGCCCTCGAGGCGACTGATCAGTACGCGTGCACCGTGCAAGAGATCCTCACGGGCATGTTCGGGCCCCTGTTTTTCCGAGCCCGCCATGGGATGAGACGAGACAAAGCGTGACACCAAGGTGGGAAGCTGGGCGTTCACCGCGGTCAGAACGCCTGATTTCGTGCTGCCAATGTCCGTGATCCAGTCAATCGTGCACGTGGTCGCACCCTGCGCATGACGCGCACCACCGAAGGTGGACTCCAGTTGCTGAAAAATATCGCCATAGGTCTTGACTGGGGACGCCAACACGACCCCCAGAGCACAGCCCGACAGCGGTGCACAGGCGGTCAATGCGTCAATCGAAGGCACGGCGATATCAATGCAGCCAACCGACTGGGCCGCTAAGGCCTGACGGGGATCAATGCCCACCACCGGACCGGTCACCCCATGGCGTTTTGCCGCACGGGCAATCGATGCCCCCATAAATCCCGTGCCAATCACCACCAGGCCATCGACCACGCGGGCCGACGGTGTGTGCGCGGCGCTCATAGCACCTCTCGCAGGGCGCGAATAAAGGCGTCATTCTCAGCACGCGTACCCACCGACACGCGCAGCCACTGCGGCAGCTCGTAATTGGCCACGGGGCGTGTGATCACGCCCTTGGCGAGCAGCGCGTTGAACACCCGCACGCCGGCATCGTGTGAATCGCCCATCTTAATCAACAAGAAATTTCCCCAGGAAGGAATCCACTGCAATCCCAACGATGTCATGGCGGCCGTCAATTGATCAAGACCCTCAGAATTCAACGCTTGAGATTTCGCAAGAAAATCCGAATCGAAGAGGGCCGCGCACGCCGCGGCCTGGGCCAAGGCATTCACATTAAACGGCTGTCGAACACGGTTTAATAAATCCGTCACTCCGGGCTGAGACACGCCAAACCCAATGCGCAGACCCGCTAAGCCATAGGCCTTGGAAAATGATCGGGACACCAGCAGATTCGAACACTCGGCCACCCAGTCAAAGGCGTTGTAGCGGTCTCCCGCAGAGAGATACTCGGTATAGGCCTCGTCCAAGACTACGAGCACGTCGTTAGGAATGCTGGCGATGAAGGCTTTTAGCGCAGCCGCCTCGATAAAGGTGCCCGTCGGGTTATTGGGATTGGCGACCCAGACCACCGCGGTGCGCGGCGTGACCGCCGCCCGCATGGCCGTCAGATCATGGCCTAAGCCTGCAGACGCCGGCACCACCACCGCGGTCGCGCCCGTGGCCTGTGTGGCCAGCGCATACACCGCAAAGGAGTGACGACTGTAGACCGACTCCCGACCGGGTTGTAAAAAGGCGTGGGCCACCAACTCCAAAATATCGTTGCTGCCGTTGCCCAACGTAATCCAATCCTCGGGCACCGAGAACCGTTGGGCAATCGCGGCCTTCAGTTGGAAACCATTGCCATCGGGATAACGGCCCAGATCATGACTGGCCGCCAACATCGCCTCGCGCGCCTTCGGACTCATGCCCAACGGATTTTCGTTCGAGGCCAGTTTCACCACCTGCGACTCGGCAAATCCATATTCCCGTGCGATTTCCCAAATCGGGCGTCCCCCTTGATACGGGGCAATGTCTCGAATGTAGTTCGGCGCTCGCGCACCCGGACCTGCTGCCATAACTTCCCCACCTTTTGCTGGTAACACCGTTTCTTGTCGCGCGCGACGCGCTAAACCTTCGCGGTCCTGGACGACGCGCCCCTACGTCGACGTCAAACGATCAAACAGGGGATAGGAGCCCAGGTCCTTGAAAAATGCCGCACGTTCGCGAATCTCGGCCAAGGCCAACGCGAGATTAGAGTCATTGCGATGGCCCACCAGATCGACATAAAAGTAATACTCCCACGCCCCCTGCCGTGCCGGCCGTGATTCGAAACGCTTCATGGATACACCATGTCGGGCCAGAGGCTCGATCAGCGACACCATGGCACCGGCCCGATCCGGCACCGACAGAATGAGTGAGGTTTGATCCACGCCACAGGCCTCGGGGGTGAACTCGCCAATCGCTGCGAAACGCGTGCGATTGTTGGGATCATCTTCAATGCGCTCTGCCACCGACTGCAGGCCATAGTGCTGGGCCGCCAACTGCCCTGCGATGGCCGCTACGGACGCATCGTTCGAGGCCATCTCGGCCGCATGACCATTGCTGGACACCGGCTGACGCGTGATGCCCGGGAAGTGACGATCCAACCAATACTGGCATTGCGCAAGGGCCTGGGGGTGGGCCGCAATCGCCCGAATGGCACTCCGATCTCCGTTTTTCTGCAACAGACTGTGATGAATGGGCAAGGAAATCTCCGCCGCGATTTTCAACGGCGTGCGCAACAAAATATCCAGGGTACGGCCGATCGTGCCCTCGGTGGAATTCTCGACCGGCAGCAAGGCGCAATCCACGTTACCGGCTTCGGCCTCGCGAATGGCCTCATCTAATGTCGTGCACGGCATCATGTCCACGCGATGGCCAAAAAGTGTGCGCACGGCCTGTTCACTGTAGGTGCCCGCCGGCCCCAGGTACGACACACGCATCACACGCTCAAGCGCTCGGCAGCCCGAGATGATCTCCAACCAGATGGCGGCAATGGAGGTGGCCGTCAGTGGCCCGGTGTTGGCCGCGACCATGCGCTCGATGATGGCCACCTCGCGCTCGGGACGAAAAACCGGTGCCCCCACCAGATGCTTTCGGCGACCCACCTCCTGCACATAGCCGGCCCGCTTGGTCAACAGCTTGACCAGTTCGTCATCGATCGCATCGATCTTTTCGCGGAATCCTTGGAGCTCCTCGGGTGTCATGCATGCTCCTTTTCAAAGGTCTTTAACCATTCCACTAAGGCCGTCACGCCGGCGATGGGCATGGCGTTATACAGACTGGCGCGCAGACCACCCACCGCCTTATGGCCTTTGAGATTCAGCAGGCCGCGGGCCTGCGCCCCCTTCAAAAAGGGCTCGTACAGACGATCATCGGGCAGATAAAACGGCACGTTCATAAACGAGCGTGCACTTTTCGCCACCCGAGTCTGATAAAAACCAGAGGCATCGAGCGCGCCATAGAGCAGCGCTGCCTTTTCGGCATTGCGCCTGCCCATGGCCTCGGCACCGCCTTGCGCATCGATCCATTCCAACAGGAGCCCCGTCAGATAAATGGCGTAGGTGGGCGGCGTGTTAAACATGGAATCGTTATCCAGAACCTTGCGGTAATCGAACACCGTTGGGCAGCCCGGCAGCGTGGACGGAACACGCTCACGAATCAATGCCTCATTCAGGATGACAAAGGTCAACCCGGAGATGCCAAGGTTCTTCTGCGCACCGCCATAGACCAGATCAAACTGAGTGAAGTCCATGGGGCGCGACAAAATGTGGGATGACATGTCCACCACGAGCGGCACATTCGGTGCGCCGAGTGCCTCTCGATTGGGCCACTGCCAATATTCCACACCGCCGATGGTCTCGTTCCCGCAGATATGAAGATAGGAGGCCTCCGGGCGGACACGCCAGCGGGCCATATCCGGAATGGACGTAAACGGGTAGGCATCGTCTTGCGCGCTGGCCGCCACGTGCACATCACCATACTGCTTGGCCTCTTGAATTGACTTGGTGGACCAGTGCCCGGTGTTCACATAGTCCGCCTTGCGGCCCGATCCCATCAGGTTCAATGGCACCAGGGCATTTTGCGCCGTGGCACCGCCTTGCATGAACAGAATTTTGTAATGAACCGGCAGATGAAGCAGGCGCCGAAAGTCGGCCATCACCTTTTCAAATAACCCCTGGTAAACAGCACCGCGATGGGTCATCTCCATGACCGACATGCCCGATCCATGCCAGTTAAGCATCTCATCGGCGGCCCGTTGCAACACGGGCTCCGGTAGGGTGGCCGGTCCGGCCGCGAAATTATATGGGCGAGTCGTCAAGCCCCTCACCATCTTCACCGTCCTCGCCGCCCTCGATATCCTCACCCACATCGCTTTCGACAATACGCTGCAGTCCCGCCAACTGGCTACCATCGTCCACCGCAATCAAGGTCACGCCCTGAGTGGCACGGCCCATCTCACGGACTTCGGCCACACGCGTGCGCACGAGCACCCCCTTATCGGTGATCAGCATGATTTCGTCAGTGGGATCGACCAACACAGCGCCCACCACCTTGCCGTTGCGCTCTGTGGTTTGAATGGCAATCATGCCCTTGCCTGCCCGACCATGACGGGTGTACTCGGCGATGGGGGTTCGCTTACCGAAACCATTCTCCGTGGCGGTCAACACGGACTGGGTATCGCTCTCGGCGACAAGCATCGAAATCACGCGCTGGTCGCCCTCGAGTTGCATGCCGCGCACACCGCGGGCCTCACGGCCCATGGCCCGCACATCGGCCTCATCAAAGCGGACCGCCTTACCGGCATCGGAGAACAACATCACATCATGCTGTCCATCCGTGATCGCGGCACCAATCAATTGATCGCCTTCATCCAAGGAGACCGCGATGATGCCGCGCTTCATCGGACGAGAAAACGCCGACAGCGGGGTTTTTTTCACGGTGCCTAGGGCCGTGGCCATGAACACGAAATGCTCTTCTTCGAACTGCTTCACAGGAAGCACTACGGTGATCTTCTCGCTCGGCTCCAGGGGCCAGACGTTGACCAGAGGCTTGCCGCGCGAGATGCGGCTGCCCTGTGGCACCTCCCAGACCTTCAGCCAATAGACACGGCCGCGATCCGAGAAAGCCAGAATCATGTCGTGGGTGTTGGCAATGAAGAGCTGATCAATCCAATCGTCTTCCTTGGTGCTGGCCGCCTGCTTGCCACGGCCGCCTCGACGCTGAGCCTGGTACTCGGAGAGCGGCTGACTCTTGATGTAACCCGCGTGCGAGAGCGTGACCACCATGTCCTGCGGCGTGATCAGGTCTTCGGTCTGGAGTTCTTCGGCGTTGACTTCAATGTGACTGCGGCGGCCATCACCAAATTCCGCGCGAATCGCCGTCAGTTCGTCGGAGATAATGGTGATGATGCGGGCCGGGGTGGCCAAGATATCGAGCAGGTCAGCGATTTTCTCGATGATCTCTTTGTACTCCTGAACGATCTTGTCCTGCTCGAGGCCGGTTAAACGCTGCAGGCGCATTTGCAAAATCTCATTGGCCTGAAGATCTGAGAGCGTGTAGCCGTCCGCCTTCAATCCAAACGACTCGCCGATGCCCTCGGGACGAAACGCTTCCGCAATGGTTTTCTCGGTGGCGCGTGCCAACAGTTCCTTGACCAGGGAGGCCTGCCAGGTGCGGGACATCAATTCCTGTTTGGCGATCACCGGCGTGGGCGACCCCTTGATCAACGCGATCATCTCGTCCATGTTGGAGACGGCCACGGCCAATCCTTCCAGGATATGGCCACGGTCACGGGCCTTGCGCAGCTCGAACACCGTGCGGCGGGTCACCACCTCACGACGATGGTCAATAAATGCCGTGAGCATCTGCTTGAGGTTCAACGTACGGGGCTGGCCATCGACCAAGGCCACCATGTTCATGCCGAAGGTATCTTGCAGCTGGGTGTTTTTGTACAGGTTATTGAGCACGACCTCGGGCATTTCGCCACGCTTAAGCTCAATCACCACGCGCATACCGGATTTATCGGACTCGTCCCGGATGTCCGAAATGCCCTCGATGCGTTTTTCATTGACGTGTTCGGCGATGCGCTCAAGCAAGGTGCGCTTATTCACCTGATAGGGCAGCTCATCAATGATGATGGCCTGGCGTGCCCCTTTATCAATGTCCTCAAAATGGGTTTTCGCCCGCATGACCACTCGGCCACGCCCCGTGCGGTAACCCTCACGCACGCCGGCCAGGCCGTAAATGATGCCGGCCGTGGGGAAGTCGGGAGCGGGGATCAGATCGATCAGTTCGTCGACGGTGACCTCGGGGCTGTGGAGCACCTTCAGGCAGCCCTCAACCACCTCGGAGAGGTTATGAGGCGGGATATTGGTGGCCATGCCGACGGCAATGCCCGACGACCCGTTAATTAGCAGATTCGGAATCCGGGCCGGAAGGATCAGCGGCTCTTGCTCGCTGCCATCGTAGTTCGGCCCGAAATCCACCGTATCCTTATCCAGATCCTCTAGAAGGGCGTGGGCAATCTTAGAGAGCCGGATCTCGGTGTACCGCATTGCGGCCGCGTTATCGCCATCGACCGAGCCGAAGTTGCCCTGGCCATCGACCAGCATGTAGCGCAGGGAGAAGTCCTGGGCCATGCGGACAATGGTGTCGTAGACCGCTGAATCCCCGTGCGGATGGTACTTACCGATCACATCACCGACGATGCGGGCAGACTTTTTGTAGGCACGATTCCAGTCGTTATTGAGCTCATGCATGGCATACAGCACCCGGCGGTGCACGGGCTTTAAACCATCACGAACATCGGGGAGAGCCCGGCCCACGATTACGCTCATGGCGTAATCCAGGTACGAGCGGCGCATTTCCTGTTCCAGACTAACTGGCAGGGTCTCTTTGGCAAAGGATTCCATCGCGCGATTTTACCTTTTTAATCCACGTCCCCCGTGGCAAAATGGACCGCTAAACGCGTGACCATGCATGCCCGTATACGCTGTTATCTAAAGGAGTTTTTGCATGACCAGATCCCTCTTTTTGGGCCTTTTTTCTGCGACCTTTTTATGCGTCGCGCCAGTGGTCAGTCCGCCAGCCAATGCCCAGGCACCTGCCAACGGCTACGTGCAGTCCCTTGGCGGTACCGTAAAAAGCGGGTTTGGACTCTGCTGGCGCACCGGCTACTGGAGCCCCCAAATGGCCACCGAGGAATGCGATCCCGACCTCGTGCCCAAGCAAGCACCGGCCCCCGTCCCTGCAGTCAAACCTCCCCCCGTGCCCCCAAAGCCTGTCGTAGAGAAGGTGTCACTCAAAGGCGACACCCTGTTTGACTTCGATAAGACCGTGGTCAAACCCGAGGGCAAGCAGGTGCTGGATCGCCTGGTGGATCAGGCCCGTGATCTGAATCTCGAAGTGATCGTTGCCGTCGGCCACACCGACTGGGTGGGCACCGATGCCTATAACCAGAGGTTGTCCGAGCGGCGTGCTGATGCCGTAAAGGCGTATCTGGTCAGCAAGGGCATTGCGGCCAATAAGGTCTACACCGAAGGCAAAGGCGAGAAGTTGCCCGTGGCCGATAACAAAACCGCCGACGGGCGCGCTAAAAACCGTCGTGTGGAAGTGGAAGTGGTGGGCACCCGCACCGTGAAGTAACCCCTTCGCCCACTCCCGAACGGGTCTGCGTCGACGACCCGTTCATCTCACTGAAAAAGCCCCGTATCGCGGGGCTTTTTCTTTTCCGATATGCTCTTCCCTACCCTCACCTTTTACGCATGAGCACCCCCCATGACCACAAATGTTGATCGCGCCGAGTTAGAAAAATTCAGTGCCTTGGCCTCACGCTGGTGGGATCCCAATAGTGAGTTTCGCCCGCTGCACCAGATCAATCCCTTGCGCCTGGATTGGATCGACCATCTGGCCCAGCTCAACACCAAACGAGTGGTCGATGTGGGCTGTGGCGGTGGCATATTGGCCGAGAGCATGGCCAAACTCGGCGCCCATGTGAAGGGCATCGATCTGGCCGAAAAACCCCTGAAAGTCGCCCAGTTGCATGGCCTGGAGAGCGGCGTAAAAGTAGACTATGAAGCCATCGCCGCAGAGGATCTGGCTGCCCGAGAAGCCGCCCAGTTCGATGTCGTCACCTGCATGGAAATGCTTGAGCATGTTCCAGACCCCGCCGCCACCATTGCGGCCTGCAGTCAGATGGTCAAATCCGGAGGTTGGGTGTTTTTTTCGACCATCAATCGCAATCCGAAAAGTTTCTTATTTGCTATCGTCGGTGCGGAGTATGTGTTGCGCATCCTGCCCAAAGGTACCCACGAATACGCCAAGTTCATTCGACCGTCGGAGCTCGCCGATGCCGCCCGTGACGCAGGGCTCGAACTGCATCAGATGCTGGGCATGAGCTACAACCCGTTCACCCAGGTCTATTCGCTCACGCACGATACCAGCGTGAACTACCTGATGGCCTACCGCAAACCCTGATGCCGTCCCCACGTCCCGACTGGCACGCGCGCTGGCAGGGCCACACTAAACGGGCCATGCTCTTCGATCTGGACGGAACACTCCTGGATTCCGCGCCTGACCTGGCCCATGCCGCCAATGTCGTTCGTCAGCGACGCGGCCTTGCGCCCATCTCGGTCGACGCCCTGCGTCCCTGGGTGTCGCAAGGCGCACGTGGCATGGTCACCCAAGGACTGGACATCACTACCGAGCACCCCGACTACGAGCCCGCACGTCAGGAGTTTCTGGAGATCTATTCCGAATGCCTGTCGCGGCACACCACATGGTGGCCGGGCATGGATCAGGTCGTGCACGCCCTGGAATCACGCGGCATTGCCTGGGGCATCGTTACCAACAAGATCGGCCGCTTTACCGAACCGCTTCTGCAATCCATCGCGCTCTGGGATCGCTGCGCCGTGGTGGTGAGCGGCGACACCACACCGCACACTAAGCCCCACCCCGCTCCCATGGTGCACGCCGTGAACTCCCTGGGGCTAGCGGGTGAGGCGGTGGTTTATGTGGGTGACGATGCACGGGATATTGAATCGGGGTTTGCCGCCGGCACCTGGACCGTGGCCTGCGACTTTGGGCATCACGTGCAGGAACCGTTTCCGGGGCAGTGGGGCGCGGATGCCGTGATCCAGCGGGCCGAGGACCTGATCCGCTACCTCTAGCCGCCCGGCAACAAACCCTTGATTCCATGGAACTTTACGCCCATACTGCCGATCCTAGTCAGTGATTCAAGTTCGTCACGAATCATGTTGCAAAACGAAACATGGGGCCGACCCGGTTTCGACGTGGGTAGTGAAGAAGCGCAGGGCATACCGAGGACCGATTTCCTCGTAAATCCATTCGGAAAAAAATAAACGCAAACGACGAACGTTTTGCTCTCGCAGCCTAAGTGCTAGCGAGCGCTGCACCGGCTCTCTGATGGGTCGGGCGGGGCAACCCGCAGCAGTGTCATTCACATCAGATCGTCATTGGCTAAGCCGTGGAGCCAGTGCCTAAAACAAGCGGATCGCCAGTTGCCGGCCTGTCGGTTGGCTAAGCAGCTTGGTTAAATTAAATTAATCGACTACGTATGTAGAACTGTCTTTGGAAGACTTGCGGACGCGGGTTCGATT
>JACCDI011074359.1_pt1 | contig 56880 bp, 47 predicted proteins | sample 7442791 | NCBI WGS metagenome assembly JACCDI01 (sample SAMN15323434, study PRJNA562643) | freshwater metagenome | isolation source: river surface water | place: USA:Blue River Watershed | collected 2017-08-15 | reverse complement strand
CATGATGGCCGACAGGCCCCAGATCACGCCGCCTTCGATCTGCGCCTTCACCGCATCGGGATGTACCACATGGCCGGAATCGAGCGCGACCGCGACACGCCTGACCTCGATCTCCTTGCCCTTCGTGACCGACAGCTCGACCGCTGCCGCCGTATAGCTGCCATAGGAATCGACCACCGCAATGCCGCGATGCACGCCGGCCGGCAGCGGCTTGTCCCAGCCGATCGCTTTCGCCGCTGCGTCGAGCACGGCGAGGTCCTTTTTCCCTTGCAGCAGCGGGCGACGGAACGCCAGTGGATCCTTGCCGGCCGCATGCGCGAGCTCGTCGATGAAGCACTCGCGGTAGAACGGATTGTTCGTGTGCGCGACTGCGCGCCAGAAACCCGGCGGCACGTGCAGCTCGCGCATCACGTACTCATTCGTGAAATTGGGTACCGCATACGGGTTGTCGCGGAATACGCGCGTATTGATCTGGTCGATGCCATCCTTGACGAAGTGCGGATACACGGTGACGGCGATCGACTGGTCGGACTGCCGAACCTGCCAGCCTGTCCAGTTGCCATCCTTGTCCAACGCGCCGCGAAGCTTCACCAGCGACACCGGACGGTAGCGGCCCTGCCGCAGGTCCTCCTCGCGCGACCATTGCAGCCGGATCGGCGTACCCGGCACCGCCATCGCGATCTTCACCGCCTGTTTCGTGAAATCCTGGTGCGGGCCGCGCCGGCCGAAGCCGCCGCCGGCGTGCATCTTGTGGATGTAGATCTTTTGCAGCGGCAGGCCCGACGCATCGGCAGCGGCCGCGATCGACGCTTCGCCATTCTGCGTGCCGACCCAGACCTCGAGCTTGTCCGCCGTGTACAGCGCGGCCGCGTTCTGCGGCTCCATCGTCGCGTGGTTCATGAAGCCGGTGGTGTACTCGGCTTCGAGCACCTTGTGCGCGGAAGTGAAGGCGGCATCGACATCGCCATCCTTGCGCGCGACGGGCGCCGACTTCTGTTCGATGCCTTCGCGCAGGTAGGCCATGATGCTGTCACTCGACACCTTGTCCTTGCCGCCGTTCTCCCATTCGACCTTGATCTTCTTCAGCGCCTCGTTCGCCTGCCACCAGTTGGTCGCAAGCACCGCGACCCAGTCATCGCCGGTGACGACGTGCTTCACTCCGGGCATCGCTTTGGCCGCACTGTCGCCATGGCTCTTCAGGAAGCCGCCGAACACCGGGCTTTGCAGGATCGAGGCATGCAGCATGCCGGGCAGGCGCACGTCGGACGCGTACACCTGGGAGCCATTGACCTTGGCTGGAATGTCGAGGCGGGCCGGTGACGTGCCGGCGATCTTCCAGTCGTTCGGATCCTTCAGCGGCGGGTTCTCCGGCACCGGCATCGTCGACGCCAGCGTCGCCAGTTCACCATAGCGCGCGCGCTTGCCCGAACTGTGGGTGACGATGCTGTTCTCGGCATGGCACTCGGACGCGGGCACGCCCCATTGTTTCGCTGCTGCGTCGACCAGCATCATCCGCGCCGCAGCGCCGCCCTTGCGCACGTATTCGTGAGAGTCGCGAATGCCGCGGCTGCCGCCGGTCGACATGTCTTTCCAGATCTTGTTGCGACGGATGTGCTCGTTCACGTCCGCATACTCGGGCCGCACCTTGCTCCAGTCGCATTCCAGTTCTTCCGCCACCAGTTGCGCAAGTCCGGTGAAGCTGCCCTGGCCGAGCTCGGAGCGGGCGATGCGGATGATGACCGTATCGTCTGGCTGGATGACGACCCAGTGCGTCACCTCGGGCGCATCGGAGGCAAGGGCTGCGTTGCCTTGGATGCCGAGCACGAACGCGCCGCCAAGCGCGGCTGATTGCTTAAGGAAAGTGCGTCGGGAAGGGCGGGATGGGGCTAGGCTCATGCAAGACTCCGTGCGGTTTGTTCTTCTGCACGGAATTCTATAGCAAAGAAAAAAAGCCCCGCATTGGCGCAGGGCTTGGAACTTGGGTCTGGTGCTCAGCGATAGTAGCCGCTATTCCTGATGCAAGTTCATTGGAATCCAGCGCGCGATTTCCTCCCGATTTACGCCGTTGCGGTCGATTTGTGCCGCCAGCGCCTCACGAGCAGACAGCCCAAAAACCTGATGGACGATTTTCAACGCCAGTTGATCGCTCCATAGACGCTGTTCGGAAATATTTACCGAGTTGCGCAGGGCAGTAATCGATTGTGTGAACGCAGCAAACTGCTGGAGGAACGGACGTTGCGATTCCGTGTAGAGGTTGGCAGGAATTTCGCCCGTGATCAGATATTGAAGGAGAATCAGATAGCCATCATGATTGAACCCACACTGAATAACCAGATTCATGGCCTCCGACACCTTTTGCATGCCTTGATTGCTGAGCATGGCAGCGGCCACGGAAGCCGTGCTTGCAGAGGAACTGTTGTGTGTCGGTAGCGGGTCGCGGGTTGTCTTTGGGGAATGAAACTGGGGTGCCGATGAAGGTATGCCACTGGCAGGGGTATACGAGAGTGTTGTCGGATATTGAGTGGGTTGGGCGCCGGCTGGTTGATTTGTTCCCGGCGTAGCGGCCGTTCCGGATAGAGGTTTATAGGACGGCGACGTTGAAGGGGCTGAATGGAGTGGCTGTGGCTGGCTCTGGAATGGCTGAGCGCCTTGCGAGCTACGCTGGCTTCTTGGGTAAGCAGATGACTCGGAAAATGTCGAAGCAGAGTCCCCTGAAGAGTGCTGCAGGACTTCTTCAATGGCGGACAGTGTTTCATCGGGAATGAAGGGGTCCGGAATGAGGTTGCCCGTACCGTTGGTTGAACAGGAGTTCGAGGCAGTTAAAACTTGATCAGATTTTGTTTTGGGCCGGACGGTCGGGGGACTAGGTTCTTCTAGTTGGGTTAGGAGCCAGTCATATAAATTGTATGCTGACATACGCGAATTTCTGCACCTTGCATACTCATCGCAATTCTTACCGACCAGTACGTTCTGCGCCAGAGTATCGATCACCATAGAGTGCAACATGCTTATGTTTTTTTCCTTTTTTGAGCGTCCCAAGATCTTGGGATATTCGGTTAGAAACGAATTGATTTTCGCTATAGACACATTTGATAAGAGCTTATCGTCACTTACCACCCCCCCGTTTATTAATGTCAACATGATTATGAATTTTTCACGGCGAGTGCATTGCAATTTATTCGTAAGTGCCAGCACACTGTTCAGCCGGCTTTCCATTTTCTTGTCATGTGCTGATATTTGTGGGGTGGAAGTCTTCTGAGTATTTCCAAAGAGTCGTCTCATTTTTTCCTCGTCTGTCGGTGAGAAATCATCAGGGGGTGTACCTGCTGCTTCGTAGATTCCAGCGCGCTCGAGTTCCGTTGGGATACACAAGGAAGTAAGGTTCTCCGGCTGTGGAAAAAAATTCGGGATAATCATCGGCCGTACTGCAAGTCAGGGCCGTACCGCACGTCAGGCTTTGCAAAAAAATCGCCCCGCATCAGCGGGGCGTAAAACTTGCGGTGAAACAGAGAGAGTTGAATCAGAATTCGTATTCGAGTTGAATGCGGAAAGTATTGCCGACGTAAGAAGCATCATCGATGCGTGTCTTGCCGATCAGGTAGGCAGCGTTGTACTTTAGCGCGGTCTGTCCGTCGAGCGGCAGCTTGCCGAAAATCGCAGGGCCGATGCGATGGCCTTGTGCGCGCACCGGCGCCCAACTATCCCACGTACCAAGATCTCCGAACGCCTGGAAGCCCGGCGAGAATTTCTGGCTCAGCCTGTAACGGCCCTGCAATTGGTAATAAGCGGTCGTCGACGACGGTGCGGCGGCCCTGACATTGCGTTCGAACAGGAAGTTGGCAATCCATTCTGTCCTGCCGATATCCGTCTGCAGCAGCGGACCCCACTTCAATTCATAGCCTTCAGATCGGTCCTGAGGACGCTCGATCTCGAACAGGAAACCGACATCGACAGGATACTTGCCCGTCTCCGTCAGCTGGAAGCGGTTCTCCCATTCCAGCGCATCGAACTCGGTCGAGCTTCCTGCGGCGTGATTGAACTTGAAGTAAACCTCGGTGAACCAGTGCTCGTTCACGCCGTAGCCCAAGCCGATCGAGCCGGCGCTGCGGTTCTGGCTGCCGTCTTTCATGTTGCGGGAGCCGAACTTGAAATCGATCTCGCGCTCACCGGCCTCGACGCGGGCCGGGTACACGTACTCATCGGGACCCGCGTGGGCCGTCCGGGCGCAGGCGGTGATGGCCATCGCGCAGGCCATGGCTATTTTTTTCACTGAGTCTTTACGCTTGAACGGGTTTTGCGGAATTCGTTTTTTGCGCGGCCTGATGGCGCTTCACCATCGACGCAGACGCGAGGATCAACCCCAGCGTGACTACGTAGAACAGCATCTGCATTGCGCTCGGGTTCGGCTCGTAGCCGACCAGTGCATGCAGTATGCGTCCGGCCAATGAATCGCTGGACAGGATGAACGAGGTGTCCCACAGCGGACTGATCAGCGACGGCAGCCAGTCTGCCTGGATCAGGTAGCGCGCCATCTGGCCGGCGAGGCCGGCAGCGAGCAGCACGATCAGCCAGCCAGTGACGCTGAAGAACCATCTCAGCGGAATGCGCATCAGGCCGAAGTACATCAGCACGCCCAGCGCCGCGCCACCGAGCAGGCCGAGCGCGCCGCCGCCGAGCACATCCGCAAGGCTGGTGCTGCTGCCGCTGGCCATGCCATGCAGGAAGAGCACGCTTTCCGCGCCTTCGCGCAAGACCGTCAGCGCGATCAGGATCAGGATCGCCGACAGGCCGGCCGCGCCTTCGCTGACCTGCACGCCGACGCGCTTTGCGTCGCGCGCCAGTTCGGCGCCGTGCGACGACATCCATACATGGTGCCAGCCCAGCATCAGCACTGCGACGCCGAGTACCGCCGCGTTGAACACTTCCTGCCCGCTGCCTTCAGCGAGGTTGGCGATCGTCTCGGTCAGCGCGGCCAGCACGCCCGAGCCGAGCACGCCGGCCAGCACGCCGAGCGAGATCATCAGCGTGCGGCGGCTTACCCCGCGCGTGGCGGCGGCGACGATGCTGATCACCAGCGCCGCCTCGATGGTTTCCCGGAAGATGATGAGGGCAGGTCCGAACATGCGTTTTACTCTGCGATGACCACGCCCTTGGCGGTGGCCTGGTTGAATTCACCCATGAACGGGTACTTGCCCGGCTTCAGCGGGCCGATCCAGATGGCAGCTTTCGACTTCGGCGCGATGATCTTCTCGCGATTGAGCTCGTGGCTCTCGAACTCTTCCGGCGTCGAATCGAGGTTTTCGATCACCAGCTTGACCTTCTGTCCGGCCGGAACCCGGACTTCTGCAGGGGAAAACTTGTGATCCTTGATCGTGATGGCAATTTCATCGGCCGCCATGGACAGCAGCGGCAGCACGCCAAGTGCGAGTGCCAGAAGTCGATGTTTCATGCAGGTCTCCCGAAGTGGTGTGAATGGCATTCTTTGAGGAGAATGATAATGATTCGCATTTGCGATGTCAATGAAATTCACCGGCCTTCGCTGTGGATAAACCCCTGATGAATCAGGGGCTTGCGCTGAGTCAATGCAGCTTGTCGAGAAGAAATTGTGCCGCGCGGTCCGAAATGACGAGTACCAGTTTCAGCCTTGCCCGGGTCATGCCGACAAACAGCTTGCGGAAGCTCTTTTCGTCGAGCGTGTCGAAATCGACTTCAGTAAAGATCACCGCCGGCGCCGACTGGCCCTTGAAGCGATAGACGGACTCGGCCAGCAGTTCGCCATCGCGGAACACGGGATTCCCGAACAGGTCGTAGCTGCCGGCAAAGGATTTCAGCGAGTGATTGCCCAGCGCGTCCAGATTCAGCAAGGCGGAATTCTCGCGGCCGCGGAAGCTGATGAGCGCCATGTCGGCACGCGTGAATCCGGAGCCAAGGCAGCGCGTGATGGCCTGCCGCGTCTGCGCGTGCATCTGTGCGGTGTCGCCGGCGGGCCAGGTCAGTACGTCGATGTCGGCGCCGGCAAAGGGGCTGGCCGCGTCGACGGGCCTTGCGCCTGCCGGCGACAGCGACGCCAGCAGGTCGACGATGCGGCGCGGGCTGCGGTAGTTGCTGTCCGCGTGCATGCTCACCCAGCCGGGCAGCGGTACGGGCTCGCGCGCGTACAGGTTCTGCATCGGGTCTTCGAGCCAGACCGCACGTCCTTCCGGCTTCAGCAGCCTCAGCAGCGCGTCGCGCCATGCCGGGGAAAAATCCTGCCCCTCGTCGACGATCAATACGTCGAAGCGCCAGCCGTCCGGAATGTCGGCGCTGGCCAGCGTCGATTCCATTTGCCTCCATACCTGCGCATCGCCGTAGTCGGGCGACAGACCGGCGTCGCGTGCAAACAGGTCGCACAGCTGGTGATAATTGGCGACGCGCCCGCCGGCAGGCACGAGCTTCTGCACGTGATCTGCAAGTGGTCGGTTGTAGCAGACGTACAGCGGTTTCATTCCACGGGCGATGGCGTCTGCATATTCGGCCAGCGCCAGCTGAGTCTTGCCGCTGCCGGCGGTGCCTGACACGCGCAGCCGGAACGGTGAAAACTCCAACTGCCGCGCCCAGGTCGCGAGGCCGCCGGAGATGCGCGTGACCAGTGCCGACGCCTGCCCGATCATCGCGCTCGGGTCGGGCACGAGCTGCAGCACGTTGCCGAGGAAGCGCATCACGCGCTCTCGCTGTTCGGACGCCTCGGTGAGCGGCAGTATCTGCACGATCACTTGCGCCAACTGATCGCGCCGACGAGCGTCGACGATACGATCGGCCGCAATGCCGGCGGTCTCGACCTTGCGCACCTGATAGTCCGGGCAGTACAGCAGGTAATCGATCGCCAGCGGCTCGCCAGCCGAGCCGAAGCGCTGTTTCAGCGCAGCCACCGCGCGCAGGATCTGGTTCTGCACCAGCTTGGGCTTGTCGAGGCCTGCGTAGCGTTTCGCCAGGCCCTCATCGGTTTCGGTCAGGAAGCCGGATTTCTGCTCGATCAGCAACACCCTGCCACTCGGGGCGACCACGATGAAATCGATCTCGCCATAAGCCGAGAATCCTCTCTCGATATTCGTCCAGTGCACGCCGTGGAATACCGAGTAGTCGTCGGGCAGCGCGCGCGCCAGCATTTCCAGCGTTTCTATCTCGCGCTGCGCCGCGCCGGTGACGGCGAGCTCGCGCCAGCCTGGGGGATGGATTTGGGCCATGGTCGCTCTTGAAGTTGATGGGCAGGATTGTAGGGCTTTCAAGGCCGGCACATGAAAACCGGCGCCGTGGCCGGCTACGGTAAACTCGCGCGATTGATTCACGGAGAATTTGCATGGAAATCCTGCCCTGGCTTGCGGCGCTGATCGTGGGCGTCGCTTTCGGCGCATTGTTGATGTCGCTGCTCGCGAAAGGCCGGCACGGCGCCGAGCAGGCCGCTTCGCAGGAACGGCTGCGCTCGCTGGAGGAGCTGCACGCGCAGGCGGCCCGGCGCGCGCAGCAATTGCAGGACGAACTGTCAGTGGCGCGCGAGGAACTGGCCGCGACCGGCGCGCGCGCCGAGGAGCAGCGCAAGCATGCCGACGAGCAGCTCAGGCAGTTGCGCGAGATGAGCGAGTCGGCGCGCAAGTCGCTGACCGAGGAATTCCAGAACCTTGCCAACAGCATCCTCGAGGACAAGACGCGACGCTTCAGCGAACAGAATCTCGAGAGCCTCGGCAACCTGCTCGATCCGTTCAAGGAAAGGCTGAACGAGTTCAAGAAGCGGGTCGAGGAAATTCACTACCAGGACGCGCAGCAGCAAGCGTCGCTGAAGGCTGAACTGGCCAATCTGAAGGAGCTGAACCAGCAGATGACCGCCGAGGCGCATGACCTCGCCACCGCGCTCAAGGGACAGGCGAAGAAGCAGGGCAACTGGGGCGAGCTGGTGCTCGAGAATGTGCTGGCGCGTTCCGGGCTGCAGGAGGGCAAGGACTATCGGCGCGAAGTCAGCTTCAACACCGACGAAGGCAAGCGCCGTCCGGACGTGATCATCTACCTGCCCGATGCGAAGCACCTGATCGTCGATGCGAAAGTCTCGCTGAATGCGTACACCCGCTATGTGAACTCGGAAGACGAGGCCGAGCGCAAGCAGGCGCTGGCCGAGCATGTGCGGGCGGTCGGGGACCGCATCCGGGAACTGGCTGACCGGCGCTATTTCGAGCTCGGCGACCTGAACTCGCCGGAAATGGTGTTTATGTTCGTGCCGGTCGAGTCGGCCTTCGTCGAGGCGCTGCGCGCCGACGAGAACCTGTTCCAGCAGGCGCTGGAGCGCAATGTGCTGGTGGCCACGCCGACTACCTTGCTGACCAGCCTGAACATCGTGCGCCAGCTGTGGCGCCTTGAAAAGCAGAACGCGCACAGCGCCGCGCTCGCGGACAGTGCATCGAAGCTGTACCATAAGTTCACCGTGTTCATCGGCACGATGGAAGAGCTCGGTCGCAAGCTGGACGGCGCGCGCACCAGTTATGCGAAGGCCTTCGGCCAGCTGTACCAGGGGCGCGGCAACCTGATCAAGCAGGCCAAGGAATTCGAGCAGCTCGGCGTGGCCGTGAAGGGCGCGCTGCCGCAATACCTGGTCGACAAGGCCGAACTGGAGATCGACTTGCTGCCTTCGCCAGTCGATGAAGCGGAACTGCCTGAAGAGTCCGGCGATGCCGGCGAGGAAGACCGCGCCGCCTGACGCACTGCGGCAACGGCCCGGCTGCAATGCCACTGCACTGCAGCGTGCGTCCGGCGCGGAACACTGTTATGAATCTCTTGTCATCTTCACCGAGACGAGGAGGTTCCGATGGATCGCACCATTTTGCAGTGCCGCCTGAAGACCGCGCCCGCAGTGATGGCGCTGGTGATGACTTTCCTTTCGGCCAGCGCGGTCGCGCATGAGCTGAGCACGGACGAGTGTCGGGAGGGCACCGACTACATCCGCAATGCCGCGCTCTCGCGCGACAGCGGCATGAGCGAGTCCGCGTTCATGGACATCTTCGATAACGACATGGCGATGATCAGTCGTGTGCCGCCTTCGTTGCGTTGGTTCGTGCAGGACAAGGACGATGAGCATTTTCTTCGCTCCGCACTCAGCGACGTGTTCCGCCGACCGCAGACGCCGCAGCAGCACGCGGAGAACTTTGCAGAGGCCTGCCTGCTGCGCGCCGGCGAGTGGAACGTGAACGGGAAGATGCGGATCTGACGCATCGCCTTCCATTCGTGCAATAAAAAGCCCGCACAGGGTGCGGGCTTGAGGTTTGCGTGACGCCGGGTCAGAAGATGTAGTTGGCTTTCACGCCGACGATGTAGTTACGGGTCGGCGCAGTTTCGAAGAAGCGCGAACCGCTGTCGTTGACCTTGACCGATCCGATGTAGTTGACGTCGAACAGGTTGTCGATGCGGGCATACTCGGTGAAGCGCCACTTGCCGCTGACCTGCTGCACGCTGGCACGCAGGTTGACGATCGTGTACGACGGCGCGAAGTCAGTGTTGTCATCCTTCACGTAGACCTTGCTGTTATGGCGCGCCTCGAGCGCCGTGCTGAAGCCCAGCGGGCGGTACTTGTAGGCCGCTTCTGCATACAGCTGGCTCTTGTAGGTGCCCGGGATCCGGTTGCCGCCAACGTCGGCTCCCTTGATCGTGACGTCATCGCCATAGGTTGCGTTCAGCAGCGAATAAGCAGCGTACAGGTTGAAATTGGACGTCACTGCGTGCTCGACCGACACCTCCGCACCCGAGCGGTAGGTGTGGCCGGCATTGGCGTATTTGGTATAGGCGTCCGAGTCTTCGATCACGATCTCGTTCGAGGTCGTGATCTTGAACGCGGCTGCATTCATCCGGGTGCGCTCGGAGACCAGCCATTTGGTGCCAATCTCATAGTTGTTGCTGGTGCTCGGTTTCAGGCCAGTGTTCGCGCCAGTCGGATTGGTCTTGTCGTTGAACGAGATTTCGATCAGGTTGGGCGCTTCGAATCCACGGCCGGCGTTGGCGTAAAAGTTCAGCGTCGGCGTCGCCTTGAAGACCACGCCGGCGACCGGGATGGTCTGGCTGAAGTTCATGCTGCCGTCGGCAGTCGTGACTGAGCGGCCCCTGATTTTCATCGAGATGGACGAATGGCGCACGCCGGCATGCAGGTCCCACTGGTCGGCCAGCGCGTAAGTGCCTTGCACGTACTCGTCGACGTTGTTCGCCTTCTGGACTTCGTCGCGGTTATAGCTTGCGCCGACCATCGAGTAAGTGCCGGTGGCGCTGTCGTAGGTCTGGTTCGAGTCCAGTCGGTTGTCCTGCTGGTAGCCTGCCGTCAGGCCGTAGACCAGCACATAAGACTTGCCCAGCATCTGGCCGCGGTTGGTGCCTTGCAGGTCGACGCCGTAGAAATTGCGATCGATCTGGCTCAGGCGGCCGGTATTGGTATTGCCGCTGGTGGCGGCGATGTAACCATCGCTGGTGCGATTGCCCACGTAGGTAATGACGTTGAGCTTGTTGTTCGCGTCGATCGACTTCTCGTAATTGAAACCGATCTGCGTGTTCGATTTTTCGCCACCCGTGTTGAAGCCGGTCGCGCGCGTGAACGCGCCGCGCGGGTTGTAAAACGGGTCACTGGCATAGAACGCGCCCGGATTGATGACTGCCGTCGTACCTGCGCCAGTCTGGTTGCCGGTACGCTTGAGGCCACCCGGATCTTGCGCGTTTTGCTGGAACCAGCTGATCAGCGTGGTGAGCTTGCTGTCATCCGAGATGTTGTATCCGAGACGTGCGGTCGCCTGCTGCTTTTCCCACGCGCTGTGCGTACGGTAACCGTCCGACGATGAATCGGCGATCGACAGCAGGTAGTTGATCTTGCCCTGCGTGCCGGCAGCATTGATTTCTCCGCGTTGCAGGCCGTAGCTGCCGACGTAAAAATCGGCGCCGATCTGCGGCGATGCGGGCGGGGTATCGGTGAACATCTGGATCACGCCGCCCGAAGAGTTGCCGTACATCGCCGAGAACGGTCCGCGCATCACTTCGATGCTGGCGATGGAGCCCAGATCGACGTTGCCGGGCGTGCCGATGCCGTCCGGCATGGTCAGCGGAATGCCGTCAACGTAAAGACGAACGCCGCGCACGCCAAAGGTCGAGCGCGCGCCGAAGCCGCGCGATGAGATCGACAGGTCGCTCGAGTTCTGGTTGCGGTATTGCGCCGTGACGCCCGGCACGCGCACCAGGCTCTCGGCCAGGCTGACGCGCGCCTGCGCGTCCTGGATGTTTTCCTTGTCGATCTTGTCGATCGACATCGGCAGGTCAAAGCTGTCTTGTTCGATGCGGGTCGCGGTCACCACGACCGGCGACAAAATCCTGGATTCTTCTTCAGCCATGGCCTGGCCAGTGCTGAAGCAGCCAGCGATCATCATCGCCAGCGTTGTCTTGTTCAAATTCATGAGCTTGTTCAACTTTTTTGCAAAACGCGCAAGAATAGCGGAATTGCAAATTTGTTGAACTAGGGAAATTCATTATCGCCGCATTGTTGCAATTCTTTTCATCAATTGTGCGCCAGATCCGGCAATGAAAATAGCTATTTAGCAATATTGCGCGAAAAAAAGACGGCCCCGAAGGGCCGTCTCTTGAATCTCGTGTCCAGACCGGCACGGGGCCGGTCGGCAAACCGTCAATTAACGGTTAGCGATGTACATCGTGATTTCGAAGCCGAAACGCAGGTCGGTTGCTGCCGGGGTGGTCCATGCCATGGTTATCTCCTTGATTAAGCCTAAGTTTGGATTTTTTGCCACCGGAAGTTATCCCGGTTGGCGGATTGAATCATCGCTTGTCCGAAGCTTCCATGCATCCGTGAATGTCTTAATCGTATCTAATGAAATTCATGAACCGGAAATCCGGCGGCTCGCGCGGCAGGCATGCCGCCGAACCTGCCTGCTATGATGCCGCGAAACCCGGGACGGCGCAAAACTGCGGACATCGACCCGAATAAAACCATGACCACCGAAGCTTCCATTCCCGTCGCTGCAACGCAGCATCCTGTCCCGCCCGTTTCCGGCATGAGCCTGCGGCTGAAGATCAACCTGATCTTTTCGGCGTTGACCCTCCTCATGTTTGCGGTGCTGACCGCCGTCGAGATTTCCGCCACGCGTGCCAGCGTGCGCGAGGAAATGGAAGCGTCGGGCCGCATCGCGACGCAACTGCTCGGCCGCATCAGCAACTTCTACGCCGGCGACAAGTTCTCCGAGCTGGTCACCTTCCTGCGGGACACCGGCCGCGTGCGTGCCAATGACATTCGCCTGTATGACTCGGCGGGCGTGCTGCTGTACCAGTCGCCTCCTTCGCTGTACAAGGCAGGCCGCGATGCGCCGCAATGGTATGCATCGCTGGTCGCCCCGCCGCACAACGAACGCGTGATCCAGCTTCACGGCGCGCGACTGGTCGTGACGACGGACTCGACCCGCGCCACCCTGGACGGCTGGGACAACCTGCGCGACATGCTGTTCACGCAGTTGGCGCTGTTCGTACTGGCCGACCTGGTGGTGTTCTGGCTGGTCGGGCACTGGCTGTCGCCGTTGGAAAAGATCGAGCGCGGCCTGCGCAAGATCGAGGAGGGTGGCCACGAGGTCAGGCTGCCGCCGCTGCCGGGCAAGGAAGCCGGCGAGATGGGGCGGGCCTTCAACCGTATGGCGCAGGCGGTCGAGGAAAACATACAAGTGAGGCAATCCAGTGCCGAGGCACAGGCGCGGCTCGATGCGCAGCGCGAGTTCACGCAATTGCTGCACGCACGCATCGAGGAAGAGCGCGCCGCGCTGGCGCGCGAACTGCACGACGAGCTCGGGCAGTCGCTGACGGCGATACGCAGCATTGCGAAATCGATGATGCAGCGTCCGGAAGTCGCCGGCGGCCCGCTCGAGCGCTATGCGCAGATGCTGTTCGACACCGCCGGCATGACCTCCGACGCGATGCGGCGCATGATCCCGCGCTTGCGGCCGATACAGCTCGAAGGCATGGGGCTGGTGGACGCGGTGCGCGACCTGCTCACCGAGACGCAGCAGAACCATCCGGGCGTGAAGTTCGAGCTGTCGATCGGCGACGGCGGCCTGCCGGCGCTGGACGACGGGCTGGAGCTGTCGGCCTATCGCATCGTGCAGGAAGCCGTGACGAATGTGGTACGGCATTCGGAGGCCAGCCGTGCGGTGGTCACCCTCGTCATGGACGATGGCACGTTGGAGCTCGTGATCGCCGATAATGGCAAGGGTGCAGCATCGCTGCAACGCGAAGGGCACTACGGTGTGCGCGGCATGCAGGAGCGTGCCGCATCGTACGGCGGCTCGGTCGTGTTCGGCAGCGGCATGGACGGCGGTCTGAAGGTAAAGGTATCGCTTCCGGTGAAGGAAAGCGGCAAGGGACAAGATGAAAAAAACGATTAACGTAATGCTGGTCGACGACCACGCCGTGGTGCGATTTGGCTTCCGGATGCTGCTCGAGGCCACCGACGACATCAAGGTCGTCGCCGAGGCCGAGTCGGCCGAAGACGCCTACCAGCAGATCGCGGCATTGAAGCCGGACGTGATCGTGATGGACATCTCGCTCGGCGGCACGATGGGCGTCGAGGCGACGCGTCGCATCATTGCGCGCGACAAGACGGCCAAGGTGCTCGGACTGTCGTCGCACGAAGACCCGAGCTATGTGCGCTACATGCTGAAGGCCGGCGCGCTGGGCTACCTGTCCAAGCGCAGCGCGCCGGACGAGCTGATCCATGCGATCCGGCAGGTCAGCGAAGGGCGCATGTACATCGAGGCCGGCCTGTCGCAGCGCATGGCGCTGGAGGAATTCAACGGCGAGAAAAGCCCGATCGAGGTGCTGTCCGAGCGCGAGTTCGGCGTCTTCATCCAGTTGGCGAAAGGTCTGTCGGTGAACCAGATCGCCGAACTGCTGAACATCTCGCCGCGCACCGTCGGCACGCACCTGTACAACGTGAAGCAGAAGCTCGGCGCCGCGAACCAGGCGGAACTGACGCTGATTGCGGTAAGGCATGGCTTGATCGAGACCTGATCCTCGTGGCCCGCCGGATGATGCATCGCTGACGTACCGGCGACAGACCCGGCACGCTCAATGAATGCGAAATCGCACGCTGGCGTCTGTGTCCTGTGTCTCCGGCTCCCGAGACAGCGTCCGGTACGCCTGAGTCATGAGTATCTGCGGCAATTTATTGACCAGAATCAACGGTGTTTTTCTTTGTAATCCCCGGAACTCTCTCAGCACGCCCAAGGTAAGTTAATGTCCAGACACAAATTGGACGACTCGAACCACGGAGTGCTTATGAGAAAGTTTTTACCGGCCATCTTTGTTGCCGCTCTCTTCGGCGGTAACGTACACGCCGACCCGAACGTCAGCTGGGGCGTCACCATTTCGTCCGGCATGCCGCCGCCACCGGTTGTCCGCTATGAGCCAGTACCTCCGCCGCGACCGTCCTATGTCTGGGTGCAGGGATACTGGGGCTGGAATGGCAGCGCGCATGTTTGGATACCCGGACGCTGGGAGGCAGCGCGTCCCGGCTATGTGTACGTGCAGCCGGCATGGCGGCAAGCGCCGGGCGGCTGGGAATTGCATCAGGGCGGGTGGCGTACGAAAGGGCCGCGAGCACAAGGGCCATACGTTGACCATGGCCCGGGCGGCCCCGGGCATTGTCCGCCGGGGCACCGCAAGAAAGGGGAATGCTGAGGATCGCGTCAGTTGACGGCGCGCACCGAGCTTCCCTTCGGCTCTTCGAATTCGATGGTGTTCAGGCAACCGCTGCGCTGCAGGCTCTGCAATGTCATCGGTCGTCCGAGGAAGTAGCCCTGCGCCTTTTCCACGCCCAGCTCGATCAGCGTCGCCGCCTCGGCGGCGGTCTCCACGCCTTCGGCCACCAGTATGCTCCCGGTGTCGGCCGAAAAATGGATCAGTGCGGCCGCCAATGCGCGGCGCGCCGGGTCGATGTCGATGTCGCGCGTCAGGCTCATGTCGAGCTTGATGCGGTCCGGCTCCAGGTTCAGGATGTGACGGAAGCTCGCATAGCCGGCGCCGGCGTCGTCGACGGCGATCTGCAAGCCCTTGTCGCGATAGGGCTTCAGGCGCGACGCGATCTCTTCATAGCGCTCGACCGCCGCATGCTCGGTGATCTCCAGCACCAGATGGCTGACGCGATCCATGTTCGACAGCAGCTTTTCCAGCCGCGGATCGAGTATGGTCTCGGGCGAGGCGTTGACCGCGAGGTCGAGCCCGCCATTCAGGCGCGGCATCACCTGCAATGCGTGTTCGATCGCTTTCAGCTCCAGCTCCACGCCGAGACCGACCGCGTGCGCATCGTTGAACCACAGGTCTGGCGAGCGGGTCGGCGTCGCCGAGAAGCGCGACAATGACTCGAAGCCTGCGATCGCAGCCCGTTCCAGGTCATAGATCGGCTGGTACACCATGTGCAGCGAATCGTCATGCAGCACCCGATGGATGCGCTGGTGGATATCGTGCAGGTTGTGGTGCGCGACGCGCTCGCGATCGATCATCTTGCCGGCGAGGTCGGCGAACACGCGCATCAGGTTCAGGTCGCGCAGGTTCAGGCTGGTGTCTGCGCTGCGGCTGAAGCAGCAGAAGGTGCCGTAGATGGATCCATCGGACAAGCGTATCGGCACGCTCATGTGCGCGCCCACGGGCACCGCGAATGTGGCTTCGAGCTCGGCCGCCGTCGGATTCGTCTGCGCATCGTTGATCAGTTCGGGCAGCCTGCCGTCGACCACGCGCTGACAGTAGGACTCCTCCAGCGGCCCGCCAGCGCCGACCTTCACCGGGCTCTTTGACCACGAGGAATCCACATAGCGGAACACGCGCTGCCCCTGCGTGAATTCCGATACGAACGCGACTTCCATTTTCAGGTGTTCGCGCACGGCATGCAGGATGTCCGGCACCGAATTGCCCTGTGGCTGTCCAAGGCTTGTCGGGGCAATTTCTATCACTCGCCGCAAATTATTGTTCGAATTGGCGGCAATGCTGTGATCTGAGGGTAGGGGATGATCTTGCATAAATTTGGAGCCTGGATTCCTCTGGTCTGGACAATCAGAACAGATGAGACTTCATATAGTTAACTCTGAATTCCCTGAGCAAACTCAGGTTTGCGCGATCTCAATGAATATGATTGACAAGCAAAGTCCGCGGAACGTTCCGTCTAATCCGGTACAAAGGCCCGACCCGGTTCCGGCTGCGCCGCATCCGGTCGACGGCAGCCAGTTCCACAACGTGGTCGAGGAGCAGGCCTGGTCCGAGATGCCGCCCACGCCGGAAGAGCAGGCACCCCGGCGCGTGCGCCATTTGCCGGATCCGGAGGCCGCGAAACCTCATCCGGACGATCCGTCGATTTCGGTCGGCAATCCGTAGCGAGCGGCTGCCTGCATCAGTGCAGGTGCTGCTTCAGGTAGGCAGCAATCTCCCGCAACGCGAGACTCGAGATGTCTTTGTCGATCTGCCCGATCACATGTTGTTCCACGCGTTCCGGCAACTGCTTGCGCAGCAGGCCCAGGAATTCGGGGGGCGCCACCATCACAAGGCTCTCGTAGCTGTGCGCATCACATCCGCGGGTGAGCAGGTCCATGACTTCGCGCGAAAAGTTCTCCTCATCATGCTGCAGGCGCGACACGTGCGGGTCGGCCGTGTGTCCCTGCTGCTGTTCGCCTTTGCCGAAGTAGTGGCCCTTGGCGTCATGTCGCAGCTCGGCGTCATCGAGGCGGCCCTCCGGGTTCAGCAAATCCTCGACTTCGCGCAGGCTGTCGAAGTTGCCTTCGGTCTCGAAGACCCGCGCCCGGCTGCGGTCGGCGACGACTATCCATTGCGTGCTCATGCTCTGTCTCCCGTCATGGTGTCCAATTCGACTCTCGCGAGCGGCAGGTGTTCGGGTGCGTGACGAAACTTTCATGCCGGACTGATATCCGAACAAAACGGGCGCCGCGTTCCTGCGCGCCCCTTCCCCGGAGAATTTCATGACGCACCAGAAAAATGAGTTGCAGCCCGGACAAGGCATCGCAGCCCGGTCGCCTGAAGCAGCGCAAGGCTGTCCGCATGGAGACAATTCCATGTCGGTCACACCGAAGGATGTCGAACCTGACAAGGCGTCTGCGAAGGATGTCATCGAGCGCCATCTGGATTCACGGGATCCCGACGAAAGGCAGCAGGAGCTGCTCGACGACGCGATAGATCTCACCTTTCCGGCCAGCGATCCGCTGGCGGTGGGCGGCGGCATCACACGAATAGAAAAGCCGGCCTCGCGGCCGGCTTGACGGGTGCGGACAGACGATTACTTCATCAGGCGGGTACGGGTCGCCACGCCGGCGATCACGATCGCCAGCACACCGACAAAACCCATCGCCGCTTCCAGCCCGAGCTGATGCGCGACCGCGCCGAGGATCGGCGGCCCCATCAGGCTGCCGGAATAGGCCATCGTCGCCACGCCGGCCAGCGCGACCGTGCCTTCGCGACCGGCCGCGCTGAACACGAACGGAAAGACCAGCGACAAGCCCATGCCTGCGAGGGCGAAGCCGCCGAGCGCAAGATACTGGTCGGGCGCGCACACGGCGAAGAACATGCCTGCGGCGGCGAGCAAGGCGCCGCAGGCAACGAGCCGTTTTGCACCATGCCTTGCCTTCAGGCGGTCGCCCACCGTGCGCGACAGCAGCATCATCGCCGAGAACGCGGACAGCGACAGCGGCGCGAAGCCGTCCGACGCGCCGAAGTGGTCTTTCATGAAAATTCCGGCCCAGTCCGCGATGCTGCCTTCGGCGATCGCGCCCAGGAAACCGAGCGCGCCGAGCAGCGCGAGATCGCCGCGCGGTATCACGAAGCTCTTCTTCGCGATCGTCTCGCCGCCGTCGGCCGGCAGCAGGCCGGTGCCCATGCGCAGCAGCAGCGCGAAGGGCAGCGCCACCATCGCATAGTGCAGCAGCGGCTTGACTTCCAGTGCGGCCATGCCGCTGCCCAGCGTCACGCCGGCCAGGCCGCCGGCGCACGCGCAGGCATGCAGCATCGCCATCATCGATTTGCCGGCGCAGCGCTCCTGCCTCGCGGCGACGGCGTTCATGCCGACATCGAAGGTGCTGGCCGTGATGCCGAGCATCAGCACGGCCGCCATCAGCAGCGGCACGCTCGGTGCGGCGCCGATCGCCAGCAGCACCAGCAGCAGTGCCGCCCCCGCGATCAGCATGGTCAGCCGGCCGCCGAAGCGCGCCATCGGCCGTGACGACACCGGGAAGGACAGCACCGCGCCGAGCCCGCCCATCAGCAGCACCATCGACAGCTGCGAATGCGATATCTGCACGCCGTCGCGCAATGCGGGGATGCGACCTACCCACGAACCCATGATCACGCCGAACCAGGCGAACAATCCCGGCAGCGCGAGCTTGCTGAAAACCGAAGCGGTGGCAGGCGTGTCGACATGGGGGACGGCAAATGATTCGGAAGCAGGTGCGGCGCTGGTCACGGACATGATCAAAGGGAAGAATTGCTGGTCGGAATACCCCTTTGTTCGTGACTCTCGGAAATAGTTTCTGGAGGGCAGAAAAAAAATTGCGCTGCATCCAGATCGGCGGGTGCCCGCCGGCATCGCAATGGTGCTAGCTCAAACCTGCTGCTGGAACCGCTATCCGCAAGTTAGTGTTCCTGAACAAGTGCGTGCGCAGCGAGGTCAGATAAAGGCTTGGCATTCCTTCAACAGTCCGGAGCCTGCATGCAGACCCTGATCGTCTTTTCCCACCTGCGCTGGGATTTCGTTTACCAGCGGCCGCAGCACCTGATGTCGAGGCTGGCGCGGCATTACCGGATTTTTTTCATCGAAGAGCCGGATCCGGCGAGCGAGGTAGAGACAGTCGATTGGCAAAGCAGCCAGCCGCTGCCGCAGCTCACGGTGATGAGGCCGCGCATGCCGGTGCCAAAGCGCGGCTTCGACCAGGGGGATGCGAATCTGCTGCGCGCGAAGCTTGACGAACTGCGACGGCAGCATCCGTCTCGTATCGTATGGATGTACACGCCGATGGCGATGCCGCTGCTCGATGCGCTCGATCCGGACTTGCTCATTTATGACTGCATGGATGAGCTGTCCGCTTTCATGAATCCGCCGGCAGGCTTGCTTGAGCATGAGCGCGCGCTGCTGCAGCGTGCCGACCTCGTGTTCACTGGCGGCCCCAGCCTGTATGCGTCCAAGCGCGAGCTGCACGACAACATGCACTGCTTCCCGAGCAGTGTCGATCTCGCGCATTTCCGCAAGGCGCTGGACCGCAACATCGCGTTCGCTGCGCATGAGCCGCTGCCGAAGCCGCGCCTCGGTTTCTTCGGCGTCATCGACGAGCGGCTCGATATCGAACTGATCGCCGCCATCGCCGACGCCCGCCCCGACTGGCAGCTGGTGATGGTCGGGCCGGTCGCAAAAATCGACGAGTCGTCGCTGCCGCGCCGCGCGAACATTCATTACATGGGCCAGCAGCCGTATGCATCGCTGCCATCCTTTCTCGCGTCCTGGGACCTTTGCCTGATGCCGTTCGCGATCAACGAATCCACGCGCTTCATCAGTCCCACCAAGTCGCTCGAGTACATGGCGGCCGAGCTGCCGGTGGTCAGCACGGCGGTCAGGGACGTGGTGGACCAGCATGCGGACGTGGTCGCGATCGCGCGCACGCATGCCGAGTTCATCGCCGGCTGCGAGGCGGCGCTGGCCATGCCGGCGGCCGACCGACAGCGGCAGATACGGCAGATGCGCATCAAGCTCAGCCGTACCTCGTGGGACGCCACCGCCAGCGAGATGCACCGGCTGATGCTGGAGGCCGCCGGCAGCGAGTCCAGCGCGGAGTCGGGCGCCAGCCGATGAGCGAGGGCCTGGCGCTGTGGGGCGGTGTCGAGTGCACGGTGAACCGCGTGCGCGAGCGCTATTTCAGCCAACTCGACCGCAACGGCCACGCGTCGCGCATGGAGGATCTCGACCGCTTCGCGTCGCTCGGGATCAGCGCGCTGCGCTATCCGGTGCTCTGGGAGCGCACGGCGCCCGACGGTATCGATGCGGCTGACTGGCGCTGGCCGGACCAGCGGCTGGTCGAGCTGCGCCGGCTCGGCATCGATGCGATCGCCGGCCTCGTCCATCATGGCAGTGGTCCGCGCGATACCAGCCTGCTCGATCCCGCGTTCGGCGACAAGCTGGCCGACTACGCGGGCGCGGTCGCGGCGCGGTATCCGTGGGTATCGATGTACACGCCGGTCAACGAGCCGCTGACCACCGCGCGTTTCGCTGCGCTGTATGGCGTCTGGTACCCGCATGCGCGGGACGACGCGAGCTTCGTGCGCGCGCTGTTGAACCAGTGCCGCGGCGTGGTGCTGGCGATGCAGGCAATCCGCCGCATCAACCCGGAAGCGAAGCTGGTGCAGACCGACGACCTCGGCAAGACCTACGGCACGCAACAGATCTCGGCGCTGGTCGACCTGTACAACGAACGCCGCTGGCTGGGCTGGGACTTGCTGTGCGGCCGCGTCGACCGCACGCACGCGCTGTGGCCCTACCTGATGGAGACCGGCATACCGACGCAGGAATTCGCATGGTTCGCCGAGAACCCGTGCCCGCCCGACATCATCGGCGTGAACTACTACATCACCAGCGAGCGCTGGCTGGACCACCGGGTCGAGCTCTATCCGGCCACGCATGTCGGCAGCTACCGCGGCCATCACTGCGCCGACATCGAGACGCCGCGCGCGTTTGCAGTGCCGACGCCCGGCATCGCGCCGCTGCTGCGTGAATGCTGGGAGCGCTACCGCATCCCGGTCGCGATCACCGAGGCGCACATCGATGCGCACCGCGAGGACCAGCTGCGCTGGCTGCTCGAGATATGGCGCGGCGCGGAAAGCGTCCGCGCCGAGGGCGCCGACATCCGCGCCGTCACCGTCTGGGCGTTGCTGGGTTCCTTCGACTGGAATTCACTGGTCACCACCGACCATGGATACTACGAGCCCGGGCCTTTCGACGTGCGCTCCGACCCGCCGCGAATGACTGTGGTCGCCGCCCTGATGCGCGAGTTGGCCAGCGCGCGCGCGCCGTCGCATCCGGTGCTGCAGGGCGATGGCTGGTGGCGGCGGCCCGGCCGCTTCCTGTGCCCGCCGGTCATCATGCCGGCGATGGACGGCTGGGCTTCATTGCCGCCGGCCGCCGAGGACCGCGCGCAACCGCTTTTGATCGTCGGCGCCAGCGGTACGCTCGGCCGTGCGTTCGCGCGCATCTGCCGCACGCGAAACCTCGCGTTCCGGCTGCTTGGCCGTTCGCAGATGGACATCGCGGATGCCGCCTCGGTCGAACAGGCGATACGCATGTACCGGCCCTGGGCCATCGTGAATGCAGGTGGCTATGTGCGCGTCGACCAGGCCGAGTCCGAGCCGGAGCGCTGTCACCGCGAGAACACGCTGGGCCCTGTGGTTCTTGCGATTGCCTGCGCGCGCCATGGCCTGCGGCTGCTCACGTATTCGAGCGACCTGGTGTTCGACGGCGGCAAGCGCGCGCCCTACGTGGAGAGCGATGCGATCGAACCGCTGGGAGCCTATGGCCGCTCCAAGGCCGAGGCCGAGCGGCGGGTGCTGGCGATCGATACCGAGGCGCTGGTGGTGCGCACCAGCGCCTTCTTCGGTCCCTGGGACAGCGTGAACTTCGTGTCCATCGCGCTGGCCGAGCTTGCGCGCGGCAAGCCCTTTGTTGCCGCACCCGACATCATCGTCTCGCCCACCTATGTGCCCGACCTCGTGCACGCATCGCTGAACCTGCTGATCGACGGCGAGTGCGGCATCTGGCATCTCGCCAACCGGAGCGCGCTGTCATGGGCGCAACTGGCGCGCATGGCCGCGCGCATGGCCGGACTGCCGGTCGACTTGCTGCAGGAGAGGCCGGCGGCGCAGCTTCGGAGCCCTGCGCCGCGTCCCGCGTACAGCGCGCTGGGCAGTGAGCGAGCGCTGCTGATGCCCACGCTGGAGGATGCGCTGGTGCGCTACCTGCAGTTGCGTGCGCAGGCGGAGGAAGAAGACGAGACCGGGCTCGAGCCCCTGCAGGGACGGATGTGAAGCAGTTCACGGAGGCGGCATGGCAAAGATAGCGGTGGTCGGCGCAGGCTTCTCGGGGGCGGTCATTGCGCATGAACTGGCCAGTGACGGGCATGAGATCGATGTCTTCGAATCCCGCCCGCACGTGGCCGGCAACTGCCACACCGAGCGCGACGCCGACACCGGCATCCTGGTACACCGCTATGGTCCGCATATTTTCCATACCAACAGCGAGCGGGTATGGAATTACGTGCGGCGCTTCGATGAATTCATGCCGTTCACGAACCGCGTGAAGGCGGTGGTTCGCGGTCGCGTGTACTCGATGCCGGTCAACCTGCATACCATCAACCAGTTCTTCGGCATGGCGCTCGGACCGGCCGAAGCGAAGGCCTTCCTCGAGGCCAGGGCCGACCCTACGATTGCGGAACCGCGCAGCTTCGAGGAGCAGGCGCTGCGCTTCATGGGACGCGAGCTGTACGAGGCATTCTTCAAGGGCTACACGCGCAAGCAGTGGGGCATCGCGCCGGCCGAACTGCCGGCCAGCATACTGAAGCGGCTGCCGCTGCGCTTCAATTACGACGACAACTACTACGCGAGCGCGTGGCAGGGCATGCCGCGCCACGGCTATACCCATATCGTCGAAAAAATGCTGGATGTCCCGGGCGTGAGCTTGCACCTCGGTACGTCCTTCGAGCGTGACATGGCGACAGGCTATGCGCGCGTGTTCTACAGCGGGCCCGTCGATGCGTGGTTCGGCCATGTCGAGGGCAGGCTGGGATACCGGACGCTGGACTTCGCCGCCGAGCGGCATGAAGGTGATTACCAGGGCAATGCCGTCATCAATTACTGCGACGAGGAGGTGCGCTGGACCCGGATCGCCGAGCACAAGCACTTCGCTCCCTGGGAGCAGCATGCCGCAACGATCATCTACCGCGAGAGCAGCAGGTTTTGCGAAATCGGAGACACGCCGTATTACCCGATCCGGCTGGCCACCGAGAAGGGACAACTGGCCCGCTACATTGCGCTCGCGCAGCGCGAAAACAATGTCAGCTTCGTCGGACGGCTCGGCACCTATCGCTACCTCGACATGCACGTGACCATAGGCGAGGCGCTGGACTGGGCAGACCGCTGCAGGGAAGCAGGCCTGTCAGAGTTGCCTGCCTTTAATGTGAATCCGCTGATCTGATCCGGGCGCATCTGCTGTAAAAGCAACACTTGATCATTGTCAACCTGAAAACGCCGCGAGGCTTTTACTGTGAGCGAACCCTCAGAAGAAGAATCGACCATGAGCAAGGTCCACACCCATTACGACAACCTCAAAGTCGCGCGCGATGCCCCGCCCGAGGTGATTCGGGCGGCGTACAAGACCCTCTGCCACAAGTTTCATCCGGATCGGCATGGCGGCAGCGTCAAGGCGACGCAGGCATTCCAGCTGATTAATTCCGCGTATGAGGTGCTGTCCGATCCGGCGCGGCGCCTGAAACACGACGAGTGGATAGCGAAAATGGAAGCGTCGCCTGCAAGAACCGGGACACAGGCTTTGCCGCCACGCTGGAACGGCAAGGAGAGACGACGCAGGTCCTGGTCTGTGCCGCCGGTTGCACCTGCCGTCGCTGAAATGGGCGGGAAGCTGAAACGCTCGGGCGCGACGCTGGCCTTATGGGCATCGGCCGGCGTGCTGGGTGCTATGCTGTTTCTTCTGTATCACGCCTGAGCGGCCAGGCCGCGTCACGATCATCAGTGACGCCTGACGCGGCATCGCCATCATGCTGACTGACTGGATCGACGCTCAGGTTTTTTTTCGCCGGTTCCGCCGGGCGGTGCCGGCTGCTTTGGCACCTGCTCGATCATTTTTTCCGTGTCGAACTGGCCCGGCGATTTTTCCCCGCTGCCGATGTCGGGTTCATCGGTGCGATGCGCAGGCTGCGGTGACGGTGAAGGTGTCGTGCGTGAGGACATGCACGTCAGATCGCTCTCGCCTGCGCTGGTTCAGTGCCTTCCTTAGAGCCTGTCTCGTTAGGTCGCTGGCGGCGTTGGCAGCATCTTGTCGTACGTCTGTACTGCCTGCGATGCCGCCGCCTTGCCACCGACCTAACGAGACAGGCTCATACTGCGAGCGCTTCAAGCCATGCGCGACCTCAGTCATCCCGGCCGAAAACCAACTGCGTCTGCCCCGGTTGCTTGCGAGTTCCGCGTTTGCCTTTGGGACGTTTCACACACCCGGCCACCAGCGACTCGGGAACCAGCTTGTCCACCGAACGCCGGATCGCAAGCAGCTGTTCCGAGCGGGCGAGTCGCATCAGGCTGAGCATGGCTTCGCGCGCAAGCCATGCTTCGCGTGCGCCCCTGCTGCCGGACGATACCGAATCGAGGAAGGAGGCCATCAGTTTTTCCGAGGCCAGTGCGGGATCTGCGCTTTGGGAAGATTTCATGGGGTCACTCGTCATTTCCGTCGGTAATTTAATTGTCTGAACGGAGTCTAGCGGTAATCCCTTCGAAGTCCAGCGCAGTCCGATTGAGACAAATCAACGCGGCGCGACACTCTGCGCGAAAACAAAATTTTCTTTTTGATTTGCTATCGCTTGTCGGTGTTTGAAATCGATAAACGAACATATGTGATGACGACGTGTGATCCAGTCTGAGTCATTGCTGATAGCAATTTGGGAACAATCGTCGGTTTCGCCGCTCATTGTTTTTACGGCGACGGGAGAGCAGGAGAGGGATTGTCAGCCGTCAAACCGGCACAGGGACAAGGGCACAGAATCAATTCACGCCCTGCCAGTAGCCACCCGTAGCCCTAGTCAAAGGAATGAGACAGCAATGGACAACTTGAACGAGAAACAGAGAGAGCGCCTCGGCAAGGAGCTGGCACAGCGGGAGGCGGACCTGCGAGACGACATACGGCGCGAGATCAAATCACATGACGACTACATGCAGCTGGCCAGCGAGGTACCCGATCCGGGCGACCAGTCTTTTGCGAACTTGTCGGTCGACCTGGGCAATGCGGCGGTCACCCGTGACCTGACGCAGTTGCGTGCGGTCGAGCTGGCGCGCAAGCGCATGGACAGCGGCACGTATGGCGAGTGCGTGTCCTGCGGCTACCCGATACCGTTCGAACGGCTGATGGCCATGCCGGCGGCCGAGCGCTGTGCACCTTGTCAGGAGAACTTCGAGCGCACGCATCATGAGGGGCAGCGGGGGGCAAGCATGTAGTTCGCTGGCTAGCGTTATCATCGATGGCTCATACCTGAACTCGCCCCCGCGCATGCGGGCGAAACGTCTGGAGCCGTCGATAGTGGTCAACCTTTCCATTTTTCTTCATGCGACGCGCATGACCCGCCGTGACTGGCGCGCGGGTGAATTGCGTTTCCTGCTGCTGGCGCTGGCCATCGCGGTGGCCGCGCTGTCGGCGGTCGGCTTTTTCGTCGACCGCATGAACCGCGCGCTGGAACGCGATGCGGCGCAATTGCTTGGCGCCGACCTCGTCGTGCGCAGCGACTATCCGGTCCGGGACGAATGGCGGCTTGACGCTGCGCGGCGCGGCCTGGCGCTGGCCGACACGGTGGTCTTTCCGACGATGGCGACCACCGGCAGCGGGGAAACGGAAGATACGCGGCTTGCGGCGCTCAAGGCGGTGTCGGCGACCTATCCGTTGCGCGGTTCGCTGACCCTGCAGCGCGAAGGTCGCAGTGAAGCTGCGCGCGGTGCGCCCGCCAGCGGCACCGCGTGGGTCGATCCGGCTTTCCTGAGTTCGCGCAAGCTGTCACTGGGCGATACGCTGCAGCTGGGCGAGAAGCGCTTTCGCATCGCCGCTGCGATTGTTCTCGAGCAGGACAGGGGCGCCGGCTTCATGAATTTTGCGCCGCGCGTGATGATCGCGCTCGACGACCTGAAAGCGACCGGACTGTTGCAACCGGGCTCGCGCATCACCTACCGCCTGCAGGTCGCCGGCGACGCCGCCGGGGTGCGCGCCTTCCGCGCCTGGCTGGACAAGGACATCAAGGCCAGCAACACGCGCGGCGTCCAGCTCGAATCGCTGGAAGCGGGGCGGCCCGAGATGCGCGCCACGCTCGACCGCGCCCGGCAGTTTCTTGCGCTCGTCGGCCTGCTGACCGCGATGCTGGCCGCGCTGGCAATAGCGCTGGCCGCGCGCCGCTTCATGCAGCGTCACCTGGACGGGGTCGCGATGCTGCGCTGTCTCGGTCTCACGCAGCGCGAGCTGACGCAGATCTATGTGCTCGAATTCCTGATGGTCGGACTGGCCGGGGGACTGCTGGGCGCGCTGTTCGGGTTCGGCGCGCACTTCCTGCTGCTGCAATGGCTGGGCCCGCTGATGCAGGTCGAGCTGCCCGCGCCGGGCGCCTTGCCCTTCGTGCAGGGCATTGCCACCGGCCTGCTGTTGCTGCTCGGTTTTGCCTTGCCGCCAGTGCTGCAGCTGCGCAATGTGCCGCACAACCGCGTGATCCGGCGCGAGCAGGCCGCACCAAAGCCGTTCACGCTGGCCGGTTACCTGTTCGCACTGACCTGCTTCGTTTTGCTTCTGGTGTGGCAGACCGGCGAACTGAAGCTCGGCCTGCTGACGGCGGGCGGCTTTGCGGGCGCGCTGGTCGCGTTCTCTGTGTGCGCGTGGATCATGTTGCGCGCGTTGCGGGCCACGCGCGTACCGCTGCATTGGCCGGCATGGCGCTTTGCGCAGGACTCGCTGCGGCGCCGGCCGGCAGCCAGCGTGCTGCAGATCGTGTCACTGGCGCTCGGCCTGATGGCCCTGCTGCTGTTGACCATCGTCAGGCATGACCTGCTGGCCGCGTGGCAGCAGTCTTCGCCGCCGGATGCGCCTAACCACTTCATGATCAACATACAGCCCGAGCAGCGCGCGCCGATCGGGCAGGCGCTCGAGGCCGGCGGCATACGCGACGCGCGGCTGTTCCCGATGATCCGCGGCCGTCTGGTGCAGGTCAACGGCCAGGGCATCGGCCCGGAAAGTTTCGCGGAGGAGCGCGCGCAGCGGCTGGTCGAGCGCGAGTTCAACCTGTCGACGATGCCCGACTTGCCCGACCATAACAGCGTGGTCGAAGGGCGCTGGTTCGGGCCGTCCGCCAAGCGCGAGGCCTCGGTCGAGCAGGGCCTCGCAAAGACCCTGGGACTGAAGCTGGGCGATGTGCTGCGCTTCGAGGTCGCCGGTATTCCGGTCGATGCGGAAGTCACCAGCATCCGCAAGCTCGACTGGGGCTCGATGCGCGTGAATTTCTTCGTCATCCTCGACCCGGCGCTTGCGCAGGACTTGCCTTCGACCTGGATCACCGCCTTTTACTTGCCCGCCGCAGGGCAGTCGCTGGTCAATCAGTTGGTGCGCAATTACCCGAACCTGACCATCGTCGATGTCGGAAGCATGGTCGCGCAGGTACAGCAGGTGATCGGGCAAGTGGTCAGCGCAGTCGAGTTCCTGTTCCTGTTCACGCTCGCCGCCGGCGTGATGGTGCTGTCGTCCGCGCTGCTGGTATCGCAGCACGAGAGGGCGCACGAGGCCGGCCTGCTGCGCGCGCTCGGCGCGACCCGTACGCAGCTGTCGCGCGCGCAATGGGTCGAATGCGTGCTCGTCGGCGGGGCCGCGGGCCTGCTGGCGGCGAGCGGCGCATCGGCCGTCGGCTGGATACTGGCGCGGCAGGTGTTCGACTTCGACTGGATATTCCGCCCGACAGTATGGGCAGCCGGCCTCGCGCTGGGCGTCGCCTGCGCGCTGGCCGGCGGCTGGTTCGGACTCAATCGCGTGCTGTCGAGGCCGCCCATACTGACCCTGCGGGAAGCCTGAGCGCCGTCAATCGCGAGCCGGGCCTGCCACCGTACATTCGTCTCCACGTTGTTTGCAGTGGAGGCAGTCGATCATGCGCAGGCTTGTTGCGATACCCATCTTTGCCGCCGTCGTCGCAGGCTGCTCGTCGTTTGCGCCCGGCATACAGTTCTCGAATTCGTCCCTCGCCCAGGGCGATGACGCGAAAGAGATCCATCCCGAGATCCGGGTCATCACGCCCAAGCTGGTGAAATCCGAACGACAGGAGCGCGACAAGCGCGTCTCCGAGGACATCAGCGCGCTGATGAAACCGGCGCAGGCCTATCGCATCGAGGCCGGCGACGTGCTCAGCATCGTGGTCTGGGACCATCCGGAACTGTCGTCGACGATGCTGCCGCCGCAGCCGGCGGGCGGCGTCGGCGTGATCGGCGTGGCCGCCAGCCCGATGCAGCCCGGCTCGGGCTTCGAGATCGACCAGAACGGCATGCTCGACTTCCCGTATGCCGGCAAGATCAAGGCCGCAGGCATGAGCCAGCCCGAGCTGCACGCGATGCTGACCAAGCGGCTCGCGGTCTACCTGCGCGATCCGAAAGTCACGCTGAAGGTCCAGAGCTACCGCAGCAAGCGCGTGTACGTGGACGGCGAAGTGAAGGTGCCCGGCGTGCAGCCGATCAATGACATACCGATGACCCTGACCGAGGCCATCAACCGCGCCGGTGGCATGAACCCGGCCGCCGACCAGAGCCGCGTGATGGTCACTCGCGAAGGCAAGACCTACCACGTCAACCTGCCGCAGCTGGTGCAGCGCGGCGTGAACCCGTCAACGATCATGCTCGCCAACGGCGACCTGGTGCGCGTGCTGTCGCGCGACGACAGCAAGGTCTTCCTGTCCGGCGAGGTCAGTTCGCCGCGCGCGCTGGCCATGCGCAACGGGCGACTGACGCTGAATGAAGCGCTGGGCGAGGCCGGCGGCATCAACCCCGTGACCGGCGACGCGCGCAAGGTCTATGTGGTGCGGCGCTCCGAACAGGAGTCGCGCGTGTACCAGCTCGATGCGAACGCGCCCGGCGCGCTGGCCATGGCCGAGGGCTTCGAGCTTGAGCCCAAGGACGTGGTGTACGTGGCCGCCACACCCCTGACCAACTGGAACCGCACGATCAGCGCGATGATCCCGGGCTCGCTGCCGACCGCGGTGATCGCGACCACGCCGCCGCCGGGCCGCTGAGTGAAGGCCACGATGAATATCCTCTTGCTCTGCACCGGCAATCTCTGCCGCAGTCCGATGGCCGAGGGTCTGTTCAGGACCTGGTTGCCGGCGCATGAGCTTTTTTCTGCAGGACTGGCCGCAGCGCAGGGCGAGCCGGCCGATCCGCTGGCGATCGCGCTGATGCGGCAGATGGGCATCGACATTTCTGCTCACCGCGCGCGTAGTGTCGCGCACTGGATGATGCAGGAGGCCGACCTGGTGCTGACGATGGATGGCGAGCAGCGCGATCTCGCGTTGCGGCGCTTTCCGTTCGCGGCCGGCAAGGTCGAGCGCATCGGCGAGATCGACGGCATCGACATTCCCGATCCCTACCGGCGAGGTCTCGGCGCGTTCCGCCACTCGCTGAACCTGATACGACAGGCAGTGCGCAGCCGGCTGCCGCTGCTGCAGCAGCGCGATTCCGTCGCGCTGCGATGAGAACCCACCGAGACAAGCTCCTATGCCGCATGCCATGCCCCAGCTGAACTATGCGGGCGAACAGCCCGTGATCCTGTCCGACGACAGCGACACCGACCTGCGCTCCTATATCAACACGCTGCTCGAATACCGATGGATGCTGGTCGCGGTCACGCTGGCCGTCACGCTGCTCGGCACCCTGTATGCGTTCGTCGCCAAGCCAGTCTATGAGGCCAGCCTGATGGTGCAGGTCGAGGAAAAGGGACAGCGCGAACCGAAGAACATCCTCGGCGAGGCCGGATCCATCATCGACTACAAGACCGCCGCGTCGGCCGAGGTCGAACTGCTGCGCTCGAGGATGGTGATATCGCGCGCGATCGACCGGCTGAAAATGACGATATCGGCGCGACCCGAGCGTTTTCCTCTGATCGGCAACTGGATTGCGGCCACCGGCATCGCGGACAGGCTGCCGCTGTTGCAGGGGCTCGGCGGCTACGCGTGGGGTGATGAACGCATCGAGGTCGGCGAGTTCGAGGTGCCGGAATACCTCGAGAACCGCGCCTTCACGCTGCGCGCGCTGGGCGATGGCCGCTACCTGCTGACCGAGGCCGACAGCGGTCTCTGGTTCGAGGGCCGGGCCGGCGAGGTCCTGCACGAGACGACCTCGTACGGGCCGCTGCACCTGCGCATCGACAAGCTGGTCGCCTACCCGCGCACGCGTTTCTCGCTGGTGCACAGCTCGCGCATGGCGGCCATTGACGGCGTGCAGAAGTCACTGGACGTGCAGGAAGTCGGCAAGCAGTCCGGCGTGGTGGTCGCCACGCTGAAGGGCGGCAGCGCCGCCGGCGTGCACCAGCTGCTGACCGAGATCGGCCGCGAGTACATGGCGCAGAACAGCGCGCGCCGCACCGAGGAAGCCGACAAGTCCCTCGCTTACCTGAACCAGCGGCTGCCGGAGGTGAAGCAGCAGCTGGAACAGTCCGAAGCGCGCTACAACGCCTTTCGCAACCTGCACGGCACTGTCGACATCGGCGAGGAAGGCAAGATCAACCTGCAGCGTTCGGCGGCGGCGCGCACGCGCAAGATCGACCTCGAGCAGAAGCGTACCGACCTGCTGGCGCGCTACACGCCCGCGCATCCGTCGGTGGTGGCGCTCGACCAGCAGCTGAGGGAAGTGAGCCAGGAGATGCGCGACTCGGCGTCCGAACTGAAGCAGCTGCCGGTGCTGGAGCAGGAGATGGTCAGGCTGGCGCGCGACGTGAAGGTCAACAACGAGCTGTACACCGCGCTGCTGACGTCGGCGCAGCAGCTGCAGCTGATCACGGTCGGCAAGACCAGCAACGTGCGGCTGGTCGATGCGCCCGAGCGGCCGGACCAGCCGGTCACGCCGAACCGTCCGCGCATCATCGCGGTGTCGGTGTTCGGCGGTATCTTCCTCGGCATGCTGCTGGCCTTCCTGCGGCGCGCGATGCAGACCGCGATCGACGACCCGGAAGACGTGGAGCGCATGTTCGGCCTGCCGGTCTACGCGAGCATCCCGCACAGCAAGACGCAGCAGACGCTGGTCGACAATGGGCGCGACCCGACCCGGCTGCCGCTGCTGTCGCGCATCGCAAGCATGGATGTCGCGGTCGAGGGGCTGCGCAATTTCCGCACCGCGCTGCAGTTCTGCATGACCCACAGCAGCAACAACGTGGTGCTGATCACCGGGCCTACCGAGGGCATGGGCAAGTCTTTCGTGTCGGTGAACCTCGCGTCGGTGATGGCCGCCTCCGGCAAGCGCGTGCTGCTGATCGACGGCGACCTGCGCGACGGCCAGCTGCACCGCTACTTCCACAGCGAGCGCGCCGGCGGACTGGCCGACATACTCAACGGCGCGCCGCCGGTCGAGCTGCTGCGCGCGTCGGTGCTGGAAAACCTGGACTTCATCGCGACCGGCACGCTGCCGCCGAACCCGGGCGAATTGCTGCTGCGCCCGGCGCTGGGGGCAATGCTGTCCGAGCTGTCGCCGCAGTATGACGTGGTGCTGATCGATGCCGCGCCGCTTTTGGCCGTGGCCGACAGCCTCGCCATCGGCGCACATGCGGGCGCAATCTTCCTGGCCGCGCGCGCCGGCGTCACGCGTCCCGGCGAGATCGCCGAGGCGATGAAGCGGCTGGCGCGCGCCGGCCTGTCGGCCAAGGGCGTCGTGTTCAATGACATCAGCGAGCGGGCCGGTCGTTACGGCTACGGCAATCGCTATGGCTACGGCAAATTCCGGCAGCTCGGCTACTCGAACGATTCGCAGCGCACACCCTCAGACGCATGAACCTGCACGCCATTACGCGCCGCGAGCCGGCGCCGCTTACGGACATCAGCCAGCTGCCGCGCGCGCGCGACCCGGGGCCGGACCGCGAATTCCATCGCTGGCCCTTGCCCGGCTATGTATGGCCGGCACTGGAGCGCCGCTACAACAGCATCTTCTGTTCCGAGCCCCAGCTGCGCATTCACGACGGCCTGACGCCGCTGATCGAGGCCTGGGTGACCCGGCGCGACGGTCGCATCGCGACCCTGGTGCTGTTCGAGCGGCACGGTCGCTGCGCGCGCGTGCTGAACGAAGTGTTCGACCTGTCCGCCGCCGAGCTTGCCGAATTCGCCGACGCGCTGTTTGCGCACCACCGCGAGCTGCGGGCAGTGACGGTGCGCGCCGCCTTTTTTGCGCCGGGCCGCAGCCGCTACCCATGGTTGGCAGCCGGGGTTTCGGAAGACTACCAGCTGAGCTTGCCGCGCACCGCCGATGACTGGCTGGCCTCGCTGTCGTCGCAGACGCGCGAGAAATTCCGCGCCCACCTTCGGCGCGCGCAGCGCCGCCAGCCGGGCTTCGCGTTCCGTTCCATTGCCAGCGCCGCGATCGAAGAGACCCAGCTGCGGCGCGTGATCGATTTCAACCGCGCGCGGATGAAGCAGAAGCGCCGGCGCTTCGGCATGAGCGACGCCGACGAGCGCAACCTGTGCCGGATGATGCGCGAGCGAGGGCAGTTGTCCGTCATCGAGATCGATGGCCAGATACGCGCCGGCCTGCTGTGCACGCTGGCGGGCGACGACATCTACATGCACGTGATCGCGCATGACCCGGCGTTCGACGACTTGCGCCTTGGCTTCCTGTGCTGCGCGCTGACGGTACAGGACGCGATAGGCAAGCGGCTGCGGCGCTTCCATTTCCTGTGGGGGCACTACGACTACAAGACCCGCCTCGGCGGCGAGCGCAAGGTGCTCAGCCGCGTGCTGCTGCTGCGCGGCCCGCTGGACCTGCTGACGCAGCCCAGGCTGGTCGCCTCGCAGCTGATGGCCGGACTGCGCGCATGGCTGCGCCGCCGCCGGCAACACTGACGCTCATTGACAGGTAACGGGAGTATCCATGTTCATCGACACTCGGCAGGTCGGCGACGGCAAGTCGCTGATCGTCACGGTCTGCATCGTAGGCGGCGGCGTTGCCGGGCTCACGATCGCGCGCGAGCTGGAGAAGGCCGGCGTCGACACCTGCGTGCTGGAGAGCGGCGGTTTCGATGCCGACGACGCCACGCGCGACCTTTACCGCGGCGAGGCCAGCGGCGTCGATTACCAGTTCGCCGACGGTTGCCGCTCGCGCTTTCTCGGCGGCAGCAGCAACTGCTGGGGCGGCTGGAGCCGGCCGCTGGATCGCTGGGACTTCGAGCGGCGCGACTGGATCCCGCACAGCGGCTGGCCGTTCGGCCTCGACGAGCTGACCCCTTATTACGACCGCGCGCACAAGGTGCTGAAGCTGGGGCCGGTGAATTTCGATCCGCAGTTCTGGGAACAGGCGATAGGCCGGGCTGACGTGCGTCGGCTTCCGCTGAAAAGCGGCCGGGTGCGTGACACGGTCTCGCAGTTCAGTCCGCCGGTACGCTTTGGCAAGCACTACCGCAATGAGCTGAAGCTGGCGCGCCATGTGCGCGTGTTCCTGCATGCGAACGTGACTGAACTCGTACCCGATGCGCTGGGCACGCGCCTCAGCGAAGTGCGCGTGCAGACGCTGGATGGCAAGCGGATGACGGTCGCCGCGCGGCTGTTCGTGCTGGCGACGGGCGGCATAGAGAACGCGCGCCTGCTGCTGGCGTCGAATCGCGTGATGAAGCACGGCGTGGGCAACCAGCACGACCTGGTCGGCCGCTATTTCATGGACCATCCGCGCATGGTAGTCGGCAGTGTGCGCTTCGCGCCGGCCTGGTCGCGCAACAAGCTCTACGACATCAAGTACAACTACATGAACGCTGCCGTCTCCGCACATGGCCAGCACATCGCCGCGCAGCTCGCGCTGACGCCGCAGGCGATGGAAAAGGAGAGGGTGCTGAACGCGCGCGTCTGCTTCTGCTCGGAGTTTCCCGGCGAGGGCAGCGAGGGCGCAAAGGCGCTGTTCAGGGTGAAACAGTCGCTGCTGAAGAAGGATCAGCCGGGACGCAGCCTTGCGCAGGATGCGATCGCGATGGCGAGCGAGCCGCTCAATACCGTGCTGTACGGTTTCACGCGGCTGTTCCACCCGCGCTCCCTGATCCGCAATGTCGGCTTCCAGCTGATCGTCGAGCCGCTGCCCGACCCCGACAGCCGCATCACGCTGTCGGCAACGCAGCGCGACGCGCTCGGCATGCCGCGGGTCGACGTGCACTGGCGGCTCGATCCGCTGGTGCGGCGTACCGCCGACAGGACGCTCGGATTGATCGCGCAGGAGCTACAGATGACCGGGGTGGCGCAAGTCGATCCCATGCCGGCCATGGAGGAGCAGGGCTGGCCGGCCGGCTTCGAGCGCGAAGGCACCTGGCACCACATGGGCACGACGCGCATGCACGATGACGAGAAGCAGGGCGTGGTGGACCGCGATTGCCGCGTGCATGGCTTCTCGAATTTCTATATTGGCGGCAGTTCGGTGTTCCCCACTGCCGGCGCGAATTTCCCGACCATCACGATCACGGCGCTTGCGCTGCGTCTGTCCGACCATATCGTCGCGCAGCTGAAGACATCGACCAGCATGCCGGTGGATGAGAGCCTGTTCGAAGCTCCGGGCACGAGTCCAACCGAGACTGCCATCGCGGCGGCGGTCAATGCCGGCAGCCTGCCGGCCACCTGATTCCTTCTTTCCTCCCGAGTCGTTGAAAAGCCAAGGCGCCGAAAGGCGCCTTGGTTTTTTGTCGTCCTGACATTTCCAGTTTGGCTAGGCAGAACGGGAAGATTTTTCCGTACGAAAAATTTTTGCTTTCCACGTGGAACTCTTCCCGCAAAGCATTGCTCTGACACAGGCATTTGCAAGCGATCTCTTGCACGAGATCAAGCCAACCTGAGGGAGATATCACAGATGTTCAACGTGTCATTTAACGCAAAAGCAATGCGCGCCATGTCGCTGACGGCAGCGGCAAGTGTTTCAGTTCTTCTCGCGGCCTGCGGCGGTGGCACTGGCTCTGCGCAATACGCCATCGATTCGAACGGTAATGTGACGTCGGCGACCGCCACCACGAAGCTGGCGAACGGTTCGACGCAGACCACGACGGTCAGCACCTCGCCTTCGACGACGACCGGCTCGACGTCCACGAGCACGACGACCGGCACGACGACCACGACCACGCCGACGACCAGCACGACGACCACGACCACGCCGACGACTGGTACGACGACGACCACCACGCCGACGACCACGACCACCACCACGCCGACGACCACGACGACGACCACTGCGCCGATGCCGTTTGGTCAGACCGGCACCAACTGGACCATGACCTTCTCGGACGAGTTCACCGGCACCGCCCTGAACACCGCGAAGTGGAATGATTACATCTGGTACGAGAGCAGCAACCCGACCAAGAACTACGCCGTGTCGAATGGCAGCCTGAAGATCTGGCCGCAGCGCGATGCCACCGGCAAGTTCTTCAACCGTACGATCGACACCGATCGCAAGTACTACCAGACTTACGGCTTCTTCGAGATCGAGGCAAAGCTGCCGATCGGCAAAGGCACCTGGCCCGCGTTCTGGCTGTTCAACCACATCGACGCGCGTCGCCCCGAGATCGACATCATGGAAGCGTACGCCGGCGGCGGCCCGAACAGCGGCTGGTCGGACGCGAACTTCCACCCGACCGCTTACGCACCGACGGTCTGGCTGGATGCAAGCCGCCTTGCAGGCACCAAGACCATCCTGACCAGCGACCTGTCCGCGGCCTTCCACAAGTACGCAGTCAAGTGGGAGCCGAACAAGCAGACCTTCTACTTCGATGGCAAGGAAGTCTATAGCCTCGCGGTGACGATGCCTGACACGATGTACATCATGCTGGACCTCTGGTACGGCAGCGCATCGGGCCAGCCGGACAACACCACCCCGACCGGCATCGGCAACTCGTACGAGATCAACTACGTGCGCGCGTGGAAGCAGTAATCCAGCCAGCGTTGAACCATCAGCAAGGGCATCCGGTCTGACCGGATGCGTTACAGGCCAGCCTCGTGCTGGCCTTTTTTTGTTGGAGGGCAAAGAGCCATCGCCGGCCAGGCTCATCATTCGTGTTCGGCGCCGCTGGAGCGCAGCGAAGTCTCCCACAGACACGGATTCATGACCGCCTATGTTTCGTCGATTACCGTTCGCCGCACTTGCATTGACGATCAATGCCGCTTGCTTCGCACAAGACTTTCTTCCTTCCCCCACCCATATCAACGACCATGACACGATCACCCTTGACTGCGGCCGCACCTATGTCGGTGAACTGAAGCTGGCGAACCTGCGCAATGTCACGGTACGCACAGCAGGTGACTGCGGCAAGGCGTCGCTGACGACGGCGCTGCCCGTCACCGGTTGGCGGCGCGAATCGAAGCAATCAAAGATCTGGGTCGGCGATCTCGACACCCGGCCTTTCCAGATCCAGGTCGGCCATGACTTCGTCGCGCAGGCGCACCACCCGAACACGGCGGATATCTGGGAACGCGGCGAGAGCCGCGTTCCCGGTCAATTGCGCGCAAGCCTGCCGAGTGGCGACCTGGCCGGAGCCACGCTGGTCTGGCGCGCGTCAAACTGGCTGATACAAAGCCGCGCCATCGCACACGTCGATGACAAGACCCTCGTGCTGGCTCCCGGCGATGACGAGGGCTTCGGCCTGTTGCCGAAGACGGAGTTCTACGTCGAGGGCAAGCGCTGGATGCTCGACTCGCCGGGCGAGTGGGCGTGGGAAGCGGGCCGGCTGTACCTGTGGACCGACGACGGCGAGTCGCCCGAGGGGCGCACCTGGGCGTCGTCGCGCGCGCGCGCAATCGACGCCAGCGGCTCGCGCAACGTCCGCATCGAGGGCATTCGCATTTTCGGTGCGGCCCTGGGCATCGACGGCACCGACAGTCGCGGACTGGTCATCAGCGACGTCGACATCGAGAACAGCGGCGAGGAGGCGATGCTGGCCGGCAGCGGCACCCGCATCCGGCGCATGCACGTGAAGGGAAGCGTTCAAAATGGCATTCGCGCCAACGATGACGTGCGTGATGTCGCGATCAGCGACAGCCACTTCGATCGCATCGGCATGCTCGGCATGCCGCGCAGATCGAAGGGAGCGATCGTGTTCGAGCACGCGCGCAACGTGATCGTGCAGCGCAACCGGATCACTAACGCCGGCTATATCGGCATCCGCGTCTTTCGCGACGCGCTGGTCAGCGACAACGTGGTCACGCGCGCCTGCCTGCGCCTTTCCGATTGCGGCGGCATTTACACCTTTGCCCGCGACCGCCAACCTTTGAACGTGAAGATAGAGCGCAATCGCGTCAGCGAGCTCGCCGGTCGCAGCGCCTATGGGATCTATCTCGACGATTTCGCCAACGGCGTGACAGTGACAGCCAACCAGCTGATCGACAATCCGGGCGGCATGGAGCTGCACAACGGCTTCGACAACGAGATCAGCGGCAACAGCTTCATCAACAGCCGCTATGAGCACATCCTGTTCAACGAGACCGCGCCATTTGCCAGCATCTCGGGCAACCGGGTGCACCACAACCGCTTTGTCGCCTCCGGGGAAGTGCCGGTCTACCGCTTGTGGAGCCGTCATGGCGGCGCAAATGTAGAGCGCTTCGCGGAATTCAGCGACAACCGCTACAAGAGCCTGCCGAAACAGTTCGCCGAGGTCGAAGGCGCGGGGATGCTGGATTTCGTGCGCTGGCGCGAGCGTATCGGCGAGGAGCCCGACGCGCGGGCTTCCGGCGCAAGCTCATCCGCGCGGACGGCCCCAAAGCTCACGCGGCAGCGCGAGAAGGAATAGCGTGTTCGTCACCAGATAGCGGCGCGCCAGACGCGCCGGCTCCTGCGCGAGGCGGTACAGCCACTCGAAACCGGCACGCTGCCACGCAAGCGGCGCGCGCAGCGTGGTGCCGGCGTGATAGTCGAAGGCCGCGCCGACGCCAAGCATCACGGCACCGATCCGTCCGCGCTGCGCGGCCATCCATTTCTCCTGCTTCGGGCAGCCGAGGCCCACCAGCACAATGCGGGCGCCGGACGCATTGATCGCGGCGGCAATCTGCGCATTCTCGTCATCGCCCAGTTCGCGGAACGGTGGCGACAGGCTGCCGGCGACCGTCAGCCTCGGAAAGGCCGCCGCCAGCGACAGCAGCAGCTTGTCCAGCGTCGCCGGCGCGCCGCCGAGCAGGAATACCGGCAATTCCAGCCGCTCGGCCTCGCCCAGCACTTTCCACATCAGGTCCGGCCCTGACATGCGCTGCTGCTCGGGCCAGCCCCTGCGCCGCATCAACCAGGCCAGCGGCGCGCCATCCGGCGAGTTCATGTCCGAGACTGCCAGCGCGCCGGATAGTGCAGCGTCGCGCCTTGCCGTGACCAGCGAATGCACATTGCACAGGCAGACCATGCGTGAGGACCCGGCCTGCGCCCAGCGAACGATGCGGCCGGCAGCCTGCTCCCAGGACAGCGCGTCGATGCGCGTGCCGAGCAGCTTGGTGGAACGGAAAGGCATGTGGAGGTATCGATATCCGTGATGTTCCTATTGAACGACAGTCGCGCGCCGGTCGCCCTGAGGGTACGCAAGGCGCGCCGGCAGCGGAACGGGCAACATCGACTCTGTTTGACTTTACGGGATGAACCATGGCTTTCGACCTGATCGCGGGCGCGCTCAACAAGCGCCGGCTGCGCATCGAGCAGGCATTTGACGAATTCTGCGGCAACGAGCCGGGACAGACGCGCCTCGAGCTGCGCCATCTCGACCAGCTGCCCTCGCTCGAGCAGTTCAGGCTGCCGTATGACGACGGTGAATACGACTGGGTCGCGTGCCTTGAGCTGATCGAACTCGTCGCCAGCCACGAGCGGCAGGTCAGGCTGCTGCGCGAGCTGCTGCGCGTCGCGCGGCGCGGCATCTTCGTGTCGACGCCGAACCGCGAGCATCCGCTGGCGCGCTGGCTGCGCCCCGAGCGCAAGCTGAAACTGCTGGATGCGCTGGCAATCAAGACCATGGTCGACGTGCTGCCCGGCCGTCCGTCCTGGAAGCTCGGCCATGTGCGGCTGGCCGGCCTGAAGTCGCATTATTTCCTGATGGTATGGAAGGGCGAGGGGCAGGCGGTCAATGCCGAACGGGAGCCGGATCCGGCGGTACGGAAGGAGCCGCCGCCGTCGCTTCAGGCTTCCCGCGGCTGAACAGCTCTCCGTTGACCAGCCGACCCGGCCGGCCGATGTCGGCGGCGACGCGCTGCAGGAAGCCCTCGAGTGCCGCCCACAGGTCGAGCCGCTCGATGTCGATCGAATGGCACCACAAATGGAACAGGCCGTCGCGCGCGATCGCAAGATCCAGCAGCCGGTGCAGCCGCGTGAGCCAGTCCGGCTCGGCCAGCGCGACGCGCAGCGCGGGAAGTCGCTGCAGCCAGTCGCGCTGCGATACGAAGTTGCGCCGGAAGACCGAGACCGGATGCGGATAGAACTGCGCGCTGGTCGGCATCTCGAACGCGCGTTCGCCGCAGTCGATGCGCAGGTTCTGCGTGGTGCGCGCGTAATCGAAGCCGGCTGCGCGCACCTGCAACAAATGGATGTGGCGATAGCGCCCGCCCGGATAACAAAAGCCGCGCACCGGACGGCCAAGGCAGTCTTCCAGCATCTGCTTGCCTTCGCTGACCTGCCGCCATGCGTCAGCCGCAGTCAGCGTCGTCAGGAAGCGGTGGGAGCGCGTGTGCGAGCCTAGCTCGAAACCCTGGCCGAGCTCGCGCATGCTGGCCGGATCGAGCACCGGCGGCCCTTCGTCATTGGCGAGCGGCAGGTAGAAGGTGCAGGCTATGCCGTAGCGCTCGAGCAGCGCCGCCATCCGCAGGTCGAGCGGGTGGCCGTCATCGACCGACATCGTGAATCGGGCGCCGCTCACGGGTCGCTTTGCGCTTCAGTGTCGCCGGCCGGCTGCGCCGCACGCAGCGCGCATGCGCAGGCGTCGACGATGCCAGCCGCCGCGCTGTCGAAGTCGTAGCGGCGCACGCGCGCGAGGCTTTCTTCGCTGAATGCCTGCCACAGCGTGTCGTTTTCCAGCAGCCGCTGCGCGCCGTCGGCCCAGGCGTGGACCTGCAGGTCGCGCACATAGCCGTTGCGCCCGTCGACGACAAGCTCGCCGGCCACGCCGGCGTGCGGCGTGACCAGCACCGGCAGGCCTGCCGCACAGGCTTCATTGGCGACGATGCCCCAGACATCGGCATGGGTCGGGAACAGGAAGATACGCGCGGAGCGGTACAGCTGCGGCAGCTCCTGTTGTGTCGCGAAGCCGTGAAAATGCACGTCCACGCCGTCCGCGGCCGCGGCGGCGTGCATCAGCGATGCGTCGAGGCTGCCCGAGCCAACGTACAGCATCTTGATCCGTCGCTTCATGCGCTGCGCAAGCTCGCGCGCGACGTCCAGCGCAAACAGCGGGTCCTTGGCCGGCTCGATGCGCCCGCAGAAAATGAAATCGTAGGGACGATGCTGCGCCGGGGCTGGCTTGAACGCGTCGTTGTCCACTGCCAGCCATGAATAGAAACAGCGGTCCGGCGGCACGCCGTAGGACCGGTACAGCCGCTGGCCGCCATCGGACGCCGCGATGAATGCGCCGGTGTGCCGGAACACGAAGCGGCGTACCAGACGGTGCATGAGCGACAGCGCGCGCTCCGAGTCCCAGCTGCCGTCGGTCATCGCGACATGCGGCCAGCGCCGCAGCCGCGACAGCAGGAACGCATACAGATGGGTCGGATTGAAGCCGTCGGTGACCACCACGTCAGGACGCAGGCGATTCAGCAGCGGCACCACGTCGGGGTTGTGATGGATGTAGCGCCCGCGTACGGTGAGGAAGCGCTCGCGCAGCCAGTGGCGCTCGAAGCGCATGGCCGGCAGGTCCCACTGCCGGTTCGGCTCGCGCGACGAGCAGAACACTGCATGGAAGTCGACGCCGGGCCAGCGTGCGAGGCGGTTGAAGATGGGCACGCGGTAAGGCGGCGGCGTGTTGGTGATCAGTGCGATGCAGGTCATTCGCGGGTCGTCTCCCGGTGCGTGTTGCGCGCCGGCCGTTCCGCCGGTATCGGCGGCGCGGGTTCGCGCGAACGGTGCAAGAGCGCCCAGCGCAGCCAGCCGTGCAGGCGGCCCTGCGCTACGGCCCATCCGTCGGCCAGCGCGGCGCCGAAGGCGCGGCGCGACCGGGGCTGCAGCAGCGGCTTGACGACCGGCGACAGCAGTCCGCGCGCGATGACCCACGCAGGCAGCCGGTGCTTCGCGTACATCGCGCCGGTGCCTCGCGCGCGCACGCGCGAGGCCTTGCGCATGATCGCGCTGACCGTCGGCGCAGGCGGGTCGACGCGATGGTGCACCAGCGCATGCGGGTCGTAGGCCAGCAGTGCGCCGGCCCGCAGTGCGCGCAGCACGAGATCGGTTTCCTCGCCGGCGCCGAACCATTGGCCGACGCCGAGGCGGCCGTCGAAGCCGCCGATGCGGCCGAGCAGCTCGCGCCGAAAGAACAGCGTGATCGACGACACCGGCAAGTCGCGGAAGCGTGAAGACCGGTGCCACGATAACGTGCCGGGCGGCTGTGCCGGATCCTGCTCTACCCAGCGCGTGATCACGCCTTGCGGATGGTCGGCACGCTTTGCGCGCGCCAGCACGCGCTCCAGCGTCTGCGGCTCGTACCAGCAGTCGTCGTCCGGAAAGCCGAGCCAGTGCCCGTCGGCGGCCGCGATGCCGGCATTGCGCGCCAGTGCGAGATTGGGCGGCGAATGCCTCAGGTGCCGCACGACCAGTCCGAGGTAGCGCGCGCGATGCAGCACCGGCAGCAGGCGGTCGTCGCGGTTCTGGTCGACGACGATCACCTCGAAATCGTGGAAAGTCTGCGCGGCCAGCGTGTCGAACAGCCGGTTCAGTTCGGCCGTGCGGCCGACGGTGGCGAGGATCAGCGAGAACTCACGCATGCTGCGCTCCGGGCAACGAGTGTCGCGCGCGCTGCCGGCGCACCACGTAGCGCAGCAGGTGCATCGCGCGCGCCAGCGGATGAAAGCCGGTGTGCGCAAGACGCACGCGCAGGTCTTCCTGCATTGCCTGGCCTTTTTCGCGCGTCGACAGGCTGCCGTCATGTTCGCGGAAGGCGGTCAGCGCCTGCGGCAGCGCGAGCGGCTCCGCGATCTCGGCCAGCCGCAGCCACAGGTCGTAATCCATCGCATAACGCAGGCCGGTGTCGAAGCCGCCGGCACGCCACATCAATTCGCGCGTGACAAAGGTCGCCGGATGCGGAATGAAATTCCCGCGCAGCAGGCGGCGACGGGAAAAGCGCGGCGCCTCGTAACCCTCGGGCACCAGCTTGCCGGCTATACAGCTCATCGTGCGGCCATACAGCCAGCGGCAGCCATGCTCGCGGAAGGCCAGCGCGACCGTCAGCAGCACGTCGTCGCGCAGGTAGAAGTCATCCGAGTGCAGGTGCGCGACGATGTCGCCGCGCGCGGCCTCGATGCCGGCATTCATCGCGCGGCTGATGCCGCCCCTGACGTTTTCGATCAGGGTATACGGGCGCTGCAGCGCGCGTATGCGCTGCAGCGTGCCGTCGTTCGAGCCGCCGTCGACGAAGATGTGCTCGATTTCCACGCCGCGCTGCATCAGCACGGACGAGATTGATTCGGCCAGCCAGGGCTCGCTGTTGCGGGTGCAGGTGATGATGGAGAAGGAGGGCAGCTTCATCGGAGGCAATGTCAGGCGGCAATCGGGCCCGGAGGCAGGCGGTACAGCGCGAGCATTTGCCCGGCCGCTTCGGCCGCGCCGGTCGGCGAGCGCGGCGACAGCGGGTAATCGGGACGCGGCCGGAATGCGAGCAGCGCATCGACCAGCTCGGACATCATGCCGAACAGCCGCAGCTGCGAAGGCCCGCTTTCATAGGCCGCCAGCTCCGGCGTGCCGCCGAGCTGCAGCGCGAACACGGTCTTGCCGAGCAGGAGCCCTTCGAGCACCGTCGACGGGCAGGCTTCCTCGCACAAGGACGGCACGACGATTGCGTGCGCGCGCGCAGCCAGCTTCAGCGTTGACTGCCAGTCCTGCCAGCCATGGAAGCGGACCTGCGGGAAGCGCTCGCGCAGCCTTTGCTCGTCAGTACCGTCGCCGGCGACCTCGACCAGCATGTCATCAATCATCCGTGGCGCCAGCGCCTCGAGGAAGGCCTCCACGCCCTTTGCCGGATACAGCTTGGCGGCGATGAATACCCGCAGCGGCGCATCGCCGGACACGTCGAGCGCGGTGGCGCGTGCAGCCTTCACCCTGGCCTGATCGACAAAATTGTGCACAGTCACTCCCCAGTTGCCGCGACCGAAGCCGCGCGCGAGGTTCTGCCGCAGCAGGTCGGAGACGAACACCGTCTTGTGGCGCTTGAAGCCTTCGGCGACCTCGGTGCGGAAGCGCGTGACCGCGATCGTCGATACCGTGCGCTGCAATGCATTCGGCTGCCAGGTGCGGCACTCGGCGCAATTGCGCGGATCGGACGTGCGGCAGATCCGGCCGCGCTTGAATCGGGTGTGGATCAGGCAGTCGCTGCCCTGGTCGTGCCGGGTCTGGATGAAGTTCACGCCGGCCGGGATATGGCGCGCGATGTTGGGCAGGTGCCCGTGGTAATGGATCGCGTCATAGTGCGCCGCGCGGCGCAGGATCGCCTTCGCGAAGCGGCGCGCAATGGCGCTGCGCTTGGGCGGCATGAATACGCCGAGCGTCATCTCCTTCCAGCCGTCGAACTGTCCGTGCAGCTCGGGGAAGAAGTGGCCGTCGAAGTCGAAGTCTTCGCCGGCGGCCGACAGCGGTATGTCGTCATTGCCCATCAGGTCGACCTGATGACCGGCCGCGACCAGTGCGCGCGACAGCGACAGCACGTGGCGCGCCAGTCCGCCCATGCCGACTGATGGCAAGTCTTCGCTGACCATCAGTATCCTCATCGCGGCAATCCCGGCATCATGCGGCGCGTCGCCGACAGCAGCGCAGCGCGTTCATCGACGCGGACCACGAACGACAGTCCGGCCGCCAGCAGCGCGATCCCGCACGCCGCTGCCAGCAGCAGCAGCCCGGACAACGTCGGCGGCAATGCCCATTTCAGCGGAAGCATCAGCAGCAATACCGCGCCGCCGGTGGCGAGGCTGGGCAGCCAGCACGCGCGCAGGGTCTCCGACAGCGACGAGGGAACCGTGCGTCCGTGTACATAAGTCAGGAACAGGCTCGTCATCAGTAGCGACGACAGCAGGTGAGCGGCTGCCGCGCCGACGATCCCGCCCCAGGACGTGCCGGCCCACACCATCGCAACACCGAGCAGGCCGCGCACGATCGCGAAACGGCCGGTGATCTTCGGATGGCCGAGGCCGTCGTTCACCAGCGAGGGAATCACGGTCAGCGAATCGGCCAGCAGACCGGCCGTGACCAGCAGCAGCACCGGATAGCCGTCGGCCACGAATTCGGGGCCGACCCACTTCGACAGGAACAGCTCGCCGGTGATGGCGATCATGCCCAGCACCGCGAAGTTCAGGTAGGTCAGAATCCGCGTCGCATCGAGGTAGAGCGCACGCAGCTGCCGCTGCTCGCCGGTCGCCGCCAGCGCCGATACGCGCGGATAGATCACGCTCGAGAGCCGATAGGTCAGGCCGAGGATGCGCGACGCGAGCTGGCTGGGCACCGTGTACAGCGCGAGCGCGACCGGGCCTGCCAGCGAGCCGACGATCAGCTTGTCGGCGTGCTGGTGCAGCATGGACGCCATGCGCGAGAGCCAGCTGTGGCCGGAGAATCGCGCGAGGGCGATGCACACTTCGCGCCGGGGGAGCGCCGGGGCCAGCGGCATGCCGAGCTGCCGGATCAGCCACGAGAGCCACAGCAGGTTGGCTGCCGACACCGCCACCCGCGAGGCCAGCACGCCGGCGATGCCGCCGCCGTGCATCGCGACGGCCGCCGAGACCAGGTTGGCCGTGATGCCGAAGAAGGCCTCGCCGCGCGCGGAGCGGTCGTAGCGTTGCAGCGCCTGCGGCACGACCAGCAGGTAATTCTGCACCTGCAGCAGGCCGAAGCCGAGCGCGGCGATCTGCAGCCCGTACAGCGCATCATCGCGCAGCGCCGGCGACACGCTGAACAAATGATCCAGCAGTACGCCGGCGAATCCGAACAGCAGTGCGCCGCCGGCGAGCCCGAGCACCGCATAAAAGGCTATGCCGAACCAGAATGTCTCCGCGAAGCGGCGCGTGTCCTGCCGCGCGTGATGCTCGGACAGGTACTTGATCGATCCCGCCGACAGGTTCACGTCGAAGATGCCGAAGTAGCCGATCACGGAAGTGATCAGCGTGACCACGCCGAAGCCTTCGAGGCCGACGCCTTTGATCATCAGCGGCACGGTCGCCAGCGCCACCAGCGACGGCAGCGCGGAGCCGGCGAGATTCCAAAGCGAGTTACGCAACAGCATGGGTCCTCGCCGTGAAGAGCGGACGTGCGAAACGCACGCGCGGATGCAGGTAGGGCAGCGTCAGCGTCATGCCGATCAGCAGCATGCTGCGGAACTCGATGATCGGCGTGCCGATCATCAGGGTCGGCAGCCAGAACAGCAGGCCGGCGACGCCGGCGTCGGCCAGCAGCGCGCTGTTGCCGCGCAGCGCGCGCCGGTATTTGAGGTAATGCGAGACGAAGGCGGCCAGCAGCGCGACGAACAGCAGCAGGCCGACGAAGCCGCTCTTCAGGATCAGGTGGCCGAAACCGCTGTGCACGAAATCGAACTTGCCGAAGTGATAGTCGAGCGCATCTTCGTTGCCGTAGAAGCTGCCCCAGCTGCCGAGCCCGAACAGCCAGTTGCCGTCCAGGCTTTTGGCGGCCGCTTCCAGCTCGTAGAAGCGGCTGACCTCGGTGGCGCGCTGCGGGCCGACGTCGTACAGCAGTGACGACAGGAAGCCACCCTGGTTGGTATTGAATTGCAGCCGTTCGCGCATCAGGGTCGCGGCGCCGACGATCATCGCGACCGCGCCGAGGCCGCCGGAAACGATGCGCCGCTGCCACGGCAGCTGCCACAGCAGAACGACGAACATCAGGCCGAGGCCGATCAGCGAGGAGCGGCGGAAGGACAGCGCGACGGTCGCGATTTCGAGTGCGAACAGGCCGAACAGCAGCGCGCGCCGCAACAGCGACATGCGCACGCCGGGCATCAGCAACAGCCACGCGATGCAGAAGGCTGCCAGCGCAGCGATGTAGTTGTCGGCGATGTCGAAGTAGACCAGCTTGATGTCGAGCTTTTCGAAATTGCGGTAAGGGTTGGAGTCGTCGCCGCCGAGGAATTTGTAGCGCGCGAGCCCGAATACGGCGCGTACGGCGGCCAGTGCCAGCAGCAGCATCAGCAACTGCCGCCGCTCCCGCTCGCTGCGTATCGCGCCCAGCAGCAGTACCGCGAACAGCGCCATGTTCAGCACGTTCAGGATGCCGTTGTAGCCCAATACCTCGAGCGCGGTGACTCCCGAAATCAGCCCGAGCGCCAGGTGCGAGGCCAGCAGGAAGCCGAAGGCGGCGATGAAGGGCGGAAACGGGGAGGGGGCCAGCAGCCTCTGCTGCCGCATCATCGTCCGCATCGCCGTGGCCGCGACTGCGACCCACAGCAGCAGGTTCAGCAGCGAGAACGCGAACAGGCCGGTGCCGCGCGCATAGATCGTGTTGTCCTCCTGCAGCTGCCCCCAGGTCGACGAAGAAAAAAGGCAGAGTATCGCGACGAAGCCGAGCGCAACCATGGTCGGCGCGCGCAGGCAGAAGCCGAACGCGAGCGGCAGCACCGCCAGCGATGCGAGCAGCAGCAGGAAAGGATCCGGGCCCGACGCCAATTCAGTTCCTCAGGCGCGGGCGCTCGACAAAGCCGCGGTACGCGAAGTCGGCGCGGTCGGCGCTGTGCGCGGCAAGGTAATGGTTCACTGTGCGCGCGATGCCCTCGCGCAGCGACACCGTCGGCTCCCAGCCGAGGCTGCGCAGTTTGCCCGAGTCGAGCAGCTTGCGCGGCGTGCCGTCCGGCCGGCTGCGGTCGAACGCGACGTGTCCCTCGTAGCCGATGGCCTCGGCGATCGCCATCGCCAGCGCCGCGATGCGCACTTCCTCGCCGCTGCCGCAATTGAAATGCGAGCACTGCGGCGACGTCAGCGCGGCGATGCGCTCGCGCGGCTGCGCCATCAGGTGCAGGCAGGCCAGCGCGAGGTCGTCGACGTGCAGGAACTCGCGCAACGGCTGGCCGCTGCCCCAGATCGTCACTTCCGGCCGGCCGGCGAGCAGCGCATCGTGAAAGCGGCGTATCAGCGCCGGCAGCACGTGGCTGTCCTCGGAATGGAAGTTGTCGCCGGGGCCGTACAGGTTGGTCGGCATGATGCAGCGGAAGTCGGTGCCGTACTGCCGGTTGTAGCTTTCGCAGAGCTTGATGCCGGCGATCTTTGCCAGCGCATACGGCTCGTTGGTCGGCTCCAGCGCGCCGCCGAGCAGCGCATCCTCGCGCAGCGGCTGCGGCGCAAGGCGCGGGTAGATGCAGGAAGAGCCGAGGAACAGCAGCTGCGCCACGCGATGCTTCCACGCGGCGTGGATGACATGGGTCTCGATCAGCAGGTTGTCCCGGATGAACTCCGCCGGATAGGTGTCGTTGGCGTGGATCCCGCCGACACGCGCGGCGGCAAGATAGACCGTCTGTATGTTTGCATGCGCGAAAAATTCCTCGACTTGCGCGCCGTCGCACAGGTCGAGCTCCTCACGGCTGCGCAGCACGAGTTCGACATCGTCGCGCGCCCGCAGCGCCCGCACCAGGGCCGCCCCCACCATGCCGCGGTGGCCGGCAACGAAGATGCGTTCGCGCTTATTCATGATGCGCGAAGGCGGTAAAGCCGCTGCTTCTTACCAACGCGTATTTGCGTGCCGCGGCCAGGTCGGCATCCACCATCTCGGCAACGAGATCAGCAAATGATGTGCGCGGTTCCCAACCCAGTTTTTCGCGCGCCTTCCCGGCATCGCCGAGCAGCGTTTCGACCTCGGTCGGACGGAAGTAGCGGGGGTCGACGCGAACGATGACCTGGCCCGGCCGCAAACCTTCATGATCGCCACCGGATTCGACGATGGCGTACTCGTCGACGCCGCTGCCGCGCCAGCATACGCGTATGCCCAGCATCTGCGCAGCGAGATTGACGAAGTCGCGCACGCTGCTCTGTTTTCCGGTGGCGATCACATAATCTTCGGGCTGCTGCTGTTGCAGCATCAGCCACTGCATTTCCACATAATCACGCGCATGGCCCCAGTCGCGCAGCGAGTCCAGGTTGCCCAGGTACAGGCAGTCCTGCAGGCCGAGCGCGATGCGCGCGAGGCCGCGCGTGATCTTGCGCGTGACGAAGGTCTCGCCGCGCAGCGCCGATTCATGATTGAACAGTATGCCGTTGCAGGCGTACATGCCGTAGGCCTCGCGGTAGTTCACCGTGATCCAGTACGCGTACAGCTTCGCGGCCGCATACGGGCTGCGCGGATAGAAGGGCGTGGTCTCGCGCTGTGGTGTCTCCTGCACCTTGCCGAACAGTTCCGAGGTCGACGCCTGGTAGAAGCGGGTCTTCTTGTCGAGTCCGAGGATACGGATCGCCTCCAGCAGGCGCAGCGTGCCGATCGCATCCGAGTTCGCGGTGTACTCGGGCTCCTCGAAGGACACCGCGACATGGCTCTGCGCCGCGAGGTTGTAGACCTCGTCCGGCTGCGCATGCTGCATCACCCGGATCAGCGACGCGGTGTCGGTCATGTCGCCGTGGTGAAGGATGAAGCGTCGGCCGGACTCGTGCGGGTCCTGGTACAGGTGGTCGATGCGCCCCGTATTGAATTGCGAGCCGCGCCGCTTGATGCCGTGCACGACATAGCCTTTGGCGAGCAGCAGCTCGGACAGGTAGGCGCCGTCCTGGCCCGTGACGCCGGTCACCAGGGCGACCTTTCCATTTGCTGCTTGTACTGGTTCTTTGGGAATCATGATGGTTCAGGTGTGAATGAAGCGCCCATTGTGCGGCGCAAGGTCGCAATGGCAATTGCGGTCGCGCAGCTGCCGGTGGCGCAATTGGCTCAGGTCAATAGCCTTCAGGATTCCTGCTCTGCCAGCGCCAGTGGTCGGCGCACATCTGCGCCAGGTCTTTTTCGGCGCGCCAGTCCAGCAGCGATTCGGCGCGTGCAGGCGACGCATAGCAGGTCGCGATATCGCCGGCGCGGCGCGGCGCGGTACGCGTCGGTATCCTCCGTCCGCAAGCGCGCTCGAAGGCCGCGACTGCCTGCAGCACGCTGACGCCATGCCCGGTGCCGAGGTTCACGGTGAAACTCCCGGGGTGCATGAACAGCCGGTCCAGTGCGGCGAGATGGCCGCGGGCGAGATCCATCACGTGGATGTAGTCGCGCACGCCGGTGCCGTCAGCGGTCGGATAGTCGTTGCCGAACACGGACAGGCAGGGGCGGCGTCCGACGGCCACCTGCGCGATGTAGGGCATCAGGTTGTTCGGCACGCCGCGCGGGTCCTCGCCGATCAGCCCGCTTTCGTGCGCGCCGACCGGATTGAAGTAGCGCAGCGTCGCGATCCGCCATTCGGGATCCGAGCTCGCAAGGTCACTCAGCACCTGCTCGACCATCAGCTTGGTGCGGCCGTAAGGATTGGTCGCTCCGGTGGGCGCGTCTTCGGCGATCGGCACCGTCGCCGGGTCGCCGTAGACGGTGGCCGACGAGCTGAACACGAGCTTGCGTACGCCCTGCTGGTGCAGCGCGCGCAGCAGCGACACGCTGCCGCAGACATTGTTGTCGTAGTAGTCGAGCGGGTGCGAAACGGATTCGCCAACGGCCTTCAGCCCCGCGAAATGGATCACCGCCGACACTTCATCGCGCTGCAGCAGCTTGGTCAGCGCGGCGCCGTCGCGCACGTCGATCGCATGGAACGCCAGTTCGCGGTCGGCGATCTGCGCGATCCGGTCGATCACGCGCGGCGAGCTGTTGCTGAGATTGTCTATCCCGATCACTTGCCAGCCGGCCTGCAGCAGGCAGACGCAGGTGTGGGAGCCGATATAGCCGGTCGCGCCGGTGACGAGTATGGTGTGTCCGCTCATGCCGTCAATGGATGGCCGACGGGCGTGATTCGGGCGCAGCCGGCGGCAGCCCGTCGAGCCGCAGCTGCTGCAGGAAGTCGCGGAACTCTTCGCCGACTTCCGGATGTTTCAGCGCGAACTCGACCGTGGCGTGCAGGTAGCCCTGCTTGGTGCCGCAGTCGTAGCGCTTGCCGATGAACTGGTAGGAGAGCACGGCCTCGGACTGGATCAGCTGCGCGATCGCGTCGGTGAGCTGCAGCTCGCCGCCGGCGCCGGGCTTCAGGTCGCGCAGGTGGCGGAAGATCGACGGGGTCAGGATGTAGCGCCCGACCACGCCGATGTTGGACGGCGCGTTCTGCGGCGAGGGCTTCTCGACGATGCCGTCGAGCTTCAGCAGCCGGTCTGCCACCGGCCGGCCCTCGACGATGCCGTAGGAACTGCTCTGTTCCAGCGGGATCGCCTCGACGCCGATGATGCTGCTGCCATAGTGCGTGTGCAGTTCCACCATCTGCTTCATCACCGGCACCTCGGCATCGAGCAGGTCGTCGGCTAGGATGATCGCGAACGGCTCGTCCTGCACCAGCCGCTCTGCGCACAGCACCGCATGGCCCAGGCCGAGCGCCTCGGCCTGGCGCACGTAGAAGCACTGCACATTGTCCGGCTTGATGCGGCGTATCATCTGCAGCAGGTCATCCTTGTGCCGCGCCTCGAGTTCGGCCTCGAGTTCGTAGGCCTTGTCGAAATGATCCTCGATCGCGCGCTTGTTGCGGCCGGTGATGAAGATCATTTCGGTGATGCCGGCTTCGATCGCTTCTTCGACCGCATACTGGATCAGCGGCTTGTCGACGACCGGAAGCATTTCCTTCGGACTGGCCTTGGTCGCTGGCAGGAAGCGCGTGCCGAGGCCGGCAACCGGGAAGATGGCCTTGCTAATTTTTCGCATGGGATTCCAGTGGGGTGATTATCCTGTCGAGCAACAGGAGCGTGGCGGCAACGATGGCCGCAGAGCCGATATCAAAACACCAGTCAGTCAGCGACGCATTGCGGTAGGGCAGAAGCGACTGGATGGATTCGTCGATCACGCCGAGCAGCGCGACGACCGCTACCGTGAACAGCGCGCGCCATAGCGGCCTGGCCGCCAGCGCGCAGTAGCACAACACTGCCATGAAGCCGTACGCGAGTGCGTGCAGCCGCTTGTCGCCAAAGCGGTCCGACAGCGCATTCGCCTCACCGGGTACCGAGCCCACGGCGACCATCAGCGCGAAGAAGCCCGCGAGCAGCGCGAGCCAGCGTACTCTCACCGCCATCAGCTGCGCCCGTAGATATCGTTCAGCCGCACGATGTCGTCCTCACCGAGGTAACTGCCTGACTGCACCTCGATCAGTTCCAGCGGTATCTTTCCCGGGTTCTCCAGCGAGTGCACGACGCCGACGTCGATATAGGTGCCCTGGTTCTCGGTCAGCAGGTATTCTTTTTCGCCGTCGACTACGCGTGCGGTGCCGGACACCACGATCCAGTGCTCGGCACGATGGTGGTGCATCTGCAGCGACAGCTTCGCGCCCGGCTTGACGGTGATGCGCTTAACCTGGAAGCGCGTTCCGTGGCCGATCGCGTCGTAGCTGCCCCAGGGCCGCATCACCTGCTGGTGCGTGCTGCACTCGCTGCGCCGGTCGGATTGCAGGCGCTTGACGATGCGGCGTATGTCCTGCGCGCGGTCCTTGGGCAATACCAGCAGCGCGTCGTCAGTGTCGACGATCACGATGTCGTCCAGGCCGATCGCGGACACCAGGCGCTTGCCGGCATGCACGTGGCAGTTGCGGCAATCGTCGAGCAGCGCGTCGCCCTGCACCGAGTTGCCGGCCTCGTCATGCGCCGCGGTGTCCCAGACCGATGACCACGAGCCGATGTCGGACCAGCCGGCGTCCAGCGCGACCATGGCCGCGTTCGAGGTGCGCTCCATCAGCGCGTAGTCGATTGAAATGTCAGGGTTACGGGCGTAGGCGTCCGCATCCAGACGGACGAAGCGGCCGTCGACGGACGAGCCTTCGATCGCCTCGCGGCACGCGGCCAGCACGGCCGGCGCATGCTGCTCCATTTCCGCCAGCAGCCGGCTGCAGCGGAACACGAACATGCCGCCGTTCCAGAAGCAGCGGCCATCGTCGATCAGCCTTTGCGCGGTCTGCCGATCCGGCTTTTCGAGGAAGGCGTCGATGCGGAAGGTGCCATCGGCGAGCTCGGCGCCGGCGCGCAGGTAGCCGTAGCCCGTCTCGGGCGCGGTCGGCGGTATCCCGAAGGTCATCAGCAATCCCTCGCGCGCGGCCTCGGCAGCCCTGCGTACCGCATTCCGGAACGCATCGCTGTCGCGCACCACATGATCCGATGGCAGCACCAGCATCAGCGCATCGCCATGCGTGCGCATCAGCTGCAGCGCCGCGCAGGCAATGGCGGGCGCGGTGCCGCGCTGCAGCGGCTCGAGCAGCAGCGTCGCAGAGTTCATGTCCAGCTCATCGAGCTGGTCGGCGACGATGAAGCGGGTCGCCTCGCCGGTCAGCAGCATCGGCGCGGCGTCGGAAAGCCCCTCACAGCGCAGCAGCGTCTGCTGCAGCAGGCTGTGTCGGTCGTGCAGGCGCAGGAACTGCTTGGGATAGCTCTCGCGCGACAGCGGCCAGAGTCGCGTTCCGGAGCCGCCGCATAGCACGACCGGCACCAGTGGGCTTTTTTCCATCGATGGTTTTCCTCGGATTGGCGTTGACAGTTCGCGCGGCGCGTTCAGTACGCGTTCTTGTTGGTCCAGCCCTTGAATGCGGTCCACGCGATGATCTTCAGGTCCATCCAGAACGACCAGTGCTGTATGTAGTAGAGGTCGAACTGTATGCGGCGGGCCATTTTTTCGTCGGTATCGGTCTCGCCGCGATAACCGTTAATTTGCGCCCATCCGGTGATGCCTGGTTTGACGCGATGCCGCTGCATGTACATCGCGAGCTTGTCCTTGTACAAATCGTTGTGCACCAGCGCATGGGGACGGGGGCCGACGACCGACATGTCGCCGGCGAGCACGTTGAAGAACTGCGGCAGCTCGTCGAGGCTGGTGCGGCGCAGGAAGCGGCCCAGCGGCGTGATGCGCGGATCGTCCCTGGTCGCTTGCGTCACCTTGCCGTGTTCGTGGTGGATCTTCATGCTGCGGAACTTCAGCACCTTGAAGCGCCGGCCGTTGATGCCCAGCCTCGGCTGGCTGAAGAACACCGGCCCCGGCGAGCTTGCCTTGACCGCGATGGCGATCGCGATGAACAGCGGTGACAGCAGTACCAGCACGGCGGCAGCGAATACGCGGTCGAACAGGTCCTTCGCCAAGCCCAGCAGGCCGGTGCTGGCCGCGTGGTTCAGCTCCACGACGGGCATGCCGAGGAACTCGACGGTGCGGTGGGAGAGGATGCTGATCGCCGCCACGTCGGGCACCCAGCGCACGTCGACCAGCGCATTGCCGAGCAGGTACTGCAGCTGCTGCAGCTTGGGCGATTCGGCCAGCGGCAGCGTTATCCATACTTCATGCGCCTCGTGTCGCGCGACCGCCTCCGGAATGTCGTCGAAGCAGGTCAGCGTGTCGATGCGCGCATCGAGCGGCGCGCTGCCTTCGCTGTCATAGGTGGCGACGACCTGGTAGCCGGTCCATTGCTGCTCCAGCGCGCGGCGGTGCAGCTCGCGTCCGGTGCTGCCGTAGCCGACGATCACCACGCGCTTGCTGTTGAGGCCGCTCTCGCGCAGGCCCGACAGCGCCGAGTACAGCAGCGTGCGCGACAGCACCAGCGCCGTCACCGACAGCAGGTACCAGAGGATCATCCAGAGCCGCGACAGCTCGCCGAGCTGCCGGATCAGGAAGCCGAACAGCACGCCGATGGCCAGCACGAGCAGCAGCGCCAACGCGGCCTGGCCTGACATCAGCAGCAGCGAGCGCCCGCGCCATGACGAGTACAGGTCGAAGCGCGGGAAGACGGCGGCGGCGAGCGCGCAGCAAAAGTACAGCACTGCGCCATGCACCGGCGGCAAGTCGGCGACCGTTTTTGAAAAGCAGAGCAGGGCGGCGAGGCTGCCGGCCGCGTAGACGATCAGCACGTCGCCGACGCGGACCAGGTACTCGAGTCTGGGGGAATTGCGTTCGATCAGATCGTGCATGTGTGGGCGCAAGGTCTCGTTGGCTGAACGTGCCATGCGTCGCGTAGTGTCTCGGATGGCATTCTGAGGCGATTCGAGTGCTTGTACTTTTCATAAGTGCCTGAAGTTGGGAGGCGTCAACGGCGGTAATCCGCGGCAAGCGGTTTGGCGCGTGCGGTATGATTTCGCGCATGGACGAAAATCAAACCGACAAGCCCAGCCTGTACGCGATCATTGGCGGCGACGACAAGATTCGCGAACTGGTGGACCGCTTTTATGACCTGATGGACCTGGAGCCGCAGTTCGCCGAACTGCGGGCGATGCATCCGACGACGCTGGAAGGCTCGCGAGAGAAGCTCTACCGCTTCCTGTCAGGCTGGACCGGCGGGCCGGATATTTATACGCAGAAGTACGGCGCGCCTTTCCTGCGCGCGCGGCACCTGCCGTTTCCTATCGGCTCGAAGGAGCGCGATGACTGGCTCACCTGCATGCTGCTGGCGATGCGAGACCTGGGCTATGGAGAGGGGAAGGAAGACCTCCTGCTGGAGGCCTTCTTCGGAACGGCGGATTGGATGAGGAACAAGGCGGACTGAACCGCCGACAGCACGCCGGCGCTCAGATCAGGCCGGAGAACGGAATGGCACTGACCGCATGGCCAGCCGGGATGTCGCTGTCGTCATGCGAGAGCACCACCATGCAGTTCGCTTCCGACATCGAGCTGAGAATACCGGAGCCTTGCGCACCGGTCAGGCTTACATGGGCGATGCCGCTGGCGTCCACATTCAACACGCCGCGCTGGTATTCGGTGCGGCCCGGACGCTTGCGTATGGCTGACGTGCTGATGGCCCGTATCGCTGGCAGCGTGGGCAGCGTCGCGCCCTGCAGGCGGAACATCGCGTCACGCGCGAAGAAGTAGAAGGTCGCCATCACCGCGACCGGATTGCCGGGCAGGCCGAAAAACAGCGCGCTTTTTCCATCGAGCTTCATCTGCCCGAAAGCCATCGGGCGACCGGGGCGCATCGCGATCTTCCAGAACATGACTTCGCCGAGGCGGGCCATCATGTCTTTCGTGTAGTCGGCGTCGCCGGCCGATACGCCGCCAGTGGTGAGCACTGCGTCGGCCTGCGTGCACGCATCGCGTAGCGTCGCTTCCAGCGCGGCCGGATCATCGCGCACCACGCCTAGGTCGATCGCTTCAAAGCCTGCACGCTCGATCATGGCCTGCAGCGTGTAGCGATTGCTGTCATACACGCAGCCCTCTTCGAGCGGCTGGCCGATAGAGCGCAATTCGTCGCCGGTGGAGAAAAATGCGACGCGCAGTTTGCGCATCAACTTCACGTCGCCGATGCCGAGCGATGCGATCAGGCCCAGGTCGGACGGCGTCAGCACGCGGCCTTTGTGCAGCGCGATTGAACCTGCCTTCAGGTCTTCACCGGCGAGACGGCGATTGGCGCCGCGCTTGATCGCATTCGCAGGGATGGTGACCGAATCTTCGCTCGCGCCTGTCACCAGTTCCTGCGGAATCACGGTGTCGCAGCCGCGCGGTATCACTGCACCGGTCATGATGCGCACGCAATCGCCCGCCTGAACTTCCTGCGGAAACGGATGGCCGGCATAGGCCTTGCCGGCGACCTTCAGCGTGACGTCGCCATCGCCGAGGTCGCCGCCGCGCAAGGCATAGCCATCCATCGCCGAGTTGTCGGCGGAGGGCACGTTGATCGGCGAGGTGATGTCGTCCGCCAGCACGCGGCCGAGCGCCTGTTTTAGCGGCAGGGTCTCGGTGTCGGTGATCGGGGTGATGCAACGGGCGATGGCCTGTTGCGCGACTTCTACCCGCAGGGAGTCGGGCTGGTAGTCGTGCAGCGATTCAATGATTTGGCTCAGGGAGAGGGTCATTGGGGAGTGCGGATGTCTTTGGTAGGCGTCGAAAGACACTGGATCCCGGCCTGCGCCGGGATGACAATTGTAAGTCCGTCAGCCTGTCAATCGTCATCCCGGCGCAGGTCGGGGTACAGCGTCTTTGGCTGGTCAGCCGCCGATATACGACATCTCGACCTTGCGCACCGGCCGCGCCAGCCCTTCGGTATTGATCGTCCGCAGTTCCGAGTAGCGATCCTCGCGCAGCGCCCACAGGTGCGCAATCGCCGCGATGATCTCGTCATCGCTGTGGCCGCCGCGCAGCAGCGCGCGCAAGTCGTGCCCGCCGGTCGCGAACAGGCAGGTGAACAGCTTGCCTTCGGTGGACAGCCGCGCGCGGTTGCAGTCGCTGCAGAAGGCCTGCGTGACACTGGAGATCACGCCGACCTCGCCGCTGCCGTCCTTGTAGCGCCAGCGCTCGGCGGTCTCGCCGGTATAGTTCGGTTCGACTTCCTCGAGCGGCATCTGCTCGCTGATGCGGCGCACGACCTCGGCCGACGGAATCACTTCGTCCATCTTCCAGCCGTTCGACGCACCGACGTCCATGTATTCGATGAAGCGCAGGATCACCGGGCTGCCCTTGAAGTGGCGCGCCATCGGCACGATTTCCTGGTCGTTGACGCCGCCCTTGACGACCATGTTGACCTTGATCGGGCCGAGGCCGACCTTGTGTGCGACCTCGATGCCGTGCAAAACGTCGGAGACCGGGAAGTCGACGTCATTCATATTCTTG
>JACCDI010314364.1_pt1 | contig 57012 bp, 41 predicted proteins | sample 7442791 | NCBI WGS metagenome assembly JACCDI01 (sample SAMN15323434, study PRJNA562643) | freshwater metagenome | isolation source: river surface water | place: USA:Blue River Watershed | collected 2017-08-15 | reverse complement strand
GAAATTATATTTATCCTTTTGAGATTCGATATATGGAGAAGAAAGATGAGAAAGATATATATATGAAATGTTCCATGTTTATTCCACGAAATAAATATGATAAAATAGAAGTGATTTATAAAACAACAGAATGGAAATTTAAATGTCAAGAAGATCGAGATGATATATTTGAAGCTATCCAAGAATTGCGTTCTCAATATCAATGTGAATATTCTCTTTTCCCCAAAATTCATTAAATTTTATCAAGTTTTTGATAAAATGGATCTAATATAAAGAAAATGGAGAGAAAAAGAGTAAAATGGAATCGATACAGAAGAGAGTGTTTGAATCGTTAGATCACAACTTGTTTCAGCGAGTGGGTGATCATTTATATTTTCAATATACTAATTATCCATGTCAATTGGAAAAGAAAATTGAAGGTTTTATAGAGAATCAAATATATAAAGTGAAAACACGGATTCCCATCTATCGTCTTTTTCAGCCTTCACAACCCCATGAAGATACTTATTTACATGCAACACCTTGTTATTTTGTTCCATTTGAAGATGGTTATAAAACAATGATTTGGAAAGGGTATCATCGTCCTCTTTTGGATGAAATCACAGATCCAAATGATCTATATCGAGAATATTATTCATTTTTACAAAATGATACACCGATGGATTGTTTAATTGAACATACTTATCAACAAAATTATCGATTGACCTATTATGATAAAGTGAAGTGTGAGGAAGTATCAGATGAATATCAGATCTTTTATACATCGAATGTAAATGTGGGTGATACAACTGTGATTGATGATGTTTATATGGAATATATGATTAGGATTTTGGGAGAGAAGAATCCAAAACGGGAATATGTGAAGATATCTACAGAAGAGAGAATGGAGAGTTATTTAAAAAATATGGAAGATTATCAATTGATGAATGAGTTTTTGGGTGAGTATGGTTGGAATCCGAAAAGACGTTATTTATTTAAAGTTGCAGAAATAGATTATGAAACTGTGATTTTGATAAAATGAGTTTAAAGAAAAAGATAAAAATAGTGATTTAGAAGAAGACAAAATGGATCATTTATATCGTGAGTTTCAAGTAGATTCAAATGATACAGAGGGTTGGATTGAACATAAGTTAGATCAGATATTTGGACCTTCATGGAGATTACAAATGAATACAGATGAAGAGGAAGAAGATGAGATTTCGTATGAGATGATGAAACGATTTTGTGTTGATTGGATACAAAAAAATCATCCGATGAAATCAAAATCAAATGGAAAATATACAGAATCATTATTTCAATTTATTCAAAAAAAGAAAGAATGGGTTGAATTATCCAGAAGAGTGGTATTTGATGAATGGATGGGAAGACGTATTCGTAAAATGAAAAGATCCAAAGAAGCGATTCATTTTCATTTATCGGATATGGAAAAGATGGATTTGGAAGAGAGACTTGATCAAATCGAAGATACAATTAATGAAATGGATCGTGCATTTATGCGTGATTATTCAAGTAAAGAGCAGATGGAATATTTTAATGATCTCTTTACTCATCAAGTAGCGAATCTAAGAGTAAAATCGAATAATCCATTTGATGCTTTTTATACAAATCCTACTTCTCATATTTCGGATACTTATTCTTTATTTGATAAAAATGATCGATATTTAAAAGAAGAAGAGATGAATTATGAAGATGTGTCAAAACGAAAGGAAGCAACCATTCAACGACCAGATGGATTAACTCTCGATAATTTCAATGAAATGTTTGAAAAACAGAAGAAGAGTGAAAATGGTCAAATGAGTGGTTTAGATGCATTTTTTGAAACAAACACAATTCAAGGTAGTTCGATGGAATATCAAAATCGTCGTCCAATGACTATACAAGAGATGGAAAAGAGCATTCAAGAACGTTTATTTGAGTCAGATTTCACAAAATGAGAACGTAAATCATTATAAAAAAATGATAAAAAGATCATTTTGAATCTGGTCATTTAACCAAATTATAATTTTTTTGTCATACTTTACGTCAAGAGTATTTATCTTTACGTATGGAGACTATTCAGTCATATCTTCCTACCATCCATCTGGATTGGAATCAAGAGGAAGTGAAGAATGCTTTTGTGAAGAGTCTCGTATTATCGGGATTTTGCACATCGATTATGTATTATGGAATTGAGAAGTTGCTATATTCAAAATCGGAGAATCGCTCTCGAATGATCTGTTATGTGATTCCTTTGACCTTTAATGGTTTGAAGTTGATGTATGCAGTGTCGATTTGGACTTCAACGGTGATTCATTTTATGAATAAGAATGAGATTGTATTTGAGGATAAGGATGTGAATATTGTGATTTATTCGGTATTTGTGCAATTTTTGGTGATGGATACTTTGATTGGTCAAGATTATTACCCAAAAACACTTAGGAATCGGTGGATTAAGAATTTGAGTCAATTTGTTCTCATGACAGTTGCTTTTGCAAATCATCAGGTGAAGTGGCTTGGATTCTTTTGGCTTTCGGAATATAGTGAAGTGATGCGATATCTGACTTTGATTTCTGGAATTCCTTCGAGTAAAACAGATATTCTTATCTATCGGATGACTCATATCTCTTTCCAAGTGATCTATCCATCTTTTTTGATTTGGCAAATTTATATGCGCCATTATCCCATTGCAAATTACCTTTGGGGAACCATTCTTCTGTGCCATTGGTTTGAAATGTGTCAATTTTCTTTTTGGATGATTGATCAGATTTATCCTATTTCTCAAAAGAAGGAAGTAAAGAAGGAGTAATTTTTCCAAAAAATATTTTATAAATAACATAGTAACGTAAATCCATTTAAAGAAAAACTGATATAAAAATACATTAAATTTGATGAAAATAAATCAATATAAAGAAAAAAACGCAAAAATGGCGTCTGAGAGAATGATTAAGCTATTTGTGAATGATGGAACTGAAAACGGTTATCATATTGAGGTTCCTCTACATTTTTTGTTAAATGAAGAGATGGCACAGAAAGTTCCAGAGGATCATGAAGGATTTTATTTTTTCCATTCTGATCTGAAAAGGGAGTATTTGGAGAAGATGATTGAATATCTTCGTTATTTCCATGAACATCCGATGGATATGAAGAATGATTTTGATAAACCTCTTCGTTTTGCACTGAGTGAATATTTGGGTCGAAAGCCTGAATTTGCTTTTTATCAGACATTTATTCAGGAGATTTGGGATTTGGAAATTGTAGAGGGTGATCGTATGATTCGCCACATCATGGAATTGATTAATTATATGGATCCTCTTCTAATTCAAGACTCTGTCACAGGAGATGGTTCTAACATTCGTTCACAACTTTATACTTTGCTACAACTCTGTTGCATGAAGTATGCCAGTGAGATCAAGGGTAAGTCAAAGGAGGAGGTGCGTAGGATGTTCGTGCTACCCAAAGTAGAGACTCCTGCACCTTCAGCGGGTGCGGGTGGAACTGCCTAAATTCAATATAAAGAATGAATAGGATATTTATAAAAAATGGAAAAAGAAGAGTGGAAAAAAATATTTACATCTTCAGAGAGAGTCTCTGAAGAGATTCTTCAAAAATTAGAAGAGTATATTGAACCTTACAAAGATCAATTAGAAAAAGCAACGATTTATAAAACCAAAGAGAAGAAAGAGATCCTCTCGGACAAACGCGAATCATGGAAGACAATAATTGAATCTTCTGAAATTCATTCATTTCTTCAAAATTATCTAATGGCATATATTCAAGATGATGAATATGAATTTGAAATTCTTCCTTCTCATTTTGACTATATGGAATATGATAAAGGTGGTCATTTTGACAAACACATTGATTTTGTAAGCAATCACACGAATTTTTCAAAACAATATACTTGTATTTTGGGTTTAGAGACATGTGAAAGTGGATATACACAAATATGGGAGGGAAACATGTTTTATCCATATTGTCAAAGTATTCGTCGAGGTGGTCTCGTTTGGTTTGACTCTGAATGTTTGCATTATGGAGAAGAGATGAAAGATAAAGATAAGAAGAAGCGTATTTTTACTTTTTCACTTCGAGGAATGAAAAAGAGTGATTTACAAGAAGAGAAAGTGATATGGATTTCGAAAGAAGGAAAGAAATATTATATTCAAAAATCACTAATTGAAAAAACGTTTTATCATCAAATGGAAGGAAATGGAGAAGTTCAAACCGATTTGACAGATCGACAAATGGAATTGATATTGCGTTATTTAAAAGAAGAGGAATTAACGATTTCTGAAATGAGTGAAATTCGAGAACCATTAGGATTTTTGATGTTGATTTATCCAGAATTTATGGATCATGAAGTCCCTGCAAAAGAGATGAGAGAGATGAATGAAAAGTGGAGATATAAAGATTATATGGTTTTTAACAAATTTGAGCCATGGATGGTAGAATGGGCAAAGAAGAATGATCTGATACCTTTTCAAATGATATGTCATTGGAATGATTTTACCACATATAATCAATATGATCCTTTTGATGGTCGTTGTGGATCGAAAAGACATCAAATGATGAAACGAATTTTACCAAAGATGCAGAGAATAAACAAGAATAAAATGGAACAAATTAAAAAAGTGATTGAAGATGTGGAATCTTTCAATCGAGACTATTATGATTTAGAAAATGATATGTATATGGAAGATATAGAAGAAATGAGATTATCACATAAAACATTGAGAGAAAAAGTTAAAAATACAGAAGATGATGTTTTTGATGAATATTGGTTAAATGCAGATTATGTGGTGACAATGGGAAATATGAAATATGTGGAAGGAGATGGATATTTAGCGAAATTGTGTCAAAAGATGAATGAGAAAGAGGTATTTGAGAAGAAGTCATTGATGAATAAAATGAAGAATTTGATACATTTTCATCAATATAATATGTTTCAACATGTATTAGAACATCGATATGAGAAGTTTGTGAAGCGTAGCGCACCACGAAATTATACTTATGGATATTTTAAAAAACATAAGACACGCGATTTTGTGTATGGTGAAAGTAAGAATTCCTATATTCATTATTGCAGAAAAGATGATTTTAGTCAAAGTGATCCAAGTACTCGATACGGATCGGATTCTGATTCAACTGTCTCTTCTGAATCAAGTGTAGATTTGTGTGATAAATTAGTAAGTTTCTGTCAAGCCATCGACAAAGGTGATATTCAAATGGAAGGTGTTGATTCAGATTCTGGATCTGATGATTCGAATTTTGATCCTATTGCTTCTATTCAGCAAAATCAAATAGAAGAGGAAGAACCAGATCAAGAATCGATTCGAATTGTAGATTTGAAGAAACATAAATTAGAATCGACTTCTGAAATGACGGAAGATACCAAAGTGATTCAACTCAATTTAACTCAAGGGTTTTATGAGGAAAGTGATGAAGAGGAAGAAGAAAATGAACAAGAAGAAGTTCCATTTATGCCAAATGAAGAAGAAGACTCATCATCCTCAAGTGAATCACAAGAATCAGAAGAATCAGAAGAATCAGAAATCAATGATTATTTAGAAAATCGTGAATCAACAGAGAGTGGATCATCAGGTTCTTTTTCAGATTTATATGAAAGACCTAATCTTCCTTCTCTACACGGAATGGAAACAATACATTCTGATGATCCTCGTATAACAAAGGCTTACATAAATGAAGATGAAAGTAATGTATATATGCAACGTTTTCATGATGTTCATTTTAACAAATTTACAGAATCATTTGATGAAAAAGAGATATCAGAAGAAGAGAAGATGAGAATACGAAGAGCGGTAAGAGATATTTCTTTCCATGAAGCTTATGATTTCCGTGATCATATTTTTGAAAGATATTATGATGAATCATGTAATGAAGGAGATGATGTATTTTATCATTATAAATTTAAAGTCTATTATGTCTATTACGGTTTTCTAAAACGAACTCTTTGAGGAGGAGAATGAAATGTGACTTTTGCGCAAATAGGAATGTCGCGTACTTGAAACATCACTTTTATAGAGAACTTCATCATTACTCTCTGTAGGAACAAAACGAATCTTTTCAATGCCTCGATCGATGCTTAGTCCGACACGATCACACTTTTTGATATTTTTACGCATACGATAAGTAAGAATTTGCAATTGAATGCGAATCAAATCGATTTCATCTTGCAAATCGGGTAAATGCACCATTTGTGTTTTTTTTATTCTTAGATAAAATGATCTTAAATGACTTTTAAGATCAGTTTTTTTATAAAATATTCCTAAAAATGGTTAAATGGAAATCCGATGTCTAAAATAGTGATCTACAATATTGAGACCAGATTCAGGAACGATCGTTTTATTTAAAATGAAATCATTATCCATTAAACTTATTTCAGGATTTAGTAATTCTTTCCATGGAGAAGGAAGATTTTTTTGCATCCATTCATGAAAAAAGGAATCTGATACCTTATTTTCAGAGGGGGAACGAAAAAATGGATATGCAATACCACTATAAAAAGTCCCTGAATAATAAATATTACAAGGTGGTGTTGTAAGATCAAGAGTCAGATCGAAAGTTGGCTTCCATTCAGCACCTTCTCCAATGACTTCAATAAGATTGGATAGGGATATCTGGTTATGAAAAACGATTTCATTCAATTTAGGAATCTCAGATGAATGTGGAATTTCATGAATTTTGTCAGAAGTAATGGTATCAGGGAAAAAGAATCCATTTCGATCATGACAATTAAAATGCCAATTCTTTTGATTCATCAATTCTAATGGAAAAATGAGCAAACAATTGTGTTTTCCTTCTTTTAACTCTTCAATCGATTTGTCAGTAAGACCCATATAAATACCAGGATATCCAAACATTCCAATTTTATAGTCTTTTGTAAAATCTATCTCTTCAATCGATAAAACTCCCAATACATTAATTTTACGTTCATGTCTTTCAATAGGAGTTAAAATAAAAGGATAATCCTTCATTTTATTGTAATTCTCCATTTTTGAAATATGATAAATATATGTATATCCCTTTGAGCGCAAGATATCAGCATTCGTTGTCATTTTCGCTATGTGTTTTATCATTCTATACAAAAAAGATAAATGATCAAATGAAAAAGATCAGTTTTTTTATAAAATGGGAACAATTTAAAAAGCGAATTGTTCATGGAGTCCGGAGAGGGTAGATTGGAGGATGCGAGATAGATTCACAATTTCTACTCTGGGAAGTGTTTCAAAATCACCTTCTACCAAATGAGTCAAATATTCGGTTCTCAAAATCAATTCTTGTTGAATGAATTCTAAAAACTCTTTACGATCTTCCATAAAATAATTCATGACATAACAATATTTAATAATATTGCGACTTTGAATAATCATGGAAACAATTGGGATTAGATAATCAACCGTTTCGTGCATTAATCCACATTTTTTGGCAAATTGAGTTTGTTTCTCCATAATTTTGGAGATGAACTTTTCCAAATGCTTGACAGAATCTTTTTGACTCATATAGCCTTTGAAATATCGCATATAATATTGCAAATCATCTTTTGCTTTGCGAACTTTCATTTCACCTTCTCTCTCATAACCTTCCATAAGATTACCTTTGCATGCTTTCTCATAACCGCAAACAGTATCCCATTGATGCATACAGTCCCAACAGAAATGATGAGAGCATTGACGACAATGCATATGACGGCATCCTTGATTCTTTTCAATTGGAAAAGAGCATTTTGGACACTTTTTGGTATTTGTCAAAATCCAATTCATAGATTGTCCTTCTTGACGATCCAATTCTTTCCATCTTTGCAATAAATCACAAGGAATGGGATAATGATCTTCATCACCACATGCAAAACACATGCGCATGCAACAGGATCTGCATTCAATGCCAATCTCATTCATAATATGAAGACATTGATCTTCTTTTTTTCTTTCAAAAGAAGTGATTTCATGAAGATCTCGCAAAATGAGTGAATTACACTTTTCATTTCTGCAATATTTGAAATTCTTTTTGGATGAAATGAAATGTCGCAACATAATATTGCGATATTGATTCCACATTTGCGATGTGCAATATCCTTCTACCATTTGAGGTGAAATGCGTGTTTTGCAATGACGCATGGGACAACACATAAAGAGGGATTCATTTCCATCTTGAATTTTGACATCCATGTGCATGCGATAACAATCACGACAAAAAGCATGATTGCAATTCATTCCACAAAGAACAGAATCAGGTGAATCATCACCACAAATTCCGCATACAAAATCTCGTTTGAGCAAATCGCGTTGGGAAATACTCATAGGAAGAGATTGCATGTAAAAATCAATTTTACCTTCTTCATAAATCTTAGATAACATCGATTCTTCTTTCCATTGAAAATCAATTAAACATAGATTCACTACATCTACAGGTAATTGCAACATATGTGCAATCCGACTGACAAATTCATCCATAATTGGAATTAATGTTTCAGAATGACATATATAATATTCTAATTCGCGAGTTTTCATGACAACAGGACTCTCCTCTTCAGGATACTCCTCCGCCTCTTGATATTCATACTCCTCTTCATACGTAGCCATTTCTATTACTTACGTATAAATATATGAGTTCTTTATATTGAATAAATTTGGCTAAATCTATTCTTCTTTTGATTCATTTTTTTTAAATAGATGATTTACGTTAAATAGTAAAAAAAATGATGAAATGGAGAATCAATAAATTTGAATATATGGAATGTATAAAAAAGAAAATGCCAAATTATTGTGAGAACGAACTTTTAGTGTCAGGTCCGGAGACGGAGATTGAACGATTCTGGAATGAGAATCGAATGTCAGCTGAAGAGGCTCGTCAAATCTATGAAGAGGATGAAGCGAGAGATCTGAGTTTTATGAAATCAGTTCCTGTGAAAAATGAAACTTGTAATGAGCAGACCGAAGCTTGGGGAACCAAGTGGGATGCTTGTGATCCTCATGGAGATAAGAGTGATACAGAGATTCGATATTATTTTAATACTGCATGGTCTCCTCCTGAAGAATGGTTGCAAAAAGTAGCAGTGAAATATCCGAAACTGGATTTTGATATGGAATCGAAGGAACCTGGATGTGATTTTTACATCAATTTAATCTATAAACATGGTTTTCGAAAGTTAAAGAAAATGATGACTTACGAAGAGTATTTAGAGATGAAGTATGATGTGAAAGATCGTTTTTGGCGAATGCAACAAGAGATTGCTGAAAATGAAGAGATTCTGGATATTCTAATGAAAATCTATTCAAAAAATCATGAATATAGTGATTTTGAAGAATTTTATGATAATAATCCTTCGGATATCGTTACAGATGAAATGAGAGATATTCTTGAGATAGATGAAGCACCTGATGTGAAATACTCTATCTTTCGTCTTGTAGATCATTTCTTTGAAGAAAATCATGAAAAAGAGAAAGATGAAATCATTCAAATCCTCAAATCCGCTTAAATATGGATTACAATTTTATAAAATGAAACCAATATAAAGAAAATAATTAGTTTCTTTATATACCCCTAAATTTGATGAAATGAATTTAATATAAAGAAACCATTTTTGTATATACTTGAAATTTGATAAAGTTTTTTATAAAATGAAGATATGAAATTTAGACTTCTTTTGCTTGTAGGAAGTGAATATCGATATTTGCGATTTGGAAGATATGTTTATATTTATCAATCATAAGATGATTGATATGATTTCTCCATTCAGCCAATGTTTCAAATTGATTGACATCTTCGATGAAGGGGATATCTTCAAAATCGGATTGTAGAATTTCATATATTGTTAGACAGTTTTCACGAGAATGTTTCCAATATTTGTGATGTAAAATGATGTATCTTCTCAAAAGAGATGGTAGATCACTATCAAAATAGCGAGAGACAGTAAGAAAATCAGGATTTACATCAGGCAAGAGAGCACGCATTTTTCGATAAAAATGAATAATCTCATCTTGAATGGCGATCATATCAAATTTATTTAAATTATCTGGAAATGATGATTTTGGAACTCTATGATCCCAATCAATATCATTAAAAGCAAGAAATGCAGAGAAATCTTCAAAAATCTTGCAAGTCGCTTCTTCCATCTTTTCCAGTGCAATCGGATCCATTTTTTTATTCTTCATATTTTGATTTTATCATGATAACATTTTTTTATTCATTTTTTCATATCTTTTACGTTCTTCTTTTTTACTATTTACGTTTGATCAAATGAAACCAATATAAAGAAAAGAATATAAAAATGGTAAAATGAATGGATATCAGAGGGTGTATGTGAGGGCAATATTGCAGAATGGTTTATTTCAAAAACCGAAGAAGTATTTATCATATGAAGAGTGTCAAAGAGTGATATTTTTAAAAATGAATGAAATACAATTGTATGAACAAAAGAGGGGAGAAGAGACGATATATCAGTGGGTGGGAAGGAGGAATTTAGAACATGTCGTTTGTCAAAGTTTGATCAAAAGTTATTTAGCGAAATGTGATTTGCATAATTTGTATTTGGCAGATGCGAAAGAGAATCAAAAGAGAAGTAATTTTCCATTTCATTATAATCATCCACAAACTTATCAGAAAGCATATTTTGCAAAAAGGAAAGATCAGATTCCCATTTTAGCAAGTATAGCATATATGTCATTTTTATATCCATATTTGATGATTGAACATTTTCAGAAGATGATTACAATTGAAACTTTTTATTTATGGAAAGATGAAAATCATCATATTACAGAAGAGTTAGTAAAGAGAAATGAACAAATTTATCGAATTCAAGAGAATCGAAATCCATTTATTCAATATCCATTTTTATATGAAATGATGTTTGAAGAGGATTGGAAGAATATTCGATGGATAGAGAGTATAAAAGCGATGTATTGGAGTTATAAATGGAGATTTTTGTTAAGATATGAAACCTCTTTCTTTTAATTCAGCCAAAACTTCATCTACACTTTCTTTTTGCAAAAGATAAATAGGAATATCTAATTTCCAAATAGATTGAATTTGTTGAAGAATAGAATGAAGTTGAGTCGTAAGATCATTTTTATGTAAAGTCCATTCTTCAAAAGTATGATTTTCAAGAACAGGATCTTCTAACAAACTTTCCAACTTTCTTTCTGAAAATTGCAATATACGAAAATATTGCAATTCTCTTCCTATCAATACATCTCTCTCATGATCATCAAAAAAATCTCGAATCTCTTTTACTTTAATTGTAAATTCTTGTAAATCCCTTTTATATTGATATCGTCTTGTAATATATATTATATATTCTCGATTTGAATTAATATCATAAATCTGTTGATAAAGACTTTTAGCTTCACAAAAGAGACGAACAAATTCGTCAATGGATGGACGTTTTTCAATCTTCTTTTTTCTTTTTTCAACAACAACTTCCATTTGTTTTTTTATATAAAACAAAAGGGTATATAAAGAAAATGATAAAATGATCAATTTTTGTTAATATTTACGTATATAGATTATGCGAATACACGTCCATAATAGAGCCACATGAAGAGACCGAAACCTGATTTGGAGATGACATCTAAGAAGTTATAAAGTATATTTTTATCTTCTTCACTTAGATAATATGCAATACCATAAAAAGACCAAATAATAGCAAATATAATAAAGACTTTGCGTTTATGGCGGAAATGGTCATTATGAACAAAATAAGTGTAAAGGAAATAGAGCATTAGAGCATAAGCGATAAAACCGAGTATTCCACCAGCCATTTTATTAATTCTATCCGTTTCACCTAAATAACCAAATAAGATCATAAGATAATTACATAAAATGACAATAAAGAATTTGCGGAATGAAACAGGATTTTTAGAGTAGAAAGTAAAGAAGAGAACTAAACCTAATAATAAGAAGGGTGTTGTAATAGCCCAATCCATATAACGAATTTGAGTAATATGTTTAAGTGTAAAATCTTCTTTTTGTGTCATTGTGACAAAGATAGAATATACATAACCAGCAATTAAACTTACCGCGGTTTCCACATTAAGAATATGACGGGCTTTAATGGTATCCGTTTTCATAGATTCAATAAAAGTAATAAGAGTGGTTCCAAAGAGGAAGATACAAGAGAAGAGAAAGGTCTCTTTGACAAAATAGGTTTTTTGTGCAATATCCATCATTCTAAGAATGATAGATATAATTTTATAAAATGAGAAATAAATTTAAGAAGAATAATTTACATAAATCTTAAATTCATCAATTTTAAAATGATCCAATTTGTATTTTTCTAAAATCTCTTCGATGGGAAGAGGAAGATATGATTTGAAATAAGGCCAAATTTCTCCATTTTCATAATTGATCAAAATGATTTTTGAATAGACAAATGGATAATGAGTAGGATATTCTTTTGATATTTCATGATTCCATAGAAGAATCGATACATCACATTTAGGATATTTTTTTGTGTAAAGTTCATAAAAATATTTTTGAAAGATATGATGATTATACTTTAACACTTCAAGAGAAGGAACATGATATAAATATTCATGAAGTAAATTTACAGTATTTATACTTAAATCTGCATATTCCTGCATATCTGTAAGAGTAAAATAACCATGAAATTCATGTCTTAACCTATCAAAAGGGATTTTACCAGTTCCAATTACAGATAAACGACTTGAATCAGGATCTTGAAGAATACGGTCAATATCTGGATTCGGTTCATAATCTTGAAGAACGGAATGTAAATAAGGAGATAATTCAAATCCTCTTTTTTGATATTTATCAATTCTTTTTTGAATCAAATAAGTAAATTGACGAACCATATTTTGAATATCATATACATCATTTAACTTTCGATGAATGATGGATTCACAAAAATCTGTTGTAAAAATAAAGTGATTCATTTTGTTATTCAAAAATGCGCGAACACATCCAAAATCAAAATGATCAATAATGGAATATCCATCACGCTCTTGAGTGTTTAAGATTTGTATCTTTGTATTGATCTCTTCAAAATGAAGATCTACAATACCTCTTCGAACTTTATATTTCATTATGGATGTATCAAATATATCTTGCAACTGATCTACAAATGCTTTTGCTTTATTCTTTCGATCTCGATCAAGATACCAAATATCGATATCATTCATTTGATCACGTGGATAATCGCGTAAAGTCAAATACATGATGGATGAACCTGTCAGAATCACTGTTCTTGATAAAAGTAAGTCTTTCATGAAATCAGCTTGATCACCTGAAAGATTCATACATTCACAAATCTTTTGGTGAGAATCATATCCTTCATCCATGATTTGAAATATCTCTTTAGGAAATAACATCATCTCAATCCAACGAAAATCTTCTTCTGAATATTGATCTTTTAATAGAAATGGATCAAATGAAAAATAGAAATGAAGAAGTGGATCTTTGAGCCAATTCATTCTCTTTGCATATTCATTGAATACGCAAAGAAATCTATAAAAATCCGTTTTTCCATATCGATCTTTATGTAGGAGAAAACTATTTAAAAAAGGAAAGAAAGAGACTTTCTTTCGATTCGGAAGATAGAGAACTCTTTGAAAGAAATACTCCTGTAAATCAGGAGATTCCATCATTTCATAAAAATCAAAATCTTCATACATTTTTATCTTTTCATCTACATAATGATAATTAAAATGATAATCATTACGAGGAATCATATAAAATTCAAAGAGATAATTGATTTCATCTTTATATTCACAAATTTCAATCACATTGATTTGATTTAAATCTCTTTTTGTCCATTCGACTAAATGATGTAAAGCAATCCATTCTTTCTCAGAACGTAAATCAATCTGAATCTCTTCATTTGAAATTTCAGTCAGGGTTTTAACATAAAGACTATGTTTAAAAAAGTTCAAAACTCTCTCAGACACCTCCTTTTCTACACCTTTCACAAAAATATGTATTTTGATTGTCATCTTTTCTGATGCGAAAAGATGCGCCAGCTTCTCTGGTGTCATTTTTGATCAAATGAGAATGAATTTAAAAAGAAGAATATAATAAAATCATTTTTTATAAGATTTACGTTCATTCAAATAAGACTTTACGTATCTAAGAAACTACGATGATACCGATATCTGCAACTTTTGCCATTTTACCACTCATTTTAAAACGGAATGTCATCATACTCATCATGATATTGTGATATTCAACAGTGGTAGAGAAGATGCATTCAAAAGAAGTTCCTTGTTTTTCAACAGAAATCAATTGACTACCTTTAAAAGCTAATTGGAAAAAACGTTGAAATTGTTCAAGAGTGATATTACAGGTGCCAGGTTGCTCATTTTCTGGATTGATTTCATCCACATAAGTGAATGAAAGAGTAGCTTTATATTTTGTCTCCATTTTATTATTCTTTTTTTAAAGGATTTCTTTATATTGAATATTTTATATCAATTTTTTTGAATATAAAGAAACTAAATTTCTTTATATTGATTTCATTTGACAAAAAAAACTTTTGGCGAACGTAGTGAGCCATAAGAAGACTGATTTTTCGAAGAAAAATCATTCCTTTTGAGAAGAACGGAGTTCTTCGAATAACAAATCATGGTTTCATTTGATAAAATTATTCATAATTAGATTCTTGATAATTGGAATAGGGAACGATTTTATGATTTTTGAGTTGATAGACATGATCATAAATATCTAAATGGCCCATATCATGTGTAATCACTATTACTGTTTTTTCATGACCAATTTTATCAATTAATTGATAAATTTGTTTTTTATTCTCTTCATCGATGGCAGAAGTGGGTTCATCTAAAATGAGTATTTTTGAAGGTGTTAAGAGTTCGCGTAAGATAATAATTGTTTGACGTTGTCCTCCAGATAACTTACCACCTTGTATTCCAACGGAAGTATGAAAATCTTGATTAATATTTTGGAAGATTTTACCAATACCAAGTTCTTGAACTTTTTGATCAATTTGTGCATGTGTTAAATTGGGGTTTGAATATTGAATATTTTCATAAATGGTTTTATTGAATAATTTGGTATTTTGATTGACATACGAGATATTCTTTCTCAAAGTATTTGTATCCATTTCGGCAATATCAACACCATCCACATAAATGGTTCCTTTTGAAACTTCATGGAATTTCATGAGTAATTTTAAGAGAGTTGATTTACCAGAACCGGATGTTCCAATTAAACAAGTTTTGGTATTTGGATAAATATGCAAATTCACATCTTTTAAGATCATTTGATCCGGTTTATAGCCAAATGAAACATCTTTGAAAACAACTTCACCACGTGTTATTTTCATTTGTGTTTCATGTGCAGTAAGAGAGGAAACATCTCCTGTTTCAGTCTTATTTTGTTTTAATTTTCCATCAATAAGTTTATATAAGAAGTCATCTGTTTTTTCTAAAACACCTAATTTCAAAATGAAAGATGGGACATTTGCTGCTAAACGAACCAAATAATTCATTAAATACAAAATCGTAATGAAAATGGCAACTACAGATGTTGAACTTAATTCACCTTTTTTGTATAAATACAAAGTATATGAATTAATAAAAACGAAAATGAATGTATTCGCGATATAAGAATAAGTCTTCAAATTATTTGTGCATTTCATTTGTGAATTATAAATTTTACCAAATTTGTCATTTAAACGATTATTTTCACGAATTTCAGTATCAATTTGTCCAGATGAATAAATGGTTGCCAAATTCGAGAATTTATCTTGCACATTCTCATTAATTTCCAAAAAGTATTTATGTCGTTCATTAGATAATTCCACACAATCCCACAATTTGAATTTATACAAACATCCTACAATAACCAATCCACATAAATAAGCAATTCCAATCTTCCAATTGATATAAAAGAAATATACCATAATCATTAATAAAACAATAATACGAGGAAGAATATATTCAACAAAAATGGATATAAAATCAGCAAAATTTCCAGGAATCACATTTAATTCAGTGATAATTTTACCTAATTCTAAATCTTGATAATCATTTTCATATCGATATAAAATATTTTTTAAAATATAATTTCTCAAAATAACCCAAATATCAGGATATACAATTGCTTCTATATATCCTGTCATACTCATCGCTGTTTGTATAATAATCCATGTTACAGCAATATAGATAAATGAATAAATAGCTTTATTGAATTCTACACTACTACGATGATTTTTAAGATGTTCAAAGAGATTGGCAGATAAACGAGGTAGAACAATGGATTCCATACCATAGGATAAAAAGACAAAACAGATATACAAAACAAATGTAAATTTATTCTGTTTTATATATTGCCAAAAGATATCTAATGCAATCATAAATAATACTTACTCTATACATAAGTATTATATAAAATATAAAAAAGAAGCTTATTTCACGAAATAGAAATAGATATGATCACCTTTTTTCTGTCCAATCAACTCTCTGGATAATGTAATCCGATTCTCATTTTTCAATTTTAACATTTCACACAAGTGTAAAATACTCTTATTTTTAATCGGATTGATCTTATAATGTATCTGAACACGATATACAATCTTCTTCCAATATTCATAAAAATAAATATCCATATCACGAACACAACATTCTTTTTCTTCAAATACAATTTCTGGAACCATCTTTTCATAAATTGTGTAAATCTCCCTGAAATTATCTACCATATCAAATATTCCATTTAGTAAATCTTCACTAAAATCACGTATCTGTGGTATTAATACATCTCTCATCTTTCCTCTTTCACTCCAACTTGGTGTAGAATCATAGACAAATGGAATACAATATTCTTTTGCAAACCGGACAATATCCTTTTTCCATATCTTTAACATAGGACGAACAATCACCACATCCTTCTCTTCAATTCTTCCTTGCATTCCATACAAATTTTGATAACTTCTCTTCTTTTTGATATTACTAAAGACATTTTCCAATGTATCATCACGATTATGTCCTAATACTACGATTCCATCTTCTACTCCAATCCTCTTTTGATACATGTCAAAACGAATATCTCTCGTCACTTCTTCATAAATATCACGATCACTATCTCGTGTTCGATGAATCTCATTAATTTCTCTCACATAATGGTCAATTCCTAATTTACGACACCATTGATAAATCATAAAGATCTCGACTTTCTGTTCTTCACGATTCCCATAATCAATCGTCACTGCCTCCACTAACATATCCTTCTTTTGAATCCATGACAATTTTTGAAACCATGCAGAAACAATATATGAGACCACCATCGAATCAACTCCTCCCGATAAAGAAATCACAATCTTCTTATCTTTTTCCATTTTATAAAATTCAAGATTTTTGACAAATTCTAAATAAAGTGGATCTTCATACATCTTTTCATTCTTTTCAAAAGCAATACAATCCATAAATTCCATCGATTGTTTATCTAAAACTTGATCTATATCTTCAGAAAAATATCGTTTTGGTGGCAAATATTGATAATAAGACATGATTTTGGTATTGATTTTAGCCAAAGATTGTAAAGTAGCCATATAGAATCTTCGCAAAATGGGTTGATGCGGATCTTCAAGATGCCATTGTTGAATAAGATCAAAGACAATCTGAACTTTTTCTTTTTGAAAGGTGTGTCGAAAAGGCATCAATGCAAAACATCTCTCTTCAGGTCTCTTTAATTCCATCAGTTTTTCACTTTGAATCAAATATTGCGTATATTGAATTGCCTTTTCATCCCATTCTTTCCATTTAGCTCTTTCATTTCGATACAAATGTCGCGTTAATTGATCCAAAATCAAAATTCTTTCCAAAATCTCCTCAACAGGCAAATCCATATCAACAGACATAGATCCTACTAATTCATGCATTTCACCAAATTCTTTTCGAAGAAATTCATCAAAAGAGATAGGACATCCAAACCAAAACTCAGAGACACGAAACCATAATGAACGAAAAGTATTTTTTTCCATTTTTCACTCTTTTTTATAAATCATTCTTTATATTCATTCTCATTTTACGAATGTTCATGAATCTTGTAAGTATTACTCAGATCCCATTCGCGATTACAGAGAGGACAAGAATTACGAGACTTATTACACCATCTTTGTATACAATCCAAATGAAATCCATGTCCGCAACTTCCCTGAGCAACACTCAATCCAGAAATGGTAGATGGTGATGGATTCGATTGATATTCAATTGAAGCTTCCATTAAGCCATTTTTACAAATAGCGCATTGTTGCATACCTGCTCCAGCAAAGGATATCATACACACCATATTTAGCTTCTTTAATGAACAAGTGGGAACATAATCTCCCCCTCCTGCTCCTTCAGATACTGGACTTTCCATTTTATCAAATTTTACGTTAAATGTTTTTTTAAGTAGGATAAAAATGATCAAATTCTATAACATTTAAAAATCATTTTTTTTGGATTTACGTTTATATATTTTTGAGAAAGTGCGTTTAAATTGGCTTAAAGAATGTATAAGAGAAAAGTATAGAAAAATAGATGCATACATCCAAACAACAAATGCATACATTAAAAAGTGTGGATACATTGACTTCAAACGAAGCTACACAACCTGCAAAAGTGGAGGGAAATGGTGAAAAAAAGATATACGTAAATATGACAAAGGAGCAACATGAGAAGATGTATGCAGAGTTTATGAAGAAGAAGATGGCTTATAAAAAAAGTAAAATGGCAAAACGCCAATTTCAAGAGAGAGTGGGAGAGATTCGTGGTCAATATGTAGAACCTTCTATATTGGAAGAGATGAAAGAGAAGACAAAAGATGATTCGATTCAAAAGTATTATGAAGAGATATTGGGAAAAGAAGATCAACAAAGTGAAAAGATTGCTGTAATGACAATACGTGATGTGATTGATTTATTTACATCCAATAAAATGGAGAATGATATTGATCAATTGGATTTTACGAATATTCTTCCTGATGATACAAAAGATACAAAATATTGTATTAGTTATTTTGTGGCTTTTTTGAAAAATGGAAAAACAGAATTATTACCATTTATTGTAAGAATGAATATACAAGATGTGATTAGTTATGAAACAGAAGTGGAACAAATGAAAAAAGATAGTGAATCAGATATTACCATATGGCGTTATTTTTTATTGGAAGGTGTAGAAATAAAACCAGAACAAAAACGAATTCATAATCGCTCAACATGTGAAAAAATAAAAAAGAAAATGAATTTGATTCAAAAAGCATCTGTTCATGTTCAACATGATTCAAATGATTTCTTTTTCTTTCAATATATTTGTGACAGCTTACGATTTTATGAAAAAGAGGAGGAGAAAATAAAAAAGAATATCATTCCTCAACTAAAAAAGATATTATGTGAATCTTCCAAAGCATCTTTTTATTGGGTTGATACGGAACTGATTTATAACTTTTATCAATTATATTTGAATATGTATGGATCTGACAATGTAGATAGTATCGAATTTATGTGGAATTGTGGAGAAAAGAAAGAGATCAAGGAATCTTGTTTTTATATACCGAATATGAAAATGATGCATGATGAGATTCGTAAAGAAGATTTTCAAGAGAGTGAATTTGAAAGCATCTCAAAATATTCTATTGAAGATTATTGTTTTACACTAAATGAGATATTTGATTTTAAAGATCATTTTCCTTTTAAATTAGAAAATTCACTTTTATACTCTTTTGGTGCAGAAATGGAAACAGATAACATTTTACAGATGATTTCTGAATACCTAAAATTTAATAAAATGAAAAAAGAATTTAAAGAAAAGATGGTTAAAAAGGGAGATGAAAAACAGATCAAAGCGTTATCTTCTTTACAAAAAGTAGAGATCAATGAAACAAAAAATAAATTTTCCAATTATAAAAGTGATAATGATAAATCATTTGATTTAGTGGTGGATCCTTATTTATTAAAAATTCAAAAGAAATCATGGTATGATTTAGGTTGTGAAGCATATGATGCAAAATATAGTACAGAAAAATCATATATGTCTCAAATTGAAGAAAATATGGAGATGTTTTATGATTTAGATCATAATTATGCTCCATTTAAAAAAGAGGAAGTAAATTATAATCTAGATGCTTATTTTTATGGATCAAATGCATCTTATGAGATTGAACAGATGAAAAATATGATATATATGAAAAAAGATAAATCTGAAAAAGAAAAATCAATCAAAGAAATGATGATCAATGTATATGATCGAAATGGTCATATGTCAATTTTGTGTCAAATGAAATTACCCAAATCGATCATACAGATGTTAGAGAATCATTTTGATGTGTGGTTTGGAAATTCATTTGAAATGATTAAAATGAAAGAGAAGAGTGAATTTGAGAGAACAAATCATTCTGTCAATTTGATGACATTGGTATATCAAAATTTCCATATGAAACCCTATATGAAGAGAGAAAATATTCAAGAAGAATGGAAAGCTTTTGAAAGGATGTATCTTACAAATGTTTCAGAAAAAGGAAAAGAAGTATCTTCATCGATTCGTTTGCCAATATTTGATTATATATCTATTTTGAAGAATCATTTCACCATTGATGATGATGTAAGTCATAGAGTAAGATCAACAGAATTGAATAATATGTTTGTGGATGTTTTAACAACAGAATTGAGAAAGAAAGAGTGTGAATTGGATGAAGAGTATTTTATCACAATCTTTTCGGATGTGGTAAAAGAATTAGGACTTAAAAAGAAGAGATATGCTGCTGGCAATTTCTATTATGGAATTGTCAAAAAGAGTATGGAAGTAGATACTTCACTTTAACTTGCATGTGGAAAGAGCCATTTATCAATGGTGGTTCTTACACAGAAGAGACGATGCATTAAAATACCAAAAAGGAAGAAGATGACTAACGTTTTCCAAAAAGTGAAATGGAAAAAATAAGAGATAAGCCAAGCTACAATAATAGTAGAAACAACATCGATAATAGCGATATTGAAGATGCGATAGGAATGAGCTCCAGTTCCAGGTTTGCCGAAGATGTCTTTATATTTGCATAAACCAAAAGCCATTTTTTATAAAAGATTACTCTCTAATGTGAATAGAGAAAAATATGTGGATGTTGTTCTTCCCATTCTGTCAATTTTTGTAAAGCTTCAGGATAATCCAGAAAGAGTGAAAAGATGACTTTTCCTAATCTATTTTGAACCGAAGCTTCATGAATCATGGCCATTTTGCGAAAAATGAGTATTTCGCGATGAACACCTTCAAACCATCTCTCATAGATATTCATTAAAAAGGTCTCTTCTTGATAGGTATGACATCGGTCAAAGAGATATTGTTTGCGAAGAACAGGATCTTCAGGAATCTTGAAATTGGCTACATTCCAATATAAATCGAGCGAATTATCATCCCATTCACAAAGTGTATGTGTTTCTCTCCTTTGTCGCAATTCATGCAACGTAAATGGTTTAGAATCTTTGCTCATATTTACGTTCTACGTATTTTTTATATATTTCAAATGATTCTTGAACTAAATGAATCTTTTTTTCATTTTTTTCTTTATATCGTATGATTTTGACTAAAAAAATCGAATATAAAGAAAATGAAGGTAGCAGAAGGGCAGAATGGTTTTGTGGTAATTTTGAATAAGGAAGTAATGGAGAATCAAGGAAATGATTTGGAGTGTAAGAAGTGGTTAGAAGAGTGTCGAAGAGTGCAGACGGGGTATGTGATGGATGTGAAATATGAAGAGAATAAAACGATATTATGGGGATATCATATGAAAACAACTTATGTAATACCATTGGATGTTTTATGTAATCAATATGTATTAATAATACCAAGAACAATAACCGATTTTGTGGAGACGATGTATGAAAAGATGATAATGTATGTAGTTTCACAGATTCGAATGAAATGTAATTGGAAAGTGGCGAATGAGATCAAATATAAGGTGCATATATATTTGCCAGTAGGAAATACAGCAATTGAAAAGATGAGAGGAACTCCTTATGTAAGTGAACCAAGTCAAAATACAACAAGAGAAACAGTATTAGGAAGATTATTGACGGAGAATATGGTGCATTTTGAGTTTCCAATATTATTGAATGAGAGTTGGGCAATACTTCCTACACAAAATGGGGAAATAGGAGGAAAGAGGAATCATATGGATATTTGTTAAATAAAAATTCTCATCTATTTTTATAGAAAATGAAAACCTATCAATATCAACATCAATTAGAGAAATTATTGATAGATCAATATCAACATTTTCATGATGAAATACCAAAAGATCATCTTGAAAAGTCATTTTTTGATGAAATCATAGGAATGAAAGTATTATTATATCATCCTTTTAAAGATCATATCAAGATGAATGAAATAGTAAGAATGAGTCAAATAAAAATAGAAAATGTGTATTGGGTAAGTGACGAGAAAGGAAGAAAAATTCCTTTTTATGAAAATAAACCGATAAAAGCATTATTACTTGATATTTCAATGGAGATTGATGATATTCAACATTGGATTTCTTAATTTTTAAAATGGATTTGAATATAAAGAGATTTCTTTATATTGAAAGAAAATGGTTAAAAAGTAATTAAGATGAATCGATATCTTTGAAGAAACGGAAGAAATTGCGCATATTTTTGGGAAGCCATGGAATATTGGAGAAAGGGATATGGCATAAAAATGTGGAATTGTCCATATGAGAGAATGGGATAGTGAGAGATTGATTTTCGGAATTATAAATGACAGAGAGAGAAAATTCGATAAAGAGATTGTTAAAATAGAAGGGTTCAGATATTTTGAGAAGATTGAATTCTTGATCCCAAAGAGTAAAACGATGGATATATTTGCGAGTTTCACAGAAGACAACTTCATGAGTCATGATTAAGTATTGTTGAAGATCAGGAAGCCAAACAGGAGGAGCAGATCCACGTAATTCGGAGAGATCATATTGAGAATTCGATTTGCGTAAGATTTCGGTGCAATTTCCAGTTTGGGGATCAACTTCGAGAAGAATGAAAGGTTCATAAGAATAGACAAAACAGAATTTATCTTGATAGAGGAAAGGAACCCAATTCTTTTGTATTTTATCTTCCTGATATTTGAGTGAAACAATGCGATCTACTTCTTTGGTTTCTTTATCAAGATGACATAAAACCATACTTGCTTTGGGATCACGACCATATTCGAAAGATGTGCAAGACATATAAATTTCATCTTGGAAAATGAAATGACGAGCATCTTCGAGACCTTGAATTTGATAATAAACTCTTGAAAAGTCAGTTTTGCAATCTTTAGAGATTTTGATACGTTGTTGAGAGATGATTTTATTATTTTCAATGGTGACCCAGTCATTTTCAGTATGAATATAATCCATATTAGGGGGATAATGATAACGACCATTTTGATCGATATGATAATTGACAGTTCGAAGAACACCTTCAATTTGAGATGCATTAGATGAAAAAGTAAAAGAAGCAGAAGATGATTTATAATGATCTTGAAGAGAGATATTTTCGAGAGGAAGGATGACAGAAGGAATTTTACGGATATAAAAGACAAGATTACGACGAGTGCAATCTTTGAGGTGATGAGGGAATTCAGCAGATTTATCCATTAGTAAATATTGATTTGCAATAAGACCTTCATATTTCATATTGACATAATAAGAGATGATAGAGAATTCATAGATAGGTTTATAAGTATAAACATGATAATCGATAAAGAGAACATCATCTTTAGGATATTGTATTTTAAGCATTTTATCAAGGAAAATCATAGCAGTATGATATTCACGTTTATCTTTATAATATTCAACAACTTTAATAAGACCTTCTGTGCGAATACCACCAGATGCTTGGAAAGAGAGTAAATAATGTTCAAGAGCTTTATCCCAGTTTTTGAGAGCATCTTTATACATATTTCCAATGGTAAGATGTGAATGATAGATTTCTTCACGCCAACCACCTAAAGCAATACGTTTTTTATACATTTCAATGGATTTTTCATATTGACTAATACAATGATAACTTTGAGCAAGATAGAAATGGTATCTTTCACTTTTAGGTTCTTCTTTAAGACCTTCTTCGAGAAGACGAATATCTCTTTCAAATTTATCAGCTTTGGCACCACCATCACCAATATCATCAATATAAATAGTGTCTAATTTTGTATTATGGAAAGGCGGAGGAATATCGTAATATTCATGAGTGACACCACGACAAGTGATACCAATATCAGAACGGCAAAAACGAGTATTATAATATTTCATATTTGCATTTTTTTGGATAATTTGAACAGAGTGGAGAGTTGAAAGTTGAGATTTGTTAAATTGTGGAGTAATGACAATTTTCATATCAGCATCCATAAAGAATAAGAAGATTTTGGAAAGATCTGTTTGAATTGATTCAAGATATTCTTTTGCATTTAGAATACTATTTGTTCGATTATAACCAAAGTTTTTCCAAGGATGTTGATAAACTTTTCCTTGAATATTTTTTTCTATTAAATATTCTTCAATAATTTGAATAGTATTATCTGTAGAACCAGTATCAGTAATAACAACAAAATCAATCATAGAAAATACTGAATCAAGACATCTTCGAATGATTTTAGATTCATTCTTAACAATCATATTAAGACAAATTTTAACATTCGACATTTTGAATATATTATTTTTAAACAAAAAAAAAATTAAAATTAAACTTAAATGATGATAATGCTGATTGAAACGAAAGTAATTAAAAAGAATATAATATTTATTATTTTTTTTAAAAAAAAAGTAACCAATTTTTTTTTGTTTCTATATAATATAAAAGAATGTCAAAGTGTAATCACACTAAATCAAGTCATTGCTGTCAATGTCGTGATGATTACTTTTGCCCACCTGATAGTCGTTGTGGCAACTGTTATCACAAGGTAAAGAGATATCCTTGTCCTCCTCCTTGCCCTCCTCCTTGTCCTCCTCCTTGCCCTATTCCAGGACCTCAAGGACCTGTTGGACCCCAAGGAAGTGCTGGACCCCAAGGAAGTGCTGGACCCCAAGGAGCTGAAGGAACTGCTGGACCTCAAGGAAGTGCTGGACCCCAAGGAGCTGAAGGAACTGCTGGACCTCAAGGAAGTGTTGGACCTCAAGGAAGTGTTGGACCTCAAGGAAGTGTTGGACCTCAGGGAAGTGTTGGACCTCAAGGAGTTCAAGGACCAGTGGGTCCTCAAGGAGCTGTAGGACCTCAAGGAGTCCAAGGACCAGTGGGACCTCAAGGGGTTCAAGGTCCTCAAGGATCTCAAGGTATTATAGGTCCTCAAGGTCTTGAAGGACCTCAAGGAAACCAAGGTCCTCAAGGAACATCAGGAGCTCAAGGGGAAGTAGGTCCTCAAGGAAGTGCTGGACCTCAAGGAGCTCAAGGTGAAACAGGATCAGTAGGACCTCAAGGAAGTGTTGGACCTCAAGGATCACAAGGATCAGTTGGACCTCAAGGTTCAGAGGGTCCTCAAGGAACACAAGGTCCTCAAGGAACACAAGGTCCTCAAGGAACACAAGGTCCTCAAGGAGCTGAAGGATCAGTAGGACCTCAAGGATCAGTAGGACCTCAAGGAACAGAGGGTCCTCAAGGTGCAGTTGGTCCTCAAGGAGCTGAAGGATCAGTTGGTCCTCAAGGATCAGTAGGACCTCAAGGAACACAAGGTCCTCAAGGTGAAGTTGGTCCTCAAGGAGCTGAAGGATCAGTTGGACCTCAAGGAACAGAGGGTCCTCAAGGAACACAAGGTCCTCAAGGTGAAGTTGGTCCTCAAGGATTACAGGGTCCTCAAGGTGTAGTGGGTCCTCAAGGTGATACTGGTTCTGTAGGTCCTCAAGGTCTTCAAGGTCCCCAAGGTCTTGAAGGACCTCAAGGAACACAAGGACCTCAAGGAACACAAGGTATTCAAGGTATCCAAGGTATTCAAGGAGAACAAGGTATTCAAGGTATTCAAGGAGCTGATGGACCACAAGGATCAGCTGGACCACAAGGATCAGTTGGACCACAAGGATTAGCTGGACCTCAAGGAATTACTGGAGCTGAAGGACCTCAAGGAGAGACAGGATTCCAAGGTCCTCAAGGTTTGCAAGGTCCCCAAGGTCTGCAAGGATCAGAAGGTCCTCAAGGAAATCAAGGACCTCAAGGTGGAATTGGACCTCAAGGTGGAATTGGACCACAAGGATTTATTGGACCCCAAGGACAAGAAGGAAGTGCTGGACCTCAAGGAAGTGCTGGACCTCAAGGTGAGACAGGTTTCCAAGGTCAACCTGGTGCTGATTTTACAACTGAACAAGTTGGAGGTGTTTTATATTATGATGGAACACAAGTAACAGGAAGCACAGGTTTCTATTATAATCCTGCTGGTGATGGTGAATTAGTGATTACTGGTAAACTGACTGTTTTGGGACCTGTTGATCCTACATGGATGGCTTTAGTTGAACAAACTTCACAACCTTCTGAAATTCCTGGAGCTGGTATTCTTTGGGTAAGCACTGGACATCAATTGTATTTGGATGATCAACCTGTAGGAGTATCTGCTACTGGTCCTACAGGAGCAAGTGGTGATCGTTTCTTAACTGCTTCATCTCCTGCTACCATTTCTCCAGTAGTAGGTGGATCAATATCTTTAACTGTAGGAACAGGTTTGGCATACATTGCTGGAAATTCAGTGGTTGTAGTTGATTCAACAAATCCTGCTAATCAATTCCAAGGTGATGTTTTATCTTACAATTCAGGAAGCGGAGCTATTACCATTCATGATATTACAAGTGTAACAGGATCATTTGGTTCAAATATTGTATATGATGTAAATCTTGATGGTATTGATGGACCTACAGGTGCTACAGGTCCTCAAGGTGTAGCTGGATCAGCAACAAATACTGGTGCAACTGGTCCTCAAGGTTCTCAAGGTATTCAAGGTGCAACTGGTCCTCAAGGTTCTCAAGGTATTCAAGGTTCAACTGGACCTCAAGGTTCTCAAGGTATTCAAGGACACACTGGTCCTCAAGGTGCTCAAGGTCTTCAAGGTATTCAAGGAGAACTTGGTCCAACTGGACAACAAGGTATTCAAGGTATTCAAGGTTTCCAAGGTGTTCAAGGTATCCAAGGTCCTACAGGATCTCAGGGTATTCAAGGTGCTACAGGAAGTCAAGGTGTTCAAGGTATTCAAGGACCTACTGGAAGTACTGGTGCACCTGGTCCTCTTGTAGCAACTTCTGTGTCAAGCTCGACACCTGCTATCACCATTCCTTGTGGAGGTACTGGAATTATTCCTCTGAATGCTAATTCAAATAATGTATACATTGGTGTAGGAAATTACATTTCAATTTCTGATTCTTCATCAATCAGTCCCGATAAGGGATATCTGTATGTATATGACAAGGCAGGTGCTAATACTCTCTATGTCTTGAATAATGTGTGCTCTGCTGGATCTCAAAAGATTATTCTTGCTGATGATCTTGTAGTTCTTGTAGGTCCTATCGGATCTACTGGATTTACTGGATATACTGGTCCTCAAGGTTTACAAGGTGATCAAGGTATTCAAGGTGTAACTGGTCCTCAAGGTGTTCAAGGTGTTCAAGGTATCCAAGGTACTCAAGGTATTCAAGGTGAACAAGGAAATACCGGTCCTCAAGGTCCTCAAGGTTTTACTGGAAGTCAAGGTATTCAAGGTGTAACTGGTCCTCAAGGATTTACTGGTTCTCAAGGCCTTAAAGGAGAAACCGGTGATAAAGGTGCTACTGGTGAAAAAGGTGATCAAGGTGTCACCGGTCCTCAAGGATTTACTGGTTCTCAAGGTAATGAAGGTATTCAAGGTCCTACTGGATCAACTGGTTCAGTAGGTCCTACAGGAGCTCCTTCTTATGAGACTGGTCCTCAAGGTGATACTGGAGCTACTGGTCCTCAAGGTGCTACTGGAGCTACTGGTCCCCAAGGATTTACAGGTGCTACAGGACCTCAAGGTGATACAGGAATGACAGGAGCTACAGGTCCTCAAGGACATACAGGTATGACTGGTGCTACTGGACCTCAAGGTTATACTGGTATGACTGGTGCCACAGGTCCTCAAGGTGATACTGGTATGACAGGTGCTACTGGACCTCAAGGATTTACGGGTCCTCAAGGTCCTCAAGGATATACTGGATATACAGGTCCTCAAGGATATACAGGTGAAAGAGGTCAAACAGGTCCTCAAGGTCCTCAAGGTGTTATAGGTATTCAAGGTCAACAAGGTCCTCAAGGATTCACAGGTGCTACAGGACCTCAAGGATTCACTGGAGCTACTGGACCCCAAGGATTTACTGGACACCCTGGTCCTCTTGTGACAACCAGTGTGTTGAACACATCTCCTGCTATTATTATTCCATGCGGTGGAACAGGAACAATCCCTCTGAATACGAATTCGAACAATGCATACATTGGTGTCGGAAATTACATTTCAGTAGCTGACCCTTCCTTTACTGCTCCTGAAAAAGGATATCTGTATGTGTATGATAAAGCTGGAACCAACACACTCTTAGTCCAAAATACTATTTGTGCTTCTGGATCTCAAAAGATCATTGTTGCTGATGATCTGATCACTCTTGTGGGTCCTATGGGACCTACTGGTATGACAGGTCCTCAAGGTCCTCAAGGTTTCACTGGATTTACTGGTGCTACTGGAGCTTCTGGTGATCGTTACAATACTCAAACTACCTCCACTGCTCTGAATCCTGTACCAGCAGGAACTGTATCAGTAACTGTTTCAACTGGTCTTGCCTACATAGCTGGTAATTCCGTAATTGTTGTCCAAACTACAAACAGTGCTAACTCTTTCGAGGGTACTGTTCAATCATATGATAGTGGAACTGGTGTTATGTTGATTCATAACATTACCAATATCTTTGGTTCATTCGGTTCTATTACAGTCTATAATGTAAATCTGGATGGTGTAGATGGACCTCAAGGTTTCACTGGTGCTACTGGTCCTCAAGGTACTCAAGGTTCTCAAGGTATTCAAGGTGTTACTGGTTATACTGGTGCTACTGGTCCTCAAGGTTCTATGGGTCCTATTGGTCCTGTAGGCCCTGATGGTGATACAGGAATGACTGGTGCTACAGGTCCTCAAGGAGATACTGGTATGACTGGATCTACCGGACCTACAGGTCCTCAAGGTTATACTGGATACACAGGTCCTCAAGGTGATACTGGTATGACCGGTGCTACAGGTCCTCAAGGAGATACTGGAATGACTGGTGCTACAGGTCCTCAAGGTGATACAGGAATGACTGGAGCTACAGGCCCTCAAGGTGATACTGGAATGACAGGTGCTACAGGTCCTCAAGGTAATACTGGAATGACAGGTGCTACAGGTCCTCAAGGTGATACTGGAATGACAGGTGCTACAGGTCCTCAAGGTGATACTGGTATGACTGGTGCTACAGGAGCTCAAGGTGATACTGGAATGACTGGACCTACGGGAGCTCAAGGAATCCAAGGTATTGATGGAGCTATTTCATTACGTTATGAACTTGAGAACACTTCAGGAGCTAATCCTTCAGGAGCTGGTTTCTTCACTTCATGTTGCAATTTGAATTTAGTATTTACTGGTGAATTCAAATTTGCATACCAATCCTATAGTGGAGTTGCAGGAGAAGGATTTATGGATACCATGGCAAATGCTATTGTGAATGGTCAAGTTCCTTACATGCAAGTGACACAATCCAATAACTCTGTTGTATCTGCTTTATATCCTGTAACTGCTGTTGTATATTCAGATCCTGGAAATGGAGGACAATATAATGTATCATTAGGAACAGCTATTTATGGAAGTAGCACTTGGACAATAACTGAGTTATATACTATTTCTTTCAGTTTAAGTGGTCCTCAAGGATATACTGGATACACTGGACCTACTGGTGAAACAGGTGCTACAGGAGCTACTGGTGCTACAGGACCTACAGGTGAAACTGGTGCTACAGGACCTACTGGTGAAACAGGTGCTACCGGAGCTACTGGTGCTACAGGACCTACTGGTGAAACAGGAGCTACTGGTGCTACAGGACCTACTGGTGAAACAGGTGCTACCGGAGCTACTGGTGCTACAGGTCCTACTGGAGCAGTTGGAGCTCTGATTACAGCTCAACTGAATATTGTGGGTGGTGTTGGTATTTCCATTCCTTGTGGATCAACTTCATCAGTAGGTCAAGTGTCAATAACTGGAGTCAATGCTTCTTATTTCACAGTTGGAACATACTTTGTAGTCAATGATCCTTCAAATTCACTTACTCTGAATGAGAATAATTATTGGCAAGTAGTCTCAGTATCAGCTACTTCACCTTGGACAGTGACAGTTAAAAATATTAACTGCACAAGTAATAAAGTTCTCCCAAGTGGATTCTTTATTACTCTTGTAGGTGTTCCTGGAACCACCGGATTTACTGGATGGACAGGTCCTCAAGGTGATACTGGAATGACTGGTGCTACTGGACCTACTGGACCTCAAGGATTTACTGGATATACTGGTCCTCAAGGAGATACTGGTATGACTGGTGCTACTGGACCCACTGGACCTCAAGGATATACTGGATGGACTGGTCCTCAAGGAGATACTGGTATGACAGGATCTACTGGAGCTACTGGTCCAACAGGTGCTACAGGTGCCCCTGGTCCTCTGGTAACAGTCAACTATACTCGTGTTGCTGGAAGTGTAGTGGTTCCTCCTGGTGGAAGTACAACAATCCAATATGCATCTGCATCTGAAACCAATGGTGTATATGTAGATATTGGAAATTATATTACACTCCAATCACCTGGTTCTGGATCTTCATCATCTGTATATTTCTTAGTAACTGGAAAGACAGGTACTGGAACTGTCACTTTGAATGTTCAAAACGTCTCTGATGTATCTTACACAACTGATACTTTAGGTGTAATTGTTCTTGTTGGACCTCGTGGTATGACTGGATTTACAGGACCAACTGGTTATACTGGACCTACAGGAGAAATTGGTCCAACTGGTTCTCCTTCCATTGTAACTGGTCCTACTGGATCCACTGGACCTCAAGGTGATACAGGTATGACTGGAGCTACTGGTTCTCAAGGAGCTACTGGATATACTGGATGGACAGGTCCTCAAGGTGATACTGGTATGACTGGATCTACCGGTCCTCAAGGTGATACCGGATATACCGGATGGACTGGTCCTCAAGGAGATACAGGTATGACTGGATCTACAGGTCCTCAAGGTGATACTGGTATGACTGGACCTACAGGTCCTCAAGGTTATACTGGATACACAGGTCCTCAAGGAGACAGTGGTATGACTGGATCTACCGGACCGACAGGGCCTCAAGGTTATACTGGATATACAGGTCCTCAAGGTGATACTGGTATGACTGGTGCTACTGGTCCTCAAGGTGATACTGGACATACTGGATGGACAGGTCCTCAAGGAGATACTGGTATGACTGGATCAACTGGTCCTACTGGACCACAAGGTGATACTGGTTATACTGGATCTACTGGTCCTACTGGTATGACTGGAGCTACTGGACCTACTGGATGGACTGGTCCTCAAGGTCTGTCAGGTTCTCCTGGACCTTTAGTTGCTGCTATTGTAACATCACAATCAACTGGAACCATTGCTCCAGGTGGAACTGCTACACTCGGACTTTTCAGTACCAATGCTTTCTACATCACTGCTACAACCTACATTGTGACATCCGATGACACTGCTCCTACCAATGATAATGGTTATCTCTATGTATCCAATTATAGTGGATCTGGATCAACATCTACCATTACTGTAATCAATACATCAGATGTTACAGTTGCTGTTGGTGGAAATGTTTCTTTGGTAGGTATGCGTGGTATGACAGGATTTACAGGTCCTACAGGACCTCAAGGTGATACTGGATCTACCGGACCTACAGGTCTTCCAGGTGATAAGTATTTGACATCAGGAACTCCTGACAATACTCCTTCTGCTGGTGTTCAAACTGTCTTCTCGGGTGTTGCTACTGACCTTGCTTACATCCAAAGTAACTCCGTTGTTTGCACACTCCAATCTAATCCTACCAACTATGTAGAAGGTATTGTAGTATCTTACAATGCTGGTGCTGGAGAGCTTACAGTAAATGTAGTAAATGTTGTTGGAACTCAAGCTGGAACTTCATATGCTATTAACTTGGATGGTGTAGATGGTCCTCAAGGTCCTACAGGTTACACTGGACCTACTGGTGAAACGGGTCCTACTGGTATGACTGGATCGACCGGACCTACAGGAGCTACTGGACCTACAGGTGAGACTGGAGCTACTGGACCTACTGGACCTACTGGAGAAACGGGTCCTACCGGAGCTACTGGACCTACAGGTCAAACTGGAGCTACTGGTGCTACAGGACCTACAGGGGAAACTGGATCTACAGGACCTACAGGTGAAACAGGGGCTACAGGACCTACAGGTGAAACTGGAGCTACTGGACCTACAGGAATGACAGGTGCTACTGGACCTACAGGAGCAACTGGTTCAACAGGACCTACTGGTCTTCCTGGTCCTCTCATGACCGCTACCATCCAAACTATCCCAGGATCAGTTGCTGGAGCTTATAATGTGTCATGTGGAACAAACACTCCTATTATAACCTTCACCGATGCTCCTTATTTCACCTATCTGGGTGTAGGAACCTATGTGATGTATACTGATAATGTCAATTCCTATTACTTCCGTGTTGCTGCTATTAATAGCACTCTCCAAGCTACATTGACATATATTGGATGCAATGCTGGACAAACTGCTACTATTCAAGAAGGTTACGATATTACCATTGTTGGACCTGGACTCATTCAAGCTACTGGAACCAGTTACAGTGATTACTTGTTCTGGAATAATAGCACTCAACAATGGACAACTGGAACAGGATCTGTTCATCTTGGATCCAATTCAGGTTTGACATCACAAGGATTGAATGCTGTTGCCATCGGATTAAGTGCAGGACAAACTTCTCAAGGAACATTATCTGTTGCTGTTGGTACATCTGCAGGTTTGACATCACAAGGAGCTTCATCTGTTGCTATTGGTGATTCTGCAGGTGCATCATTACAAGGATCCACTGCAGTTGCTATTGGTCAATCAGCTGGAGGTTCTTCTCAACAAAATGATGGTATTGCTATTGGAAGACAAGCAGGTCAATTAACTCAAGGAGTATATGGTGTAGCTATTGGAGGTCTTGCAGGTAATAACACACAAGGTGCTCAGTCTATAGCAATGGGTTTACTATCTGGATACCAAACACAAGGTGCTCAAGCTGTTGCTGTTGGTTCTCAAGCTGGTCAAAGCTCACAAGGTTCTAATGCTATTGCAATTGGTTATAATGCTGGCAATAGTAGTCAGCAAGGATCTGCAGTGGCAATTGGACAAAATGCTGGTCAAAATAGTCAAGGACAATATGCAGTTGCTATTGGTTATCAAGCAGGAAATACAAATCAACCTGCTCAGTCAATTGCTATCAATGCTACATCATTAGCATTGAATCCTTCTACAGGTGGTTTCTTCGTCAATCCTATTCGCAGTGATACTGGTTCAGCTTTCCTTGCTTACAATTCTACAACTAAGGAAATTACCTATGTGAATGGTGTTGGACCTACCGGACCTACCGGACCTACTGGTATGACAGGTGCTACAGGACCTACTGGCGAAACAGGAGCTACTGGACCTACCGGACCTACTGGTATGACAGGACCTACTGGCGAAACAGGAGCTACTGGACCTACTGGATGGACAGGTCCTACAGGTCCTACTCCTCTTTTGGTTGTTGGATTGACTGGATCTACAGGAATCAGTTTCACATCCATCACCAATTTGATGTTTGATGCTGATTCTGGATTTGATTTGACAAGTTCAGAAACTGGAACAGTACTTGTTGGAATGAATTCTACCTTCAAATATTGGCAAGTAGATGGTGATACTGGAACTCAACTGGTTGCTGTTGGATTAGATACAGTCAATTTCATTGCTGGAACTGGTATTAACATTTCTACTGATCCTAATAGCTCTCCTCAATCTATTACTTTCTCAGCGCCTATGTCAACTGGACCAACTGGATTTACTGGTAGCACCGGAGCAACTGGTTATACAGGATCGACTGGTATGACAGGTCCTGCAGGAGCTCCTTCCGTCATTACTGGACCTACTGGACCAGCCGGTTCTGCTACAAACACAGGTGCTACTGGTCCAACTGGAGAAACGGGTGCTACAGGACCTACAGGATGGACCGGTCCTACTGGATTTACAGGTAACACTGGACCTACTGGAACTGTAAATGCTACTGGAACTATCTCAGTGATTAGTATAACTAGTTCTGCTCCTGCTTATCTGAAGATGACCATTGGAGGTGTTGATTACTATGTTCCAGCATGGACTGGACCTCCTCCTTGGTAAATTACAAAAACTATTTTAGTATCATGATAAAGTTTAATAAAAATTAAAACAAAATAATTTTACATAAATCAATTTATATAAATAGAATTATTTATATAAATAAAAAATAGAATATTATGTTTGATTTCTGTTATACCCATCAACATCTTCCTCGTCATCTATTCCTCTCTTCTTTTGTCGCTTTTATCATTCTCAATATTATCGAAAACTTTATTCATTATAATAATGGCAAACATATCGATTCTAATCAACTCTTTTATATGGAACTTCCTTCTAAACATGATATGATCAAAATTGTCTTTGTCATGTTCATTTTTGCCATCCTACAAGGACTCTTCACTCTTTTTCTCTATAAATTTACCAAAATTTAAATCATCATTTCTTTATATACATTAAATTTAATCAAAAATGATCAATTTAAAAAAACCTTATTTTTTTTAATACCTAAAATTTTATAAAATGAAATCAATATAAAGAAACTTTATTTCTTTATATACCTAAAAAATGTAATAAAAAACTTAATAAACAGGATACATATATGGGTTTTGGTAGAAGTAAGCAGAAGCGTTAGCAGTTCCTTCAAGTGGGAATGGTTTCCATGTAATCATTTCATCAGGAAGAGAAATAAAAGGGTTAAAATTACCTTTTGGATTCATAATTAATTGAAATCCTTCTTTTCTTTGATTTAAAAACCATAAAATGGTAAAAATAGAAATGAATATAAAGAAAACTTTCATTTCTCTAAAATAAAAAGAGAAAAATTACTCGGGATCACTCTCATCTTCACCGATATCACTTTCGCTCTCTATTTTTTCATAAAGATCTTGATTCTCTTCATTCTCTAATTTTTCCATAAAATTCTTCTTTTTACCCATTAAATCTAAGGGAATCTTTCTTTTTCGAATTCTGACATTTTTTCCATAACAAATGCTTTCTAATTCTCGTCTCAATTTACTCTTTGTATCAGGTTTTCCATTTCGATAAAAAATATCATAATTCTTTTCATCTATATTCCATGTATATCCTCTTTGTGATTTAATTACAAATACGCGTGAGCCATCTTCTTCTTCTACTTCTTTTAAATATCCCTTTCTTGGCCAAAAGATTTGATCAAATGTATAACGATATCCATAAATTCCATTATAAAAAGCACAAATATAAGTATTTGGTGAAATGAAATCTAAATCTTGACCAGATTGGTAAGGTTGATAATCACGTAAGATCTCTTCATATTTGATTTCAAAAGGTATTGATGAAATGGGTTTTTGAAATTCTTCTTTTTCAGAATCGGATGAAACTTCATCAGGAATATGTAATTCAATTTTTTCATGTAAATTTTTTTTGGAATGTGTTTGAATTTTCTTTTTCATAAAACTGTGTTTTAAAGCTTCCCATTCACTCTCCATTTCACTCCATTCACTTTCTAATTCTTCTAAACTTCGAATTTTTGACATTTCTCTATTTCCTACTCTCTTCTTTTTTATCTCTTTTTATTTCGCATACTTTGCATTTTTTGCAAAATGGGTGGAGTCTCTTTTTCCATAATTCTCATAGGAGGTCCCTCCAATACATGTTGAATTTGTGATTCCGTCATTCCACCTACATCCATTTTGATGATAGGTAATTGAGTGTCGATACTTTTATTCCAATGTCCATCAATAAATTGGTTTTGTTGAACACGAGCATTTTCAAGTAAAAATTTACTACTGGGTTGGCGTCGTTTAATCAAACTTTCCGTTTCAGATATCACTTCATCACGAATCATTCCTGTATCTGCTCCTGACACATAATTGACAAAGTTGGATTGAACTTCCTCTGTCAAATTTACATTAATTTCATCATATACATCTGTAATTCTCTCAATATTAATTGTAATCATTTCATCTAATACATTTTTACGATCATCCATAACCCAACGATCTCCTTTTTTCAAAAGTAATTTCGTATTTTGTTGATCTTTTTGATTTGGAGGAATAATTACATTACAATTACGAGGATTGCCATAATGAACTTCTTCGATAAATTTTACTAAAGAATTTGTATTCATTTGCTGTATCACCTCTTCGACAAATCCTTCTTCAATATGTGATAAATCTTCATTACCAAAGTCATTGACATTAAATAAAATATTATTATTTTGTATAATATTCGTTGTCTTTACATAACTCATCGAATTTTTTAAGATATCATTTTGATCTTTTAGGATCTCTTGATTGGATATTAATGCTTCTTTTAAGATTACATTCTCTAATCGTAATTTTTCATTTGTTTCAATTAATTCTTCAAAATCACCAACATGAAATGCTGATTTTCGACAGACTTCTTTCATATGTTTTTGTAACAAAAACATGGAAAGAAAACTCATTTGACAATATTTACAATGATATTGATCTGTTTTATAAGTATCTTCACTGGAAATAATCATATCATTCTTGGATCCCCGACGAAAAGTAGAGTGATAATCATTGTCTGCATTTCGAAAAACGAATTCATCATCATCTATGATGGATAATAGATGATTTTCTTGTTCTCGATTTAATTCAAAATGAGGTGAATCATATTTTAAAAAACGATGATTTTTGATAAAATGAAAAGTTATTTTTTGAAGATCATCATCGGATTCTTCACAAAAAGGACATTGATAATAAAATCCTTCGCGATAAATACAATCAGTCTTTTCAACCTTCTCTTCTCGATTAATTTCTTTTAATAGTTTGATAGATTCATTTTCTAAATAATCCAATGGATACATTTCATCAGAATTTAGTTTGATAAGTGCCTCCCATTTCATTTTGAAAATATCAATATTTTTACATGGAAAATAGATCCATTTATCCATATCACGATATTTTTCTTTTTTGTGTCTTTGTAAATTGTGTAAATTGGAAGTAATAAATAATAAACCTTTACCATGTTTAAACCCAATGATTACAATATCTCCAGATTCTTTTATATCTTGATAAATACCTGTTCCTGATGTTTTTTTACTAAAACGAAATATCTTTTCGGTTTTTTTAATTTCATGCTTTTCAATTAAATGTTCTATATAAGACTTTCCCGACATATGATAATCGGATTTACATAAACGACAGTAATTCGAAAAAGAGAGATCTTCTGTTTCTTTTGGAATATTTTCTTCTTTTTCAACTGTATCATGGTAAATCTCTTTTTGATCATTACTCTCCTCTGAATGATCAAATCTGGTTTTTAAATCGGATTTTATTTTACATGGATTTTTTCGTTGGATATGTAAAGAGTATTTTGTTTTATCTGTAAATTCTTTTTTACAACGATCACATTCATAACAAACCATATTTCATCTCTATATGATTTTACATATTTTTTTAAATTCATAAACTCCAAAATTTGCCAATTTTGGCAAAATTTTAGAGAAAAATCACCAAAATTTTGCCAATTTTTTTATATTTAAAGAAATTAAATATAATATTGTTTTTTTTTATAAAAGTAATTATCGTTATGCTAATCATAAAGATAACAATTTAGTTGAGGAGAACCTCGATCTTCTTTCCCTTCTTGGAAAGAGTGCCAACATGACGGCAATGGAAATCAAAAACCTTGTTATCCAATTCGCAAGTAAGATAATTCTTACCACTCACGGAAATCTTCGAAAGGGAAGTGTAATACTGTCCCTTATACAAAATCTGGGAATGATTCTTTTCCATCGGAATCATCTTTCCAATTGGCTCGGATTCATCCGAATCTTCGCAAGGAGAATACAGCATCTGTGATTGCGGGAAATAATAAAGCTTCTTTCCACGAATCGTCTTAATCTGCTCGTAATCCTCTCCGTCATCCTCCTCCTCATTGGAAAAGAGATGCTCAATGGAAGGGGGAAGAGTCTCCTCTTCCTCATCCGATCCGAAATCAACGGCCTCCTCGGCAACTGCCTTTTGGCCAACAACCTTCTTAGGGGTTGCATTCTCCTCCTCAGAATCAGAAGCCTCCGTAGAACGGGACTTCATCGGCTTCGAAGTCTTCTTAGTCTTCTCTGCCTTGACAGGCTTAGCAGACTCAACGGGCTTCGACGCCTTCTTCTTGGGGGTGGGAATCTCTTCCTCCTCCTCTTCAGAATCCGAAACGGATTCCACATCGGAATCGACAACATATCGCTTGCCACGATTCTCAGCATCCTGTCGAAGAATCTCTTGGACAGCACGCATGGCCTTGGTAAGAACGCGAGCGTCCTTGTGATCCAAAACACGGCGGAAAGGGTGATTCTTGTCGAGCTTGTAATAGCCCTTGTCATTCCGAGGACGGGAGCCACGCTCCTTATCCATCTTCTCGAAATAAGAATCCTCAGGCTTTGCCTGACGAATATCCGAATCAGCATCCTCGGATGCCTTCTCTACAAAATCCGTCTGGAAAATCCGAACATCCTCCGAATTCGCAGTATGCTTCTTCAAATGCATGTGGCAAAATGTCGTCTCACCCGAAATAGTCTTCGTGCAACAACGATAGGAAAACTCTTTAATTTCGCCATCTACAGCCTTCTTCTCAATAAAAACAAGAACAGGATTTCCATCCTTCTCCTTCTGATCCAAAGCCAAATATGCCTTTCCAATGGTAGGAATACGGACAGCAGCACAACAACGAGGTCGCTCCACCTTCTCCGCCTTCTTACCCTTCTTCTTAGTAACCTGCTTCACAATCTGCATGGTGCCCTCATCGAGCTTCTGCAGGAGAGTGGGGTCAAGGTTAGATGCCATAGTGCTCATTGTTTAAAAATAAGAACCAACTTTATATAAATGATATAGAATGAATTGATGAAGTTTCTTTGATTCATTTTTTTTTACATATTTACGTTATGCATTTTTATAACAAATGATGAAATATAAATGATAAACGTAAAAATTATATTTACGTTTTATTATAAATTTTAAAAAAATAACTACCTAAAATTAACCAAAATAAAAAGAACTATTTGATTTTTTACCTTTTTGCACCTCATCATAAAACAGCATACAATAATCAAATACCTTATCTTTATTTAATTCAGGACGATTTTCACGTATATATACATACATCTTTTTTAATTTTTCTTTCTTGGTAAAGCTACTATTTAAGCAAATCTTCAATAGTGCATTTTCTACCTTAGGCATAAAGTGATATTTGTAACGTGTTTTTTTTGAATATTGAACACCCTAAACTTAAGATTTCGAAAACTTTCATTTTTTTTAGAAAACAGGCATTTTCGTCAATGCTTTGACTGCACTTCCTAATGAAGTAATATTTGAATTCGCTATATTGTGTTTTACTCCACGATTACCATTATTGGACGGTTTTAATTTGTTCTTCTCATTCTCTGACATTCCTTCATAAATCTTTTCAAGAGCACTCTTTAAATCCTTTTCTTTTTTACAAAATTTACATTGCATTTGAACAGCAACTTTGTCAGAAACGGGTTTATTTGCGAAACTCATAGGGATGGTTTTATCTTTCATTTTAAAAGAATATTGTTTCGTGTTTTTATTAAATGAAACACCAGTTCCCTTAATACTTAAATCTGTAGGAAATAATTTGGAACGATTTTTAAAAGTATATTTATTAAGCATAGTGCCAGATTCAAAGCCATGTTCATATTGAATTTCAAATGACCAAATAGAACCTCTTTCAATCGTATCAACCCCTTCTTTAAAACGACGTTCTTTCACTTCATTTATCATTTGAATAACAGTTTTATAATTGGAAATAATGACAATAGGTTTGAGAGATTTTGTAGATCCGTTGTTAGCAATCGGGTTATTACTATTTTCCATGATGGTTGGAAATAGAATTTTCTTTTTAAAAGATTCAAATTGAAAAGATCTCAATCCACTCGAATTCATATTGATATTTACTTCTCTTCCATTTGGAGATTGATAAGAGACTTTCTTCTCTGTATATCTCCAAATCATTTTTGGCACTTTTGATTTGAGTGAATTTACACCAATTGAATTAGTGGTTAAATTTGTTGCAATATTTTGACCATGCCAATATTTTTTATAATTTCCACCTTCAAAAAAATCACGAAAACGACCGAAATCATTCTCATTTTTAATCGATGTCTTATCACTTAAATAAGGAACAGGCTCAATATCCACATTTTCACTTACACTATTATATAAAATAAAAGCTGATTCAATAGCCGGAACTTCTAAAGATGTCAATATTTTAGAATAAATCATAGATGGATCCTCAATTCCTAATTTCTTTTTTAAATCAGCGGTTTCACGAATTACAAACATCTCACGTATTCCCAATTCATCTAATTTCGGAAATTCTTCTTGAATGGAAGAGATAATATCATTACAACTTGTTCCTTGCACGACTACATATATGGGTTGTTTATAAATAGTTGTCATCTCTAATGTATATTTAGATTTTATTCGTTTCGTATTTTCTTTTTTTTTCTTTCTCAAGAATGAAAGAAGAAGTTTGATTGAATGAAAATCTTGTTTCTGATCAAATCAAGTTTTTATCAAATATTTTTCTTCTTTCCAATTTTGTATTTTTTTGTAAATAAACTCTCTTTTATCCATCTCTTCTATTGATTTTTCATACTCATTAAGATAAAAAAAAGTAAAAAAAGTAAAATAAATAAAAAAAACTTATAAAAAGTAAAATAAATCAAAAACCCATAAAAAGTAAAATAAATAAAAAAAAAAATAAAAATAAAAAAAAACAGCCATACTCATAGAATCAAAAACTGGCCATTTTTGATTCTTATTTTGAAATTTGTAATTTAAACTTTATACCGCAGAATCCCCAATTATATTTTTTTGATCAAAGATATGTCGTTTTTAATAAAAATGGTTTTTGTCTTTATTTGTGAACAAATGGAAATATAAAAATATATAAAAATGACGACTTTCCTTCGGAAAGATGATATATTGAATATAGAAAAATGTAGCAAATAAAACAAAAGATGAAGAATCCATATCTTTCTTCTCTTACCCGTTGTCATGACTTTACCCTTTTGAAAATGATTGCCATTTTCAAAAAATGAACTTAAAGAAAAATGATTAAAATAAATTGACTATAAATTGGATTCGAAAAAGATGGATCTCCATCCTCTTTATTGATTCTCTAAAAAGTCCTTTTTCTGTGGTCATAATAGAAAATGTGATATAAATCTTTTTATCCATTCGATAAAAAGATAATTCTACATTATTTTACTTTTTAACATTTCTCAAAATAAAATCTATTTCTTTATATTGAATTCATTTTATCAATTCTTTTTGTTTCATTTTGCACAATTTTTCTAATCAAAATCGGTCGATATAAAGAAAAATCAACTAAATATATTGTTATTACCAAATAAATTAATTTATAAGTTTGGATATGTGGATTACATCCTAGTATCTGACTATTTTACAAAGACGATTACTAGGTTGTCATGATCGGTTTCGTTTTATCTTTTTTTATGAATAGCATAAAAAAGATTTACGTTGAATGGAAGAGTAAAAAAAATGATATAAAAAAATGAGAGTGGATGAAGATTGATAGTGATATAAAATCATTGGTTTTTAAGTCAATATTCATATAACGTAAATTTATCTAAATAAAAATGGATGAAGCGGAAGAGATGATGAATACGATGGTGTTATTTAGAAAGAAGAAGGTGTTAAAACCGGATTCATTGTTGATTCCAGTGGAATCGAAGGCACCTGAAATTCAGACATCAATATCAGCGAGTCCTATACAAGTCATTTCATTGAATTCTGAGAAAGATTTTGATTTGGATGAGAGTTGGGAAGAGGTAAATAGTGATCGACGTAAAAAGAAGATTATGCCGAAGATTGAGGAGGAGGAGGTCGATTTGGTTGATTTCTCCAAAGCTGAGACACAGACTTATTATTTGTCACAACTGATTCGTGAACAAGTTTGTATTCATTGTATGGGAACAGGTAAATGTCGAGAGGGCGATAAGACGCATTCTGGTGTTTATTTTCCTGATGAGATTCGAGAATATATTTCGAATCCGAATAAGATGAAGAGTTTGGATCTTTTTTTGAAGAAGAATACACCGAAGGATGATCAATTTCGTCCTTTTAAGATCTCTTATTCCATCTGTCTTTTTAATCATTGTCGAAAGCATTGCAAACATTGTCGTGCTGGAAGAAGTGGTATTATGAAAGATGAAGATGGAACAGAGATTTGGTATTGTTATCCAGATCTAACACGAGTTCAGAAGAATCGTTATTTGATGATTGGTTTACATATTGATTTGGAACTAAAAATGGAGAAGAATGGTTCACATACTGGTATGTGGAAGTCAGATCATTGTCGGATTGTTGAAGAAGAGACAGAAACGATGCTAATGACTTCGATGGAATCTCCAATTGTTTTGGGATCTTCTCAATGGTTGGAAATTGCTAAGAAGGCGCCATCACCGAATGCTCTTTTATCACCAGCTTCAAAATCAATTTCAGAAGAATCTTTTTCCTCTGAAAAGAGACCTATTCAACGTAGTATTCGACCTCGAGAAAATACAATGCCTCCTATTTTTGAGGAGATGAAAAAGATGATTGAAAGTCAGCGAGAAATGATTGAAAAATTGATGAACAAGACAGAAATGATGGAACAATCTTTGATTGATATGCATGTAAAGTTATCTGATATTCAAAAAGAGAACCGAGATGTTCGTGAAGAATTTCAATATAATCAATTTTATCGCGATATTCGTAGTCTTCTAAAAGAAGGTAATCAAATTGTTGCAGAAAAGATCATGAAGACACATCAATACAAATATATTGTGCTGGGTGATCATTTCTAAAAGTGATACATTTTGTATAACGTAAATGTAATTTATAAAAAATGAATTTAGAAAATAAGTAAATGAATGGATATATAAAAGAAGTCCAATAGGAATAAATGATCACAGATGAGTTGCCTAAGACAGTTTTATATCCCTCTTGAAGATAGAGGATGTATGGAATCCAAAATTCGTAATAACCCTATTTTACATACGCACTTACAGTTAGTATATCAGTTTTCTAATCAATATGTATATGATGTTTTTGTTTTGAAAAAGAGAGATTTAGATAATCATCAGATGATTGAAATCATGAAGAAGACTCTTCAAACTGTTTTTCAAAACAAGATTGTCATTTTAAAGGAATATTCGATGGATATGAAGATCAAATTGAGGGATGAATGGAAATCGATTTTTCAATTTATGAAGGATAATCATATTCTTCCTACAAAGTTGATTTTTCAGTCATTTTCATATTGGAATATGGTATTTTCGAGAACGAATCGAGCCATCCATGAACTTTTTGTTGAATTAGTAAATTGTTACAATCATATGAATCAATATTATGAAGAACAAACTATTCAATGGAAACCTTATTATCGTAGGAGAGAAGATATTCGAATGGATATTAATAAAGAAGCTGAATATTTCATATTTATTTTGGAGTATTTTTTGATGTTATTGGATATTTCGATTGAAAATGAGGAGAAGGGTGATAAATATCAGAATGGTGGTAATTACATTCTTCATATCATGGATATGATGATACATTTTCATCTTGAATCAAATATATCAGATACAATAGAAGATTTTGTGTATCGTGTTTTGGATTTTCCGATTCATGTGATTCCAGAATGGAATAAAAAATCAGATATGATGATTCAATCAGATGATGGTTTTTTTGGAGGTTTTATTTATGAACCATCTGATTTTAAAAGACATTATCAGAATATTCATATACATGCAACGAAGATAGTTCAATCTTTTTCAAAAATGGAAGAACTTTCAATGGAAGATGTGAAAGAATGGATTTCAATCTTACGTGAAATGAATTTAATTCAAGAGATGAAATATACTCATTATCTTCCAGAACAGTTGATACATCAGTTAAATAGTATAGTTCGATCTATCTATGATCGAAAAAAGATTACTGAAATAGATTATATTCTTGTATATTACCGTGTTCAAATGATATTATTTTTTATATCGAAAATTCATTTTCTTTAATTCTTTTTTTATAATAATGATAGATATACAAATATTCATTTTGTATATTTAATTACTATTCATACCAATTTCATCCATAATATGTTTCAGTATCTCTTTTTGATATCTTTGATTATCAGTTAATTTCATGATAAATATTTGATTCGAATACCATTGATCTTCATTCAACAATTTATTATCAATCACATTATATTTCAAAAAGAGATTTTGCATATTTTTACAGATCGTTTTCATGATATAGTGTCCATTTGGATCCATAACCCATTTACCATTATAATAATATTCATATACTCTCTGATTCTTCTTTCGAATGGGATAAAAGATCTTTCCACCTTGAATAGATCGATAATACAATTTAAAGATATATAGGATAGATCGATAATCCTGATAAATCAAAGCTTTCATAACATCACTATCAGAAAGATAATAAGATTCTTCTTTGATCTCCTTAATTTTAATGATTTCACCATTATATTCAGTATAACTAAATTTCTGACACTCTTCAATATGCGTTAATCTCTCTTCAACCTTTTCAATACGATGACAAATCATATCCATTTTACGAAAGATTTCACCCATTAACATTTCAGTTCGCATCATGATTCTTTGAATCGAATCTACTTCCATTTGTTTCTTTTCTACATCAGGCACTAGATCTGAATGAGATTTATGAAGAAGATCAGGTTCTTGTTGTTTCTTTTCCTCTTCAAGTTCATCTTCTGATTCATCTTCATCTTCAGAAACCTCTTTATCTTCACCTTCATTCATATCAAATAAGGATTCATTATCATCTTCGGATCCATCTTTATGAGAACCATGTTCTTCAATTTCTTCATGTTCAACTTCTTCTAAAAATGGAACTACCAAATCAACTTCTGAATCATTTGGTTTCTTTTGATTCAATAACTTTTTCATAAGAGGAGGAAATCCAGATTGAGACATAGAATACAGATTTTATTTACTACAGCAAGAAGATATTTTTCCCCACTCTATACCATTTCATTTTTTATTTCATTTTATACAAAAAATATAATTTCATTGAATAGAGGATTATATTCAAAGATGAAAATAGAAAAAACAAAAAAAGAAAAATCTATGCAAAAAAGAAAAGATTCAGAGATGAATGGAATGAAAATTCGTAAAAGTAAAGCTCCTCATATCCTAACTTTTAAAAAAATGAGACAAAGTGATGATTTATTAAAATCTCCTGATTTATTATCTTTTTCAAAAGATTTTTCTCCTCGTTCTGGTTCTGAGCTTAAATATAATGAAAAATTATGGAATGAAAAAGAAAACATACGAACAACCCATAATTGTTATTCTTATGCTCTTGGAAAGATTCGTGCAGGTCTTGATTCAAAAGCTCAACCTGGATATAGTTCTGGTTTTAATCATGTCGAAAATGAAGATTATAATTGTTCAAATTTCTATGAAAGACTTAAAAAAGATGTGCCTGGATCTTATCTCGAAACCTTCGATAACCCATGTATGCCCGGTTTTTATAAAATATTCCTCATGCTTGATGTTGGTAATGATTATCACTGGGCTCGTGAAGATCATGATATGTATTGGTCGCATAAACCAGGATCAACTGCCGTGACAAGAAAAGATGCAAAAGGAAATCTTATCAAAAATCCACTTCTTTCCAGTTGGAAATATGAATCATTAGATTATAAAAAACCATGTTTCTTTGCTTGTGTCTATTCCGATCTCTCCACTTCTATCTCCAAAATATACCAAGATGACTATTTTGGTTAGTTTCTTTATATTCAATTTTTTTGATCAAAAATAAAATGATCAAAATAAAATGAAAAATGGAATTAAAAGATTTTGCGTTTTTCGAGAATGAGTTCATGAATATATTTTTCGATTAAAAGTATTTTTTTATCATAATTGGGTTGATTACGATTTTGTTCAAGAACTTTTCGTTTTTCTTCTAATACGCGAATTTTGGATTCTATATTTTTTAATTGAGAGAGTTTATTGGGAGGAAGATTTGGAGAGTGATTTGGTTTTTCATTTGTAAGAGAAGATTGGTTATTTTCTTTTTTTGGTTGATTGGGTGAGTTTGTTTTGTTTTGTAAATTAGATTCATTTTGATTCTTTTTTTCAGATGTTTCCCATGAAGAATAATTCATTCCCTTTTGACGAAGGATATTTTTAAAAATTTCTAAATATCGCATATAAATAAACTTCTTTTTATAATAAATGACAAAATAAAAGAAGAGTATTTCTCGATTTAAACGAGTCAAAAAGGATTGAAAAATTTCAGAATTATTTTCAACATATCCATATAATGTTTGGAATATATTTATTTCTTTATCAATACGTTCTTTTAGTTTTAATGAGATATTGCCATTATATGATCTATTTTTTTTACCACAATTAATAAGAGTTTTTACTTGAAAAAATTCTGTAGGATCACTAAAATAAGGAAGTGAAGTTTCACAATTTATGTGTTTACCTATTTTGTCATCATAAAATTCTTTTACTTTTTGTTTAAAAGATTCACTATTAAAAAATTGATAAAAATTTTGTATATTATTTTTTTTACGAATAATCATCTTTTTCATCAATTCTTTGTAACGATTGGATTCATTATTTTTCTTTTTACTTTTATTTCTATTTTTATTTGATTTTATAACTGAGTTTAATAAAGGTAGTTTTTTCATTTTTTGTTCGTCACTACCACCTCGTTGATGTTTCTTTTTTTCTTTTTTCCCCTTTTTTCCCTTTTTACCTTTATCTTCTTTTGATTTTAACGATCTTACTTTCTTTGCCAATTCAAATAAACTCTTTTCACGAATGAATTCTTCAATATTTGCATCTTTTGCAAATAATTGTTGAACCATTAATACATAAATAAACCAAAATTGTAATAATGGATTCCAATTTGAAAAGGATTGAGTAATATTTTGAAATATATCATTTTGATAAAAGTTTTCAGGAAGTGATTTTACATCATCTCCATTTTTACCATTTGGATAGATTAATAATGTAAAAATGTATCGACTAAATAATTCACTTGGACCATAGTTTGTTTCACCAAATAGACCTTGATCTTTTAAAATAAAAGATATTTTTTCCATTCCTGTAAGTGGAATCTTTTGTTGTAATTCGGATTGAATATAAAGACTTTCTAAAAATTGGATTTGTTGATCACATTTTTTTAATTTTTCTTGAATTTCAGTAAATTTCGTTTTGATAATCACCTGATATTTTTCACGAATGGCTGGTAATTGATTTTCATTATTTTCAATATAACTAAAAAGACTCTCAAAATATCTTTCAAATTCACCCTCTGGATCTTTATATAAAGACATTAATTTTGATTTCTCCTCATTCGATATATTCTTCTGTTCCTTTTCCATCAATACTTCCGGTGAATCTGTAATATCATCTTCATACTCTTCTTCTCTTTCTTCTTCACCTTCAATATTACCATTTTCATTTTCATTCTCATCCTCATTTGTATTTCCATTATCACCACCATACATTTTGGTTTGATTTGCACTGGTTTTAGTATTTTTTAATCTTTTAAATTTTTCACTTAATGGTAATGTATCATAAAACAAAATACGAATATATTCTACTAAATCATGAACATTTCCTTTATCAATATTACTTTGTAACATCTTTTCATATAATTGTATCTTTAATCGGATCTCTCTTTTTAATTTATCCGAGTTGAGCTGTAATACATTCTCCATTTCCTCTATCTTATAAATCATATTCTTTTTAATTTTTAATCAAAATCAAAAAAATATACATCTTATCTCTACTTGATCAAATTTTTGAGTATATAAAGAAATGGTTTCTTTATATTGAATTCATTTTATAAAAAAAAATTAAGATTGAATCATTTGTGAAATTTTTTGCATTTGTTTTTCGGAGATGAAGATATGTGAAGATTTCTCTTTTCCATGTTTTTGGTTCATTTCTTTCATATAGGAGATGAAAGGATTCTCATCACCTACTTCTTCTGTTTCATTTTCATAAATCTCTGGATTTGATAATATTTCACGAATGAATATACGACGATCTGATGAAGAGACTTTTTGAATCTTTTCGACAAATGAAGATTTTAATAAACGCACTTTCTTTTCAGAAATCGATTCTTGACTTGTTCCTGCCAAAACAAAGATCTGTGTATTTCGAATCGTAATCTGATTTGCATTCTTATCTGTAAATACTGACAAATAACGAAGTGCTCCATTATCCATATAAGGAATATAAATATCTTCTTTGTTTAAAATTCGTTTTAATCCCTGATAATACGATTCCACATTATTTGTTTTCTTTAAGTTTGATTCATTTTTATTATTTTTTTGGTTTTTATTGTTTTGATTTGGAGAATTGGGTTTTTGATTTGGAGTGGGTTCATTTGATTTTTGTGTATTTAGTTCTTCACGATGTTCTTTGATTTCACTCTGTATATTTTTTGTCTTTTCAACTAATAATTTTTCATACTTCTTTGTTGCTTTTTTCATTTCTGTCATCATCTTCAATTTAAATTGTTCATTTCCAATCTCTTCAGAAAAGATATCAAATGAAACAGTGGAAATATGATAAAAGAGAAGTGAAAGAACATTATACTCTTCAATTTGACGCATGTGTTCTTGTTTCTTTTCATTTAACACTTCAAAATCTTTTTCTGCTTCAGCTAATTTTAACAAATAACTTGTCGATTTTCGAACTGCCTCTTCATATCTACCAATCATCTGTTTCTGAATCTCATCTTGGAATGTTTGATTATAAGTTGCATCTTTTATACGATATTGATTCGCCTCTACAAAGTTTAATACAGGACGGAATACTTCAATGGGAATTCCTACATATAATGCTTTTAACAAACTATCTCCAATAATTTGATTAAAAATAGTGACATAATACAAAAGTGTAAAATATTCATTATATTTTTTATAAATATCGACTGTTTTCTTCTCATTCATGATCATTCCACCTATAAACAATTCCTCTTTAGGATTATAAATATCCACTTTAAATTTATGTGATAACATGAAATTGACAAAATTCGATTGAACACGAATATTACCTATTGAGATATCATTCTTCACATTTCTTCTTTCTCTATCAGGATGAGATTCAACGGAACTTTCCATATAAAAAGGGAAGGTCTCATAAATATTCACTAATTTTGCCAATAAACGATTTTCAATTTGATAAAATCCTTTTTCTTTATGTATTGAAATACCATATTTTGCAGTTAATTTAGAAGGAAGATACATATGATAAAATGAATTTTCCATAATTTTTTTTATCATATAAAGTGATTGATTGATCTTTTCAATAAAATCAAAACCAGATTCTATATTTAATTTACGGAAACGATCATCATCTACCATATCATTTAATATCTTCGAAATTTGATTAAGATAATGTTTATATACATCATAAAAGAGTGTAATCGCAATATAAGTGTAGATTGCAAGAGCATTTTTGATATGTTCTTCTTGTTCAGGATTATTTGTAAAAGATGTTTCTTTACGAGATAAAATAGCACTTACAAGCATGCGATTTTGTTTTAATATTTTTTGTGAATCGGTGCGATCTTCAATAGATCCTAATTCTTTCAATTTTTCAATTTCAAAAGGAGTCGTTGATTTAATTCGATAGGGAAGGATATATTCACTTCTTACTTTTGATGTCTCTTTCTTATCTTCTTTCATCACATCATTAAGTGTAAATTGAATTCCTTCAATGGAGTTTTCAATCATACTCATTAAACGTTCATCTTCATCACTGAAAAAATTAACATTCGAAGCATTTAATTCAACATTAAATGATTTCTTCTTCTTTTGAACAAGAAGACGACTGATCATTTTATGTATTTTCATCTCTTTTAAAGGAATATGTTCATTAAAATGATTATTTCCATTTAATATATGAATCAACATGGAATAAATACTTGATTTTACATCACTTTTATTGATACTTGGTGCATTTTCAAAAATAGAATAAATAGGTCCTATGGAAGGTTGACGAATATTGATATAATTGGCAAAATAAAGATTACTGATTCCCAATATTGTCATTTCACGTAATTCATCATCATGAATTTTACGGATGATTTCTTGAAGAGGTTTATATAAAATATAATTATGTTCAATTTGATAATTATAAAATTGAATTGGATTTTTATACATAATGGGATTTTGATTACGCACCATATTTTGAGGAAGTGATCCAATAATCTTTTGATAAATAAGAGCATTTTCAATAAAATGAAGATTTTGAGAACGATACATCGTAAAAAGTTTAGCAAAAATTGGATATTTAGATTCATCATTTTGTGTAATCAACAATTGCTCAAATACTGTATTTAAATCAGTTAAACGATGATTTCCATTTTTAACAATTTTCAATACATCAGCTCGATTGGGACTTGGAACTTTCTTTTCAAAGATATTTTTAATCTCTGTTTGATAATCAGTCAAAATGCTTTTTGGTTTTTCTTTTAGCTTTTTTAAAAAACCATAAGGTGTCTTTCTACTCTCCACTGGAACATTGTCACTTGTCAAAAATGTATCTTTTATTAACTCAAATTGAAAACTCATGGTAATCTCTATTCAAGATCTCTATCTTTTGAATAGATATTTTATCAAAAAATGATCATTTCTTTATTTCTGCAGATTTTGTAATGGCACTCCTGCAACTAAATTATCCACATCAATTCCATCTAATCCTGTATGAGGAGGTGTTGGCATCGTTGTAAATGGTAAGGCATCGGCAGGATTTTCTCCCATATTATGAATAAAGAGATACAAAATCATGGTTAATAAAACCATTGCCAATATTGTTGGCATCGTCTTTAAACCTAATGGGAAACAGATAATAAAAGCGAATAAAAGGGAAACGAAAAGTTTAATAGCCCATTGAGGAGTTTTCATTTGAGGTATAGTGACAATAAAATCTTCTTTCATTTGATTCTCTTTCTACTGATTAAGAATATATTTATTTTGTTTCTATAAAATCCATAATTCTCTTGAGAATCTCTTCATTCATCTTTGGTGATGTATGTTTTCCTTTACACTCAATCAATACTGTTGTCCATCTCTTCAAAACTTCCGCATGTGTAAAAGGTATGATCTCATCTTCACGACTATGTAATATAAGAGTCTTTATATTTGAATTTATTTTAGCCAATTTATGTCTTTTTTGTAAATAAGATTGAGTGTGAAATCCGATGGGATGATATACAAAAGAGGGTATTTTAGAAGCTACTTTTTTAATCATTTCGCGTATATCTGTAAAAGTAGATTGTAAAATCAGAAGAGGAGAATGTGTAGTAAGTGAGAGATGAGAGGCAATAGATCCACCAATGGATTCACCCCATAAGATGATTTTATGAGAAGAATATTTGAAATGTTTTTGTAATAATTGATAAAAGAGAAGAGCAGTTTCTAAACAAGATTCTTCGGTTGGTTTTCCTTGACTTTTTCCAAATCCTGGATAATCAAATGCACAAATGGAAATCTTTTGTGAATATAATTTTTCATAAAGTGGGATTCGAGTAGAAAGATTTCCTGCATTTCCATGAAAAAATAGAACAATATATCCTGAATATGGACTTGTCTCTTTATATTCCATTAACCATCCATGATATCTCTCTTTTGATTTTGAATGAGAAACATAAATATCTTGAAATGGAATTTGATTTGGAGTTTGATAAATGGTCGGATCAGGAAAAAAAACAAAACTTTCTACAAATTCTTTCCACATTTCACTTCTAATCTCTAAGATTGTTTCTTTTTCTTCTTTTTTATCTTATTTCTTTATAAATGAACCAAGAGATCAAAACCAAAATCGAAAAGACATTTCATCGTCTTCTTCAACATTTAGAATGCACTTCCTGTCATGATTTTGATTGGATGGCCATGGCACCTGATTATCATGAAACAAGTTCTTCTTCTTCATCTTCTACACCTTCTTTACAACATGGTTGGAATTTATATATTAAAGAATTTGAAACATATCGTGCTTTTGTATTATGGCATTCTACACTTGAAAAAGATTGGTCACAAGTGTTTCCAAATAAAAATTCAATCTCCCTTTTCGATGAACATCAAAATCAAATATTAACTCTCGAATCCGTTGGAATACAAAATGAATTTACCAATTGGGTTCCTTCTGAAAAAGATCAACATATGTATGAAAGAATTCTCGATCAACCTAAACCTTTTCATAATAACATCCAAGCTCTCTTTGTCGGCACCTATTCTATACAAATGTAACTTTCATACATTTATTTCTTTATATTGATTTCATTTAGCCAATTTTTATTTCATTTTATAAAAATCTAAATTATAATTTATTTCTTTAAGTTGAATTTATTTGATCAAATAATTTGAATATAAAGAGTTATAGAAATGAATGTATTTTTGTCGAAATGGGGAAAAAAATGAAATCCTAACTTTGTAAAACTTATTGGATATAAAAAAATAATAAGATAATTATAGAGGAGACTCATAAAAATGGATCAATTAATTAGTGATTTGCGTAATACGGATCATCTTGAGAATATAAAGAGTATCCAGTTTAGTCTCTTCAGTCAAGAGGAGATTCGTCGTGGTGCAGTATGTGATATTTTGACTCCGGAGACGTATGATGGAAATGTTCCGAAGAATAATGGTTTGTTTGATCAGTCGATGGGAACAATTGATGCGGCAATTATTTGTAGCACGGATGATAAGAATTCGACGTTGTGTCCTGGATATTTTGGAAAGGTGGATCTGGCATTGCCTGTTTTCCATCATCATTTTATTACGGATATTGAGAAGGTTTTGAAGTGTATCTGTTTTCGTTGTTCCAATCTACTGATTGACAAGACGGATCCGAATGTTCTGAAGGAGTTGGAGGGAAAGAAGGCAAGTGGTCGTTTTACCACGATTCTTGCCATGGCAGTGAAGAATAAAGTCTGTGCTTTTAATGGTGGTTGTATGGTTCAACAACCTACAAAGTATACGCGACTGAATGCTACGACGATCAAGGAGAAGGATAATATTGTGAAGATTGAGGCTGAGTTTGCACAGAATTCTCTGAAGGATGGAGATAAGAAGGGTCCAATGAAGCAGATTTTCACACCTTTGATTTGTTATAAGATTTTCAAGCGTATGAAGGAGGAGGATATTGAATTTTTGGGATTTTCTGCGAAGTATTCGCGTCCAGAATCGATGATTATTACGACTTTGGCAGTGCCTCCACCGGCAGTGCGTCCTTCGGTAAGAATGAGTGATAATCAGCGTTCAGAAGATGATTTGACACATTCGCTTTCGAATATTATTAAGATTAACAATACGATGAAGCAGATTTTGAAGGAAGGAAACGCAAAGAAGGTGCATCAGTATCAAGGTATGTTGCAGTATTATGTTTCGACATATATGGATAATGAGATTCCTGGAGTTGCTCAATCGGCACAGCGCACGAACTATCGTCCTCTGAAGTCGATTACTCAGCGTCTGAAGGGCAAGGAGGGACGTATTCGTAATAACATTATGGGAAAGCGTGTGGATTATACAGCACGCACAGTGATTTCAGTGGATCCGTGCATTGATATTGATGAATTTGGAATGCCTCAGAAGATTGCAATGAATCTGACTTTTCCTGAGATTGTAACGAAGTATAACAAGGCTCGTCTACAGAAGATGGTTCGTAATGGACCTTCTGTGTATCCTGGAGCGAAGTCGATTACGAAGAATAGCACAATGTGTAGGGGAGTCGCATCACCTTGCACGATTACTTTGAAGTACTCGGATTTGAATAAGGAGGCAGATGAATTGCAGATTGGAGATATTGTCCGTCGTCATTTGATGGATGGAGATGTGGGTCTGGTAAATCGTCAGCCTACTTTGCACAAGATGAGTATGATGGGACATCGAATTCGTATTCTACCGGGAAGTACTTTCCGTCTGAATATTATGTCGGTCTCTCCATACAATGCGGATTTTGATGGAGATGAGATGAATTGTCACCTCCCGCAGTCGATACAGACTTTGGAGGAATTGAAGCAGATCACGATGGTTCCCACACAGATTATTTCACCTGGAACATCGAAGCCTTGTATGAAGATTATGGTGGATACACTGATTGGTGCATATTTGCTGACACAACCGGATATGAAGTTGAATCGTCAGGAATTCCAGAATCTATTGACTTTTTCAAAGTATTACAATGGTAAGTTGCCTGAACCTGCTGGAATGGAGGGTGAGGAGCCTTATTGGTTGGGTCGTCAGATTGTTTCGATGATTTTGCCAGATGTATCATTGCCTTATCTGAAGGATGCGAAAATTATTCGTGGTGAGATGGTGAGTGGATTTTTGAGTGAAGATGCATTGGGAACCAAGCCTACTGCACTGATTCAGCAGATTTATAATGTGTATGGAAAGGATCAGATGACTCGTTTCATGAATGACATGGAGAAGTTGGTGACTCGTTGGTTAATGACGAATTCTTTTTCGATTGGTTTTGGAGATGCTGTGATTAAGAAGTCGGATCGTGAGGAGATTAATAAGATTATTCAGAAGGAGATTCAGAGTGCATATGATATTATTATCAAGGCTCAAGAGGGAGTGTATGCATTGGATCTGGATGATTCACTGCGTGCGGATAAACTGGAAGCTGATATGAATGGAGCTCTTTCGGAAGTTTCGGAGAAGGTGAAGAAATACATTGGTAATATTATTGGAAAGAAGAATGGTTTCAAGGAAGCGATTGATTCGGGATCGACAAAGGGTAATATGGGACATATTATGAATATTACGGCATTGGTTGGACGTTTTGATATTTGGGGTAAGCGTATTCCAAATGAATTTACCCACCGCACACTTCCTCATTATGCGAAATATGATCTTTCTCCTGAAGCGAAGGGTTTCAGTAAGGATTCTTTGATTTTGGGTATGAATCCTGCAGATTGCTTCTTTGGTGCCATGAATGGTCGTAATGGTAAGATTGATACAGCCATTAAGTCGGTCACTGGTGATACCCCTATTGTTATTATGGAGAATGGAACTACAAAGTATGTCAAGATTGGTGAATGGATTGATGAATTGATGAAGATGGACTCAGATAAGATTCAGCTTGATACGGATGGTGGTGAGCATCGCGAAATGTTGAAGATTGGTGAGAATATTTATATTCCTACAACAGATTTGGATGGAAAGGTGCAGTGGGGAGAGATTACACACATCACGCGCCACAATCCTTCTGCGATTATGTATGAAGTCAAGACAAGTGGTGGAAGAACGGTTACTGTGACGGATTCGCATTCACTTCTGATTTGGAATTCTGAGATTGGACAGTTTGAGAGAAAGTCAGCTTCAGATGTGAGTGTGGGAAGCTTTGTCCCTACAACTGCTCAGCTTGTAGAGCCTGATGTTATTGCGAATCATATTGATGTATCGAAATATTTTGCAAAGACGGAATATATTTATGGAACTGATTTTAATAAGGCAAAGAATATGGTTGAAGAGATTATGAAGGATCGTGATATGATGCCAAGTGGTTGGTGGAAGGCTAATAATGGAACTACATTTACACTTCCTTATCCTACAATTCAGCGTTTCAAGAGGGTTTTGATTAGATCGAAAATTGATGGAATCAAGGATAATTGTATTTACTCATACAAGAAGAGATCATATGGAAATATTTGTGATAAGTTTGAATTTACAGAGGATAATGGTCTTTTCCTTGGATTATACATTGCTGAGGGTAATTCCGATATTGATAGTGGATATGTCCAGATTACAAATGCAGATGATGAGATTCTTGATTTCTGCAAGAGATGGTTTGAGAAGAATAATATTGAGTGGTCGATTAGTTCGAAGATTAATAAGATTGGAGGTATATCGAAGTGTATTCGTGGATATTCAACGATTCTTGCAACTATTATGCATCGTATTGCTGGACATGGAGCTCGCAACAAGATGATTTCTCCGGAATGCTTTAATGCACCGGAATCATTTATTTGTCAGCTGATGAATGGTATCTTTTCGGGTGATGGAACAGTTACAAAGAATAATATTCAGTTGGGATCTGCTTCAAATAGACTTGTGAATGATGTCAATATGTGTCTATCACGTCTTGGTATTTTTGGAAAGATTACGATTACCAGAATGAAACAGAATAATTTGGGAACTGAGAATATGGCAGATATTAATCTTCTAAGTATTCGTGGAAATTGGGCTCAGGTTTTCCAAAAGAAGATTTCTTTTATTTCGAAGGGGAAGAATATTAAGCTGAAGGAGATAGTTGCATCAAAGATTCACAGGAATTTTGCTCAACACAATGATGTTGTTCTGGATACGATTGTAGAGATTAATCAAGTGGATTCTGCGAAGTATGAGAAGGTGTATGATCTGACGGTTCCTTCTACACTGAACTTTGGATTGGCGAATGGAATGCATGTTGTAGATACGGCCGATTCCGGATATACGTCGCGTAAGTTTGTGAAGGCGACCGAGGATCTTGTGGTGGCATATGATCTGACAGTTCGTAATGCAGCGAATGTGATTGTTCAATTCTCCTATGGAGATGACAATATGGATCCTTCGAAGATTGAGCGTATTTCAAAGATTGATTTGATTGAGATGAATAACAAGACGATGTCAGATACTTATTTGTTTGATG